>ENA-UOVY01000026-UOVY01000026.1-plant-metagenome-genome-assembly--contig:-NODE-26-length-85097-cov-635.974918_pt1 | contig 85097 bp, 68 predicted proteins | sample MGYA00249840_ERZ761561 | MGnify/ENA primary metagenome ERZ761561 (study PRJEB28882, sample SAMN05720143) | plant metagenome | isolation source: Guanajuato, Mexico | place: Mexico:Guanajuato, Mexico...
GAGGCGTGAGGTGGTGGGCCGTTAGATTTGGTTGCGCAAGATGGGATCTTCTCAGTAGACGAGCTCCACTTACTTGGCTGAAAGTTCGCTGAAAACTCCGGCAAACTCGTTGCAGTCGGGATTCCAACTTTCATAGAATTCAATCAACCATTTTACACTCTTGTCTCTTGAAAGCTCTCTCTCAAATTCGTCACCGAGAAAGTAGGTGACGTTATCCGGGCCTCTATACTTTGGCTTAGGAAACAGTAAAAGGTGTCCTGCGAAGAGAGAGTTAGTTCGGGCTGTTTTTTGGTAAAGTTGAGCTCGGTTCAGTGTTCTCACGTCGACGGCGGCAATCTAGTGGTTATCGTAGACTTACCTAGCAAGATGGCTGAATACGTAAGACCGTACATAGGGGCAGCGAAGAAGAACAGCAAGAAGTTTCCGACTTTTGCCATTGTGCAGGCGCTACTGAGATAGGGTAGGAAGTTTACATGCCCACGGCGTCTCGTCTTGAATGCTATCAGGATGAACGTGAACATGAGGAGCTCTGTCTCTCTCTGGTTAGGTTGAGGATTTTCCAGGCACCAAGATTAGCATCGTTAAGTCTCTTAAGATTGTCCTAAAATGCATTATTTGGACAACTTACTGAGCTGTATTCACTGGTGCCAAACATACGGAGAGAGACGGAGGGTATGCTCTTCAGAATCACGTATGCAAGGGCTAAAGCGAGCTCGAGGATGTAGTGCACCTTGGTAAGTTGGAGGAGTTCTCTTTTCGTTACTAGTGTCATTTTGGCTCCAGGTTTTGGCGCTTAAAAGAACACACTGAAAGTGAAAGTGTCTTGAGGACTTTTGGTTGGTGCGGAGAGGCGAATTGGGTAGATCATTATGGAAATCAAGTTGGTGACTCTATTAAGTGGCGGGATTTCTTTTGGGAGCCCAGCGTGAATTATGACACAAATTTTGTTTTCAGCCACGATCGTAGCGATGTATCTGTTCTTGGCTTCTCGGGCCGGGTTCGCATTTAACTTGCGTGCAGTATTCTGCGAGAACACAACAGACTCTACTCGTAAGCTACTAGTAGAACTCGGAGATAATGAGATAATGCTCACCTAGAGTATAATCTGTCATTATCTCTAGAATCGACGTCAAGTGTCTCATTTCGACTAGCGGCATGAAACAATCCAACAACCGCTGCAATCAAACTCAACCTTAATTAGGTAAATCATTCTCTCGTTTGTGCAAGACTCTCCTACCAAATAAAGTGAAAGCACAGCTGACCGTCCGCCTAGGAATCAGGCCAAGTCTCTCTATGTATTAAGCCCCTTGGAACAAAGAAAGCGAGCGACTAATTTGAACAATACTCCCTGATGGCCACTCTTTCCTTCGCAACAGTAGCTTCTGTGCTGTACAATACTTAAGTTCGTTTTACGACCAGTTAACATCAAAAGATCAATCTGCCATAATGTCGACTATGGGCGATTCTGACCCTAACAGATTTGAGATTTCGCCAGCCACGTTGGAAGCGCTCAAAACACTTTCTTCCTTGGGCTCAAGCCAGGGAGCCGGAACTTTATCAAACTGTGATAAGCTGACAGCCAGTCTGGAACAAATTAGAGCTAACAAGAACACAAAACTCTTCGAGAAGCTGGATAAAATACGACAAGATTTCACTGGACTCAACCATAAGCTCGCGCTCATGGAGGAGTCGATCTCGGATCTTCGCGAGGTGACGAGTAACCTCGTTAAATCTCTTCCACCGGATGAAACGGTCACTGACGATAGGTCTTCAAAATGCTGAATCACGAGAATTTTCGCGTCAAACTCGGTGCGTATGTCCGAGCAGGTGGCTTCATGCGAATATATTATTTTTGTAACATAGACTATTTATTTATTTCCTTCTAATAAATGACTAACGTAACATGGGTTACCCAAATTTCTCCAAGACGTGAGCCTGGTCGCTGTCACTTACCAATGATACTTGTGCCCACGATGCATCCTCAGGAGGCTGTAAGTGTCTAGCATACTGAAGACACTAGCAAGAACAATGAACTGAAACAGAGGCTTCGATAGCGATCCGTATCTTGTTTCCACCCATTTATGCCTCCAGGCCCACATGTAGCGACTTACAGTTGAAATAACTGCCTGAGGGGTTTTGTTACGTCGAGCGAACCAAGCGGGAAACTCGCCTAACTTGACCTCGTAGAATGGTGTATCGCGGGGTCCATAGTTAACCCACGGGTAGTAGGGTCCGTGTACGGCTCTGTTGTATTCCTTAGGATAGTTTCCGAACACTGGACAGTATCCCTTTGGGTGTTCTACCATTTCGATACTGGGGTTAGGTTGATTGACTCGAAATATGTCGGAGTTCGTCTTCTATTTGTCCTCCAGCTCGAGACCCAAAGGTGCCGTGAAGCTTCGCTTATTCTAGTTGTAGATGCCCGTCACAAATAAGAAAATTACGTTCACTGTGGGATTAAAGTGAGAACACCTCGCGATGAACGACCTCTAGCACAGACCAGCGCGAAATTTGAATGCAAAAATCATTTATTTTGGATCATGTATCTGTTCTTGGCTTCTCGGACCGGGTTCGATTCTCAGTTATGCCCTTTTTTCCGTTTCAATCAGCCCTCAACCAAGTTACCCCCAACCATTTGATTAGGAACAATTTGAGTTCACCTTTTCAGATAAAAAATCTAGTCTCTCGCGTCGAAGGTTAAAACGGGTCGGATATTTCGAGGGTCATACTAAGATTAGCTTGAAGCCATACAAGGTAGTGTGACGCAGCGCTAAAATAAATAGTGCCATGGAAGATACATGTCATCTCGTCTAACTCTTGAAATGATTATGTTTGTTCTCGGAAGTTCACGCGAGTTCTCAACCTAGCCAGTAGTATACGACCATGAGTACTTGCAGGATTCTATTTTTTAGCCATGATTTCAGAGAACGGCTTATATGAATCGTAGCTGGCCGAATAACCACTAGATGATACCTCACCGTCACAGGGGGAGCTTGGCATAATCTTGGTTGATTCAGTAAATCTGTAAGCAAATCCTAGGCTTGCGAAGCTGTTAAATTTATTAATCTAATACTTATTTACAGACTGTCCTTGTGAGCCCATCTATGTACAGAGAATCATAGAATTTTTTGTTGTCAATGTTACTTGCGATCGGCATGTAAGGAGTCTGATTCCTCAAAGGGGGCAGGTAAACTTCTTTCCAGAAGTGTAGGTCTCTAACCTTGAACGAGGGCCTCAGAATTTCGTCACTTTCAACGTAATTTTCGTTCATAAATCGGCGTCTAGAGGAATCGAAGTACGACCACAGAGAGAAAGCGCGGTCGTCTACTCTACTAAGGAATCTTTCCTGTGTGCTGTTATATGAGAAGGTTCCGAAGATATTAGAGTACGTGTGCCTGTTGAGTTTGTCCTGTTGAATAGGTAATCATTCCATGGTTAGGAGGGTGTCTGATGTTAACAGCGGATAACGAAATTTGAGAGAGCTTACCAAATAAAATGAATTGAATTCAAAGTGTTTAGGGTATTGCACTTGAAGTTGCTGCACGCAATCGAGCCATTGGAGGAAGGCAGGACATCTTTCGTTGGGATCCTCGTTGCATGGATTGCTGCCGCATCGATCTGCAAATTTATGTCCAAAATCTAACCACTCGCGCTGAACTAGGGTCCTGAACCCATCAAATGTTCTATAATGTGAGTCGAGCATTATCTCGGCTAGAGCCACAAGCTGTGGAGTTCGATCCCAACCATCACTGCAGTGTATTTGTATAGATCTCTCTTCAACATCGATTGTATCCACAACCAATAGGGCTGATTTCAGCAGACCGGAAATGTGATGTAGCCATCGCGAATTATCTAGAAAACTGACCCAGCTAGGACATGAAATAAATTAGTAAATCAGTTTCTATTTAGTAGCACAAACATTCGACTTTGATGACACTTACTTATTTGATTGCTCACTATAAGCCTCACACACACTCCTGATAGCATGATAGCTTTTCCTAATGCTATGTATGTTGGCAAGATTCATAAACTGTACCTCACATCCTGGATAATATTCTGAACATTCGCAACCGCCACCCTTAGCTCGATTGGCCATCGCAGCAGTGTAGCTTCTTGCGTCGATGATTAGCATTTTTGAAGTTGTTGGAGTCACAGGGGCATTATTATCATTAACTGCTGTGATGTCGTTTGTAGGGGGGATACCATGGCCATTAACGATTGAATCAGATGTCGGAGTAGACTGTACAGAAGACGGGGTTTCGGGAGTGTTTTCATTAGCATTTGCAGCTTTTTCGTCTCCGATTGGAAGTGATTTTGCACTGTGAGAGCTGTTATTGTGGTTATTTTGTCGTACTTTATGTCCCGATAGCGAACGTTGCTGATGGGAGGGTGGGTGAAATCTAGCATGTTGAGGGGTCTTCTCAATATCTTCCTCATCAACTAAGGTAGCTCGATCACAAAGATCATCATCATTATCAACAGATTCATCAAGCCTAATACTATCAGTCTCGTCATCGTCGCCATTAACAATATCAATAGTGTTGGCTCGTTCACAAGGGGGTGGCATGGTATTGCGTACATAACTTAGGACAAGGTTTTCATCCATTTCGTTACGGAACCAACCAAACCAACCAACAGTTGGCTGGCTACTGCGAACAATGAAGCAACCGTTCTTGAGGTGACGCCACACGGCGGTAGGAATCCGTCTAAAGTAACGAAATTTTGCCACAGACTCAAGATCCTCATCTTTGAAACAAGATGGCAGAATGAGAAATCTTGGATAGGTATTGCATAACTCAAAGTCCCTATTAATATCACTGATTCGCCACCTAGAATCATCACTGAAGCCCATTCGGGCGAATTCCTTTTCGACCAATTTTCTATCCTCGCTCCAGTGAATCATTGTTACTGATACAGCATGTAGTAAATCTGATTATTTGTTCGTTTTCAACTTGAAGATTGCTGCCTCCGGCATTCATCTAACGAAGTCGATCTGAGTTTTGGACATACAGTGACGACGATTTCTTTGTATACTGAAGGGGTTACTTGACCATGTTTGGTAGATGTTTAGAGGCTGTTCAATGGGTTAACCTCGGTCCATTCACTGGCTGATTATCTAAAGTTTGAGTATAGTGTCGCAAACCGCGATAAGATTGAAATATTCCGGTTCATGATATTATTTATCATGAAAACAGAAACACCGAACGCGTTTGTTTCAACTTTGCGCGACCAAGGCCACTCGATGAAGGCCATTTTTCAGGCGCGGCTTTCAACAATACGAAATTTTGCATCAAGTCCTCTTGCATCCAATATGAATCAATTTGTCAACGAGAAGTCGAGAAAACATACAATTAGGAAACTAAATCAGCAACGAAAATATGTCTCGCCATAGGAAAGTCAAAGCCCTCGATTATGAGGAAGGTGGGTTCGAACTATAAACAATTCGGAGCAACCTAGACTTGAATAAGTGAGACTAATCTTGCCAACTTTTTTCCATCCAGAGTACGATGATTATTATGGATCTTACGACGAAGATGATTTCGACCAAGACGCGTTCGAGGCTCAATACTTGAATACAGGTATAGATCTAAAGGTTAACGATAGCAACAGCACCAGTAGAACTAACACAAGTCAACAGATAATTGCTGATGATGCCTTGTTGAATGCTGCTAGTTTCGAGGCCGGCAGCACTTTTAATCATTCCAAAACCAACCCCTCTCCATCATGCAAATCGGTTTTAGAAAGTCTTGACGATTCCAAGCTATCGCAACCGGCAGTATCAAATGACAAGCACCTTGACAATTGCATCCTAGTCGATGGGATAACCTCAGATCTCACCAGGATTGCGATACAGCACTTTAACGAATATCAATGGCAGCTACCATTGATGGAGATGGACGAGAAATTCAGAGAGGAGACATATTATAAACACTACACTGACCACTACATATCCTCTCTACGTTCTAAACTTGGGCATTTTCTTGCTAACCATCAAATAGTGATTGGATGCCGAATAGGTACCAAAGGTTATTATCGTCACGGCATAATTTGAGTGAAACTAACATGATAGGATCTTCGTCATTCTGTTGTTTGATTTTCGATTTATTACTGTTGTTGCTTCGGCCTGTTTAAAAAACATTCAGATTGTAGGGCCACAAATACTAACATGAACTTCAATTACATATTCCGTTCCAGTCAAGAAACAGGCCCCTAAACAAATACCTGCTGACCATGGCAGCCAGCAAACCGTAGCTAGATTCGAATATCAAGGAAAATCAGGCAACTCGCAACCGTCCACGAGTAAGAACAAGATTCAGCCAGCAATCATCCTCCAAAATGCGAATAAAAGAAACACACCTATCGATCTTACCATTGAGGAGGATTTTACGGCAGAGCAACTCGACCAATTATCGAAAAAATACACCGATTCCCTACGTGTTGCGAACAAAAAGTCCGACTTAGTTGCTAATGACACCTCGAAGACGAAGGGGCAGAAGCCAAGTGTTAAGAGGAACAATGCAGAATCTACCAAGAAGGGAACTCTGCCAAGTGAACCTAAACAATTGGTGACTATATCTGAGAAGCGACATAATCTTAAACAGCAATTGAAGCGAAACGCAGAAATTTCTGCTCAAGATAAAGAGTTATTTAAAAAGCAAGCTCTGCAGGCTACCAAAGAGTATAATGAGCTAATGCAAAGCTCTAGACCTCGAGTGAATCTAGTTGTCGTTGGTCATGTAGACGCTGGTAAGAGCACCCTGGTTGGTCATCTCCTATTTAAGTTAGGTCAAATAAGTGGCAAGCAGATGCACAGATTCGAAGTCGACTCTCAGAGGTCGGGAAAGTCATCTTTCAAATACGCCTGGGCCTTGGATGAGACGCCAGAGGAGCGAGCTCGCGGTGTCACTATGGATATAGCTCTGACTCAATTCGAAACTACACATAGAGATGTCGTTCTACTGGACGCACCTGGTCATGTTGACTTCATACCGGCTGTGATATCTGGTGCAGCTCAAGCTGACGCGGCCTTATTGGTCGTGGACGCAACAAGGGGCGAGTTTGAAACAGGCTTCACCACGGGTGGCCAGACCCGTGAGCATACGTTCTTGGTAAGGTCGCTTGGAGTGAGATCAATAATTGTTGTCGTCAACAAGATGGAAAATGTCGATTGGAGCTGGAATAGATTCAGCGACATAGTGGACCAGTTAAAGCCTTTTTTAAAACAAGTGGGCTTCAACCTGAGGGAAGAAGTTCAGTTTGTTGTTTGTAGTGGACTAACGGGCGAAAATTTAACTGAACGTCGAATCGATAAGGCCCTAAAGGCGAGCAGTCACCCTCAGCTCGAAGGCGATGGTGGAAACTGGAGCGCAGTTCCTAGTTTAATTGAAGCCATCGATAGATTGAAACCACCGGAGAGATTGGTGGACAAGCCCACCCGAGTCTGTGTGACTGACGTTTTTAAAGGGATGTCGAGCGGTGTATTTTTAGGCGGCAAGGTGGTTGGTGGTAAGTTAGAGAGCAAGCAGAAGCTTCTACTCTTACCTCCAGCTGAAACTTGCGAGATCAAACAAATAGAAATCCGCAATAGTAAAGAAACGAGGGCTTTCGCCGGCGATATTGTTACAGTCGTAACGACAGGAATCGACATCAACAAATACTATCGCGGCTGCATCCTATGTGATCCCACCATCCCCTGTCATGTAACTAATAGGTTCGAAGCTAGAGTGGTCATGTTCCAAAGTATCAACACGATCCTCGTCAAGGGATCACCTATAGAAGTTCACATAAATGGCACTTATGAGAGTGGCGAGGTTAGGAGACTGATAAGCTTGTTGAACAAGAACACTGGCGAACTCATACAAAACAAACCGCGTTGTGTGGCCAAGAACTCAAGCGCCATAATTCAGTTGAAACTAAGCCGGACTGTTTGTTGCGAATTATACGAAGACAACAGAGATTTGGGCCGATTTATGATGCGGTCTCAGGGCAAAACAATAGCAGCTGGTCTCATAACTAAAATCAAACGCGCCAAAGTGGATAAGAATCGGACCAAAATGAAATCAAAATGATAAATAAATTCACGAGAACCTGTTAATGGTCTTGATGGATCAGCTGTTTGTGTGCGAGTGCATCAAGTCTGGGATGATTGATCTAGTTTGATTTGATCGTTTAGATGGCGCTCTGATTAAGCGAGCGAGCCCATCAATCAAGGTTAGCTAGCTGGCTTGGCTGTAAGCTAACCAAGGGCTACTCTTGTTGGGCGCTAAGTTCGCGGTCACGAGCGCCCCGCTTGAGGCAAACGAGTGTGTGGCCATTTGGCCGGAACTCCAAGTTCTAGAGGGAAGGCGTCGCTTGGGAGTAAGGCGACGATTGATTGATAGTGTCGAGACTGGAAAGCAGAGCGCATTTTGGTAACGAGCGTGATGTTAAACGATGGATTGCACAACAATCTATACGCAAACGATTGCTCATGATCGCAGGTAATTGTTCATAGCGAGCGACTGACCGGCCGGCACCACCGTCGACGCCGTCACCGCTAACACATAAGCCAGGTAAGAGTGTTTGCTGTTGCTGTTGCGGATTGGTGTTGTTGTTTTTGAGGGACCGACATGCAAACACAATTTGCGTTCAATTAATCATCCGATCGACCGGTCCTCGCCCGCTTATCTAACTGTTGAAAAGTGTGCTTCATTTGAGATCTCATCGTTCATTTGAATACAAGCGAAACATTTCGTTCGCAGCTCTAACCTCTCTGGCTCCTTCCCTGGACACTGGCACCTGAGGGTCGTTATCCAATCAACAAGTCTTGCTTCTAGGCTCGCGATGGCTAAGATGAACATCCATTTGGTGTTAGGAACTGTTTGTTGTTACCCTCAGCCGGCTACCACTAGCGAAGTTTGTGTTTTAAATTTAATTAAGCAACACAAACACCTTGCGTTTGCCGCTGGATTCCAGAAAAGCGCCTGAATAGAAGGGAGACGCCAATTGAAAGCCAAATTCATGCTCACTCTGCTGCCTCTAGCAGCGACAGCTCAAACCGCAACTCTAAAGCACTCGGACGACCACCTTGGCCATATCTCTTGTCGAGCAAGGTAAAAGCTCGCCCGCGAAGGCCGACCCAACCATATACAAAGATCTGGCTCCACTTTGCGGTGAGCGAGAAACATAATTGATCGTCAATTTAGTGTATCAAAGGACTTTACTTGCGGCGCCGCCGCAACAGCAACAACAACAACAACAACTCCAGCCGCCGACAAGAACAAAAACAAAACCCACTTCTCTGGCTGGCTAATGAATTTGGCGCTTGAAGAGAATCTGCCTCCTCCAAAGAGCATTCCAGCCTCTCAGGTAGATGGAGAGAGAGAGAGAGAGAGAGGCGCAAACAACTGACGTTTCATCAACAAGTCGGCCTGATGGATGCACGCACAGGCTTGCGGCACCATTGTGCGCTATTATAGGAAACTCAGACCCGATTGGCTAGACTCTCCAATGGGCCAGCTGTCCTCTCCTTTGATAAAATCAGCACCTCGTTAGTCTCGACACAAGTTAAACCACTTCAGTCTGCCGGCCTGGCGCTTGGAGAGTGGCGGCTGCGACTGCACCTTTGGCCGAGTCACTCTGTTGGCCAGCCAATCCTCTTTCGGCCGCTAAATTGGTGACTGAGCCAACCAAGGTGCCCAAGCTCATTGTTACAAATCAGAGCAACAATGGGCGCCGACAATTAGCCATTCATTGGGCGACTAATGCCGAGCGAGCGAGCGGCTTTGAGCCCGCTCCTTGAGGAGTTGTGCAACAAACCAAAGCAGGCTCATGGAGGATGATGGAAAACTATTAGCCCACTGCGGCCAAGACCATTGTTGTGCGCCCTAACTGCTATTGTCTCTCTCCCTCTCTCTCCTCTTCGTTCCTCTCGTAGGCCCGGAAGCGAGAAAAGCCGGCCACTTGAGCCTTGTGGACACAAACGGGCGTACTGTTTTGCAAGCCGCCTTGCTTGGCGGCGGCGGCGGCGGTTTCAGATGTGAAGCTGCAGTGGCAGCTGCAGTAGCTGCAGCAGAAGAGGTGAGGTGAGGTGAGAAACGAAGGCGACGATTAATAAATCATCGTTTCGCATACGAGCCAGCCGGGCGCGGTTGAAATCTTGTGGCTTCTTCACTTTAGTCGCAAGTGAACTAAGAGCGCAAGCAGAGGAGTGAGAGAGACTCTCGCGCCAGACAACTGCGGCGGCGATTCCTCCAGGTGAAAGAGATCGCTTCAGCTAAGTGTGCGCGTGAAACAACAGATCGATGATGATGTTGCAAGCTGGCTTCCTGCGGCCCAACAAACAACCAACAAACTGCAACCAGCGCCAACGGACAAATGGTTCTCGGCGGCCTCCATTGGCTCTTGGATGGCTAGCTCATGGAGCTGGTTGCGCAAGGGGCAGCGAGAGAGGCAGAGAGAGAGAGAGAGAGAGATAGAGAGGAGCCGTTGGTGAACTTGAACATAGTGAACGAAACAGATACACGCTACGACTGCAACAACATTATGATTAATGGACTCAAACGTTGGCGGCCTTTTAACCTGGGCTGGACTGAACTGGAATGGAATGGAATGGAATGGAATGGACTGGACTCGGTCGGTCGCTAGCAGACTGGCTGGCTGGTCGGTCCAGTGTGTTTTGCTTGCGGCTGAGCACTCGACTGACTGCCGCAATCAAGCCGCCAGGAAGCCGGCAAGTTGCTGATGATATATGCGCATAGGAGACACGATTTGGCTTGTTTTGATCGGAAAAGGTTTCATCCATCTGGCAAAGGTGAGCGAAAGGCGCTGGAATGGCGCCCACAAGCATCAGTCTAGCCGGCCGGCTCGCTCGCTCGCTCGCTTGCTTGCTTGGCCAGTCGCAAATTCGTGCAAATGCAATAAACTCCATCCTCGGCTCACCGTTTCCATTGCCCACCTAATGGACTTGATTTCACGCTCACTTTCACGGTCAACTTTGGTTGCTTTTAAGGAGCCAATTTGAGGCTAGCGTTTAGCTAGTGCAGCTGAATTGAATTGAGCCGCCTCACTCAAATAAGCCGCAGAAATTGAGCCAAGGGAGCTGGCTTAGTTTGCCGCCATTCGATGTCAACGCCAACAACTTTCGCCCATTCATTCGTTTGCAATGGCCAATGTTAGAAAGATAGGCGCATGATAACAATCTCGTCCGCCTCTCGCTTTAGTTTTGCGAGCAAAAATGGGGAGCGGCGCCGAGGGGCCAACAGGAAGTGGACACATCAATTTGGCGGACGCTCAACAGCTGCCGATTGAGGTGGGCGCGAGCCTTTCCGGCGCTCGAATCCAATTTCTACTTCTATTGCACAATTGTGGCCGAGCAATCGAGGGCTTGTTGCTGCTCGTGGGGCTGCCCTTGGCGGCAGCCCAAACTGCCTCATCTGGGCCCCAAGGCGGCCCATGATTGACAAGCGGAGGCTTGATTAAAATGGCCGATAACTCTATCAGCGGCTCACCTGAACGAGCGACGCCCGTTGTTTTGGGTCCCGGAAGAAAAGTAATTATCTGCTTGCTGGAAACAATGAGCCTCCGCCGGCAAACCAGCCGACCAGCCAACCAGCAGGCCGGCTGCTCAGATCCGAATTCAAGATAATGATCGGCACCAGAATGACAACCAGCAGCCAAGTTGGTCACAATTAATCAGATTAAATCTAGTGCCCGCTCGGCGCCCAACTTGGTCTCCATTTGTCCAAAATTGGTTTGCCCGCCGGCTCTCGCCAGTTGGGCCAGTTGCTTGCTTGAGGGTTTGGGGCGTTTTTTCGCTTTTGCGCCGGCGAGCTGCTCGGCCGTCGATTTGGTTAGCCGATAAAGGTGCGCCGGCGGCCGTGGGCTTCCAGAATCGGGCGCTGGGCCCCCAGCTTGTTGGAAGTGGCGCGCAAGCAAACCTGGCCCGTGAGCTATGAGGGCGCGTTTGCCCGGATTCGTGGGGTCAGTGACGCCACGTTTGGTTGGCCGGCCGGCTGGTCGGCCCTTTGCGGGTTCGATTTGATAACACAATTATTGTTTTCGTTGCGGCCGACCTTGGGGCTGAGGCTGGCGTCGGGCGGATCTATATGCGGCGCGAGGGCCCGAGCAAGCGGGCCGCCAGTGCTCGAAGTCCCGAGACCAGCGCCAGTTGGCCGGGCCAATCAAATGGGTTCGAGCTGAAGCAGGAGCAGGAGCGGGAGTAAGACGCTAGTGTTTGTTGGCCGCCAATGTTTTATCTTGATACACGTCAATCTGCGGCCACCGCGCAAACCCCGTCACCGAGAGCTCCGACATCCATATTTGGCCCATTGGAGGCTTTTAAGTGGCGGCCCAATATGCACAAACAGACGCACAGGCAAACTCAGGTAACAAGTAGCGGGCGCCGCTGAGGTGAGAGCGAGCCAAACTTGCCGGCGCAAACTATCTGTCGGCCGGCCGAGCGCTGAACTTGGCCCGGAATTCCAGCAGGCGGCGCCCGCTAATGGCGCCGGCCGAAGCTCGACAAGCAAGCCTCCTCTGATGTCTCTACCTAAAGCGCGCCTCCCTCCCCCTTGCCTCAATCTCTCCTCCTGCCTTGGAGCTTCCTGGTCGGAAATCAAGATGCCGGCATGTGATTAGATTTACATAACTGATTGTGATAGTTGTTTTGCTCTTGTTTTCCTTCTTGGCCGACGACAACACAGTGGGACAGGCGCGCAACTGCTGTGCCGCCAGCTCCAATTTGGCCCGCTCCTTGTCAGGCGAGGGGCTCTTTCCGCCCGCCGAGCCGCCTTGATGCGAGAGGCAAGCAACGCTCTCGTCAATCGGGGAGAGGAACGCCACTGAGAGACGTCGATCCGTCAAATATAGATCGCGGCCAAGAGGTTTGCGCCGGCCGAAGCGCCCAGAGGGCCGCCAGTGACGCCTGCGCAACGCAAGCCCAAGCAGCAACAATCGGAGCTCCTATACTGGCAAACAGGCTTAAACTGGACCAGCGAAGCGAGTGGAGCAGAGCTAAGCAACTCTCCAAGTGGCCGCCACTTGGAGGAGGCGGAAACTTATGCAAATTCAACAACATTGTTGGCGCAAGACGGGCGAGCGTTTTCGCGGCTCGCGCTCTAATTAACGCCAACCTGAGGCGTCCGCGTCTCTGGCTTCCTGCGAGCGGCAGCCTCCCTCTGCTCGCCGGCCTCCCAGGTGAGGCGGCGTCAGGTGACTCGCAATCAATTAGTCGGCGCTCGTTGCGTTGCGTTGGGCGCCGCCTTTGTTGTGGCCTCGGCGGGCGAAAAATTGCGCAAGAGACCGAAGCAAAGGAGCCCCGCTCAAATTGGCACCTGAGCGAACCATTGTGCTCGCACGATTCACCGGATGCCGGACAAAGTGGCCGCCAAGCAGGCGGCGACCACACAGAGTTGGGCGCCCAGGGCTCATTTGCATTAATGATCAGCTTAATGGATGGCGGGCGGAATTCTTCAGCTCGAGCCAAAAACGGCTCAGGTATCGTTTGGACGGAAAGAGAGAGAGAGCGCCAAGCTCGCATTCAAGTGGAGCCAGCGCGACCCATTGATCAAATCGATACCGATTCATTAGTCGCCTGGGCCTTTGTGTTCGGCTGCTGCTGCCGTACGCCTCGGCCGGTCGCTCTGTTGGCTCAGGTTATCTAGAGGAGGGAGATGGCACGAGTTTGCTGCCGGCCGGTCCAGCGCAAGGCAAGGCTCTCCAGTTGTACACAAGAGCTGGCCAAGCGTCCACTCTGCCCGCTGGCCCTTTTGCGCGCATGATAAATGCCGTTTAACAGGTGCATGACGAAGCAATTATTGGATTGGAAAGGCATCTCGCTGCCGTCCGTGTTTGAGCGCTGGACCGACTGGAGGGCCGATGTTTAATTGGACCGGCGGTGGCGCCACCGGCCAGTGCGGTTTGGCCGGCGCGGTGAGCTCGCGCGCAAACTTTGCCCCACTCGGCGCCTCAATCTAAGTCTCAGTCTCAGTCTCGGTCGCAGCAGTCGCGGCCGAAGCAACTCAAAACGGCTCAGACATTTACTGCCGCCGCCGCCGCCTCCTCCTCCTTTCGCCCGCCAATCCCACGACCGGCAAACCACTCTCAAGCCCCTGAAGCCCAAAGGACTAATCTCGCTCCACCTGTTTACTTTTGGCTCGCGGGAGATGATTAGCCGCGAGTTTAAAGTAAATCTGTGCGCCTGTTTTCGTTGCAAAGGCAGGGCCAATAGCAACGGCAATGGCAACAGCAATGGCAATCGCGCCAGCAACGGCAATAGGAAACAAGGACTGGGGTGGAGAGATTTGCCGGCCGCTCGTTGGTTGGCCACCATCTCCAGTTTGCGGGAGAGGAGACAGTTTGAAGGCAGGGAGGAGAAGTTTAAACTGGAAGCGAGTTTAAACTTTGGAATGGGTTTGTCATTTTGCATTTATTATTAAAGCGATAAGTGAAAATCTAATATCAAAAATTTCCCCTCATATTGTCGAGTCTCTGCGCCGGCCTCCCTCCGCCCTTCTTGGTTCCGCTCTGCCTCTTTGGGCTTGGCGCCGAGTTTGTTTGAGCCCGATGCTGCTCCTCTGGCTGGCGGAGTTCTATAATCTTTGCAAGATTAGTGAACTCTTTGCCACTTCGAGAGAGCGGCCGAGTGGCCGGCCGGCCGAGCTTTGCGGGTGTTTTGTGCCAGAGCCAGGATAACAACAACAACAATAACTCTGATTAACAACAACAACAACAACAGGGACAACAACAACGGGGCCAACAACTAAGCGGACGCACTTTGGCGCCGGCGCTGAGATCCGAAGCAAACTGGCGGCGGCGCCCCCTCCTCAGAGCGCCCGTTCGGGTTTGATGCCCGACATCTCGTCGCAGCGCTGCCTCGCGCCCCAAAGGGCGGCCACATGAGTGTTCTGGCACTGCTGAAAGACTGCCGCATGGGCGCCATACAGGTAGCTCGGCTTGTAGGCGGCGCTCAGGTGGGCGTGGTGGTGGGCGTGGTGGTGCTCGTAGTGGGCGGCGGCCGCCTGCTGCTCAAGCTGGTGCTGGTGCGCGTAGTGCTGCTGCTGCTGCTCCACCGTGGGACTCAACTGGCTCTGGTGGTGCTGGTGCTGTTGGTGCTGCTGGTGCTGGTGTTGCTGTTGTTGTTGCTGCTGCTGCTGCTGCTGCTGCAAGTACTTCAGGTCCTGCTGGTGCTGGGCGCTGAAGGGCGACAGGCCGCTGCTCGTCTGGAGACTCGAAGGCTGCGTGGGGAGGTGAGGCGAAGTGTGGTGCTGCTGCTGCGAGCTCTGGTAGTCCGAGTGCTGCTGCTGCTGCTGCTGGTACTCGGGGTGCTGGTGCTGGGCGGCCGCGCTGGCAGCAACCTGGTAGCTGGCCAGCTGGTCGACGGCGCTAGCCTGCTGCTCGCCGGCAGAGGCGGCCGCAACCGCGTAGGGCGAAAAGGGGAGCTGCTGCTGGCCGAGGTGGCTGAGCAGCTCGTCGGCGGAACCCGCGGGCTCGCCGGCCGAGCTGGCAGCGGATAGGCCGCTCGTGGCGCTCGTTGGCCCGACACCGACCACTTGGCTCGAGCTGGTTGCGGCGGCCGCCGCTGCAGCTGCAGCAGCCGCAGCCGCTGCCACCGCCAGGCTGTGATGTTGCGCTGCGCCCGTGTGGTGCGCCTGCTGCTGGTTGTGGTGCTGGTGTGCGTGCGGGTGGAGGGGCGCCTGCTGATGGGTCAGGTGGTGACTTAGTTGTTGCTGGTGGAGTTGGTGCCGCTGGTGCTGCTGCTGCTGCTGGCTGAGCTGCGAGTGTTGCGGTTGCGGCTGCTGCTGCTGCACCTGTTGGCCCTGGAGGGGTTGCGGGTGCTGGTGCTGGTGCAGCGGAGTGGGGTAATGGGCCATGTGCGTTGTTAGCGCCGATAGACTGCTTCCGGCCGCAGAGCCGGCGCTGCTGTTGCTCGCGACACTGTTGCTTCCGCTGCTCGACAGGCTGCTCGCGGCGAGGGCGCCCGCCTGGCCAGCCTGGGCGGCGGCGGCGGGCGACTGTTGCTGGTGTTGGTGCTGGTGCGACTTCTTCTTGCTCTTGGTGGACAGCTTTCGGTTGCGCGTCTGGATTCCCTCCTTCTTCATGGTGATCGGTCTGACGGCCTGGAGGCGTTTTTGGGGCGAGTTGCTGTTAGTGGCGGATCGAGTTTTTGGCTGGAGTCTATACTGGCGCGCAGGGCGCCTATATAGGATTGGGCCGGAAGTGCGCGGGCAAGGCGCCCGGCTCGCGCGGACGACAAATTGCAACATCCGATTCATCATCGTGCAGGAGGAGCTGCTTTGAAGTGGGCGCCGCCGCCGCCGCCGCTGCTTCAAATTTGTCACTGGAAACGGGAGCGCCGGCGTTACGATGGGAGCGCCAGCGCTCGCTTGTTGCGGGCGCCACAAATGGGCGTGAGCGGTTGGCGTGAGCGGGACTCATTTGCGAGGCGCCGACTGGGCGGCGCCGGCCGGAATTTCGCACCCAAGCGAGGGGGCGGGGAGGCGAGCGGGCGGGCGCCAGATCCCGTTAGGCCGGCCGAGTGGGGGAGTGAGCAATAAAATAAATTAAACGCACGGCCAGCCAGGCTCACTAAATTGGCGGCCGAGTTTGTTTTGGCCCCGAGAATCCGGCCAAGTTTGGCGGCGCCGCCGCAGCCGCCGCCGCCGACTGGACGGCTCGAGAGCTTCGAGTGCGAGCGGCTCGAAAGTGTCCCTTGCAGAGTTTACACAAAACTGGCGCCGGCGCCACCCGTTAGTTTGACAAGTGGCGCCAGGAGACACGATGAATGGCCGAACGCCGCCGCCACTTTGGCGGCCAACCCAGAGTGCGGCGGCCCGCGAACAATGTGGCCGGCGGCCGAGCTGCACTTCGGGGGCAGAAACGAGGGAGCGCGCCAATTTGGGTCCAGCCCCCCCGAGCGAGATGTATTCATTTGGGGCCTTTCAAATTAGTGGCAGATTTGGGAATTTGCGCCCCATTTGGGGAGGGAGTTTTGGGCCGAGCGAGTGCCGCCGCCGCCGCCGCCGCTGCTGGCCGGCGGCCCAGGCCAGCGCTTAACTCTAACACTTGTCCCCCCCCCCAACTCCGCCTGTTTCCTCCCGCGGCCGGCCACAGTGGCGTCCCATTTCAGCCCGGATGGCCGAGCGGCGGCAGCGGCGGCGGCCAGCGCGCGAGTCTGGGAATCCGAATGCGAATGCGAATCATAATCATCAACATTCTGCGTCTCACATCGCACTTGTTAGCGGCCCACTGGCTTCCAGCGCTTACCTGTCCAGTCGGTGTGCCGGCGCTGAGCTGTTGCTCGCTCGCTCGCTCGAGTTGAACCAAGCCGAGCCGAGCCGAGCAAAGCTGAACCGCCGAGCTGGGCTGGAATGGGGAGCGCGCGTTTGTTTGCTTTGCGCTCGGCCAACGGAGAGCTCGCTGATAATTTGTACAAAATCCCCGCCCGCTCTCATGGCTTTGCGCTGGCCCAATCAACAATTGCCCTCCTCTGCGCCGAGGATGCGGAGTTTGGATAGTTTTAAGGCTACTAATTAGGTAATTTTCATCCTCCGATTGGCCGACCGGCTCTGGGCTTGCGAGCGGCCGAATAGCCTCAAGGATCCGCTTGCGCTCGGGCCGCAGTTTGCATGGAAGGAGGCATGTTGGCCGACTTTCGCCAGCCGAGAGCCCTGAGCGAGCTGGCCGGCTGCCCGCTGCTGGCGCCGTCCGGCTAGACCCTCGGCTAGCCAACCGGCTGGGCCACACAATGGCCGCCGCTGGGTTGGCAGCAGATAATTGGCTGCTCGCTTTAATCGGTCCGTATTGGCGAGCACTTGTTTGTTTAGCTCGCTGCCGCTGCCTCTACTGCTGTTGTTGCCGCCGCCGCCGCCGCCGCCGCTGCCGCTGCTGCTGGCTGCCGGCTGCTGGCTGCCAGATCCAGGCGGCGGCAAGGCTCGAATGATAACAATTTGCTCACCTGGCCGCCAGTCTCGATTCACGACCGGCGCTGGGCAGCTGGCGCCGGTCGTGCCCGCCAATAGTGTTCGGCGGGCGGCGAGCGCAATCCGAGCGGCCGCCTCCACTTGAAGCCCAAACTCTATCGGACAACAATCAGCGCAAACTCGCGCGCCGCTCGCAACAATTAGCGCGGCGAGCGAGCAGAAGGGACTCTATAAAGGGCCGGGTGGCGCCGTCTATAGTGGCGGCCGGCTGCACTTGCGGCCGGACGGGCGGACAGGCGCGAGGAGCGAGGAGCGAGGAGAGGCGGATAGATGAGGCCGGTCGGCGGCGGCGGCGCATTCTCACGCGCAAATCCAATGGCCTCATCAGGGCCAATTTATTGCGCTCGGGCTGCGGAGTTGAGTGGCGCTCTCAGCTGCGAGCGCAGCAAACGGTTACACCTTGAGCGCGGCCCACTTGCTCGGCGCGGTAATTGAATCTCTGGCCGCTTGAGGGCCGCGCAAAGTGGAGCTCTCCTAAGGCTCGCTCACTCTGATTAAGTCAACAGTTGTCCATTGTGCGCTAATGTGGCCGCGCAAACTTCCTCTCGCGCCCGCTCTCGTTTTATGGCCTCGCTCTCAGTGGCAGCGGCAGTCGCAGTCGCAGTCGCAGTCGCGGCAAGAGACTCTCCCTCAAACTAGGCTTTGGCCGCGACCTTAGAGCGCCAATGGGCAAAACTGCAACAGGCGCCTCGACTCTCCGGCTGCTCGTTTGCACTCGCCACTCAAAGTTGACAACCGAGCGCCAGAGGAACTCTCAGCTCGAGGGCCCAAAACAAACAAACCAAACCGGCTCCACCTGGTTCAGGTTGAGCGGCGCAACTGCTCTCGCGCGTTCTCACTGGCCAGAAGTTGGAGGAGCCAATGAATTATGGGCCTCGGCGAGCGCGCCCGCTCGTTAGTGTTTAGAATCAAGCGACTCTCTCTCTCTCTCGCTCTCACTCGCTGACTCTGGATTCTTTGCTCAGGGGTTTCGGGTGGCTCAGCGTTGAGGCGGCGCCGCCCAGCCTCCACGTTGGCTGCCCGCGATGGCGCCGCCGCGCTCGAGGAGCGGAAAAGCGCACTTACGTTGTGTAGCTTGTAGTAGAGGCCGCAGGCGTTGCAAACCGGCTCCCCGTTTGCGTTGCGCCGCCAGAGGGTTGTGGTGGTGCCCTTGCAGTTTGCGCAACTGGTGCCCGTGCGCCTCGTTGTCGACTGGAGGCGCCGCTTTGGCTTGATTAGGGGCCGATTGTGGCCGTTCATCTTGTGGTAGAGGCCGCAGGCGTTGCACAGGTAGTGGCCGGTTCCGTCGCGGCGCCAGAGGGGCGTTTGGCGGGCGCCGCAGTTGACGCACTCGCGGCCCTCGATGCATTCGCGCTTCGAGCGCGACATTAACGCTGCCGCAACGACAGATTGGTGGCTAGCCAGCGATGGATGGTTTGCGAGCGCCGAGTGGGCGGCGGCGGCTGCCGCTGCTGCAGCGGCCGCCGCGGCCCCGCTTAGCGGATGCGAGTGCGAATGCGAGTGCGCATGGTGGTGCTGGTGGTGGTTGTGGTGCGCGCCGGTTAAGTGATGGCTCGAGAGCGCGTGCTGCTGGTGTTGCTGGTGCTGGTGTTGTTGTTGTTGTTGCTGCTGCTGCTGCTGCTGGTGCTGCTGGTGCTGAGCCTGGCTTGTAAGCTGGCTCGTCTGGTGGTGCTGGTGGAGGTGCGCGTGGTGGTGGTGGTGGTGGATCGAGAGGTGCTGGTTGAGGCTCATGCTTGCGGCTGCTTGGTCGGCGAGGCTTGCGTGGTTAGAGTGGAACTGTTGCTGCGCCTGCTGGTACTGCTTCTGGCCGGCGCCCGAGGCCGGCGAGCTGGAGGCTGTGGCCGGCGACACTTGCTGCCGCTGCTGGCTTGCTTGCATCTTCCGAGCTCGGCGGCCGGAAGGGCGGGAGGCACTCGCTTGGCTTCGTCGCCAGACTGGCTCTCAGCTCTTCTTTGCTCTGCTCTGCTCGCTCTCTCTCTCCCTCGCTGCTCTCCTGCCTGTCGCTCCTCGCTCCAAGAGGCTTTCCTTTGGCTCGCCAAGCTCGGACTGTCGCTCGCTCGCTCGGTGCTCTATGGCCGCAAACTTGCTGTTGCTTCTGCTGCGCTAGCTCTCTTGCTCGGCCGGCCAATCATGTCCAAGTCGCCGCTGCTTAGGCTTTGGCTTGAGGGGCTTGCGCTTCGGTTCCTCTTGCTATTGCTGCTTGCGCTGCTCTTGCTTTGCTTGCCCTTAGCTTGCTGCTGCGGCCACAACTCCACCGAAGCTGCTCAAAAGTTGGCTGAAGGCTGGCGAGCGTTTGAATTCGAGAAAGGTGAGTGAAAAGCGCGCGGGCGAGTTTAGTGCGCGAGTGGATGTAGTTTGGCTTGCCGCGCTTGCGCACTGAGCGCCCGACTCGCGCGCCCGCCGATTGGGCACACATCGCGCGCGTTCGCGCTGGGGGTCGGCAGTGTCTCCTTTAGGGTTGGTGAAGGAGGAGGAGGGGGAAGGCAGCCGCCAAGTTTAAGCAAAGCGAACAGCTTTAAACGGGCTCAGGTTGGTTTATTTGCGCAGACTTGCGAGCGAGCGAGTTGTTGCGCTCGCTCGCAGCTAGAGGCTCGCATCTTGGGCGCAGCTCGAGTGGCTTGCGCTCGTGAGCAACCTGCGCGGCGGTGGCGCCACAAGCTAGAGAGCGGCGACTCAGACGAGCTGCGAGCCAGTTTCCCAGCATTTCGACTCAATGGAGCGAAATCGACAACAATACCAAACCAACAACTGCTCACTGGGCCGATTGTGGCCCGCCTGCCCTAAGGGCGAAGTGGCGCGCTTGATTTGGTGGCGGCAAATCATGAATCAAGTTGGATCGAGAGTTAGAGGAGAGAGTGAGAATAAATATTTATGCCCTCTTTTGCGCGAGGCTCCGAGGCGAGCGGGCGGCGGCGGAAGTCGCGTGGCTTGGCGCGCGCCAAGGAATCCTTCCGGCCGCTTGGCCAGCTTAGCCGGCCGGCCGGCCAACCAAGCAAGTTTGTGCCCCCAAAGCCAGCCAGTCGTCCTTTCCAACTCACTTGCTTCGCACTTCCGCTCGCCTAAGTCGAGCCCGCTAATCCGGCCAACTCTGGCGGCCAAATTGCCACTTTCGATTGTTGTTGTTGGCGCCGGTGGTTCCGTTGTCCCCGCTGTTTGTTGTCGCTGGCCGGCGGGTCAGTTTGGAGCCGAGAGGGAGAGTTGCGCGCAGTTTGGAGCCACCAATAACGAGCTATCGGGCTCGAAGTGATAATATTTCGCCCACTTGCTCGCGCCGGCCAATTGAAAAGTTTTATTGCCTCGTTTATAGTGTAGCAGTGGGCAGTTGGTGGGCGGATGGGTCAGAGCAGTGCAGTTCAGTTGAGTTTGGCTCGCAGAGGAGGGAGCCTTGTTGGCGGATGAAATTGAGCGCGAGAATCAAGCCCGAAATCGGCCCCCTAAATCGGCAAACTTGAGCCGGCGGCAAGCAACTCGCTCGCCGCCCCCACTTGGGGCCGCCGAGAAGGGTTGCGCGGTGTTGCGGTTGGCGCGCCGGAAGCGGCCGTCCCTCCTCCTCCTCCTCCCGAGCGCCCGTTTCGCTCTCCTTTGTGCCGGCCGCCTTGAGCAATGGGAGCCGATGGGCGCAATTTGGGCCCCATTCCTCTAAGCGGCTCGGAGTGAATTGTTGCCACATGGAGCGTGACACGCGATTGATTCGCCGCCATATTGTTGCCATCTCTCCTCCAACTGGCCGTCCGGCGGCCGGAAGAGGCCACCGGCCGCTCACTTTGCGCGTTGACTCGGGGCCAGCGCGGCTCAAATGTCCAACGGCCGATGTCCGTTGCCCAATGCTGTCGGCTGTCGAAAGTCGACAGCAAACAAACAAGAGCCGGCCGAGGAGTTGGAGGCGGGCTGGCTGGTTTGCTGGCTGGCTGGCTGGCCGGCGAGCGGGCTAATAGCATCAGTATGTCGGTCACACTGGGCCGGCGTGATTTATTCTCGCGCGCGTCCAAGTTTGCGCAAATTAGTGCGCCAGCTTCGGCGGCAAGAGCGCTGAGGCTGGCGCACTAAATTGGTGGGCGCGAGAGGCGAGCGCGCGGACGCTATAGAGTCAAGCGGCCGCCGCTTATTTACAAGCAAGCGGCTCGCTTGTGTGCGCGTGTGCCTGCGCGCCCTCCAAGCGGCGCGAGGGGGTCGCCGTGTGCCAGTGCGCGAACGCAGCTATGTCCGCCCCGCGGCAGCAGCAGCAGCAGCGGCGGCGGCGGCGGCGGCGGCAACGGCGGCCGCCGCTAGCATCGACATTACACAATAATAAATGGCCAAATAATGATAATAAAAGTTATGAATGACTCGTTTGTGCACAAGCGCGCGAAAATCAAACGAGAGTTAACTGACTGTGAGCGAAGTCGAGGAGTCGCATTGAGTTCACTGTGGGCGCAACTCTGCCAGTTCAATTTCCTTTCCTCTAGCCCTGCTTTGCTCTCCTCTCCTCTCCTCTCCTTTGCTCTGCGCTCCAGTTTCCAGCCTTCAAACGGGCCGACTGGCTCCAGTTCAGCTCGGCCCAGTTCAACTCCCTTCAGTCGAGTCGAGTCCAGTTCAGTTCAGTTCAGTTCAGCTCGGCTCAGCCTTTCACTCGCCCTCTGCTGGGGCCAGTTTGGTGGGCGCGGATATTAGACGATGATTGTTGTTGTTGTTGTTGTTGTTGTTGTCGTTGGTTCGCAAGGCAGACGAGTTAAAAATTGAAACCATTGCAGGCGGCGCGAGTGGCTGGCGGGCGGCAAACTCGAGTGAGAGAGTGGCTGGGCCAAAGCGGGAGGAAGTGAGAAGTTGCGCACGTGGCCAGGCAACTTAGGCGAGTATCGAATGCGCGCGCGCGCGCCCGTCCATCCATCTTGCGCCCGAATTCTGCGCCGCCAGGTCAAGCGAGCGCCGAGTTTGGGCTGGCGGCGGAAGTGGCGCGCTTCCGCCGGCGCCAAGCGGCCGAGTGGAGCGAGTTGCTGGCGTTGGCAGTGGGGCGAAAAGTGAATCTGCTTAGGCAAATGAGCTCGGGCCAGCCAGGCTTGCCGGCGGCCGGCGCCATTGTGCGCCCGTCGCCCGTCGCTCGCCAAACAAACGATTGGCGCCCGCAAACAGGAAACCGCCGCGCTGGTGGCCGCGCGAAAAAAGCGCCCCCGACTTGCGGTCGGCGGAAGTGGGCGGGCTGCTCGGCGCATGGAGGCAGCTCGCGGCGCCCCTATAGGCCGGCCGCCAGCTCGGGCGGCCCGCAAAAGCCGGGTTGCCCGCTCGGCCAGCGCTTATAGGCGGCCTCGTCTGGGGCGGCGCCGCTGGCTTTGGTCTCTAATTGGAGAGCGGCGTCTGGCCAACACTTGGCTGGATGAGCCAATTTGCATTGGCTGGCGGAGGGGCAAAACTGAGTTTGGTTGCGGGCCGTCAAGTTGGCGCCGATGATGATTTGTCCGCTCGCCCAGCGTGAGCGCTCGCAATCTGCGCCCTGTTTTGACACGAGCATCGCCCGAGCGAGTCGCCCGATGTCACGCTGGGAACTCAATTGACTCGCCACTTTGGCCGCTCGCTTTCCGGCCCAATTTGCCTGGCGCTCAAATGGGCGGCCAAAGCTCGTAGCCCAAGGCGAAGCGGAGGCGCTGGAGTCTCGCTCAGGTGCAGAGCTGCGGACGGGTTGCGTTTTGCGCCCGGCCGGCGCAACTCCGCCTCGGCCGCCGAGTTCTCACGCCGCCGCCGCCGCCGCCAACTCTGCGCCGGCCAGCTCGCGCTCCATATATCACGCGCGCGACAACGCCGACAAAGACAAGCGACAGGCAGACAAGCGGCGGCAACACCGCCAATGATTCACTCGTTCGCCCGTTGCGCAAGCGTTCGGGGCGGCGGCGCGGAGTTTAAGTTGACTTTGCACGTTCGGGCGCCCACTGTTGACTTAGCGCGCGTGCGCCCGCCCGTCCGCCCGTTTGCCCCACTAGCCGGCTTAGGTTGCTCGCTTCGGGCGCAGCCAAAGGGCGAGTCGGCCGCTCGCTCTCACAGAGTGGCTACGTTTGTTGCCAGTTGGCCCGCTCCGAGTGTTTGTGTGCGCGCTTGTGTGCTTGAGCGAGCGAGCGCCTGTCCCTCTGCCTGTGCCTGTGCCTGTGCTGGGCCTTCTCGGGGGGGCTCGGAAGTGGGAAGTTGGAGCGATCACTTAAACGCGCCACTGCAGCCTTCTAATGATCCCCGGCCGACCGTCCCGCCTTGGCCCGCCCTTTGAAGCGAGCGCCGCCTCAACCCATTGGCGGGCCCCTTATAGCGCCCCCGCCGGATTCCTATAGGCAGCGCGGCGAGTGCAATAAAACACTCGGCCTGCGCGACAACAATAAAAGCGCGCTCCCGGCTGGCGGATTGCTTCCGGCGCCGAGCCGACAAGTGGCGGCCAGGTGAGCGCTTGGAGGGGCCAAACTTGGGGGGGGGGGGTTTCCGCGCAGAGGCGGCCGCTCGCTGTGGCGCCAACACAAAAGCGGGCGCCAGGCGGGCGGCCGGCCGGCTGAACGGAGCGAGCAGGGGCCGCGTCTTGCCTAATTCGGGCCACGTTCGCGGGCATTCTTGGGCCTGGCGAGCGGGCAGGTAAAAAGCGAATAGTTTGCATACTTTGGAGGCCTGGCGCGGGATTGGGGACAAAACGGAGTTGAGCTGGCCGGCGGCGGGAGGGGCGCGCGCGGCCCTTGATCGATGAGGGGCGCCGGCGCCGCTGGCAGCGCGCGCACGCCTCCAGTCGGCCGGCCGCGAGCTGTGGGCTGCAGGCTGCAGCGCAGAGAGGGGCTCTTCCACAGGTGAGCCCGTCATCATTCATTCGGCCGCTCGAGTGGCTCGAAGCGCTCGGGCTCGAACTCGGGCTCGAGCTCGGGCCGGTCGGCCACCGGCGCTCGGCGAGCCGCGATGACAGGCGCGCAGACTGGCGACAAACGAGAGCGGCCGCCCTGTCCGGCCAGCCCAGCCCTCCAAGGCGAGCGAAATGCGCGCTCCATAAAGCCGAGCGCATCGGCCTGCCTCGCCGCAAACGCTCGGCCAGGCGACAAGTTCAAGTTTGAATAAGTTAATTAATGGCCCTGACAGCGCAATCAAATCATCATCTGGCAGTCGAGCGCAAACAAACGGACTTTGGCGGCTCGAATTGGAGCTCGAGCTGTGGCTTGCGAGCCGGCGTGTTGCGCACACCTAGGCCGGCGGAACTGGCAGCGCCTGCACTTGGCCGGCCCAGCCGCTGATCTTATCGGGCGGCAAGCGAGCCGGCCGGCCAGCCAGCTCGCTCGGCCCAATCGTTGCAACGAGAGCCCTCGAGGCTTCTCCTCGGCGCCCATAAGGCACTGCGAGCGCGCCCTCCGCAGCGGCTACCAATTAAGTTTAAAACAAACTCCTCTCCATCTTCATCTCGCTCTCGCTCTCGCTCTCGCTCACTCCGCTGCTAGCCGGCTCGCTTGGCCGCCTCTCGGCCGAGCCGAGCGGCCAGAGCAGCCAGAGCGGCGGCCATCCGAGGGCCGGCCCAAGCGAGACGACGGGCCGACTGAGCGGGCGAGGGCGGCCAGCAGAGGGAGCGAGCAAGGAGGAGGCTCCCCTTATCAAGTTGCGACCATCGAGCCAATGAGATGAATCTTGATTAATTGTGTTTCTTGTTTCATATTTGGCGCGCTGGTCGGCGGGCGAGCTGGCGCCATTGTGTCGCCCCTCGAGCGGCAGACAGAGGAGCCGGCCGGAGCGCCATCCAAGCCGGCCTAATTGAATGGAGCTCCGTCGGGCGGCCTTTGTCTTGGGCGGCCGCGCACGAAACAAAGCGGGCCGACTTCATTAGAGTTGCGCCCGGCGCTTAATTGGCCATCGTTCACCTGTTTCCTCCGACTCGCGGCTCCCAAGGCGAGACGCGCAGCTCAACCAGAAACCAGCTAACCAGCCGACGGCCGACGGCCGACGGCCAACAGCCAAGAGCAGACAGCAAGCAACAGCAACAGACCGACAACAACTTGTTCACGATCCTCGCTCCATTTGTCGTCAGCTTGGCCGAGGGAATTGTGACTGGCCAATTAGCAGGCCGGCTCCATCGTGGGCGACAGCATCGTTAACCTGGCGGCCGAGATTAGATCGGCTTATCTGGCTCGGTTTGCGCTGTTAGTGCTGCCAGTGCCAGTGCCAGTGCCAGTGCCAGTGCCAGTGCCAGCGCCAGCGCCACTGCGGCGGCGCCGGCTGGAGCACTGCATCGGCGGCCGGCCAAGTGGAAGGCATGAGCCGCGCCACTGGACCAACCTGTCAGGCCGGCCAGAGTCTGGAGGGTTTGCGCGCGTTCGGCCGCCAGCAAGCCGGCTAACTGGCGCCGAGGCTGAAAGCTCAGCCTCCCAGCGGCCCGCAAATCATGCTCGCCCGCCCATAGTGGCCTTTGGTCCCAGGCCAGCCAGCCGAGCGGAGCTGGAGCTGGAGCTTGAGCAAGTCTTGAGGCTGGAGCCGGCGGCAGAGCGAGAGGGGCGAGGAATGAGAGGGAGAAGTAGATGTTATCTTTTCATTAAAATATAAAATTTCGCCCCCACGAGCGTGGAGGAGGGCGGCCCAGAGTTGCGCAAGGGTGCCGGGCGGCAAACAACAGTCCTTTGGGCGCAAGTGAATCACGAGCGAGCAACAAAGAGAGCGGATCTAATTTGGCTGATGTTGTTGCTGTCGCTGCCGGTGGAAGTGAAACTGAAGCCGATGCTGATCGGCTCATTAACTGGCCACCGCGGCAGCAGCAGCGGCTCGCTATTCTTCCTCCTCATCCTCATCCTCAACCTCATCCTGTTCCACTTGAACCTTCCGGCCGCGATGCTTGGCTGGCACCACGTTCGGGGCGAAGGGCGGCGAGGCCACACGCACTCACTGGCTCGCCTATCGGTTTACACGCTCGCCCAGTCAACTTGCGGCGCCCCCTCGGGGGAACTTGTTAATTTAATGAGCGGCACCCTAAGCGAGCTCGGCGTTGCGAGATTCAGGGCTGGCAAGCTGATTAATTGGCCGAGATCAATCACCTTAGCGGCTGGCGCTCGCTTTGCTGGCTCTGCTCTTAGAGAGTGAGGCTCTTCCGCGCGGCCTTGCCTCGATTGTGATCGCCGAGCGAGGCAAACGCCGCCGCCCCTGCAGCCTGGAGCCACTCGAGCCTCCTTGGAGCGAAGGGGGCCGCTCGAGGGCCAGCGGCGGGAGTCGCCGGACTGGAAGGTGGGCCGCTCGACCTGGCGAGCGGCCATTGTCTGGCCTCCCGCTCGCTCGCTCGCTGGGACGAGCCTCTGGAGCCACAAGTTTGGCGGCTCGATTGTGGGCCCGTCAGCCAGCCTGGCAGCGACACTAGGAGAGCGGCCACACTAATGACTGGCGCGGGCAAGCTCGCATCCGCGCCAGTTATAGGGCCAACTTTGGGGCGGACGGTGGCGTGCGGCCGCCCCGCCCACTCGGGCTCCTCGGCGCCGGTGCCGCCAGCGCCCAAGCTTTGGTTCGAGCGCTTTGCTTTGCGCTGGCCTGAGCCTCCCCACTTGGCCTCCTCAGAGCGGGCGAGTCCGTTGTCGTCCGAGAGGCGAGTCTGCTGTGGACAAACGTTGCCTCCCACTTCTCTCGCCAGCTCGCTCGCTCGCTCGCTTGTCGTTCAAATCGCGCGCCATTAACATTATTATACAAACACGTGCGTTGCAACGCAGCTAGGCGTGCGCCTAGCGCGCTCACATAAATTGTGTCAAGCTAAATGACAGAGAAGAGTTGACACAGAGTCAAGTGGCCGATCAGCGTTGGCGGCGGCGGCGGCGGCGGCGGCCCTTCGCTCGGCTCGCTAAGGCCGCAAGTGCGCGCGCGCCCGTCCGCCTGATGGGCCGGCCGGTCAGCCGGCTCACCTCTCCTCGCGCTCAAGCCCCTCACCTGGCCGCGCGCACGCAAGCTAGCCCGCAACGCAAACCCCGCGGACCAGAATGGATGACTTATGATGATGTGGCGGCGCAGAGGGGCAGCCCGGGCGCGCCTGCATAATGCGCCGCCGCCCCCGCCCCAAACTGGCCCAAACAGGCCTATAAGGGTGGTGCGGCCGCCGCGGGCCAGGTGCGACAAATGGCCGCCAATTAGGTTGCCGCCCAGCCTTTCGCGGCCTCTCCGCCCACCCGTCTTGCTTTGCTCGTTTCAGCGCAGTGCTTCGGGCTTGGAGGCTCGAAGTTGGAGGCGCAAAGCAACAAACAGAACCAGTTTGCACGGCACCAGCAGTCGACGGACACTCGCGGCCCCCCCCCCAACTCCCAAAGCAAAACAAACAATCCAATGGCGCCACCTGTCCGCCCTGGTGAGAGGCGCAGGATGTCAATACAATTGGAGACTGCAAACCAACATTAGATTAATCGTTTGGCATGGACTGGCCAAAACATAACTCAAAGGTTCGGCGCCAAACTAATTCAACTTTGTCTCAATCCACTGAGTTAATGCTCCAATTTTTGCTTGCCAAATCCATTATCAGGCCAATTCCATCTAATTGACGCCATTGGACTGGCGGCCAATTCTGGTCAACCTCTCAACTGGCGGCCCCCAATCTGGTGCAGCAAGCGGCTCCTTCGGGCAATTGCGGCTCGATGACAAGAGGAAATTTGCATACAGCAGTAAGTAAGTGGAGCCCGAGAACGCTGTCCTCGGGCTCCAGCAGCACTTCGGCTTGCTGGCCGCCTGCCGGCCAGCGCGGGCCACACGCGCAGGCGCCCCTCGAGCCTCCGAGGCCAGATCGTCCAACTCTCACTCTCTCATGATAAATGGACTCCTCGCCGCTCAGATTTCCGGTAGCTGGCTGGCCTGCATCCCGAGCAATTTGCGCCTTCCGCGTGCAGAGAAATCTATAAGACAGCAGCACTGGCGACAAAGTTCTCTCCATACTTGCAACTTGAGAGCCTGAACCCAAAGCTGGGACAGGCAGCTTTCAAACCATTGCGGGTTGCTTACAAAATCTGTTTATAAATCACAGAGCATTATGAGTTTGGCCGACACAAACTAGGCGCGCACGATCCAAGCCCAAGATGGTAATCTCGCACTTTATCATTACACTTTATCTCGACTCTTCACCACTACCAACACCAAGCGACCAAGAGCGTACTGGCGCCTCGGAGGGCAAAGTGCGCCTCTTTAGCGGAGAGAAAGGGAGGGCTGGTCATGTGTCTCTGGGTAGCCAGGCAGCCAGCTAGCTGGTGTGGAAGCATCTGCTTAGCGAGCTTTGAAACCATACAACAGGTGCGCGACTGATTCAAGGATGGCACTAAAGCGAGACGCTTTAGCTCCTAGAGCCTCTCGAGGCTTCCAAACTAAGGATTAGATGGTCGCCTCTACTTGCGCACCTCCAAATAACTTCAACAAGTGCACTAAACTCCTGGATGGCGAATCCAAAAACACTATTAGCTCAACTTCATTAAAAACAGCCAAAGCCTTACCTCTCGTCCATCAATGGCTTACTTTGTCACACAAAACTAAACCCTAACAACGAGCCGTTCATTAATTAACCACTTGACACAACCTGATATTTCTTGAAACTCTCCAGACAGGTATTTCATCTTTTTAGTTACTTATGCTTGTATTTAAGGCAAATCTACTTAGACAGCCACATTTGCTTACAACTAATTCGAACTTGTTGACTAGTCCGAGGGCGATGAAGGATCTGAGCGGCAAAACGAAGATAGAGATCTGACTATCTACCTGAGCTTGGTGGATGACAAAGTGCGGAACCAGAATATGCAACTCCGATGGTTCAATTCATTCGCTGATGCAATGTAACTCTTTTTTATCATATATTCGCTCTTTTCAGGACAACTCGAGTGGTCGGATTCATGAACTGCACTACCAGAGCCAAATCCAGTAGGTTTTCACTAGCAGCCTGTCTCTTGTGCGATTGGTTGAACTAGGCAGTCCAAATTACCAGTCCTCATGCTCCAAGTTGTCCTGCTGTCATGTTAGGATATTCTTGAGATCTACATGACAGAATTGGCTTTGCTCTATCGGTTATGCAATTCGAAATCCCAACAGGTACATCCGATTTCCGCCGAATCCTGAGCCATTTTTGACCTTCCAATCATAAATCACAATCGGCCGAAGCAATCGTGCATTCCTGCAGGCCTGGTATGAACACGTTGTACGACAACATGCGTAGCACGATCTTGCACTTTCTGTCGGCGTGTGGAATCTTTCAAAAGTTCTACACGATGTTGGATTGATTTGGTCACTTGAGTGCCAAAACCTCTGTCCTTTCCATATCATCTATTGTTGACATCACAATTGCATAACTAACCCGTATTTGATATGGATAAAGAGATCCTCATTCTATTAGGAAACACTAGAATATGATCTATTTCTGTCTCAGTCCATTTACAACAAAGGCATTCCCCTATTTCACTCACCTGTATTTGTATCCTCACCACCCCTAATAACTCTCGGCATCCTCAACCAAGACAATAGAAATTATTGACTGTAAACACATTACTTAAATATAACAGATTTGCTGGTCACACAATGATTCGATATCGCCATTATGAACCCTATCGCCCCTTTACAAGGTACCTTAAACTTTTCGTTGTATTCCTATCCGTCGTATTGGAACCATCTGAGATTAACTGTGATGACTCCGGCACCACCATCACTGATTATGGTAAGCCAAATCCAACTGTTTCCATAAGCCTATACGCAAAATGGAGATATACGCCGCTCTATTTAGAAGTCAGTGAGATATTGGCAGCAGAAAATAAAGAATACTTCTGGACTTATATCCGAACAATACACGATAGATACAACAAATCGCACTCTCTGCGAGATCTCAGTCCTCAGCAACAGTATAGAGATGTTGCTGAAATATCTGAGGAAATACTTGATGATCCATATCAACTACCCTTACTCAAGTTTTCGTTAGCTCAAAGAGTTAGCTCCCCTATGATTGCAGCGCATCATCAAATTGCAAAGGATAGGCTTGGTAAACGCATTCAAGAGTGTGGAGCTCTTTTGGAATTCCCTCAGCCTCCGATTGACGACAATCAGGACGCTTATCATGATAAGCCAGGCGAGAATCTCAAGGATCCTTATGGTCTGAAAAAGGTCTACAGCGATCTGAATATATTCTGTAACAGTGGTGATGCAGCCCTCATTTTCGAAAAGATTCTTTCAACAACTGATTACATGAAGAAATACTACCAACCTCCAATTTATAAGTCTGACCATATATACTATGCTCACAATAACCCAAAGGGCAAAGATTTCGAGATCATGACTGCAATTCTGTATGGTGAGATAGGGACACCAGAATTCGTTGAATTGTATGAATACTGCAAGAAAATGGCAGACTTAGGTAAAATGAATTTTGTAGTGCGCCATTTGGCCCTTGCAACGGGGACGGAATCCAAAGATAGGGTCAGCTTGGGAGGATACGGGGTCGAGCTCGCAATCAAGAGCACTGAATATAGAGCCCAGGATGATACTAGGGTTAAAGGAGAAGAGAGAAATTTAGGTGACGAAGTTCTAGGAGTCGTGGAAAAGCCAGACGAGATTGAGGATCTTGTATTCAACGAATTGGCCGAATCTAACTCAGGTTGGAAAAGCACTAATCCAATGTTTCATGAAGAGATTCTTGAATCGATCAAGCAAATTCCCACCATCAACTCCAGTGAGATTGCCGATCTCAGTACTCAAGCTGTTGGATTGATTTTAAAGGCGCCAGCAGAGAAGCAACTAGCCTTGATGAGAGATCTCAGTCAAAATTTTCCCATTGTTGCTAAATCGTTGGCCGGTGAGAAGGTAGATCATGTGTTGCGTGATGAGTTAGAGCAGAACCAAATGCTGTTCGCTAGATTTCTTAACTTGGCACCTACAGATGCTGCCCTATTTATGAATGGCATGTTCTTCGATGTCGATGCCCTGGATATGTTTGCCCTTTTCGAAGTTGTGAGAAGTGAATACAAGGAGTTACAAGACGGAACTGTCGAGTCCGAGAGTGATGTTGAAAGATTTCTCAACAAACGCTATCAAGACGAACATTCCAAACTAGTTGTGCCTCCTGAACGACCTAATGACCCGCATTTGAAGATGCAAGTAATTCTTGATCCATTAACTCGAGGAGCGCAAAAAATTTTACCGATTCTCATAACTTTTAGGAAAATTTTCAATATACAACTCAGGTTTATGTTCAATTGTGTGGATAAACACTCCAAATTGCCTCTGAAGAGCTTTTACCGATTCGCTATTGAATCTGAACCTGTATATAGAAATGGACCGGATAGGCCTCCCGTCATGAAGATAGCCTTCCATAATCTACCAATGTCATCCTTGCTCACCCTAAACATGGCGACACCTGAGAATTGGTTGGTGGAATCAGTGCGGACACCCTATGATCTTGACAACATACACCTGGCAGAGCTATCGGGAAACAACGTGTGGGCTGATTTTGAATTAGAGCATCTTCTTTTGGAGGGTCATTGTTTTGACATAACCACTGGCAGTCCACCAAGAGGGTTGCAATTTGTTCTAGGCACTCAAAATCGACCGGCGCTATTCGATACGATTGTCATCGCCAATTTAGGTTATTTTCAATTGAAAGCTAGTCCTGGGGCATGGAATCTGAGGCTGAGGCACGGAAAGAGTGCAGATATCTATTCGATATTTCACGTTGATGGGGTCGACTTCATAAAACATCAAGATTCAAGACTGAAATCAGACTCTGTGATACCCACATTGCTCAACGACTTCAGGAGTAGGTTCATGAAGATGAGAGTTTTGAAGAAGAAAGACCAGCGGCACAGAGACCTACTGCAGGATGACGGTGATGAGGACAGTCAGCTTGGAGATATCTGGGGTTCTATACGGAGCACTATCTGGTCAGGTGTCCAAGAAGAAAAAGGTTTAGACGAACTCAAACCTACCGAAATCAGAACAAGAACCGTGGAGAGCAATAGAATTAACGTCTTCTCATTAGCTTCTGGTCATCTATACGAGCGTCTAGCTCGAATCATGATGCTAAGTGTCCTTAAAAACACAAACACTCCGGTCAAATTTTGGTTCCTGAAGAATTATCTGTCGCCAACTTTCAAAGACTTTCTTCCATACTATGCGGAGAAATACAATTTCGATTATGAACTTGTCCAATACAAGTGGCCTAGGTGGTTGCACCAACAAAGTGAGAAACAAAGGATTATTTGGGGATACAAAATCCTGTTCCTTGATGTAATATTTCCTCTCGATGTGAAGAAAATAATCTTCGTTGACGCCGACCAGGTCGTCAGAGCAGATCTGAAAGAGTTAAGAGATTTGGATCTGGGTGGAGCACCCTATGGGTACACTCCGTTTTGCGATAGCAGAACTGATATGGATGGGTTCAGGTTCTGGAAGACAGGCTACTGGAATAGTCACTTGCGCGGTCGGAAGTATCATATTAGTGCACTCTATGTAGTAGACTTAGTAAAGTTTAGGAAGATCGCTGCTGGTGATCGTCTCAGAGGCCAGTACCAAGGGCTGAGTCAAGATCCGAACAGTCTATCGAATCTAGATCAGGACCTCCCTAACAACATGATCCACGAAGTTGCGATTAAGTCTTTACCACAAGAGTGGCTCTGGTGTGAGACATGGTGTAGTGACGAGGGAAAAGCCAAGGCCAAAACTATAGATTTGTGCAACAATCCAAAGACCAAGGAACCCAAGTTGACTAGCGCCAGACGAATAGTGAAGGAGTGGCAAGATTACGACGATGAAATTCGATTTATTTACGACGAATTCGTGAGCGCGCAACAACAGAAACATCTCGAGAAGAACGAGTCTATCTTCACGCCAATAGACCTCGAGTCGCCGGATCACAAGGCCCCAGTGGACAATCACCAACAAACAAGCGCGAAAAAAGATGATCACCCAATGCTAGATATTCATTCAGAGTTGTAACTTTTCGCAAGTCTAGGAATCTGTAGCTCATTGTTTAATATATTTTTAATTATCTATCCTTCATCTCACTCCTTGTATTCATCATCAATCTTCTTTGGCTATGACACCTTGAGTGAATGCCCTCAATTTACTTGAGAATCCTTGGCGGATTTTTTGTGTAACAACCAGCGTCGTTGTCACCACGTTCCCTAAGAATATTATAAAATATATAAAACTCGTTAATAAAACTTGCCATTCATGTGTTTCAGGTTTCTGATAAAGCTGGTATAAAGTATGAGCATTATAGACTTGTAAGCCGTAACCAATGTACAGGAATGGTAATAAGAATGACAATCCTTTCCACATCCATGAATGAAATCCTTGTAGCGTAACATCCATGTCATAACGCTCGCCTAGAGCTCTGAGTCTGTATAGACAGCTATGCTGATAGTAGAATTGTAAGTATTGCAAAAAGGCCGTGTAAACGGTATATAGTAGAAAATATGCTCTGAATTCTGTATATGATGGTCCATCCGGCCATAAAATGATAATTCCTGCTTGAATTGTTGTAATGAACTGTAAAGCTCGCCACCATCCATGAACCCTGGAGCCGTTTGCGATTAATATTGACTCCCTTATAGTGAGTGTGCAATGGTACCAGACTAAAAGAAACTGAAGGGCTGCATCGAGAGCCTTGTAATTGATGAATAAGGTTATGAACGATAGAAAGAATATGATCAGGTTCAATATAAGCTTGAATCTTTCGTATTCCTCCTTATACTTCAAGCGAAAGTCCTTTTCGATCAGATTAACGTTCAGAGAACCTAATATTATTCTAAGATATAATTCTCCCTTCTTCGGTAGTGTATCTCGGAACCTCAACAATTGATTATTTCTAAATTCTATTTGTTGGTCGATATCATACTTGGTGTCCGTCTCAATATCAGTATGCGTCTCACATTTTCTTACTCTTTTTCTGAATTGATGCAACCTCTTTAGCTTTTTCTCTATTGTTTCACTCAATTTTTGTTGCAATTTGTTGGCCTTCTGTACCGCAGCCTGATAATCTTTGTGGATTTCTTCCAGTTGGTTCAACTCGATCTCGGTTTCATTGTGTTCCTCCTCCAACTGTGACCAACTGACGACTTGGTCGTCGGATGGTTGGTCACAAGACATTTTTGTGCCGAGGTAGAAAAAATGACGTGGGTTTAGTAGTCTGAAGTGATATTTATATGAATAAGTTTTGGAATGGACCTTGAAATATTTGTTCTCTAGCCATTTTTATTTACAGGGAGAAAGGCCGTCAGCGCTTTGTGCATGCTATTCACATGTAGATTTTTAGCCTGAGGTGCACCGAGAGTTGTTATCGCACCACTGACAGTGTAGGCTGACTTCTGGTGGGTTCGCTCGAGTCCTCTCAGCCTTACATTGAACTTCGAGATCGGCTTTTATTTATTTTCAAGGCTATACAGTCGCCGGATGGAGTTGAGAATCCCACCAGAAACTTATCGGCCAATGCCTTTCAAGACGAGAGTGAAATGCCAGTTTGTTCGTACCGACTGCGTGTGCCCCCTCATGGGACCTTAGATTAATGCTTGAGGTGCTCTAGTCGGCGGAGACCCTTTGGATCGAGAATCTTTTGGGCTGGCGGAGACCGCCCGTCTGTATGAATAATCGTATAGCATTAGAGGCAGAACCTACGATCTAACTTTGAGACCGATAGAACAGTGGTTTTATTTATCCAACTACAACATTGTGCGCTCTCACCGCGCAAGCTCGCCGCTCGATTCCTGGTAAGCTAGCGAGCTGGATGGGCCGCTGAACTTGAGGCAGTCTGAGGCCAAGCGAAAAGGATCGTGAACAGTGGCTAACGTCTAGCTCTTCTATTGTTCGCAAGCAATGCACATTCAGATGTTTATAACTGCGAAGTCGATGATTTCGTATTACATCAGTGTAGATAAAAACTGGTGCGTCTATGATGCAGTGCGCTAGATCTCTTTGGCGCCACAAAAATGCGGAAGTGAGGCTATGCTCCATCAAATAAGTGAACATGCTCAATTTTATCGGCCCAAGCAATCGATTTTCTATAGCATCTATGGATCTTGATTAATCTTCGAAGAAGATACCGCTAGGGTTGGCCAAGGACTGAAAAATGGCCACGCTAAATAGGAACGGTAGTTTAGTGCATCCAGATTTGTGGATGCAAGCGTTCAGTTGTTTTATAATCATCCTAATTTCTCATGACCTGGCACTATGTGCGGTTGAAGGCTCAAAATTGCAACTCATTGCATCCCAACCCCTTAGACCAGCAAATCAGCAGCAGCAGCAAGGCAATACAACCACATCGGGAGCAGATGCACCTTCTTATATCGCCACCGGCAGGAAGATATCCAAAATCTTGAACGATTTCTTCGAGGTAAGTCATCTTAATTACTTTTGTCGGTCGGAATTCTCATCTGCTGACCGAACAGTTCACCTAACATCCCTTATTATCGTACCACAGAAAGGGTATGACAAACGCGTTCGACCAAATTATGGGGGTCTACCAGTAGGCGTGAATGTTACTATGCGAATTTTGTCTATAAGCTCGGTATCAGAGGTTATGATGGATTTTACCGCCGACTTCTATTTCCGTCAAACCTGGGTGGATCCAAGGCTAAGATTCACTCGTTCAGGCGATATACAAACACTTTATGTAGGAGCCGAAGTCTCGAAGAGAATCTGGCTACCAGACACCTTCTTTGGCAACGAAAAGCTAGCTTATTTTCACGAGGCAACCACACCAAATGTGTTTCTCCGTATTGATCACACGGGCGAGGTCTACAGAAGCATTAGATTGACCGTGACTTCATCCTGTCCCATGAAGTTGCAATATTTTCCAATGGACCGACAGCAGTGCACCATTGAGGCTGAAAGCTATGGCTACAGTATTAAAGACATCATCTATAGATGGGCAAGATCGACCGCCGTCGAGCGAGATAAAACGATCTCGTTGCCGCAATTTGATATAACAAGAACAGAACAGAAGACTCGAATAGAAGAGCTAAGCTCAGGAACCTACTCCCGTCTCATTGCTGAGATCCATTTTGCCAGAAGGATGGGCTACTATTTAATCCAAATCTACATTCCATCATCTCTCATTGTTGTGATATCGTGGGTCTCATTTTGGCTGCATCGAAACGCTTCGCCAGCGCGTGTACAACTAGGCGTGACAACTGTGCTAACAATGACAACGCTCATGTCAAGCACCAATGCTGCTTTACCAAAGATATCTTATGTAAAGTCGATTGACGTTTTTCTAGGTACCTGTTTCGTTATGGTTTTCGCCGCGCTTCTCGAGTATGCAACAGTAGGCTACCTAGGAAAAAGGATCGCTATGCGCAAAGCGCACGCTCAGAACGTGCTTTCGCATGCAGTAGCCATGACTCAAAGAATGGTGGCGGCTCAAAACCAAGCCAATCTCATGTCTTCAATGAATCTAAATGGAATGATGGGCAACAGCGTATTGGTCAGTGCCCAGCCATCAAATCACCATGTTGTAATCGACAATAACGGTCACAACCTGTCCTCGTCTCACAATGGACAACAAACCAGCCAATTGAATTCCGCGCATCCGACAAACAATCAAAACGCAGACTTATACCGTGCGGCCACTCTCAAGGCAACTGGACAAGCAGCCCAACCGAATGTAGTGGAACAGTTTTTGAGCTCAGCAGCTACCCTACCTAGCTTGATGGCTCCGAAATATGAAAAAATTGGACCATACCCAGCTAGATCGAGGGTGAGAGACAGCAAGCTCGGCAAAGCCAAGCAGCTAGATTCCATCTTTGGGGTTAGACCCTCGAGTATTGACAAGTATTCACGAGTTGTATTTCCTGTTTGTTTCGTGTGCTTCCAGCTGATGTATTGGATAGTTTACCTCCATATATCAGCCTTCCTTGAGAGCAATGGTCTAGAGAATAAATGATGTGGGAGGCAAAGTTGATCAGAGCTCGAAAAAGTACCGACGGTTCAAAAGTAAAGCTGTTGCAAGAAACGACCGACAGAAACAGTTAAAGTATGATAATCAGCATCATAAAACATGTTCTGATAGCAAAATTTATCATAGATGCATCGTCGAAAGATGCGTGCGTTTGAGTCTTCGCTGGTCATTTGGCAAGCTACCTGGGCAGAGTTCAACTTGTGCTCTGACTCGTCTCTCCGAAGTTTGTAAAAGGAGCAAGAACTGTCGTGATCCAACCCAAAGAGATAGAACTTACTCTCCAAATTGAGTTTCACCTCTATGTTCTAACCCTAAAGTTAGTGTCAGGCACTGATCCACCGTGGTGGCTTCGCGCGTTTTATTCAAAGCGGCGCAGGCGCCGTAGATTTGTATCGTAAAATTGAATTGAATTATAATCCTCTACCTGAAAACTATTTTACTTTGGTTCTTCCATTCGGCATCTTATTATCCTCTAAACTCAACTTGGAACAACAAAGCAACTATAGCCTGCGGATGTTCAGCCGACTAAAATCAACCTAGCTGCTCAGTCTGTCACCCGCGCATATGAAAATTGATGAGTTCTCCTATTCCCAGTCTTTTAACACAAGTCCGAAAGCAACCACTGATGAGTTTACCGTAATATTGTGCTTTAGCTCCGTGGGACTAGCTATCTATTAAAACTCCCCCCAAGGACGCCCGAACATTTAGAATTTTTGAAAAGCTGAGCAAGCTTCGGCAACAACATCTACAATGATAGAGGATTCAGACTCAGCAAGCGAGGATGGACAGGTTCAGGCAGAACAATTTCTGAGCCGTCTTGATAAACCCAATGATCTGGACCAAGTCCGCCAGAAGGTACTAAATTTTTGCCAAAGGCATGTCGATCACGGACTGGAGAGCGCTAGGTTCGTATTGATCACATCGGGTGGAACCAGTGTGCCTCTAGAGAAAAACACAGTGAGATTTATCGATAACTTTTCGAGAGGAACAAGGGGTGCGTCAAGTGCGGAAGAATTTCTCAGACGTGGTTATGCAGTAATTTTCTTACACCGGGCACAAACGCTAGAACCGTTCCTGAGGCAATTCAATCAGAGGCTAGTGTTCGACACTTTATCCGAGTGCCTGCTATCTGAGGATGATGATGACAAACTCGCTCTAGAACCGATGCATAATCTACTCGATGATATGAAGGATCTACTCAAATGTTACAGAGAATGCAAAGATCGCTTGCTGAGCATTGGATTTGTAGAGCTTGCTGATTATATTCATTACCTTCATCAAATCTCTATAGTCATGAATCAATTGGCCCCGAAAAGCATATTTTATCTAGCCGCTGCTGTCTCAGATTTTTACATCCCACCAAATAACCTATCAACCCACAAAATTAACTCGGCTGGACCGCTAAAACTAACATTGCAGTTGGTACCAAAGTTTCTTCATCCATTGGTTAAGTATTGGGCACCGGACGCCTTTGTCGTCTCATTCAAACTCGAAACAGATCCCCAAAAGCTTATTGTTAAGTCTAGAATGGCACTAATCGCCTATGGACACAGACTAGTTATAGCAAATGAGCTCAAATCTAGAACTGAACGAGTAATTCTTGTGGAGCGAGCACAGTTCAAAGAAATCATTCTGAAAGAACAAAATCCATCGATAAAAGAAATAGAAGTTGTAATTGTAGATGAGCTAGTGCAGCGGCATAACAAGTTTCTCATAGAGTCTAACTATTTCCAATAAATGGGGCCCCAGCACTACAATTTTATTTAAAACCGTCGAGAATCAATCATCAGTTCAACCTTTTACACCAGTGTTGCTTTGAGTGATCTGTTTACCGGAGTTTTGCACTTGATAAACTTGTCCCCCTCCTTTGGTTTCGCCTCCCCTCACTTTACCGGACATACAACTTGGGCTTTGAAACACAGCAAAACTGTTAGGTTGCAAGCAAGTTGATGTCCCCTTGGGTGCGCTCGAGGGTGGGGTTCGCAATCTCATCTTAGCTTCCTTGCCTACATTCAAACGAATTCACCGCAGGGTGTGATTATCTTAGAGGAAAGGTCTGTTGTAAAGCATGATTGTTGTTGCATGAATACTTACCTGAGCGAACAACCTCATCAGTGGAAATAGCAGACTCTTGCGACTTTTGTTTGATCGACCCAAACATTGTGCTCACCGTTGCGGGTGATCGGATTGGTGCTGGCGAGTATGGGTAGCACACTTCATAGCAATCATAGTCACAGTAGTCGTGATAGGGATCGCAGTAGATCACGTCGCATTGCCAGTGGCATTCTTCGATCGGATATTGCGCATAGGATACCTGACAAAACAAGAGAGGAAGAGCTATACAGATAGCTAGGGAGTAAGTTCTCATCCTGAGTTCAATTACTTGTATTGTTTGAATTCTGGGCTAAGGAGGACGCTTGAGGCAAGAGACTTTGTGACAAAAATGCCAATGACAAATTTAAACTAGAGCATCCTTAATTTATACCTCGTAAAAGGTCCACCTAACATCGATAAATAGCTCAGGATCGAGCTCAAGAGCGTGAAGAAGATTGAACAATAGCGAGCGGTGACCAAGTTCACAAAAGATCAATATTGGTTGCGATGAAAAAGTTGATCTTGTAGAAAAAATTAGATCAAACAAATTTCCAGGAGGGCATAGATTTTGGCGGCACTGATAAGCCGGAAGACCATCTGCTTTAAAAGATAGCTTTACATGAGCAAAAATCGACAAGTATAGGCTCCGGTTGAGCGGCTAGCCTCTATGTGGAGCCGTACTATGAGTGCGACACGACAGCGATCACTCTCATCATCTATTAGATCGAGCTTGGGGTTGTTTGTTTCTTCGGTTCGCACAAGGGTGTCAGGCCAATCAAGTTAATTGTCGAATGAGGGATAGAGGGAGAGAGAGAGAGGAAAAAGAGTACAGGAGTGTTCCCAAAAGCGATCCAGCTTGTCTGGTCTATGGTCAAAAGTGTTGCTAAGTGAGTGGTGGAATCGGAACCCCGAACACGTTTGATTGCTTATGATCAAGTCTTTACGGAGGTAAGAGGGGTAGGTGATCAGTAGACTCGGCATGCTATCTTGGCGCATTAAGCTCATGGAAAGGCGAGCTTCCAAACGATGAGTTGACTTACATTCGGAAAGAGATCAGGGCTAGCGATGGTGGCTGGCTGGCTGGCCCAAGATTGGGCCATGTGCCATTCCCCTTCCCTTGGACGGCTGTCGGCGGGTTTGGGCAGAAAAATCAGGCCAGCTACTCGAACAGTTTTGGCTTAGGCTGGCTAAGGTTTGAGAAAATAATAGAAATATTGTTGCTGATATCAAAATGAAGAGTCGAAGTAGAATGTGCTGACTGACGAGAGTGACGAGAAACTAAACCCCAGTGTGCTGACTAATACACTTGTTGCTCGTTGGCGCCGCTGGCTGGCTGTTTCCTTCCTCTTCGCTCTCATCTTACGTCTAATTTACCAAGTGCGCAAACATTCCGCGGAAGACGATGATCAATCTAGAAGAGAATGGCGCCGATGGATCTAAGCTGCGAGAGTTGTTGGTGTTTGCTGATCGAAGTATCGACGTTTCCTCTGTTGACTGATGGTTATTGTCCTGGATTCCCCTTCTCAGCGCCCGGAGATGGCTTATCTCAAAATGGCGAACGTGCGAAAGGAGCCTAAGCCGCAAATGTAGCCGCCTTCGAACATAAGTCGTCGAAACTCGCGAGTTGCGCTGCTCGACGGCGTTGGTTTGGTTTGATTAGGCGGAGCAAGGAGCCGGCTTAATATCATCAATTAGTTGCTTTCGCTTGCAATCGATGGAAATTGGATTGGTTTGTGGAGGGGCCGGTTTGGCGGGCGGGCGGGGGGCGGCGAGCTAGAAAAGTGGGCGGCTAGCGGCGCAATGAAGTCCCCGAGGCCGGCAGGACAGCACGCCGACTCCTGCTTCACGCCGAGTAGTGTAAGTGCCCCCATTTAGTCGGTTGGCCGGGGTTGGTTTTTCCCTGGTTCACGTTACACTAGTTGCAGCACTTTTCACTCACCAGATCAGCTGTGTCCAGGTCGCAGGCAGTGGTTTTGGTCCTATAAAAAGTCTGTCCGACGAGAAAATGGTCCCACTGCTTAGGGTGTCCACTCTCAGAGTGTCTCATCAAGCCTCCAGGCGGCCGCCTCGGTTCCCTCTATCAGCCTGGCGCTCGCTTTGGCCATGGCCGGCGCATGGGCTGCTGAATTTAGGGCGGGCAAAAAGACTGGGACCGGTGTCTTGGTGCTGAACTCTAAGCGCCGATTGGCTGGCGCGAAATGTTCGAGAGAATTGCAAACGCTCTTGGCCGGGTCTCCTACTCGGCGCCGTCCTTTGGGCCTCCGAGGTTAGCGCATATGGTCGCTGAATAGGAGAGCTTGGTTTGGTTTAGGAGGAGAGTATGGAGTGATATCAGGGCGGGTGCAATGATGGCAAACTGACTCTGAGCTGCGGCTTTGTTTGTTTTCGGCCCCTCAAGCTTAGTTCAGTTCCCACACCTCGCCCTTTTCAACCTCAGCTCCCGTCCAAGCGATGCCCGCTCTCGCCCAACTATCTAGCAACTATCCGCGGGCCTTGAGCTAGGCCACAGTGGGCACCTCTCGCAACTGCGCCACCAAGCCCACCTTAGCGCGATGGGCCCGGCCGTCCACTTGGACTCGGCTCGTGCTCGAGACACGCTGCAGCCCGGCGCTCTGGCTGTTGTCTTGGTCGCGCGAACAGAAGTTAGGCGAACTATTGCGCGGTCGGCCCGCGGAGTCAGCTGGGCAAGTGGCAGCGCGCACTTGTTGGGGCCGCACGGTGGAAGGCGAGGCCTTGTCGAGCGAAGCGAACAAAGACGCGAGGGGGAGTGGAGAGCGCGCGTTACGGGCAGACATGTTGGCGGGTTTGGGCCAATGGGGGAGGGGAGGGATTTGATCGTTGGGAGTTAGTCTGACTCGGTTCAGGCTTGGCCGAGTCGAGTCGAGTTGAGTTGAGTTGAGCTGAGCTGAGCTAAGTTAAGCCGAAACGAGGAGGAGAGAAGTGAGCAGAAGCGAACCGATTTGATCATTGCTGCCGATCTGATTTGGTCGGAATTGAGCTGCGTCGTCGCCCGTTGGCCACGACGCCGCCGACTGTCTGTGCGCGCCGGCTGCATGAGCGCGAGCGATGCAAGATCATCGGGACTTGAGGTGCTGTATTTGCGAGGAAAGAGAGAGAGAGCGCGCGCTGGTAGCGACGAGGTTCGCCAGGGTTAGAGGCGAAGCGAGCAAACAAGTAGGCGAACAGTTCGGCGAAGAAAGGGACGAGAGAACTGGGAAGGAGCGAACGCGATTTAGAGTGAAAGCTAAAAGTGGCGACTGCGACGAAGAGCCGCTACCATCATCATCATCCTCGTCTCCGTCGCTGCTGGTAGCGCAGGCGAGCGGGCGCTCGGTAGCGGCAAGCGCTCGCTCGTCGGCGCGTCATCGCTGCCTCTTTCGCAGCCCAAACAGAAGCGTCTGGAGCGCCGACAGACTGCGGCTCTCTCTCCTTGCTCTGGTTCGCTAGGTCCGATTTCCAGTCTCACGCGACAGCGAGCGGAGCCAGTCAGTAAGTCACTGTCGTCCACTCTCGTCGGGCCAGCCAGAGCGACCGTTGCATCGGCCCCGAGACAGACTCTACAAGATGCTCGCCGGCATGAGCCAGCAGCAGCAGCAGCAAGTGGCCGGCCAGCCTCAAGGCGCAGCCATGGACTTGCAGAATTCAAACGGCTCGCTTCTAGTCCGAAACCAGCACCAGGCGATGGGCACCAAGAACAAGAAGCTCTTTCCGCAGAAGCTCTGGGACTTGATCAACGACGCCAAGTACAACTTCTGCCTCAGATGGTCCGACGATGGCCAGCTAGTCTACTTGAACCGCGACGAGTTTGAGGATTCGTATTTGCGCACTAGCGAGAACCAATTCCACACGCAAAAGGCCATCTCCTTCGTCAGACAGATGAACATGTACGGTTTTAGGAAGGTCGACGATTGTTATTACGAGAACGATAATTTTAAGAGGAACTGCGAACATCTGCTCAGGAACATGATCAGGAAGCATCCAAACAAGGGCCAGCCGGCCGCCGAGGAGGTGCCGCCGTTCCTGTTTCGCGAGAGCTCAAGCCTAAGCAGCGCGCTACCATCCACCAACCCCCAGGCGGCCGCGAACTTTGAGGCCGCCGCCGCCTCCATTTTAGCCCCATCCAATTTCCTCCTCGATTGTGGACAGCAACGCAACTCAAAACAAACCCCATTCAACAGGTCCGACCAGATCAGCAGAACTGCGCCCGCCCACCAGGCCTACAATTCGGCAAGCCAGGAGCAAGGGGAGCACGCTTTTAGTGGAACGAGCGAACGTTTAAATGATGATTCCCTCTCCTCATCTGGGGATTATTCCTGCAGCATTGCAAGCGGATCGAGCGAAATTTTATCAAACACCCTGGATCGAACCGAATCAAACAATCACAATCTGCACGAGAATGGGCCCGCAGCAGAGACCGCCGGCATGAATCACGAACCACAAACCCACCACCAACTCGACTCCTTCACCGGCTTCTCTCTCAATGATCCTCTTAATCTATTTTACCGAAAGGATTCATTCATGAACGATTCAATGAACATCATTAATCGACCAGAAAACAAAGCGCGCGTTAGCATGCCCATGAAATTCGAACATCAAATTGACGAAATCAAAACAAGTCCATTGTCATACGATGACAGCTTGAGCAATGAGCTCAGCGCTTTCCATCAGCGAGATGCTCAAAATGTCCATCATGGCCATTACAACATTCCGGCGTCTGGACGCGTTTGCAACAAAATGTTCCCTAGTGACTTGACCACTGCGAACAAGAGCGCAGCGCAATCTAACCAAACAAATGGCGGCAATCTAAACCTCTTCTACACACTCCTATCATCAATCAACAGCAACTTGTATCAACCTGTTGCACATCTACCGGAGAACCAACAGACCCTTGCGTTTGATTTTGACAAAGCATCTGTATTCCGACAAGTCTATCAACAGATATTGGCAAACCAGGAGCGCCTAGCGTCGGCAGAAACTGTCAGCCTTCCCCTGAATTTGGAACCCTTGCAAGATCCCAGGATTTTAGAACACTCACTTAGCGTGAGCACACTAGGTAGAGACATTCTATCTAATGCCCTGTCTACCCAACACGAAACGTTGGCCTCGCTTAAATACGGCGACAGAACCTTTCCCAAGGATTGTGCCGTTGATTACCAATCAGACAATAGTTACCGCGATAAGCATAAGTCGAATGCGCCATTGACCGGGACCGAATCTGTTCCTAGAGAGCGTCGGGACGCTAAGACAAGCAGATCATTTAAACGCAGTATAGACTCTATTTTAGATTCAAACAACAATGCTAATATTGTGAGAAACCGTCAAGACCCTTCCAAGAAGCTGAAAATTCATTACAACGGCGATCAAATCGGGACAAATTTGTCTCCCGAAGACTTGTCTGTCAGCGAGCACGCAAAGAATCTAGTAGCGGAAATCGCGTTTTCCAGAGAAGCGCGGATTGATCCAAAAGTGATAAGTGAAGTTTCTAGGTACACAGAAAGGTTTGTTGAGACATTGTTCGACACTGCTCAAGTGATAGCAAGACATTCGAATGCCTCTGCGAGCATAGATTCTAACTCTGGAGTTGAAGGCTGTAATTTCACGGAGGAGTTAGATCAAAAAAATAACAGAGAACTTGAAAAATCGAACATCAGTCTAAGCGATTTGACATCCGCTCTCAAATTGTTACCGTCGAAAATTTCTAGAATAATTGTTTGATCGGCCCACGATATATGAAATATGCTGCCATGATGGACCGGTTCACTACTGAACCTACAGCTATGAAATTTTACTTGAAACTCTATCTCGGGACGACACAACATACACCGGCGACAAGCAGTTCCGGTTGTGAGAGGAGCGAATCCGATTTTGCCCTGAGATTGAACGCTACAGGCAGAATTCGTTTGTTTCAGACGAGCCGTCTGAGAGATCTGTTTCCCGTTAACGTTGCTCACATAATGGATTGTTAGACTAAACACTTGAAATTTCTCTCTTGCTATATTTCTACGAGTGTGGATCTGAATGAGTAAAGTCTCAACACGCTTCTCAAGCATTATTTGTACTCACGACACAAATAAATAAGATTGCCGGGTTGACAACCAGCAGGATATCTAGAAGTTTATCGACTCAGCATTCGATGATACTTTTTTGACTTCAATTGGCTAAAAAGCTTATGTAATAGTGTACACCTGACTGGCACAGGGAGACTGTTCAAAGACTCCGTGGTCCGAATCTCGCATCTATTTATCTTTGGTCATGCGTACTCTAGACAAAAAATCCAGCGCAAAGCTACAATGTGTGATTCCACTGACAGACTGACTATCAGCTGAGTCCGTATGTCAAACTGTCCGAATTATCATGGGGTGACCACAAATGCCGAGCAACGAGATGTGCCCTCTTGTGATGCCTGTTCGTTTTATATTAAACAACCACACCTTGTGGCAACGATCGATGTGATCGGGAGATTATGTTTAATTCTATGTTAATGCTTAATTATTGGCCTCTAGATACTCGTGACCAAGCAAAGCTACCTCAGAATGATTTCTGCATGGCGAAGATTCATGAACAAGAGTGAAAATGGTCAAGGAATATCGGTGTCTGATAAGACAAACGGAACGCCACCCGGGATCCACAAGCTCAACAAACACCTCCAAAGGAAGTTTGCCCGCGGAGTCAATTATAACTTGAAGATCGTGATCAAGGGTGATGCTCGAGTAGGTAAGACAAGTCTGTTCCATCGACTGATGGGGCATCCATTCCAAGACGAATACATGCCTACAGAAAATCTTAGCGTCACTTCAATCGACTGGAACTATAAAGCCACGGATGATATCGTCAAAATTGACATTTGGGAAGCAGTTGACTCTACCTCAAAGAAGAACATTGACTATATTGACCTCAAATCGGACAAAAAATATGATTCCTCCGATCAAGCCAACACATTGTCGGCAGATCCGAACTGCGATGATGCGAGGACTTCCAGTAACTCCAATTCACTCAAGGACGAGCCTACTAAACGGTCATCATTCGAAGCGGGCGAGAGCCTCAACGTCTATAGGGGCACCGATGCGGTGCTGCTTGTGCTAGATATGACAAAATTATGGACATTCAAGTACGTCCAAAGTGAGCTCCTGAAGGTACCGAAGCATATACCTGTCTTGGTCATAGCAAACCACAAAGATCAGGGTCACCATAGAACAGTCTCACCGGAGCAAGTGAAGAGCTTCATTGAGGGTCTAAAACGGGACCCTTGCGATGGGATCATCATGTACTCAGAGGCCTCCATGAAGAATGGTTTTGGTCTAAAACTTATTGAAAAGTTCTTTAACATCCCTTTCTTGAGATTGCAAGAGGCAACACTGCTCAAGCAATTGGAGTTGAATCGATCCGACTTCATAACGACAGTTGAAGAATTGCAGATTATGCAAGAGTCAGTCAATAGGGAATACGAGCAATATTTGGAAATAGAGACACTTAGGAGACGACAACAAGCCGATGCCATGTCGCCTGTAAATTCAGGATTGCGTCAGTTGGACGAATTAACGAGAGAGCAGATAAGAAACGAAACTATGTCCAGTGATAAACTTGATACGAACAAGACGAGCATTAAGAGTTTGGAATCAAACAGTAAGAACGATGTACAGCAATCCGAAGCTCGAAGAATTGCAAGCCAAAATTTTGTCAACGACCGTTTGCCGAGCATAGTGATCGGTGCCAAGTGTCCACTTCCGGAGACAAAATCGATCCAGTTGATAGCACAAAGCTCATCAAATCAGGCATTGAATCAAGGAATCAACCGAGAGCTCGAAAAGGCTGCAGACACAAGCGAGGAGAGTGAAGAAGAGGACGAAGTACCACGAGCGAACCCCTTGGTGGCTGGCTACCAGAGCGATGTGGATTCAGATGATCGACTCAGTGTAGGAGCGCACGAGAGTAAGAATGATCCATGACTTCTGATACAAATTGCGGCATCTTTAAAATTAAAGTCTTCCATGAATGAACTTCTATCCTATTTATTTATTTTAGTCGTGAGTGGTGCCTATTTTGAACGCCTGCTGGTCAACTCGGTGCAGTGAGCGCCACAGCTTGGGTAGTGACGGAAACTGGAATCAGGTGTTTTACTGGAGAGTTCCTACAGGCCAAGAGTTCGCTCAAAACGCCGACTGACACACCCTAAACGGACCGCCCGGTTGCGCGAGCGACCCCAAGGCTCTGCACCTTGAATTCCCTTCGAGGACTGTTGCGCGACTGCACTGGCTTCCGAGCTTGCGGCGTCCGGCCGCTCGCAAGGTAGCCTGGCGCCGCTCGAACGAGCGTTTGTCTCTCCTCTTCCCCTCCCTCTATCCGCCTGTGATTTCAGCGATTGGCATGAGAGTCTCCGTGCGTCAACGCGCAGAGACGCCTGGACCATTCAGCACAGCAGCAGGCCCAGGCCGCTGTGGCTGCCAGATTGGCGGCGGCGCCACCACCATCAGCCTGGTGTGTTTGGGCGAGGCAGTCAAGCCAGTTGAACAAACTTGCCTGCGCCGGCCGCTTGGATCGCTGGTGGCCAAGGCCCATTCCTTTGGGGTGACGCAAAAAGCGCCACCTCTTGCCGGAGTTGGTTGCAACATTTTTAAATTAACATTTGTGGCAGGAGCATTATCTTCATATCGCTTTTTAACATGATCGAGCTAGCGTTCGTCCTCCCCATACTCTAACTCAATTAACCGTGCGTGAGCTGAGTGTCCAATGGACACTGTCCACAGTTTCCCATATTTTGACACAAGTATTTTTGACACAACTATAGACCAACTCTCCTAACCAAATCCAACCAACAAAGAGACCGACCTGCAAACAAACAAATCAGCCACCCTCGCCAGCTATCCAAATCAATTTGGCATAACACACACAGAGTTCAAATCAGATGAACTAGGATAGACACAAACCATTGCACACACTCACTCATACACGAATACTTCTACCACCTCTTCAACAACCACTGCAACCACTGCAACCACTGCAACCACTGCAACCACCACCACCACCACCACCAACAACAGCAGCAGAAGCAGCAGCGGCAGCAACTTCATCGCCAGCATCCTTGGCCAACCTTTCTTACCTAAACCGAAAACTGTCAGCGGCCTCTAGCAACAGCTTGATCCAACAACACTGACAGTGGCGCCGAGCGGGCCAACTTAAACACAAGACAGTATATATTAAAACAACACTAACTCTTAAACCACAATTAATAATTACTATTCGACTCTTCATCATCATCGTCAACCACAACAACAACACTTATTCGACAAACCGTCAACAAATTCATAATACGAACGAGCAACTCTATTAACAAAAGTCGATAAGGGAAAATGCAAACTATCAAATGCGTCGTCGTTGGCGATGGTGCCGTCGGAAAAACATGCCTACTTATATCTTATACAACCAATAAGTTTCCATCCGAATACGTGCCAACCGTATTTGATAATTATGCGGTCACAGTCATGATTGGCGGTGAGCCATATACACTAGGTCTATTTGATACTGCTGGCCAGGAGGACTATGATAGACTAAGACCCTTGTCTTATCCTCAAACTGACGTTTTCCTTGTATGCTTTTCTGTTATGTCGCCTTCATCGTTTGAGAATGTTAGAGAGAAGTGGGTGCCCGAAATAACGCATCATTGCCAAAAAACTCCCTTTCTATTAGTTGGAACACAGATCGATTTAAGAGACGAGGCTGCAAAAGTTGAATTACTGGCAAAGAATAAGCAGAAACCAATCACATTAGAACAAGGGGAGAAACTGGCCAAAGATTTAAAGGCGGTAAAGTATGTTGAATGTAGTGCGTTGACTCAAAAAGGCTTGAAAAACGTTTTTGATGAGGCAATCTTGGCTGCACTAGATCCACCTGAACCAAAGAAAGGTAAAAGGTGCACTATTTTATGAATCATCTTTATTATTATTATTGTACCAATAGTAATATAGTAACAGCTATATTATGTATGAATCGCAAAAGTAAAACTACAAGAAAACGGTCTATCCGATAAGAGTTATGACTAACGAGCTTTAATTTAATTTGGTCGTTGTAATAGATTCGCTTAAATGATCAACGTGGGCTTGGGTCTGGTGGATCGCACTCGACTTGGAGAGGTCTGCCCTTAATGTGCGCGAAAGTGTAATTCTCGTAAGGGGATTCGGAATCTTGTTCAATCATGTTCACTCCGAGTCCGATATAATCTATCTCCAGTGCGAAGGGCCCATCGTATGTATCCTTGATGGTGATTGCCATGAACTGGACTTGCTTTGGATGGAACGGATCCTGTCTATCTTGCACAAGTCCCTTGTAGGTGAATATAAACTTGGAGAAAGGAATTCTGAATGTTTGCCAGTACGGACCACCCTTTGTATGGATCGGATATATATAGCAATCATAGTAGCTTAGATCGTTGTTAGGCGATCCTGTGTTGATAGCAATAGTGTACTTCCTACCATCTCCTCTCACTTTTATCTCTAAATAGTTGAATTTAGACCAATCCCAATGACTAACTGTGTAAAACGGAGTAATCGAAAAAGTAGTAGACCCCATGATTCCTGCAAAACCACAAGTTTGAGTGATTCCGTCGTCTGGTATTCTGTGATCAAGAATTCCATGGAAGAGTGCATGCCCTGCTGGTGATCTAGTCAGTTTTGCAACTGAGAAACCATTGAGGGAGGAACTGTCTGCGTTTGGCGTCCATCTTTTCAATGATTCGTTGCTGTCGAAGTGTTCGAAGATTAAAGTACCATCATCTGGGTTATGGTATTCCGATCCGAAAGATATGCGTAGTCCTTCTTTCAGCATCTTAGCAGTATCCCTGAGAACAACCTTATATCCTCGATCGTACACTTGTTTGGCAAACTTTATATAGTCAAACTTGGGATTTGTGATGCGCAATGGTCCATGTCGAAATCTGTTGTAAAATGAGGTTCTCACTTGAGTGTACAAAATGCTTTTGGAGGCGATTTGCACCGAAACAACACTTGTGAATAACATTTTGTTGTTGTTGTTTCACGGCTCCAAATCTACGGTTATACCGGCATATCTGTACTGAAGTAAAATGTCGGCCGTGGTGAATTTTGATGCTGCGAGCCGAGGGAACTGGTGCTTATTTCTGTCACGGGTCTGCGTATTTATTTTTGGTTTTGATTGTCATAGACTCAATAATTTATCATCACTAAACCATATTATTCATACTAGGGAGAGAATGCACATTTGCCAGTGCAGGGTAGGACTAGAAAGGGTGGAGGAAGGCCGGTGGTATTCGATGATCTTTCAACTCTTGTATTTATTTTTGGTTCTGAATTTCACATGAGATGCACGTGCAAAATTCCGGGCTATCTGCGAATAAATTTTCTCATAATTCTCAGTACGGGCAGAAATGATTTGCCCAATGAAATTGCTAGGTGGACTTCGGACGGCTTTGGGGAAAAGGGGAAGAGATTTCAAGCAGGGAGATGCGAATTCAGTAAATTATCCCTGAAATGGACTGATCATGTTTTTTGGGATAAACTTGATTTCTGATCCCAACCATGTAATGATTTTACTGGTGGGAAGAGTGCCGCTGCACAGACTCAACTCACTTGATCGTACGAGAACGCGCTCAGGCCACGCACGGTCGACCCCATGCATGCTGATAAAAAGCAAGGTGAAAATATAGCATCAGCCGGATAGATAAATTCGTCTATTAACACTCGATTTGGTGTACCAAAACTCTCTCACCTACACCTAAGGTATTAAAATACTTATCATGAATCAGTCTAACCAGAAGTCAGCTTTTTACCCGGGTGCGACCCGTTATGGAGGATCCTCAGCGATCGCTAAGCGCCGAGTAGCGGCTCGAAGGGCGTTTTTCACAGTCAAAGACGCACCAAGTTCATCCAGATCGACAATGATGAATGGAACAAGCCTAGTTCATTCATACACGATCAACGCTAATGACATAATACGCAAAGAGCCCTCTGTCCCCCAGCTCTCATCCTCGGCCAATAGAATTCTCAGTTGGATTGAAGCAAACAGCGTTGGACAGCCGGGCTCAAGTCAGACATTCATGGCCTCCTCCCGTCTCTCAGCTCCCAAACGTGCCTTTTCATCTAAAGTGTTCCTTAGTACAGCAAGAAATGCCCCGTACCCTCAAAAACAAAGGAGGGAGGAAGAGATCATCCGAGAGGACAAGGCACCCTCTTTTATTCCTAAGCTAGAGTACAAGTGTGTTGCGGAAGTAATACCTCCTACTTCCTCGCGTTTCAGATCTGCTAGGTATTGTGGACCCTCGAACGAGGTAGCTTCGTTCACCTGCATGAAAAGAAAATTCGCTGAATCACGAGATTTGACCCCGAAAGCGACCCCAAAACCTGTAGATAAAACGGAATCCTCTCCGGTACGTAATCAAATTGATCAAGAACTAGCCATCAAGACACCAGTTGAGTCATCTATCCAACCTGAGGTTTCTAAGCAACAAGATCCTCTAGTCTCGTCGACGAGCTCAGTCGTGACACCTTCGTCGACGGCGCCGATCTTCACCGCCCCGACTCCAACGTTTACGGTCAGTTCTGCAGCTGCAAAGTTACCCCCAGTCACTGATGCTGAGACGGATATGGATGCTGTTCTTCCGCACAAAAAGAAGACCAAAACTATTCCCACATCGGGCACTCCGCCGAATCCAACCCTGACATCACTTGCAGCTTTCTCAACTCAAGCATTTGCGGCACCTGCGCCTCTCTCATTGCCTAAACCCGTCTCAGAATCAAGATTGTTCCAGAGTCCAGCAAGCAGTTTCACTCTATCACCTAAAAAGCCAAGTAACACACCGAATAAGGATCAAGAGAAAGAGATCGTCCGGGAGGTAAACACTCCTTTTATTACTAAGTTAGAATCTAAACGTGTTGAGGAAGTAATACCTCCTACTTCCTCGCGTTTCAGATCTGCTAGGTATTGTGGACCCTCGAACGAGGTAGCTTCGTTCACCTGCATGAAAAGAAAATTCGCTGAATCACGAGATTTGACCCCGAAAGCGACCCCAAAACCTGTAGATAAAACGGAATCCTCTCCGGTACGTAATCAAATTGATCAAGAACTAGCCATCAAGACACCAGTTGAGTCATCTATCCAACCTGAGGTTTCTAAGCAACAAGATCCTCTAGTCTCGTCGACGAGCTCAGTCGTGACACCTTCGTCGACGGCGCCGATCTTCACCGCCCCGACTCCAACGTTTACGGTCAGTTCTGCAGCTGCAAAGTTACCCCCAGTCACTGATGTTGAGATGGAAATGGATGTCGACCTTTCTCCGAACACAACGACAACCACCTCAATTCCGGCCTCTTTAGCAAATCCAACTCTGACGTCGCTTGCAACCTCTACAGCAACCACAACGCCAGCAGTAATACAAAACTCCGGCTCCATGCTAAGTCCTGTTGCACCAGTGACAGCCTTGTCAACTCAACCAGTATTTATGCCTCCTCCAAACTTTTCGACACCCGCTTTTACAGCTCCAGTCCCGCCACCAGTAACCACGTTATCCATGCCGAACGGTGCTAATCCGTTCCAGCCGTCAAGTAGCATACGGGGCCGTAAGATATTGCGACCAGCTCGAAGACTTCACCGCTAATTACAAAGGTCGTTTGCTATTTGACGTTTGCATTTGTCACATTTAACTTGGCAGCACCAAACAAATTTGCAATTGCAATCCTCTTCCATCTCTTCTACAACAACCTGATAACCGCGTCCGCAACAAAGAAGAGAGCAGCTATCAGGACCATGACTCGTCGAATTGCAATGGCGATTCTGAGTCCCAAGAACTCCAAGTCTGGATGGGTGGGAGTTGTTGTTATTTTCATCATTAAATGACCTGAATTTTCATCAGTTAGATGAATTTGTGACTTACCTATTATCTTGGTTACAGTAGTCTGGCGATTCGTCGATAAAAACCAAATCCTTACGTTTCGGCTTCCTCACACCTCTCCTGACTGGTCTCAGCTTATGTGGGTCCCTGCTCGATGGTTGAACATGAGTCGCACTCTCATAGCGTTTCATCAGCTCTTCGCCGATATCCGAGAATGGACTTAAATGTTTCCAACATCGTTTCGTTTGACATAGGCCATTTTCACCATTTTGACAGGTGCAGGTGATGTCTGTAGCCGATTTGAACACCCTCCTACCAACCTCGTAATTGTGTGTATTTATCATAGAATTTGCGTCTGAATCATTGTCGCCACTATCAGTGAAGTCGCGACTAAACTTGACTCCATAATCAATGTCGTCTGAACAAGCGACCCATTCTATCTTGCCTCTATTATTTTTTGACCTGATTTTCTTATCGCAACTACACTCTTCCGGTAGTAAGCCTTGGCTGCAGGCTTTTGTCATAGCATGTGCAAGAGCGGCGGCAAAAATTGCATTCAGGAATGATCTTTCTCGGTTTGCTGGACGGAAGAGAGTTCTATCTAGTTAAGCCAGGTTATTCTAACGTCTTTGAAGACATTAGACAGATGAGCACTTACGTTGCTTCATCACGGTTCCAAAGACATCCGATTTGGAGGATATCTCACTCACCGAAGTTTCCATTATTATAGAACAATTCCAACGGCTCGAGGCAAATCTAATCTGACACTCATCAATGGCCATCTTCAGACCTTTAGCAATTATCTGCATAACCTTTGGATGAGTTTTGCAGAGAGATCTTTGTTTATTGCTCGTGAGTAATTCAGATCCAGAGCAATACTCGAGATAATCATCGCCAGTCAGATTGCTTGCTCTGTCAAATTCATGACCAAAACCAAGGGCCCTTATAATGGTTCAATTTATTCACATTTCGTAAGATTTCGTTTTGTTTTTGAGCGCAAAATGAGAGGTTGGACCGAGGTTATTATGGAGAGAAATGCTTCTAGTAACATTACTCGATGTTTATACACAATTTTATCGCCCCTCGAGGTGCCTGTTTCTCTTAGCGATAAACCTACTAGCCCGATAAACCATCACTACTGACACACTAACTTGCGCAACAGCCGAGATGGGGGGCTTATTTGTTACGGCTCATTAAATAAACTTGGCTTCCATCCCATCTGCTGTATCGTAAGTTTTGCCTAGATTTATATCAGAACGAAGCGCATAATTCCGAGGGAATCTTTCGCGCACTCATTCTCAGACGGCAACAACCACGATAGAGCCATTAGAAAGCTATCTGGCGTAAGACTAAGTAAACGATCGGTTCTCGTGCCCCCAAATACTATCAAACAAGTTCATTAGTTCAAGGCATTGTTGTTGCTCTCGGACATGCATTCTTCGGAGTTCCTGTTTGATACAATTCGCTGACATAAAACCTACAAACTTACTGGCTCCCACAGACAATTGAACTTCCTCCTCTCTCTTCTCCTTCCTCCGAAGGCTCTCTTAGCTTACTCTTGCCATTCTCGCTCTCTTCAGCTTACTTAACGACGACTCATTTAGATAGTAAATGCGTGGTCGTTAAACTGATCGCAAATAAGCCCCACAAAGTGCAGAATGTCTTCCGCTTCCGGGAGGCAAACTCCATACTTCCACTCATTCAATCCTGCGAGTTTCTCAACGCACATCCTTCTTGTTGATTCTCTCCTTCTCTCTTCCTCGTTCGAGACCCATTATTGAATAGGCGCATTACGACTTAGAGGAGAACTCATTCCATACTAACTTACCACCAGGCGTTCGAAACTCGCCCGCTATTGGGCAACTTTTCTGAGGAAGAGAAATAGTAGTCGCCAGCCGGGGGCGAAGTTGCTGGTCCCTCGTAGAAAACCTGATTGTTCAATTCAGAATCCGTACTGGTATGGTTTGCTTGTGGCTCGCTTAACTGCTGGTCCTTGGGGGCGCTCGTTTGCTGCCGATAGACTGACTGAGCTGGTTTAAAAGGTGTTCCACTAGAAATAGAGGTGCTGCTAAGCTCGGTTGTAACTAGGCTATGACTATGTCGTTCATCTGAACTGGCGATCGTAGAAGTTGGTTGCGCTAAGCTAGAGTGAGAGAGCCAGTCCAAGCTGTATTCAGAACCGACGGCTGAGGATGGCTTAAAGGCGTTCTCGTCGCTGCTCGCCTGCCTGAGAGACGATTCGATGTTTCGATCTAATAGATCTCTTGAACTCCTTGAGTCAATCTGACTCGAGTTTGTTAGATCTGCTTCGTTTCTGAGAGGATTTTTTGATGAAAATCCGCTCGAGGTCGAGATGTCATCACTGAGCCGGTGTTTGGATATTTGGTCCGACAGTCGAAAATTATCAGTTTCATGCTGGTTGTTCGCCGGCTTTATGTAGCCTCCTCTAGAATGGATTAAAACTCTTGGAGGAACGATTTGTTGATTTGGCAGATTGTTGGTTGATTCAGGTATTTTATGAGAATCTCCAACGTGATCAGGAAACTCTTTCGGTTTGTTGTAGTCTAGGCAGAAGAGAGATTCCCTATCTATTAGGACGACCATCAATAGCACGAGGTGATTCAAGTGGATGGGAGCCATTTTGGCAATTAGATCAATAAAACTTTCTGTCTTAAGCCGAATGTGTCGCCGAATACGCTTGGATATAAAATGGACTTCCTGCATATAGAGCGTTCGCTTATAAATGCACAAGTAGCAACGAGCATAGGGCATTTCGTCTCTGCGCAGTCTCAGATGAGTAGAGAAATCTAACTTTATTATACCTCTTCGTCCGAAGCGGGTAGCTTTTGATCAAGGGCTTGATCGAAATCACCCATCAGGTGATACTTATTACAGCGTCACCTTGCTCAGGATCCTGAGTTGCCTCAGATTTGATAAAATTATTTCGAAACTTTAACCCATATCAATTCAGCGAGATGCGGACGATCTTCAACCATCCTTTACATTGAGTTAAAAGCATTGACTCACTTGAGGACCAGGTCTTCAAGGAATTAGAGAGCAGCGATATCAACGAACATAACGTGTTTGTAAGGTAACCTTGAAACCATTCGGTTGAACTTGAATCGATACAGCAATCTCTGAAAAGGGTGTCACATTACTGAACTCGGCGATAACGTGCTCTGTAACTGTCTACTTCATGGAATGATGCCTCTCCAAAGATCGCTATCACTCGCCAGCTTACCCGATGTCAACCAAGTTCAAACATCCTGTTAGGAACCCATTCCCTGTATGGAAACTCGTTCGAGTCGAGTCTCGGTCATGCGTGTTTAAAATCTCGCGCCCAGCGAGCGAATCGTAAAAATTTGGTCTATCTAGCTTCAATCAACACCGAAAGACTCTAGTGCCGCAAAATCTAGACTATGCCTCGCGTGTATCCGGAAGATGTTCCCGAAGGCCAAGCCCTGAAGAAGGGAGGAGCATGCTCCACTGTGAGAGATGATTTCAAATTATGCATGTTGAACTCAGAGTGCGTCAAAATAAAGAAGAAAAAAGTGCGAGAATGCTTCGATACCGGCGATGTACCCGCCGAATGTCAACAATTGAGGACATTATTGTTTGAATGTAAACGCAGTCTACTTGATAACAGATTGAGGTTCAGAGGAATAAAGGACTACTAGCCCGAGGGACACTGATCTAGTGTACAAATAAAGTTGTGTAATTAGCTTCGATCGTAGATATCACCTGCGTGATTCTCTAAACCAGATCAATTAGCTTGAATTCTGATATCCTCTTCCTTGGTATTACATTTATATAACGCATGTAGGGAGGAGCACGCTCTCTCTCTCCAACTTTGTAGATACCATTCACTATGTGATTCTCCCAATCTGGATTGAACTTTTCTTCTGTGATTATCATAACACCGTCGCATAGGGCATAAATGGTCCTATGATCGTCGATGCCAGCATTTAAGCCTGGATGCCATTTCATTGTATGTTGTCTGGCCAGGATATCTTTGTAGTAAACATGATCGCCTGGCATGGCCCAAAGTCTGTGATGACTCTTCTCTGGTCTTGGGCCTTGCGCTGATTTCGTCAAATAGCGCTTGGCGATCAATTGCACGAGCAACCCATTTCGAAGATATAATGTCCTCTCGAGCATCTTGTTATATTTGAATGCAGTTCAAGCGGAATACCGGACAATTTAGTATCTTAGGCCATGTTACCAGCCAATATCAGGCCATAATTCGCCATTGTATCTTGAAACAAAAATAGTTGTATGCATGCATTTGCTCTGTCCCTCAGACCGTTTCCGCGCATTTTGCCTCCTCTTTGCACAAAAATTTCCTTTGCATTTTCGATGTTGACAAGGATATCAACTCTTCTTGAAATCCCAACCAACTATTTCACAATATATCTTCATGATTATAGTTGATAGACCTCCCATGCAATTCCCAAAGGAGAGATAGTCCACTTCTTAACCTCATAATTCTGGTTGTTCGTGAGGCGAAAGTGTGGTGTAGTTTTTTGATGCTGATTTACGTATTATCCATATAGCAACTCATGGATTATTTACAACTCCCTGGGCTCTCAGATACCCACAATATTTGTCATTTTGATGATTAGATCGACTGCCACATTCAATCAATCACCAAAAAGGCCATGAGCAAGGAAATTAACAATGATCTTGGACTTATGCCAGTAAGTAACGATATTAACTAGTAACAAACGTTCTCAAGTTTCTCGCACTAATCTTGACCAACTTGCCCAAGCAGAAAATTTTGGCCTTGATTGCGCCACCGAGCAATGGAGAAACTCCAAGAAAGAAACGAATTTTAGAAGCCCCAGTAGCTGCATCCTCTCTATTCGGTCAGCCCAACAAATCCAAATCCAACGGAGGTCTGACTAATAATGCGTTCTGTGATTATTGTATCGAGGGAGGCAATTTGCTTTGTTGTGACAGATGTCCCGTCGCGTTGCATCTTAAATGCAAGTAAGTACATCATAATTTGCCGATGATCTATGAAGTTTTCGAGATCTAACTACAACCTACAATCATCTTACAGCGAGCCCCCGCTCAACGAAGAGGATGTTCCTCCAGGAGAATGGCTCTGCCCAAGATGTCGAGCGTTACAAGATATAAGGGCACTGATAGACAGCAGAAAGAACTCTAATATTATCAAGAATACTGTGAAACAAGTTAGAAATGGCAAAGGCAAGTTGTCAGACATAAGCGAAACTTGGAGTAAATCCATGAATCTAAAACACAAATCAAGCCCTTATGAATCGTCGGTCGACTCTCACAAAATCAGACTTCTAGATTCATTAACCTCACGCAAGAATCCGTTCGCTGACCTTGCTAGAATATCTCTCTTAATCAATCCAAGAGAATACGAACTTCCCGAAGACTATGTGCCAGATATTCAATTCCCAGGCTCCAGCAAGACCAACCCCACCAATACGGCTACGAGAGAGGCTAGGCTGACATCGTATTCTGTGAGGAGAGCTCAAGAACTAGATCGAAATAGTCTACCATTAATTTTACGCACATGTTACTTCTGTCGTCGAGGTTGTCGTAAGGCTCCTTTGATACACTGTGATTATTGCCCTCTCGTATACCATGCGGATTGTATCGATCCACCTTTGACCACATTGCCAAACACTAGATGGATGTGCCCCAACCACGTTGAACCCATTGCTGAGGAAAAATTACTATCCTCCTCGAGCTTTTGTGAAAGGGTTAGATTGTGGAACCATTTTTCTAAACCAATTGATCAAGAGTCGATCAAAATAAGCTTTCTAGACAAAGTGCATAGAGGCTCCAGTCTGCAACCAGAGGACCATTATTTTTTGAAGTTGGGCTGCAGAGTGCCAAAACGTGTTAAGAGAGACTATGAGAAGTTCATCGTGGATCTGGAAAAGTACAACGGAGAGTCAGAGGCCGAAGAGGAAGATGAGCTATTGCCCCTAGGGAACAACAAGACTGAATCGGCAACCAATGTCTCACTAACACAGATGATTGAATCAGGCAGAATGCTAGAGACTGGAGACTGTCATCCATGCAATGGGGATGTCTGCTCTGATAACGATCGGTTCTGTACCTCCAGAAAAGATCTAGAGGAAAAAAGAGAATGGCTCGAGTTTCTGCAAAAGTTGGGCAATGACAGTAGATCTAAGGCAGCCGCTAGGAGTTCTAAAGATGAAAGAGAAAAGGACAGTTCAATTACATCGAATGTCTCTAATATCGATCCTAGTACAATCAAGTGGCCCAGCGACAATCTATTCGTCAACAAACTTTCGGCCGAGTCCTTGGATGACCTCGACAATGCCCAGAAGCAGACCAGGTGATTGATTGTCCGATTCGACCTCTGCGCTCTCTTTAGACCTAATTTAATCTGTAAACAATAAAGATCATCCTGGTCTACACTCAGGACTATGTGCTGAATCTAGGTACGACAAGCTCACTCTATGCTTTAGAAATATCATGATTTGAGTCTTCGCAGTATCAGAAGGGATCTTGGTATATTTGTTGTGGAAATCCTTATCGTTTGGTGAACCTCAAACACTCTCAAGTCGTCAAGTTGCTGCAACCAGAGGTGAAGCGATCCAGACAGACCGAAGTAAGTGTCTTTCGTAGCGATCACAATGTAACCATCATCTTTCGTCAAGCGATCGAGCAAGTTATGCAAGGAACGGTAGTTGTCTGAGTTGTAAAGGACTTCGCTCATTATAATGAGGTTGTAGCGATAGTTTGATTCAATCCTAAAATTTTTCCAGTCTCCACAGAAGAGTCTCAAACATTTTGTAGCGATCAGCGCTTCGAGATAATCGGTGGGGTAATTAGCTGCAAAGTTCAGTAATGTTAGTGATGCAAGAACTTCCCAGTTAAAGTCCTGTAGATGAATTCGATAATGTGATACGAATTTTGGGTCACTGATCAGTCTTGAAAGTAAGGATAGCGAGGGTATGCTGGCTCCAGCACCTATTTCAAGACATTTGAATTTAGACCGATCATACATGAGCTCATTCATGATTCCTGTATCCTCTGTAACGAATTTTACTAAATCCTTTGTTGACTCCCACACTTTGAAGCCTCCCTCATATTTTCCCTTTATTAAATCCAGCCCTAAGTTTGAACATGAGTCGGTGGGTAACTGAGATGATTGTATCCAATGCTCCAGAATACTTCTTGGAGCGGATACCACTTGGTAGATATGCGTTGATGGGATGTCTATCCTAACCACGGCCAACTTTTGAGCTCTAGCTTGAGCCTCTTCAATTGTATTTGTTCTGGTAGATATACACAGTTGCTTTTTGAGACTCTAGAGACAAGTGACTTCGTCAATCCAAAATGGTGATCTGTAAGCAACGAGTAGATTTGAGGACTTTATTACTTACCTCTACCACACTGGGCTGCACAATAAGCTCTCCGTTCTTCCTGAGAGAAATTGATGCGGTCAATTGTCTGTCAACCATCGGTCAACCATCGAGGAGAATCTAGAATTTCCTTCACATCATGATGATCTCGAGCTAGTTTTGTAAACCCATACTGAATGGTTAAATATGTATTCACGAAGAACTCCCTCGAACAGGGTCACAAAACTGTTGCGCAGTTCGCAGTATCATCACTAGAAGCATTGGAGAAGTTTACATTCCAAGCTTTTCAAGAATAGTATGTACCACATGACTAAAATAATTAACCAAAACGACTAAAATAAATAAATGTACCAAATGACTAAAATAAATATGATCTTGTTCAAACTTCAGCGCGTTCGCCAACATAGGCATGCGCGTAATGTTACGAGACACATGGATCGCATTAAAAGTCCAGCAACAGCAAACAACGTGCGGACCTCATTGTTACGGAGGGACGTTGTTATATAGACCCGGAGGACATAGCTAGCGAGCATTGGTGATATTATTTACATCGAGAGGGTTCGTAATGACGAATATGAGCTCAACTGAATCAGAGTTGGTCTTAATACAAGAAACAGCATTTAATGTCATAATACAATGTCCGAATTTAGATCCGTTCGAAATACAAGTGAGCTCTACCGAGCTTGTTCAAGAGATCCATCATTTGTTGATGGACCGGGAGGACACTTGTCATCGTACTTGTTTCTCGCTCCAAGTAGATGGTGTAACCTTGGATAATTTTGCCGAGCTCAAGAACATTGAGGGACTTAAGGAGGGAAGCGTGATAAAGGTCATTGAAGAGCCCTACACTGTTCGGGAGGCTAGAATCCATCTAAGGCACGTCAGAGACTTGATTAAGTCTCTCGAATACAACGACGCTTACAATGGACTCGATTGCCATTCTCTCTCTTTTCTGTACACCGTTACGAATGGCGACATCATGGCTGAACGACATCCCGCGAAAAGTTCCAAGAATTCGTACGTTGATTGCACTCCACCTAGTTATATCCTGCCAGGTGCCAAAGAGCGACTTCTGAAACCGTTGCATCCTATACTAATCGATGAGCAAAACAAAGTTCCTAGTGCCCTAAAAGTACTCACTGCCAGTTGCTGGAACCCACCTCCAGGATACAGAAAGCTACACGGCGATCTCATCTACATATACGTGGTCACAAACGAAGACAGGCGTCTTAGTATAACAGCTTCAACTAGAGGCTTCTATCTAAATCAGTCGACTGAGGAAGAATTCAGACCTCTACCTGCCTCGCCAAAAATTATCCATCACTCACTAACAGAGTTGCTGAATGCTCAAAGTCCGTCATTCAAACGTAATTTTGCTCAAATCCAAAGAAGACGACACCTCAAGCATCCATTCGAACGCGTCGCAACACCTTATCAAGTGACCTCTTGGTGCGCTCCAAACATCGAGCACAACATAGACTCTATCCGCGCTGAGGACACATTCTCTTCGAAGTTGGGTTACGAAGAGAATATACCTGGACAAACTCGAGACTGGAACGAAGAATTACAGACAACTAGAGAGCTTCCAAGAAAGACCTTACCTGAGAGGTTACTCCGCGAGCGCGCTATATTCAAGGTTCACTCCGACTTTGTTAGCGCTGCAACTCGTGGTGCCATAGCTGTTGTTGATGGCAATGTTATGGCAATCAATCCGGGAGAGGAGACGAAAATGCAGATGTTTATCTGGAACAGTATATTCTTCAGCTTGGGTTTCGACGTTCGTGATCACTACAGAGAACTAGGTGGAGATGCGGCAGCTTTTGCTGCACCAATCAACGACCTCCAAGGAGTGAAAGCATACTCTGCTGTTGATATCGAGGGCTTGTATACCCTAGGGACTGTTGTTATAGACTATCATGGCTATCGTGTGACAGCCCAGAGTATCATTCCTGGAATCTTGGAAAGGGAGCAGGAGCAATCAGTTATTTATGGGTCAGTGGATTTCGGTCAAACTGTTATATCTCATCCCAAGTACATGGAACTTCTTGCAAAAGCAGCCCCCATCCTACGGATAGCTCCACATAAGGTTATCAACGAAAAAGACGAGGAAATCGAAATATGCTCGTCTGTCGAATGCAAGGGAATTATTGGAAATGATGGGCGTCATTATATATTAGACTTACTCCGGACCTTCCCACCGGACGTAAACTATCTAAGCCTAGACACCATAGAACTTGACAAGGAGTTACAGATTTTGGGCTATCCAAAGAAATTCAAGCACAAGCTTTGCTGCTTGCGTCAAGAACTTGTCGATGCCTTTTGTGAATCTAAAGGAAATTCGCCCGATATTCGATTCAACCCTGATGTATTCTCTGAAGGTGTTAAGCATCAACAGTCAGATATTGAACTGCTCAAGAAAGAGCGAGATTTGGTTAAGGAAGCAGCTAGGTTTTTAGTTATCAATCAAATTGAAGGATATATACACGATTCGATGGATCACTCGTCGGCACCCCTTGATGGCTCAATGCTGACAGAATCAATGCATAGCCGTGGAATAAATGTACGCTACCTGGGTAGAACGACAAAGCTTTTATCTGAAATCAAACAGCTTGACTATCTATATGCCATAGCGACAACCGAGCTTCTTAGTAGAGCAGTCAAGCATGTTTACTGTAGTTATATCCAAGAAGTAGATAGCATGAATCTTGCCACTGCAATCAGCCACTTCCTCAATTGCTACCTATCAAACTGTGCTAGTCTTAATCCAATTGTGAACCATGACCACTTCTCAAACGACGATCTTGCTATCAGCATCGTAAGTAAAAAGTTGGCTTCTAGACGACGTGGACGACGTAAACGCCGAGATAATCTCTCCAATAATCAAAACACTGATTGGGTCCATACAACATCGAAATCTTTGTGGTCAAGTATCGCGTCAGAATTGGAGCAATACTACGGCTATACTCTACAAGCAGCTAGTTTAGATCAGTTGATAGATGAGCATCGTTTGCATAAGATGATATTTTTGAGGTCTTTTTGCATCAAGACAGGTATTCAAGTATTATTAAGAGAGTACAATTTTGACAGTAAGAGCCGTCCAACCTTTTCAGAAGACGATATTTTGAACGTTTTTCCAATAGTCAAGCACATCGATTCAAGAGCGAGTGATGCTTATACTTTTTACACAACTGGACAGTCCAAAATTCAACAAGGATATTTGAAAGAAGGTCACGAACTGATTTGTGAGTCGTTAAACCTATTGAATCACGTTTTCGGTCCAATGCACCCAACTATCGCACAGTGTCTACGCATGGTTGCCAGATTGAATTATATCATGGGTGACAATACCGATGCAATGACTTACGAGCAGAAGGCTGTTTTGATGAGCGAAAAGGTCAATGGAATCGACCACCCACGGACAATAATCGAGTACGCTCATCTAGCCTTGTATTGTTTTGTCAATGGGCAGGTTACGACAGCCCTAAAACTCTTGTACCGTGCGAGATATCTATTGCTTCTTGTTTGTGGTGAAAACCATCCAGAGATGGCTGTTCTTGATAGCAACATCGGATTGATCTTGCACGCGGTTTGCGAATACGACTTGTCGTTCAGGTTCCTCAAGAACGCTCTTAAACTCAATATGAACTTCTTCGGCCTTAAACACATGAAGGTCGCTGTCAATTATCATTTAGTTGCCAGGACCCAGTCATGCACCGGTGACTTCCGGGGCGCTTTACAAAACGAGAAAGAGACATTTGCCATATACAGACAAATTCTGGGTCCTGAGCATGAGAAAACGAAGGAAAGCGGCGAATGTTTACGGCATTTAACGCAGCAAGCAGTAGTTTTGGCCAAAAAATTGAATGAGATGAATCAAGGTAATACAAACCCGTTCATACCGCCGATCAATATTCAGCGACCATCCATGAGTTCAGTGATCGAGATGCTCAACATAATTAACGGCATCATATTTTTGCCAGATTGAATGAACTATGCAGGCACTAGTCAAATGGGAAAATATTAGGAAAATTAGCCATTAAAATCAAACCTAATGGAGAGTTGCATTGTGATTGGTCGAGAAATACTGATGTAAAAGTCTAAGACATACATGTAAGGCAGGTTAAGAAGCAGAGAAATTATTCTATTCATATAATCTAGTTAGAGTTTGTTAGAATTTCAAGTTATAAAGTACCATTTATTAGCGTTAGTAGTGATCGTTTGTGGTGGAGAGATAGATCATATCCTCCCTGTCACGCATATATAGCCTGTTCTTGACAACCAATTAAATTCAATGTATGGAAACGCTACAACTTCCTATCACAATTGTTGTAGTTAGCTCCCATATAGTAGACACTAACCACAGTCTGAGCTTCTTTTTATCCAAAGCATCCTCGATGAGTGGGTAACATTCATCGTGGAGGCTGAACATATGGTCTCTGAACTATCGCGTGCTATTAGCTTCTCCACTCCGAACCCATAGAAGTTTTTTACCAAGCCTCTGGCCGTCTTCGTGTACGCGCCGCTCATGCCGGAAGTATTTTACGACGACACGACAGACGAGAGTGGAGCAGATTGCAATCAATTGAAGAGATCGATACCAGCCTTTTGTGCGATCCGTAAATCGATCAGCTGCCTGGCTATTTCTGTGATGTAGCATATGTCATCGACTGTTCCATATATGAGATAAGCTCATGACATACAGCTCAACCCTGCGTTCTTCTCTGCAAGGCTACCTCCATCCTATCCGAAACAAGATGAAGTGTGAAACACCTACCGAAGAAAGATGGGGGTGTTTTTCAGTAAACTCCCAATCGATTACGATTATAAATGCCGACCTATTGTCGCACAGATGCTCTGGAGCTCTACCGTTCCACATCAAGTTGAACTATTCAGATATTTGAGTTGTCTAGTCACCTAACACTGACGGCCTGCCCTGCCTAGTGTCATGATACTCGGCCTTTCCGAGCTCAATGTCGAACGTCATAGCTGTTCATTGTCAGCCCATATACGCAGATTGTCAGTCGAAGACATCGACTGTCGCTGTCGCTCTTTTCATCAGTCAGTTGCTAACCTGACAACTGAGCTCGAATCATCTGGAACAGGGCTATTTCGGTGACTCGGTAGGTACAGTCGATTCCTGCAGAGATTCAAGCACCCGCATCTACTATTCGACTGTCGGCGAGCTACTCGGGTCAGTAAAGGTCAGTCCGTTTGGCGATTCTAAAGACTGATACCTAACAAGTTGACTGCTAACTGAAGTAGAGCACCAGCTTGTCGAGGCTTCTCGAGAATATTCATTCGCCAAGCGGTCGCTCAATCTATGACGAGCGGCAAACTGATTTAATTACTCCTGTTGTTGTAGCCAAGTCTGGAATGTGTCACGAGGCGGGAGGCAAAAATTTAGTTTGTGCTGATCAACTCATGCTAAAACGATTGTCTTCCCATATCTACCAACCTAATCTAAAGGCATGAAAGCGAGTACGCGGATAGAACTGACTCACCAGGGATCTCGCAATTGCCGAAGTTCAACAGCTGGCAGCTTTCGCTTATGCTAATTGTTGGATCCAATCAAACCAGTAAGATCTGACAAATCTCGGATCGTCTCTGTGTATCTGAATTTGCAATTCGTTAACGGAACAACAGCTCTTGTAGAGGGCGGGATGGATGGGGTATATGCGACTGCGCATATGGTGCAAATCATGCAATTTCAGTTAGACAACGTCCTGTAATGAATTGGTTGAGATGCCCGAGTCCAACACTATCCTGCTGGCTTGATACTCTGACAAATAGCTATACTTAAGCTCAAACGGCCACAAGCCACAGTAAGGAGGTCGCATAGAGTTACAGACGGAATCGAAAAGCGAAAGTTCGCCATCTGCGATCAGCATTTCAGCGCTTCTTGAATGAAAGATAGTCGCTATCGAAGGGAAAGTTAAGGATTAAAACTATTTGCCAACAATGGGAGTACAGAATAACATCAAGAAGATTGTTGTGGAGACAAGGTGTCGGCCAAAAATGAACGTCCGAGTTATGCGCTATCTCGTCCTGTTGTCTGCCCTCGTTTTGCTTGTTTCATTCATCGTGAGTTCAGCCAATTCGAGTCCAGTATCTCGAGATAGAGACGTCAATTATAACAGCTTAGGTGAGTAATTTGCACGATATTGTCCGAAATGAGTTGCACAACCTGCCGCCTAAAGATGTCGATATTCCAGAATCATCCAGCTTGAGAGCTCAAACGCGCTGAATTGAGCTCCAGAAATTTAACCTTCCAATCGTCTCAATTAGAGAACCTCATCAATGACCTTCTCGATGATGCCGGAAACCGGCTCAAGAAATCCAAGGGAGGAGTGAGGAATATGAAACAAACGCTACGTTTTGGTCGGCGAAGCGATCCGGGACTTTTGGAACTAGCACCCATGGAGGAGCTTAAGAAGTATAATAAGCTGGTGTATGCACTCTCGGATTAACTCAGACTACTTGCTACCCCTAGCCAACATTGAACGAATGACCGCTTTATGGAATCGATAGATCTGCCAATCTTTATGAAGGAGTTGCTGTACTTGAACAAACAGCAGCCTGTATCCTCCAATCTCTCTCGCGTTGACCCACCAACCCTTTCCAGCTCGCCCTTCATAGGAAGAAACTACCAAGCTCGATCACTCGCTGTGCCCCCACTATCCGCATTGCTTTCACAACTCTGATTCGTGAGAAGTCGGCTTCAATGCTGCACCCGAGCGTTCACAGGATGAACCTAGAGTGCCCAAAGGAACACAGAATAGAGCCGCCGACAGATAAAGCCATTCTCGTACAGTGACAGCTATTATTTCATCAGGCGACATTACTTTGGTACCACCTAGAGTCAGTCAGTAAGCAAATAATGACGGGAGTGCTAGACTGTATTGAGAATTACACGTTGAGATGGGCGGACGACATGTCTTCATATCTTTGTATTTTAATTTGACTACTAATTTTTTCGAACACTGATTTACCTAGCTCAGGCCCACCAGCGTTCAGGTGGATACAATCGTAATTGGTAATTGGCTTTCTAGATCCTCCATTATTCTATTCGACAGGATTCAGCCCATCTTGTCCATGTAGTGGTTCACTTGGACCCAATCGACGCTCGAGAAAAAGACCCTCATTTTTCTGTTGAAATTTTGATTAAACTGTTCCATTTTCGATACTCGTCTGGCTCTCATTTGGTTGCGTCCTTCGCTAAAACCTTCTACTCTTTGTTGTCCCACTTTGGTTTCTAATTTCATGATCCTGACCGAATTTACCATTTCCGCCGACATTAAATTTGAAGCTTGAGAAACAGATCCGACGTTATATTCGACTCAATTTTATACCATTCATTAGCTTCTCCTCGACTGATCTTTGCACTTGGTAGGGACTTGATTGTTGGGTTAATGTAGAGTTGTCTAGAAAACAAGTTATCTCTAACCTTAGAAAACCTCTTCACCTTGACTTTACCGCTGGAAAATCTTCCCGAGAAAGCAAGTTTGATTTTTATATCAGGAGCATCAATCCTGGAGCCGTAGATTACGGTCCGAATTGGATAGCCGAGCACTAATGCCGTTCTATGCTCAGGTTCGTAAGTTCAATCTAACAAGCTTAGCAAGCTAGCTTAGATCCGAACGACTCAACTGTCCTTGCCTGCATCTTGTTCCGGTCTTTGGAAAGAATTCGCATACCAAATCTAACAGCCTCCCGTTGGTTATCTTGACTCTAAAACTAAATTATAAACTTTGATTCCGAAGTTAAACTAAATGTGCCGGCGTACGTGACATGTGCTGGCATGAGGATTTCATTCCATTTTTTCTCGTCCCCTGAGCTCCACTCATCTTCCAGGTGAGCAGTCGATCAATATGGCAAAGATTCCCGATCATCAAACAAGATTCACTCCAACAGTTCCACACGCCAGCCAGAGTCCTCAGAATCACGAGGGCGGGCCCATTGGCTTGAAGTATAGATAGGGCTAGGACTTACGATGAGAGTTGGCTGCATGCATGCATATTAATTAAAAAAATTTCAGCCTGGTGATAAGACCGGTTCCAAGGTTGCGCGAGCTTCCCGGCCGAAATACCTGAAAGCGTTTCTCAGCAGCCTCGGTTGATTAGCAAGCCTAACCATCAGACTATAGATCATTGCAGTTGGAGGCACAGTTAAAAAACTCACTGATTCCGAGCTCAACTTATGGCTGAGCCTCTTTAACTAAGCGCGAGTAAAGTTTTACAACTGCAGCAGGTGTTGGGCTTCATTATGGTTTTCTGTCAACAAATATCACTTGCTCTTCCCCTCTTTGGATTCCATACTCATGCAGTTAGCAACTCAAGCTTAGAGACGAGAGCCCAATCGGGCAAGCATGTTATCAACCGACATAATTCTAGTCCGACTGCCTGCATTTGAGGGCGTCGAGCTAGGATGAGAGGCTTCGCAGACGTTACTCGAGATACAACTAAGTTGCGCACGTAAGCAAATCAGCTCTGGAAAGTCGAGTTGCAGCAACACCAATATCTCTCTTCAACTTAGAACTATACCGTGAGCTTTTGCTACGTGATTTTAAATCCATTCCGCTAAGATGCGTCGATATCTATGGAAGAACCTGACCTTATAAGATAAGCGAGAGATCATGAATTTCAGAACACATCCAGACTGTTTTAATTTTAATATACCCACAACTTCCTCACCGACTTTGATGAAAGTCCGGATCAAATTTTGCTTTCCGAGACTCCAACAATAACTCCGAGCAAGAACTCCTCTTTCGTAGATTCGGGTGTCATATTTGGTGCTCGGCGTTTAAGTAGATTCAGTGCAAAATTGCCCGGCGGAAATGCATACAGAAGCTTGGGTCCACTCGTTGGATCGCGATCCAGCGCTTTCAACGATATCACTCCGGCAGCGTCCTTCTGCTCAAGGTAACTTATCAAATTCTTCAAAGGTCTCGATTGTGTCACTGAGCTCTCACTTGTAGACTGCATCTTTTCGTCAAGTCCCTGCGTTTCTCTTTCACCGCTCTGCTTTGAAGTTTGGCTGGTAGAACTTTGAGGAGTCTTACAGGTAGGTGAAGAGAGATTGGGGGATTGTTGGGAACTCGAGGTTATTATTAGCATCCCAAGATTCCCAGTTTGCATTCTCCGCTTTACTTCCTCTAGTTTTGGTTGTGGATGGAGGCGCCATCGCTGAGTTATTCTGAGCTTAGGACAGCTATCTCCATTCTCGCCATTCAATTTAGTGATATACTTTTCGACTGTTGCCTTGCGACCGCTAAGAAGAAACATCTTGGAGGGGAAGCTGAAGTTCCTAAGGATGAGCTGGCTATACCAAGATATTGAGCAGCAGTCGACAATCTCCCTAACATTAGTTGACTGTGATAGCCTTTCTAAGAGTAACTGGTTCAGTTCAGCGCATTGCAATTCCTGGTTCGTTGCTGTATCCGATCCTGCCAAGTCGACAGGATCACCTACTTTACTTAGCTCGATGTTGTCATAATTTGTAGGTTTAGAATTTGTTGGTGACTTTGATAAGGATCTGCACAACATCCTCTTGGTTGGTAAACCGTCTCGATCGCCAGTCTCAAATTCTGCGAAGTTGTGAGAAGAATTGGCAGTCTCTCGAGCACGTTTGGAGTTCTGATTAGCTGGCGAGATGCTTCTCTTACGGTTCTTTGAATACATGCTAGATTCGGGCTCATTGTTACTACAAGATTCGTGTGCTGTGCGTGACTTGGAGCTTACGTCGGTATTTTGTGAGCCAGTGTCCACCTTCTGCGATTTGTCTGGTCGGTCAACTGGAGAGAGCGAACAAGGTTAAAAATATGACCTTCGTTAGAATAACCAAGAGTTTATAGACTACTTACCTGGGTCTACATATTCAATACGTATCCGTCGTTCAGCTTGAGCCACAAGCGTACCACGCAGATGATTGGTGGCTAGTTGGGCATTGTTCGCCGATTCAAATTCAACATAGGCATATGGTCTGCCAGGAATGTAATCTAAATTGATTATCGTTCCAAACTTTCCAAATTCGTCTTCGAGGCATGCAGTTGTCGTTGTGGGCCCTAAACCGCCAATCCATAACCTGCGACTAGCAGAAACTTTGCCATAAGAGATGCGACATTTAGAGTTGCCGAGACACCTACCATTGATGGCAGTTTTGGCTCTATAAGCGCAGTCCATACTTGAGAATCTGAGTAAGGCAGATGAAGTCTCAGCACTGATCTTTTTGAGCTCGATATCTTCTATCAAACCAAAGGATTCGAAGACTTCTTTAAGATCCGACTCTGTTTGTGATGAATCAATATTTGTCACAAATAAAACACGCGACGGTCGGCCCTCCTCTGGTTCATTAGAGATATTTTCTCCCAATTTTTCCCTCCTAAACTCTCGGCTCAAGAATCTAGGACTTTCAACATGGGGAGGTGGTGGCGTACGTCGATTTGCAGATGATGACTGATGGTGGATATGAGGGGAAGTCGGGTGCTGGTGATGGCCCGGGGCGATCGCTGGATTACGAGATAAATGGTAGGGTGGTATTGATGGTAGGTAAGCGCGCTGATCAAGAGCGTAGTAAGGTTCATGCCTCGGACTTCGTGGCAATTGAGCTTCATTGATTGCTCGATCGCGCTCACGCACCATTGACCCAGATCCGTATGGTGAATGATGATAGGGTTGACCGTGTGGAAAATGGCTCGAGTGCGGCGGAGGATTAATATTATACGGTCTGTAGGGTTCATGAGGAGGCGAAGAGTAAGATGGCGATGGTGGAGGTAAGTGCGGTGGTGGTAGGTAATATCTACCATAAGGTACTGGCGCTGGTGGCATCGGAGGTGGCCCCACCGAATAGCGTGTTGGTTGAGGATAATTTGGTGGGGGTGAAGGGCCCCTCTGAATAGGCATCGATGATGGCAGCGGCGGTCTACGGGATTGCGGCTGTGGCGGACCGTCCATGCCGTAGTAGTCTGGAGGTGTCATGCTCCTTCGTCGAGTGTATACTGGGGGTGGAGGTGGAGAGTCCGCTGGTGACAGCCTTGGCTCATAGATTGGTTCAATTTCGATAGGTCTATCAAACAACAAAGTCCTCGCTTTAGCGTGTCGCGCCTCGCGAGCCTCCTCGTAAGTCCGAAAATAAATGTAAGCTAATCTTTCACCGCTGTCATGACAAATGCTCACGGAGATTTCACCAAATCGGTTAAAATCGTTAATCAGTGCCTCTCTTATAGCACCATCGCTAATTTTGTGATTGATATTTGTGATGCATAGAATTTTGTATGGCGCAGAGCCGGCTGCAAGATAGGGTTCTCTCAGGGTTGCACGATAAGTTGATGGCAGACGATGATCCCGATAATTGATAGGGCATTGAGGATGGGACTCCAAGAACCCAGGCGGCATTGGTTCGAATGGTGTAGCCGGGCCGTACATGTCATCATATTCTGGTGGGGGTCTCGGATCGGGTCGGCCTATGACTCTTGGATCAAACCCAAATGGCGGGCTACGAACTCTTCGAGGGTGATTCATGGCTCGTTAATATAAGTGTGGTAGATTCAGTGAGAGATCCTTGTTGAGCAAGCTGGCGTTAAATCAACCAAGTAGGTATGATGTATTCCATGGTATCGATTCCTTCCCTCAGTCTAATGGATATAGATTCTATGTTAGCCTCTCTAATGAAAATGTATGGACTCAAGATTCAGTGCATTGTGTGGAACATTAGATGAAAAGATATAAGTATTTTCTTCGCTGCGCACTAGCGCTGCCTCAGTGCTCGCGAGTCACGACCACGCAGAGTTTACGAAAAAATTACCATTACATAATCTTTTAAAACTCTTGACCGAAATACCCCTCTAACAAACTTTGATTGATCATTATTACGTTTCGCCACTATTGTCAGACATGAATGGGGCACCAGATTGGCAAGACGGCGAGTGTTGTTTCAGATGTCGCACTCAATTTACACTGGTAGCCAGGAAGCATCATTGTAGGAACTGTGGCAACATCTTTTGTGCTAAATGTTCCTCTCAACAGATTCCAATACCAAAGCTAAATATCGAGAAGAATGTAAGAGTTTGTGACGGATGTTACGACAAACTTTCAGCTAGAAGCGATAACCCGCTGACCTTGGCGCTGGATAAAACCCAAGGCAATGATCAAGCTAACATAAAACCTACGTCGGTTAGCTCGTCTAAGGTAGACCCCAATGCTAAGCAAGCGGGCAGCGCTAGCGCACCATCAGAACAAGAACTCAAGGAGGAAGAGGAGCTTCAGCTGGCGCTTGCACTATCCCTCAGTGAAGCACCTACAAAGATTAGTTTCCCCGATTGCAAGCAATTTGAGGAGAGCGCCCCTACAGTCATACCGAGTATTAATAATCCAGTAGAACGATCGACAACCAGCAGTAGCATGAGAGAGCAACATATAAATCAAGTACCAACGCTTAATGTAGACGAGGCTCAGGTGTACGTTCCTTACCAAGAGAAGCAGCCAAGCCAATTACAGACCCAGAATTCCTTGGAACACCAAGTCCAAGATCGTGATCAAGAGTTATTCAAGTTTGTTGCTGAAGTCCAGTCAACCTCTGAGATCTTCAACAATAGGATCAGCTCGAGCAAGCTGAGGAATCGACCCATCGCTAACGATACTGCTATACAATCATTATTCCTTAAACTGACAAGTATGCAAGCTAAATTACTCGAATACATAAAAATGTATGACGAGGAGAGAGCCGGTTATGAGATCATTCACGATAAGTTATCCCAAATTGCTGATGCACGCGCGGCTTTAGATGCTCTCAGAGAGGAGCATCAAGAGAAGGTACGCCAGGAGGCTGCAGAGGCAGAGAGACAACGACAAAGTCAGTTGGCTCTGAAACTAGAAATGATGCGCCAAAAGAAGTCACAAATGATGCAATATCAGCGTGAGGTAGCCCTGCAAAGGATACAAGCCCAAGAAATGATACTAAGGAACCAACAAAACTACCAACCTACCGCCACTACATATGTGCCTCAACAAGCTGTGGAATTGGGACAGAAACTACCACCAGTGACAGCAGCATCAACTGATTTTGGTTACCAAATCAGCAATCAGCAATCGCAACTACCATATTCGGTCACCACGCCTCTTGGAATAGAGCAGTCGCCTCCGTGTAGTCAGCCTCTGACTCAGCAACAGACGCCGCAAGTTCCACACTTTATACCGCAACAGCAACATACCCAGCTGAGCCAGTCACTCCAGCAACCAACGACCATGGTCCCAAAGGTGGATGACGAGGCCCCGTTGATATCCTTCGATGAATAGGATGTTTTGTTACAAGTTCAATGAGATAGCGGATGGTTTCCGTGGCGCGTTTCCAGCACCGTATTTCGATTAAAGAATTCCTCCAAGACAAGCTCGAGCGTCTTGAATGATACTTGTGACGTTCGATCGTCTCGATGCGGTTGTACGTGTCGCAGCCAATATAACTACCAATTGTTTTGTCATGTCGCTAATATAATTCCAGACATGACAATCGTTCGATCTATATCTTCTGGCCCAGTGTAGAGCACCGATAAGTGAGGGAAATCAGGATGTCGAAGTGCGCTTGATTTAGAATAGGTGATAAATCGAGATATAATGAAGACAAAACATTTCAACTGATTGTTAGGGTCTGCTTGAGAGCAAGTTTTAGGTTTAACCCAGTGATACTCCTTCGAGACTTTGCGCCCTTCACTCGAATTGGCTAACGACTACAAACTTCGACGACGTAACCGTAACAGGAAGTGTATCCGCTCTGTGTTGTCCAAGATTCTCTCCATTTTGTCTAACATAACAACAACAACGCTAGGGCCGATACTATCTCTGGCTGACCTTGTCGGTTTTCGCAGCTTCAGTGTGGTAAAGATGCTCGTTCTGCTCGTTAACGATTGTTCAATTAGCCAAACCAACATGAGCACCGTCCATTCTCAAGTATTCTTCACTCGGCCAAACTTCTCTTGAGTGGCTATTCGTCCTTTCGCTTCTACACCTTTTTTCTTCGTGCCAGTCCCGTTCTTTTTTCGAACTTACTGTTATAGCAGACCTCACTTTCGTCTTTAGTCGTTTGTCCTGGCGGATGATTATCTCGACTGCCTTGTTGATCTGACATCAGGTTGTCATCTATTATACATTCGATCCAGGTGCTGCTCGTGCAAAGGATAGATTGCGGTGATGGACGAGTCTGTTGAAGGCATATGGAGATGGATTGGGTCTGGCACTAGTCGCCGCCATTAAGTTGTCAACCCGTCCGCTAGCTCGTGGAAGTAAAAGACCAGCAATCGGCATCTCTCTCTCTCTCTCTCACACCCTCGCTCGCGTGTCAGCCATACTAGGCATCCAATCACCTCGTAGCGTACGCTCGCGGCGCGACCGCTGGTTGCACCAGCCAATCATGGCGGCAGCAGCATCACCTATAGGTTCTCTAAGAGCGCCAGGATCGGGCCGCTAGGTCGTCTCCTCGGCCAGCAAACGTGCTAATGCTTGCACAATGCATTTTCACGTCATGATCTCAATCAAACATGCCACAATGGTCTGAACCGCTTGCGTAGCTTCTAAGTTAGACGCCAATGGCAGCGGCTCTAGCCAAGGTCGCGCTCGATCCTTGTCTGAAAGGCCGATCTGGTGTGGCCATCAAATTAGAGGCGCACCCATTCGACCGTTTGCCGTAGGAGCCATCGTCACCTCTCGGCTCATCTTGTCAGTTTATTGAATTTTAGTCTGACTGAAACACTCAATTGAGTGAATTATCCGCCCAGCCAATCATCGATTAGTCGAACCTGAGTATAGCCAAACAAACGAAAACACTGTTCAGCCAGTATCTGACAATCTTGATGCCAGCAAAATACAGTTTTATCATCAAGGATTTTGAGTTGATGTACGCGAAGTGTTGTTTTTGCATCTGACCTGTTGATCAGCTATGCTCGATGATGAGCAAAGGAGAGAAAATGAACCACACGCTTCGTTTGTTTATTGATAGAATAGGTCAAGCTACTAATGAACCCTCCGATCATTTCTTCTTCCCTCCAGCAAGCCCAGCTCCAGCATTAAACTTAAAGTGTATGATGTCACCATCTTCTACGACATATGTCTTTCCTTGCTGCCGATATTTACCCGCTGCCTTAACTGCATTCTCCGAACCCAACTCTTTGAAATCTGCGAATTTCATAACATCAGCCATTATGAAGCCTTTCTCAAAATCAGTATGAATTCTACCCGCTGCTTGAGGTGCCTTTGTTCCCTTTTGTATGGTCCAAGCCTTGACCTCGTCCTCGCCGGCCGTAAAATAGTAACAAAGGTTCAGCGCCTTGTATCCAGTCACTATTATCTTAGCCAGAGCACTTGTTGTCTTATTCTTTGCCAAGTATGCATCTCTTTCGTCATCGGGCATTTCAATGAGTTTTGCCTCAAAAGTTCCACTAAAAGGTATCGCTAGTGCATCCGTATCATTCGCATCTATCCACTCCTTAATCTTGGCAAGCCATTTGTTCTTTTTCTTTATGTAATCGCTCTCAGACAGATTGATCAGATATATCATTGGCTTTGCTGTTAGAAATAAATGTTTGTTCAGCACTTCGATATCGTTAGTGGACCATTCGCCGAATCGCACGGGAGATTTCTTATCGTGGAGGATCGTTTTAACTTTACAAAGAACATCATACTCTGGCTTGTCCTTCTTCTCTCCTCTCAAAACAAAGCGTCCGAGCTTCTCGAGATGAACCTCCAGGTATTCTAAATCTTTCAGGCGTAATTCCTCGTTGATGATCTCGATGTCGCGAACAGGATTTACATCGCCTTCGACATGTATAACGTCCTCATCTTCGAAAGCTCTACATAAGTGGAAGATCACATCACAAGCTTTAATGTGAGACAAGAAAGCGTTACCCAGACCAGCCCCTTCGCTGGCTCCCTTGACTAAACCGGCAATATCTACTACATTGAGGAAGGCCGGTACTTTGCTGGCTGGTTTATGGTACGTGCATAGGTAATCAAATCTCTCGTCGGGTACCGGCACTCGACTCTCATTGGGATCAATAGTGCAAAACGGAAAATTCTCTGCATTTGCTTGACTTGCTGTTAGTACGTTGAAGAAAGTAGATTTACCCACGTTTGGCACTCCAACGATCCCTACTTTCAAATTGGTGCCCAATCGGCCTAACAACACAGTCTTCTTGTCAGATTCGGAGTCTTTCCGTCCTTTCGGTGCCATGTTAAGCTGGTAAAAGAGCCTTAGAGGAAATGAATGGTGATTAAACGATCCAGACAGCATGCCCATTTTCATGCTGCCACACGTGGTCTTGTGGCCGTGTTTCGTTCTACGCCCGACATTGCCCCCTAAATGAAGCTGGCCATCCTAAACAAAAAAGATAAACTCATAAGGATTATGTTCGACTTATAACGTCCAGCTTTATTACAATTAAAGTCTTGTTCAAACAAGTATTCCTCTCTTGGCCAAGGATTTCTTGAGTGGTGCCAGCTGTTTACCCAGTTCACACTGTGCCTTTTTCTTTAGGGCGGCCTCTTTCCTTTTCAAGTTTACTCTTATAGCGGACCTCGCTTTTCTCTTGAGTTCTAAAGTTTCAATTACGTTAGCATACTTCCAGCCTACTTCCTGTGATAGTCTACCCAAAGTGCAGTAATCCCTTCCTGGGCTCAGTTTTAATATTCTGAGGGCCGGTGGAGCAATCTTGCGTTTGACTCTGTCGTATGGTGGAGGAACTCCTTCATGACATCTCAATCTTCCTAACGCATCATCGCCACGTTTAAGCTTGTGCGGCACCATTCCTCTAACCACTCGGAGAAATATTTTGGAAGGAGCTCTGAAATGGTATGGGCCTCTCTTTGGGTTGACGTTGCATCGTTTTCTAAGAAAGGCAAGGTACTTTAGCTTGTTCCTGTAGAAGCTACCAGATATGTTGATACCCTCGCATCTGACCACGACTACTTTTTGACCTGTAACAAGAGGATTATGGTAGCGGCGTTAGGATCGGCTCTTGGTCGAGCAAGTCGATGAGAGTTGGCGTTCGTCAGATGGTAGTGCATGTTCTTCTAATCAAGGAGATCATTTGGTAACATTTTTATCATCATATTAAGCCATCCTTCTGACAACGTCAGTCGACACTTACCTTGCAAGAGTGTTTTGGCGACCAATGCTGCCAATCTACCTAGAAGGTGGCCTTTACCGTCAATGACGAGCGGCTAGAGTGGTGAGGTTCAAGTGTTATCGGTTAGGTTTCATATCATACAATTGTTATTTACACACTCAGGAAGAATCAGACAGTTTTTGTACTTCAGCTTATAGCTCAGTTAATGTAGGTAAGGTAATTTTTACAACAATCATCATTTATCGACATCGCGGGGAACATTTTAGGTATGCTTACCTTCTTGGAAAATCCTCCCGACATACTAGTGTGTAAAATTGGTTATTGGTCTCAATGTAGTTGTCAATTAATTTTTTACGGTAGTGTCGTATAATTATAGATAGGGGTGCCGAATTAGGCCGACATGCTGTGGAAATTTAGTTAATGGTGGGCACAGGCCGCTATGAAACCACGCGACTGGCCGCTGCGCTGTGTTCCGTTTCGATAAACGAGTATGCGCTCTGAGAACGGCGCCAAATTCGAAAAAAAAACAAGAAGAATTACGGCTCAATAATCGAACGGGGAGCTGCTACGTTCAGCCACTTTTATTTGCCGAATTGATCATTTCAATTCAAACCTTGGATCATCCGCGGTGTAGGATAGCTCCATGAAACTCTTTCTAAACCTAATTTTGGATCCCATGTTTCAACTGTGCATCCCTCACATCTGTAGTTTGCAATAGTGAAGAAATCAGGTTAGTTTTTTAGATCTTTGGGACTTGGAGTGTTTATCGGTTTCATTTCGGGAGCGTCTATTTGTTAAAGAAGGATGGGAAAGATTTAGAGGGTAACAGGGCAGCTAGACGATTACCCCAAAATATACGAGCCACAGGATTGTGAGGAGTACTATGAGGATTGCGTAGTTCACGTATAAGAGTGACAAGACCTCACGATCTAACATCATGTTGCCGCTGATTAATTCTCTCGCCCTTTCCAATCCTAACTAACTGTCCACTGCTCTAACAATCAGACTGCGTATGCTTGGATCAACAAGTTATTTCAAGATCTCTACTGGGAGCGATTTGCCTAACTTTGAGGCAAATGGATTAACTAGCCAAGGATTATGTGGATGCAAACGTTTCAGCCTTCGGCCAATAACTGCATCCAAGGGCTCAGTCCCCTTTCCCAACATGATGCCATTACAGTAGAGAGTATGGGCAGGCCTCTAGTAGACTTGTCACTAGTGTCTTCTGCGTGTTTACACCCTGGGCGCGGTGTAACTAATCCGCAGGGACCATGCATGGCTCAATCTGGGCAAACTCACGGGCGAGGGGGAAAGGCAACGTCTCAAATTTAATGCCTCCCGGCATCCAGATCTTCTAGAGCATCCGAGGAAGCGAGAGATATGTGAATCGTGCTAGAAGTTAGATCTTCACCAACAAACAGGAACGTTTTTCCTACGGTCGTCTACTCGCTGCAGTGATTGGGCTGCGCAACGAGTCTTAGGCTTCATTCATTATAGCATCTCGGTTAGGCTAAAATTGATGCCAAAAACAATAGCGATCGCTGTGTATCACGAGATTCTGTCGATCACAGTGCTGAGAAGAATCGAAACCATAGAATTTGAAGCGATGTGGATCAATTTGGAGCCAAACTGCGGTTAAACAACTCTGACCGCCAAAAATTGCTCTACGCGAGCCCTCGTTCGAGCGGATCCTTTCTCCGTCAGTAATGAGACTGGGAGTTCCGATCTTTGAACTTACGTTAGTGTACAAGACCCATAATACAACCAAGAGGAGCATCAATATGATGTAATTGATGGCTAAGCTTTGGCTCTCCCTGTCCATTGCTGCTTGGCGGGACGGTTCGTTCTTTGAGGTTTGATCAGCTTTAGATTTTTCGTTCAGGTGGAGTACAATTTTTTCGAACTTGTTTCAAGCAAACATACGAGTAAATGGTAGAAAGTTTCACGGAACGGAGGACATACGAAGAAATTGGAAATTTGACCCGACGACTCCCAAAAACTGAGAAAGTTAGATCTCCTTGAGTCTCTTTGATTTTGTAAACTTGTTCTGCTGTCTTACAATCGGCTTAGCCCAAGAACGGATTGTATTGTCTACAATCTAAATTTGCTCCCTCGAGATTAGGAACTTCAGTGAGCACGAATAGTAGAGTCCAAGTCCCATACCATCTATGGCCCAGCAGAGACTAAAAAGGAGCCCTCTCCTGTATTTCGGCCATTAGCAACATCTTGTCTCGAAATCAATTTCATCGCGTCGCCTAATCAATGAGTTGTTTGCGCTGACAACCGATCAGTTTGTTAAAAGGCGTCGAGATTCCAACTATCCAAGTCAATACTAGAGATTGGGGCCGGGCAACTTGCCTCAAGTCGCTAGCTAAAGCAGACTAGCCAACACCCAGTGGCTACCCAAACTATTGGCTCTCAAAGATTTTAGATGCTCTCGTGAAGCTAGCAGGTGAATTCATTTCAATGACTCACTGGCCGACTAACGAGTCTACCTCTTGGCAGCTGCCAACTTGACCAATTAATGAGCCAAAATCTCTCCCCGTCAGCGTACCCGGGTATCTGAATTTCTAGGGTCAAGCTAGAGCGTTGAAATAGGATGTTCTACAGCATTCGATCGGGTGGTAAAAACGAATTTTGTTTGGAAAAATCCATTCGGCAGCGAATCTAAACCAATGACAAGTTCGCACTACAATCCCCTGAAACTCATTGATCTTCTCGCTGTCAAGACCAATCCGGCGATGGTCGCACAGCAGAATCAAGGGCGATAGTCTGGATGGACACAATAACTACCGGACTTAGCATGCCGGCCAAGTTGTTGGGTTGTTTCAACGCAAAGCTCTAATAGTGAGCTTCAGCAACGATGACGACGACGTCGATGGCGGTAGCGGCAGCTAACTTACCTGCGCTGGTCATCTGGTTGCACCTGCTCAGTGGTTTGGTTGCAATTAAAGATCGTGCACAAAAAGTTCTCCCGCCCTGTTGCAGGCAGAAAGATAACTCGAACAAATTGGCAAAGACTTTGGGTCGGCTTTTGTGCTAAGAACCCTGTTGTATTCTAACTCTGACTGCACTTGTTTCTCATCCCTCTACTTGGCTAACTCTGACAGGTTAGTTGTTGTCGATTTGTGGGCTTAGCTTGCGCTAACTTGGAGTAAAAAATATTCGCAACGACTAGTCCTTGTTTTCACTCACCCAATTTGATGGGCGTCTACTTCGAAATTGTCAGATTGAAGTAAACAACAAACAGGAAGACTTCATGCTCACAGTCGATAAATGATTCCCCACACCGAAAAGAGTCGAACAGAGCGAAACACTCTTTTGGAAGTTTGAGGCCAACTGAAAAGTATGAATGTATAGAACTATTAGTAATATGTGACAAGTATGGGAACACAAGAGGCGGCATTCAGTCTCAATTCGCCTTTGGACACCCCGGAAGTAGTGCATCGAATTGGGGCGAGGCGATACGAGATGACGATCGAGAGGTCTCAAGACGATAGAATTGAGAGACGCTCAAGGAAGATTACGTTCTGTCTTCTTTGCTTCGTTGCCTCAGTCTCGTGTTTATCGCCATTTACATCGCTCCATTTAAGTCATAGAGTTGGGCTGATGGTTTTTGAATCTGATTTAATAGTACTAAAGTCAAGTTTATATTGTGTAGTCGTTTGCTTAACACTTCTAGTCGCCTTCTATTGCGCAATTCTATTGCTAATCAAACAGGAGTTGCACGAAAGGTATCATAGAATACAAGAACTATTGCGTAAATTGATAGGAGTACTTGCAACCATCAGTGCCATATCTTATTTGTCGATCCTATCCATCGTTCCCCATATACAACAAATACAACGAATGCCCATAGCAACCTTTGATTGCGATGCAAATTTAATAACAATCGAAAACTGCCACCAACAGTTTGCATGGAGAAACGATGAGCAAAACTTGTTCAGCTCAATCAAAACCCTGTTTGATGACGATAATTCTGACAGTGCAAGATTTATCAAGAAACTAAACTGCCTGAAATATAATGACAAGGATCTACGAGCACTTGAGGTGCCAACTAGATTCTTATTACATAAATGTGGCCTAGTTTGCAAGCCACAAAGGCAACAACTACACCAGTTTAGCGATGATCTGAATTTGGACCAGACTTGGCCTGAAACTAGCACCACTGAGTCCTCATCGCCGCTTAGCCAGTTAACTAGAGGTCAAACTAAGTTGGTGCCACCATACCGACACGAGCCTGACAGCGTGGCGAGTGATACGTGGAATACGAGTCTCGATGGTCATAGTTATCATCGTCCCTCAGGGGGAATAGACGAGCACACCGCCAGACAAATTTCAATTAAAGTTTGCTTCTCAGGTGAGTTCAGTGGGGGATCAAACTATAAGCAATTTTGTATAACAAACTTAGCCAACAATGGGCACAGTCATGATCGTACTCTAACGGTTGGACAGCTGAATGCGATGCTTAGGAGTGTCTTGCCGTCAGATTCATCGAGTTCATATTCAGACCAAGAACCCAGAGCTACAGTAAGTACAGAACATAACTATAAGGCGGACGATTTGGGTACACACTATGTAAATCCTGTGGTTCAATTTGAGTCCCACTTCAAGAACTGGCCTCAGTTGTACGGCACAACTTCCATGAATTCAGGCGAAACAAGCTCGTTCGAGAGTCCAGAAACCGGCAGCAACGAAGAAAATTGGTGCAGATTCAAGCCTATTCCACCTTTCATCGTCAATAACAAACCGTTCAGCGATATCCAATGTTCACTCGAACACGAATACACCATTTCAACCGGACCGCCACAAGACTTTGCTTCCTTTAGCGGTCGAGATTATGACAGGATTTTTCTCAAAAAGTCTGGCGGAAGTGGGGGACCAGTGCGCGAGCGATGCAACATACAATGTAAAGTCAATATACTCTACCAGGTGCACAAGAGGACGGAGGCCGACAAGCAAACTGCCAGCGGTGTCGGTGGAGGCTCGGAGATAGTGCATTACTATTTGCCACTTAGACCTTGCATTATAGTGTCGGGAAATGGAGATAAATCAATCACATCGTCCAACTATATACTATTTCGTTCAATTGGAGACGCGACGCTAACTCTGGTGCTCATCTTTCTCGATCTTGTGTTTCTGTTCGAATCAATCGACCTGAAACAGTTTCAATTCGAAGCGAAGAAATTTAGATTTATCAGTGTGATCATAATCGTCGCCCTAGTGCCACTAACTGTTGGCATCACCTTCGATCTGATCTCGTATTGGTCTCCATATAAAGGCAATAGTGGATCCTATTTAACATCCGTTGTTCGCGAGAACATTTTGTCTGGCTTATTGAGCAAATTTACCGGGGATCGAGATTCGAGTGCACAAACGGTCAAGTCGGTAAAGTGGCAACTCAAAAACAATTCCTCAGATATAGATGGTGCGCAAGATAAAAGGTTCAATTGGTTGCATCTCGTCGATAGCTTTATGGTATCATTCTTACTCTATGCAGTTTTAATGTTTATATTGGCTATCAACTCCCTGAAACTTCCCCTCATTTACTCGTCTGCACCATTGATTCGCGTGTCCAGCATCGAGGAGCTAGGTATGGCGAGTGACAAGAGCAACAATCAGACAAATGGCAGAAAGCGGCCACAAACTAAGCAAGGAGGTCCTTCAAAAGCTCAGGGAGGACAGTCGAGTACGCTGTCTCGCAAGCAAGTGATAAACATGATCTCATTTTCTCTAGTTACCCTATTCATGGGAACTCAGTTCAATCTAAGTCAATTGGTTCAGACGCAAATCTTGATCGAAAACTTTGGAAATCCAACCACATCACTTAGCCAAGGTTATCCGGTATTTTGGTACATCCTTGGAACATTCTCTGGAGCGATATTGTTCGTATTACTGGTATCTCTGATATTTATCAACGAAATCTCGGCCTTCTTCGTGAACTTCTCGCCTTTTAGTTCAACTCACTCAGGTGCACCAAATGACGCGAGGAAACAAAATCAAGCCAAATTATGCATGCACTTGGCCTTATCTCTGCTCGTCTACTCCTGCCGATACATCGCTGTTGCAAGCCTGAGTCCTACAACTAGATTCAAATGGTTGGCTGTTTTCCTATTCCAAGTAGCTGAATTGTTCAACTTCCCCCTAACCTGGTTTACACTCTCAACAAGAGCCCATGAGCTCCTGATCGAGTGTTTGCCGCACAACAAGTCTCTAGGCGTAGACCAGAGTTCAGCAGGCAACCTGAGAGCGATTGACGCGCACATAATTGTGCAATCTTCACTCGCGTTCACCTATTTCGTGCTTGCAAGGTCAATAGCTCTATTTGCTCACTCACTGAATGCGAGCCTCTATCTTCACAGCGAAAATGTGGATTGGTTCATTGGGAGCTTCCAGAGGCTAGTTTCTGGTAACAACGCCAGAGCCCAAAGCAGCACCAACTTCAGTAGCAGCACTGCGAGCGCTAAGCCGGAATCGCTGTTTGCGCCATTGCCTAGCGAGCGCCAGACTTACCTTTATGCCTCTCGCTTGTTCCTTGGTTATAACTCCATCATTTGCCTTGCATTGGGTGTCGCTCTCTTAGCTGGCCTAGTCTACTTCAAGTACCAAATTTGGGCCGAGCAGAAGAGAACGTTGGAAGTGGCGCAAGTGCAACCAGCTGATAGAGAGTATGGGGACCAAATTGATGAAAGGCTTGGCTTGGATCTCCTACGAATGCGCTCAAACACCAGGACCATCTATCCTGACCTCAATCGGCGTGCTCTCGATGGGAGTGGTGCGAGTTCGAGGGCTAAGATTCTCTTCCATTATGATTTAGGGAGGAGAAACTCGAGCAGTGAGTCTTCGTTATTAGATGGCG
>ENA-UOVY01000029-UOVY01000029.1-plant-metagenome-genome-assembly--contig:-NODE-29-length-83397-cov-637.832821_pt1 | contig 83397 bp, 56 predicted proteins | sample MGYA00249840_ERZ761561 | MGnify/ENA primary metagenome ERZ761561 (study PRJEB28882, sample SAMN05720143) | plant metagenome | isolation source: Guanajuato, Mexico | place: Mexico:Guanajuato, Mexico...
AATAGGTACATACTATTCTTGAAAAAGCAAGGAATGTAGACTTCTCCAATGCTTATAGTACCATCGGTAGTATGATAAACTTTTCTGAAGTTGGAATAGATTTTCTCTTATAACGCGGGTCCGCGATTACCGTGCACGTACGTCTCTGCAGCCCACGAAGAGCCCGTGAACACGTTGAGCGCGGATCAAACTTGTTCGAGGAGACCAGCTTTCAAGAATGGTGTATTCTCGCGACAAAAATAGATGGACGACTATGATAAATAATGTTCCTTATGACAAGAGTGAACTACAAAGTGCACGGTCCGAGAAGTCAAGAACAGAAACATACCCTTCAGAAATAAGCACCAAGTCATTTTCTAGGAGTGCCCGCGAGAGTCACTAGGCTCGGTACAGATAACGACCAAAAGAAGCTGAGAGAATCTCGTATTTCCATAACTCGCGAAAAGAGAAACAGATTATTGATCAACTTATGTGACTTACCTTTACGTCTCGTTCAGCCCATGAGATGGCCTCCATACCAAAAAACAATCTGAAAGAGCGAATGATCAAACTTGGCTACAATCCAAATATTGTGCATATAGTACCACCCGTACTTGACAATTCGAGGGTTATTGACACACCGATTTTGTACACGAAAGTTGCACAACAAGGCCAGTCCAACTTTACTCCCCCGATAATTCCAAACATAGAGGAATGGAGCGACTTCGAGGATGATTAATCCGAAGTGGTCCTTAAATTCGAAGGAAAAAATGAGGATGCTTGCCCAGATCAAGGACTATGCACGCAGGGCCAATTTGCCTGTCATACCTGTACGTGCTAACAGTGTTCTCATCTTGGAACAACCAAACCAATTCTACGGTACTCTACTAGATAATGTTGGCGGCGTAAGAACACGAGTAGCACTCAGCGCCTTGTATATCGGCACTGGCTGCAAAGAAAGCACCATGATCCAACGGATATGTGATAATAAGAGACTGAATCCGAAACTGGTAGTCAGGGTTGTACTTGACGGAAATCGTGCCCAGCGGACAGATCGGCTTGGGCAATCTTCTGTCCTTATGTTGAAGCGACTCTTATCATTCAACGATGTTAAGCTCAATTTAGTCTTCACAGATAGGAGTAGCAGTATGCTCAGATTCGTCCTTCGAAGAGTGAAGAAATGGAACGAGATTTTGTCCACTTTCCATGCCAAGATAATGGTATTTGATGACGATACTATCATCACTGGGGCGAACCTCAGTGAAGCTTACTTCGAGAAACGGCAAGATCGCTATATTGTTATTAAAAATTCCAGGTCGTTGAGTGATTACATGTTCAATCTGCTCGATACGTTACATGAAGAAAGTGGATCTATAGAGAGTTTGGTGAGGAGTCATAATAGGTCATTCATCAACAAGTTCACAGATCATCATGGCATTGAGTCGGGCGACACTTTAATGATACCTTTGATTCAATACAAATCTCTTTCGGACAAAGAAGATTTCATGCAATTTCTATGTTCGATCTTACCCGCATCAGGACGTATCCATCTATCCTCAGGTTATTTCAATCCGAGCCCTACCTTATGTAAATTGAGATTGAGTTCAGTCTTGGCGCCTTCTGAAAAAGCAAACGGCTTTTATGGCGCTGACGGATTGCTTAGATTCATTCCTCATATTTACTCTGCCATACAAAACCGTTACATGGCTTCGAATGAAAGTTGTGAAGTGCGTCTCTACGATCGACCGGGGTGGTCATTTCACGCCAAAGGAATATGGATAGATGGCTTGGATAATCTCTACATGCATCTAATGGGGTCTTCCAATTTCAACTACCGATCTTCGAAAAGAGATTTCGAAATACAGACATTACTAATCACAAGCAACAAAGAACTCATCGAACGACTGGAGAAAGAGCGTTCTAGTTTATGGTCGTATTCTAGCAAAACAGCCCACAACCCTGGGCTGGCTGGTGCTTTTTTCAGTACTCTTGCCAGATTATTGAAAAAATTTCTGTGATAAATAAACTGAATGAAGACGCAGATCCGTTACAGAAATAAACACTAGGAGAATAGTTCGTCCTATGAGTTGGGATACAAATTTACCACATGACTCGTTTATTAGTGGTACATGAAGCGGTCCATGATCGCATGAATATGCCATATGTATATCAATATGTCAGTTCTATCATCACGTGCAGAGATTTGCCTTATCCTCAAGTTGGGAACCAAATAAGAACGAATTTCGCAAGATTTGAACTAAGATCAAGCTAGCTCGGGCAATTTCGTAGGATGCCGTAGTCATGCGACCCTGTTGCGCATTCGCGTTGCCTGATACCTCTGATGGTGCTGCGGACCTACATTGTAGACGATACCTCTTGGCAGCCATCGTATAGCGTTCAGACTCCACAGCAAATCGTCCCTCTTAATCTTGATATCTCTGACGTGCCCCTGTTTCCCTGAGAGTTTGAAAACCTTGGCTATAGTCAAGTCGTCCTCGCTTGGGGGGTTGCTGTTGATGTATTTAACTTGAAGATTTTGACCAACGACAGCATATGCAGCTGAGGGCGATAGTGAAACGGAAACAGCGTTCGGTCCGTGAGGTAGGTGATGTAAACACGAGCCGAAATCATCCGATTTAAGAGAGAATATTTTCAAATCGAAATTTGGGTAGAAAACTCCCTCGTCTTTTGGCACCAGACAGGCAACAAGGCTACCATCACTCGAAATATCGACGCTAGCATCGTTGATGATGCGACATCTTTGAGTTATAATGTTCGACTGCGAATCTTTGATGTTTGGTATCGCTGACAGCGAAAAATCCCAACATTGAAGTCTGTAGTTCGAGTTACTGATCGAAGAGGGACTGGTCCAGTGATTTATCCAGAGATGTTGGCCGGCGCCTCTCGTCTGATAGACGTGTAAGTGCGGCTGCCTCTGCCAGGCGTCGAATGCCACCGAGTTTCCGGCTGCGGACGAGGCATGATTTGCGTGGGCTTGGCGGCTTTGTCCAGGATCTGTGCTGGTTGTGTTGGAGCTATCTTGGGTATTAATTGATGTGTCTTGTGATAAAGCTCTTCGTCGAGATTCGTGCGGTAGGTTCGATCTTTCGCTTCCAGCAGAGTGGTCCACCATGTTGTTAGATGGCAAGATTATGGGACTACCATGTAGCCGATGGTAGATTCTCACCAAGATATGGCTGTTGCTCATACTTGATGCAGTTGCGACTAAAAATCTTTGAATGTTCTGCTCAACATGTCCACTTTGCGCATTGTTCCATAAGACTAATCTTTCGGATGGCGCAGATTCCGCTAAAGTATTATGCGTGTTGTTGGCCTGAACTGGAGACAGCTGATTTGTAGATGGGCTAGAGTTCAAAACACTTGGGTGGGAGCCCACGGCACCGACGATAGACGAGTCAGCCTGGTTTAAATCAATCATTTCTGTATCGTGGCCTGCATTTTGCATAGCCTCCTCATCAAATCTCCTTTTTTTCGGAAAATCATTGCTGCTCGAGCTCGGTTTCGAATTTTTTCTCTTAGAGTTGGGTAATGCGTCCGATTGGAATACCTCACGAGAGGTGCTGGGCATTGTTGTTGTACTAGAGCTGGCACTCGTGGGCGCTGTTTGATTTCTGCTATCAGCATCTTGGGTCAGGGCAGATGATCTTCGTGATTCTTCAATTCTGGCAATGGCAGACAGTCTCTGCATCTGTAGTAACTGCACTTGGCGAGTCAGATGCAATGTCAGATCCACGATGCACAATGTGTGTATAACATCGAGTCGAATTTCGTCCAAAGTTGCACCCAGTGGAATAGCCCAACTACGACCTGTCAAACTGTTTGCGATATCATGTATCAAACTCATCAGTCGGCGACCTTCATCTTGAGTATGAAACATCGAAGACAAAATCGATAGTAATTTGTTGATGAGATTTCTCAAAGATGATATATGTGTGTGAACGTTCGAGGTCGTGACAGGTGTGTGGTTTATAACTGTCAGGGATTGGTGCAGTTGGTTTAGCAGAGGGAAGAATGAACGAATCCCTTCATTGGTGGTTTCGCTGCGGTTTGATGATGCTGAGACCCCGGTTTCAGGTTGACGGACCCCGACACCCATATTCGCCTCTGAGGATGGCAGCAAAATTGGTGGTCTTAGCTCCGAAAAAGTTTGTTCAATCAACTGCTGTGCGCGCATGATGACGGCTGACCTGGCACCCAATAGATCAATTTTGCAAACTGTTACCAGAGGAACGTTTCGTGCTGAGTTTCTGAATTGGATCGCTAGAATGGGGTCGGTAGTTCTCATCACTCTGTTGAAGTTATTCGGTTCGATTGATGAACTTCCCATGGGGAGGTTACGGAAAACAATTGGTAGATGGGACGCATGTCTAGCCGCTCTTGGTGGTACGCTCTGTGCAGTTAGAATCTGATTGGGCTGGTAGTGGCCTTGTCCATAATTACTAGACAAAATTTGTTGAACAATTTGCCTGTAGAGCCTTACACTACTCATTAGCTTACTAATACGTATGAAGTTTTGGTTCACTTGGTTTATACTTTCAAATTGCATCATATAATGTAACTGATGATGCAAGTCGATTGAGGTCTGGTTGACCTGCACAGGATATTGTTCTACTATTGTGGCGAGGTTGATTGTTTGCCCATCAATAATGAGCGGAGATAGTTGAAGATGCTCTAGAGACTCATCGAATGACACCACAAATGGCTCAAAAGCACTCGGTGGTCTTGTAGGTCTATCTGAATGAGTCTCGTCCAGTTGACGTGCTTGCTCGATCCTATCCTGACTAGATGCCTGTTGCGTCGGTGGTGTCCCCTCTTCGAGCTGATCGCTCGTCTCTATGCTTGCAGACTGAGAGCTGGCCAAGATTCTTTGATTACCTTCTTGATCGGATTGATTGTTTAGAGTAGAACCAGAAGTTTCAGCCGAGGAGTTGATAGGGTGCGTTTCTATGTATGGAGAGAAGCTTGTATGTCGCATCGAGTCCTCTAGAGTTTCAAGCTGTCTGTAGAGGAACGCGACTCGAGATAATGTTAGGGTGCTCCTTTGGTTTAAATCTTGCTCGCCACTGTTCAATCCGTGAATCAAGTGTCTATTTAGAGTCGGTTGATTAACATTACGCTCATTGTAAGAGTCGATCGAACTGAGAGAGCTGCTCAAGGGGCTTGTGATCTCACTATTTTGTGTCATGTTTTCTGTCGGTAGTTGATCTATGGTTCCTTGTGTGAGATAACTATCGATTATCCTGTTTTGGAGTGAATCACTACTGTATCCAGTATATTTCGGTAGATTATAAATACCCGTAATGAGTCTCGTACCTGACGAATCGAACACTACAAATCTGACCTTCTCTTTGTCATGAGATGTGGTGGTTTTGGCGAATGGTTCGGACTCACTCCAATCCCAGAAATGAACATCATTGGCCGTGGCGATAACTAGGACCCTTTCTCTAGGGTGGAAATCGAGGCTAGCTATGATCGAACTGTTATCGCTTGTCCAGGATTCGCAGGCTTTCGATCGCAAGTCCCAAACACGAACTTCACCCGCAAGACAACCACTGGCCAGTATTTCTCTTCGACTAGGGTGCCAGGCCAGACACCACGGAGTCTTTGGATGGCCCTCTAGAGTATCAAGCAGCTTGCCTGTATTTAAATCACAAATGAAAATGCGATGATCACCATGAGTTGATGCAGCTCGTTGGCCATCAGGTGAAAATGTCATAATAAAGGTTGACTTAACAGAGCTTGGCAGAGAATAATGTACTTCTTCAAGCTTATTTTGACTGACTTTATCTTCGCACATGAGTTCGACGTTTCTCTTGACCATCGAATTGAAGTTGTAGCGCCTCATACGGATCAGTTGAGTGTCATTGTGCGACGCTTGCTTAGGCAAAAGATTGCCGGCAGTGCGAGTGGCGACATCGGTAACTTGTGCCCGCGGACGATCAGTGATACGCGCTGGGTCGGCTGACGGCTGATTAATGTCATCATCACCACTGATGGTAATGTCCAGAGCGTCATCAGGGGCATGGCCTCCAATGGCTCGAGATTGGTTGCGATTGGAAGCCATGATCTCAGTTCAGGCTATCTCTGCGATTAACTAGTAGGTTATCATTTTCGAAGTTTTTTTTTGATAATTAGCCTCTTCAGGATTATGAGCTGGTTGTTAGGGATACCTAGAGTTGACTAATTGCGGTAGATGATCGTTCTGTCATTGCGAAGGCCGGAGGTGATATTCTAACGAAAATTTGTCGTGCTTAACTTATGGCGATAAAACTTGCTATATTTCTGTTTTTATATTAGGATTCCTCTATGACCATGGATTCTAATATGGAGGAGGTGCAATCTGGAATATATCTGTTGACGACGGATGCCTGGTCTCTCATCGGCTTGTCTAAAACAACTCACAGTCTGACTATCAACAATTCTTTTGACGGTTAAGATTCATGAAATTTATAAAATGTTTGCAACATTTAGTGATCTCAAGAACGATTCGATTCAATATTAAAAGGGTCGCAAACCTTCAATGGATGTGTACTGTTCTCATAATTTTAAAGTAACGATAAAATGTAATGTAAGAATTTGATCTTTGCTAGAGGATAGAGAATAGAGGGGACCCAACAGACAACATCTGATATCACGACGAATGGGCGAAAGAGCGAGAGACAGAGGCGAGGCTTGCATTCGTCGGAGATTTTGAACAATAATACGCCAAACGCACTTTCGGGCATCCAAGTTTCGGGGCTCGCTGCATGAGGGCGTGTTTTAGCCGCCGGCAGCCGCCATTTGCAGTGGGCGCCCGTTCGCGGGCTGGGCGTTTCGGACCTGTGCGGGAGCTCGCCCATACAGCCTGTGTCTCTTGGAGCTGCGGTCGCTGCTGCCGCTACCGCTTCAGTCACTAACCCTCAGAAAACTTCGGACCGCTGCAGGTTCATCCACTGAATCGAGTTCTCATATGTACGTAAGAGAAATAAATAGCTGAATATCGGTTTGATTGTATCAGCTATGTTCTTTGGACTTATCAACTTAACTAGTGTGTCACCAATGGTCAAAATAAAATTTAAGCTCGAATATGTTAGATTATTCCATTAGTTATTATTATCATTAGAGGAAGAGGACTGGCCACACATTTTATTTGTTCATAGTCTTAACCCAACCGGGCAAGAACCCACAAGAATCCCAACATCAATCACACCAGCAAAGTAACGAAGCTTCCTTCTCTTAAAGAGGCACAATATCATCACTATAAACTTCAGCACGTAAACCTATTAATACAAATCAGAGATGCGTGAGTATAAAATTGTTGTGTTAGGCTCCGGTGGCGTCGGTAAAAGTGCCCTAACTGTTCAATTTGTGCAAGGAATATTTGTTGAGAAGTACGATCCAACTATTGAGGATTCTTACAGAAAGCAAGTGGAGGTTGATGATCAACAATGCATGCTCGAGATATTGGATACAGCTGGCACAGAGCAATTTACAGCTATGAGAGACTTGTATATGAAGAACGGTCAAGGATTCGTGCTAGTCTATTCCATCACAGCTCAATCAACATTCAATGATCTGCAAGATCTGCGCGATCAAATACTGAGGGTCAAAGACACTGACGATGTGCCCATGATACTAATTGGAAATAAATGCGATCTCGAAAGTGAACGTGTCGTCGGTAAAGATCAAGGTGCCAACTTAGCTAGGAGTTTCAACAACTGCGCATTCCTCGAAACATCTGCTAAAGCCAAAACTCACGTCAATGACATATTCTACGATCTCGTCAGGCAAATAAATCGTAAGAATCCAGACAAAAAACCTAAGCCACCTAAGCACAAACGCTGTCAGATACTTTAGAATAGAAAATAGAGCTATCATCATTAACGAAAATAAAGAACAACTAGTACAATGAAGCTCGAAAATGTAATGTAACGAGCAAACTGCTAATCGTAATCTGGTGTCCATCCGTGGAAATAATCTTGTGCTCTTTCATTCGTTCTTCGAGGCCCAATACTGGACCGTAGTTGTCGAATAAATGTTGCGATATAACATGAGAATAGTCAGCAACGTTTAATTTGTCGATCTTCGTGCACGTGAAAGTTTCGTTTAGAACCATATTGAGGTGGATGATGCTGAACTGTGGCTAGTTATTATATGGTCACCTTGTTCGTTTAGCCGATGCTGGACAAGTAACAATCATCTCTTCGAATTCTTGCTCACTCAAACTGAGTGCACTGAAATCCGATCCATTCGAATTCGAAATGGTTTTATCTCTCTGGCTCACTTGACCATGTTGAGCCTTCGGTATGAGTGAGCTTCCTGGGGGTGGTTGCAGACTTCTTTTCGTTGTACTGTTTTGCAGATTGTTCTTTGGGGCTGACTTTTTGACGCTTCCGCTCATGCCAAGATTATTGGACCTATATGTGGCGTTGGACGGTGTTCCAAGACATTGAAGTTTCGATGGTGTGGGGGTGACGCCGGCTCCTGCTGCGCGTTTTGTTGGGGTTCTTTTTACAACAACTTGTGGTTGGAGGGGTTTTCTTACTTTGTTGGTAGTCTGCTTAGCCCGTTGGCGCTCTCGCTTCTCTTCTTCTTTAGCAGCGTTGAGCTCGTCCCAACATCCAGCTATGAACTCGTCCAGATTCGTATCAAAAATCTTGAACTTATTACCTTGATTGTTAGCCGAATACTTCTCATTGAGTGCCATGAGCTCTTTCTCAACCTCGGGCAAGCCTTTCTGCAACTTCTTACGCTTTCGCTCTTCCTGTAGAAGTTGACCACCGCGATTATTGAATCGATTCGGGTCGTTAGCCTTGAGTTCAAGCTCGATAAGCTCCTTCCACATGGTTCGCCATCTTTGGAACTTTTCTAACATTTCCTTGTTCTCTTCGTAGTACGCCTTCATTCTATCTAATTCGCGTTCATATAACTCTAGGAGCTCTTCATTACATTCACCGGAAACAGTTGACAGGGAAAAGAAGTTGTCCTGCTGGTCTTGGGAGACGTTGCATCGCTCGTACTCAATAACCAGTTCTTCTTTTATCTTGACGATGAATTTGCCAATGTTCTGCCTCTTGAGCTCCTCGTAACGTTCAATTTCCAATTCCATCTCTAACATCAAGCTCGGTTTGCATATCGAATGCGCAGAAAGGAAACTTTCACGCTCGCCTTGATCCACATCTAAGCGGTCATATAAAGCCTCAAGTTTAGCCTTCATTTGCTCAAACTTTGCTTGATTCTCTTCATAGAGAGCTTCTAACTTTGAGTGCAAGCCAGACATTTTAATCAAATGGGTCTCAGTGTATAGAGGAGTTTCAGTAGGTATTTTACGCTCGAAATCGTTTTGCGGATCGTATTCTAGCTGTTCGAAGCATCGCAAAATCATATCTTTTAGCAAGTTGTATTTATCCTTACGACGTCGCTCTTCTTTAACCAAATCCGAAACTGCATTCGTCAGTTTCACCAACTCCTCCTCAGTTGGTATTCCCGTTTTGATCTTGAATTGCGGAGCTTCAATACCGAGGATTCTACAATGTTTCGCCTGTTGATCGCGAAGTTCATGCAATCGTGTCATTCGCTTTTGTTTGACAACATTGAGCTCATCAAATTTGATTTTTAACAACTTGCAATGATTTAACAACGTTAAATTCTCGTTTGGCTCATACGGGGGCAGATACAAGTCCGAGAGCATCTTTTGAACTTGGTTAAATTGCTCTTGTTTATATTGGCATAGTTTCTCGAATTCGTCTGTTATGTCATTTTTCATTGTTTCTAAATAAGTCCTCTGACACTCGGATATGTCATTCAGTCGTTCGTCAATTTTGTCTTGGTTTAAGCCAATTTTTGTACATAAGTCGGCCGCAAATTTGAAGAAGGCTTTCAAATCTGGTTCAAGTTGCTTAGTTTGCATGACCGCAATCCCCTCTGAGAATTCCGGGTCATATATGATCGAGTCTGGCTCATCGTTGCTACATTTGTCGAGCCAATTGTCGATGTTCAACAAGGAACTTCTTCGTCCTTGAAAAGAGGACATATTCGAATGTTCAGGGGTGGTGAGTGTTGGTAATAGTTGAGGGATCCGAAAGGTAAAGAGGTCATCCCTTTCTGGTAGGCAAACGTTAGCGAAACTTCAGATGCACGCGCTGAGCGCGAAAAAACCGTTTCAATATTACAGCGGCTGGCGCGAGCTGGCATTAAACGGTCAGGAGCGATAGCCAACTGAATTTTTGCCCTGGTGCAGCACCACTCTCACTGGTGCACGCACCGTTTTCCTTGAACCGGCAAGCTGTGCGAAAGTCAATGTAAAACTCGTAGCTTTTTCGGGGAATCTTACAGATGAGATGATTGGGTCTAGCAGTTCTTAAACAATTTGGTTTGCGATGACGATGGGTATTTTTGTTTTATTTTATTTATGAGCTCATTTGTCGTTCTCTACATCATCACTTGGCACAGAGTAGGCGCCTTACATTCAATTTCGGCTGGTTGTCGGTCCAATCTGGTTCTCTGCTAGCCTTTTACTAGTACTCGGGCCAAACAGGGCACCAAACTCAAATCTAAACAACCAACCAAACATTAAACTCGACGCCTATGAAGCGCTCGCTAATAATGAAAGACAACAGTTGGGTTTTTTACTTCCTCTAGGTTTAAATGAACCACAAACAAAAAGTTTTCCAATTTAAGTCTCTATGCTCAATCTCTGGTTTTGCCGAGTGTTCGAGTTCCGGTTGAGCCCATTGCATGATCAGCGCGCTGAAGATCTTCAATGAGCCCCTTTGGCTGGCTCGTCTCAACAATATCCAGTTGAACCATGCAAGAGGTGAGACGGCTGAAATTGGAATCTTATTTGCTTGGATTCAGCTAAACTTGAGTAAGATAATGCAGAGATTTTGTTTGTTTTGGTGACGAATGATGACTGGGTGACAATTGTGCTGTTAATTTCAACTGATGTTGCTAATGATGATGACGATTTTTGATGCATTTTGAGTTCTCTTCTGCCAGTTGGACTCAATCAAAGGGTGGAGAGGTGCGCAGATGTTTCGCGCCGCCCGTCGTGTCAGGTAGACCGGAAACTCGAGGCCTCCAATCAGACCCGATCCATCTCCTTTCCATCTCCCGTATCAGCTGTCCAACGGCTTGGTGGTCTGACGAACGTTTGAAGTGGCCAACTTCTAATCAGAGCACACCCAAATGCGACGGCTCGGATCACATCTGAGCAGCTCACTTCTTCAGGTAGTAGCCTGGGTATGCGGCGTATCCGTAGCTTGGATATGCGTAGCCATAGCTATAGCTTGGGTAAGCTGCGTAGCCTCCGTAGTAGTACTGGGCTGAAGTGTAACCAACAGCGCAGAGGGCAACTATAGCGAGGAGAATCTGTCAATGGGGGCATTCGGAAGTTACAGGTTAGCGGACACAGTGTCATGTGGGAGCGTTCTCATATTGTGTGTGTTTAAACTGATCATAAATACTCACCAATACCTTGAACATTTTGTCTGGTTGTTGTTTATTTGTTTGTGCGTTTGCAGCGGAAGGCGAGGGAGCTTTCGAGTTTTTCGATTTTTGCTTTGGAAGTTTAAGCTTAGATCGTTTTGAACTGAAGAATAAACTTACACTCCTTCGCCTTTTATACCAAATTTTCAAGGTCCACCGGAAGCAGGCGAAACCATTCTCCAGAAGCCTCGAGGAGGCTCAGCCAGGGCCAAGGCGGTGGTGGGGGTGGCAAGCGAGACGGGTTGAGCATTGCAATCTTCATCCTACAGACTTCTGATAGAATCGCCGGCGCAGATAGGCTGCCGCCGCAGAGGCTTTAGGCCTACGAGACTTGCGAGCCGTGTGTTTAATCTGAGAATGTTTACCTGCAGCAAAGTTGAGCCTTTGGGGAGGAGCAAGCGGCTGAATTAACTCACTCTCTCCCGCCAATCCATTCTCATTAGTTTGCCTTCATGAACTATTCCCTAACACTGGCGCTCTCAGCAACAATCGGCAACATCGGAGCAAAACAAGCTAGCAAACGAGAGCCAAGACTCGGTTCGAGCGCCGCGTAACTCGTTCGCTCTGAAACCTCCTTGATTTGAATAGAGGCGCTTATAATGTTCCTGTCGGCAGGTAGGCCGCTGGACGAGCGTGATCGGCTCCCTCCTGGCGCCTGTTGACTGCAACCCCGGCCACGGGCGGCTGCGAGGGGCGCCCACTTGGACGACTGAAAGGAGCGGCCAGAGCCTTAGAGGAGTAGACAAGAATGGAAAATGTTGCGAAATTTAGTCTCGGAAAACTTTGGTGCCTCGCTTTTCCAATTGAGCTGGCGGCCATCGAGGACTGCCGCAATAATGGTGCCTGAGAGTGATGTTCTCAGCTCGGCGCAGACAATGAGCGCCTGCCTAAGGAGATGCAGGAGCTTAGCTAGCCGATCCAGGGCCTAGCCCAGTGGTTTTGTGAAAGCAAAACTTGCTCAACAGCCACTCGCTCCTTACCTTTGCGAGCATATCCCTCCTCTCAACCAAATCCGCCACAACCAGTTAATGGAGAGTGTGGAACTCACGCATTCCCTTGGCTTAGCTAGCTCAGCTGAGTGGTGTTTCTCAAGTTTTGGTTGAAACTATTTACTTGCCAAGCGAAAACGGAGGCCACCTCACTGGATAGCGAGTATCAACTTCCAACGCCTGCTTCTGGGCGGAAGTTTGCTGCTAGTGTCGCCTCTTAACTGAAAGTTACACGAGCAGGCTCAGATCAATTTGTGTTACGACACAAGACCACTTGCTTAACCACGACAGTTTTTGGAAACATGAAAAAATGTTTGCACCTTTGGATTTAATATCGTTCTTGGCTCTTGGCGCTAATCTCATGCATCGAGAGTAAGCTGCTGGCTTGCTGAGCCCTGATTGTTTTCGCATTTTACCTGCCTTAGCAAGTGCGATAGAAAAAAAGCGATCGAGATCTCCCCGATTGCGGCTCACCTTGCTGCCTAGCTATCACTGTCACCATGATCGCGATAAACACGAAGCATTAGTTTATCGTTGGACATGGTTTTAACTGGACAGATTGCGCAGTCGAATAAACCCCAAACTGTGTCCCCTTGAGCCGCGAGTTCTGGTTCATAGATGGAATAAGTTGAGCTCTCCTTTCCGGGCATCTGGAAAATTCGTCCGGCTTTCTGATGCAACAATTGCAATTACCTCAACTCTCTGATGCGAAGAAGCCTTTGTTAAGGGGCTAGTTGTTGCATCAAGGTCGTCCACTTCACAAGCGATGCCCAGCTCGCAAGTCCCAAAGGGTTGATCAACGCTGGCGAGTTTCTAATTTGATCAAAGGGAACAGAAAACGAAAACAACAGGCTGCTAGCAGGCTCAACAAGGATAATCTTGCAGCTTTCCCTAACACTCCAAACAGCCTCCACTGCGGCACTCTCAACTCAACCTTGAAACGCCCGAGGCAGGAGGCGTCCACAAACGTTGTTTACAAATTAGACACTTCCAAAATCTGCCTTTAGGGTTGGAGGACGCGTTTAAATATCGATCCCTCTGCACTAGAACTTGAACCACTTGTCCAGGGAGCACTTGCAACAGTCTGAAATGGTTGCCAGAATAAGAAGTTGGTGAGCGAATGTAGGGGGTTTGCTTTTCGTATTTGGGCACCAGGTGGTTCAGCGATCATCAATCATAATTGTTGTTGTTCTCCTCCATCCGAATCCTTCCCTCCCAAAGCCAATGCAATCCGCCTGTTTGGTTCCCTTGTGCGGGGAGAAACTCGCGGCAAACTTGCTCCCTCCTTGCCTTCCTCTCCATGGAGCTACAATCTTCCAGGAGGTTGTCAAATAGTCAGCTGATCATCCGAACCACTTCCACCAATAACCAATAGAGTCTCTTTCGCACTCTAATGCCTTCAAAGCGAGCTCGCCCCTCAGTTAGACCTTTCGGCTTGCCGGGTCTCGCTGTTACATGTTGTGGTTTGTGGATAGCTCAGGCTCAAGCGTGGCAAGCTGGCTGCACCAAGTCGCAAAATTCGCGCATGATATTGTGGTGAGAATATCATGAGCCAGCGGGTTTAATTTTCCGCGAACGGGTTAGCGCAAAGGTTCCATCGATTGGAGGAGACGGAATGAGCCAGTGTAGAGGTATGAGGTTGGGTGGAAAGAGCGAGAGTGGGCGAGAGGGAGGATAGAAGGAGGGCGGGCGGATTCTTTTGCTAGCGCTCGTTGGTGTCTAATTAAATAGTGCACTCATATTAAGTTGCAGCTTTATTGATGGCGCTCGTCTGGCGCACCTGTTCAGCTCGCCAGCCTCCTGCCAGATATTGAGAGCAAAACTGCCTTCCCAATATCAGGCCATTCTGGCTCCTAATTAGAATGACCAGTTGATGTTTAAATAGCCATGGGCAACAAACTGACTGACAAATAAACAGATAAACTACAGCTTAATCGACTTCCACTCTCCTAAAACTGTTTCAGCAAACGAATCCAGGAAAGTGTAGCTAAAGTGGCGCTTGATTTGTCAAACCGCTGATCCCGCTTATAAGGCACATTTGGTTAAACTCTTGGACTCCTAACCATATCTAGTATTGGTTTCCATAGCCGTTGTCGCCAATTGAGTACTCTAGACCAGTCTTGATGTAAGGGGCTGGGTGGCTGCTTGGCAGAATGGGTTTCAGATTGGTTACATATCACAGGTTAGCCATTTTAGTTAATGAGCTCGCGTGCATTTGGTGCAAATGGAAATTCGAACTCACGAGCCGTAGCCGCTTCCGTATCCACCGCCGTAAGCTGGGAAGGTGCGGTAGTCAAATCTGTTTGAAACTCCTCCATATGGGTGGTAGATGACCTGACGATGGCAAGATTGCGGGACGAGGCGAGGGTCAATGTTGTGGGTTAGCTGTTTCGCTCTCTATTTCTCCATGCGACAGTTTTACTGCTCTTGGTTTTCAAATGAACACAAAAATTTGCGCACACTCACCGTCTTGAAGCCAGTCTTTCTCTCGTAGTTTTGGCCGTAAGATGGGGCGCTGTAGCCGCTTGATCCGTAGCCAGAGCCATAGCCTGAAGCTTGAGCAATGGCAACGAGAGCGACTAGGCCAACGATGGCAGCGATTGTGATGGCGACAAACTTGTTCATTTTGATTTGGTTGTTTGTGTTTGTGGCTTCTGGGAGTTCTTTAGAACCGTGATTTTCGGATTGTTGGTTGGAGGCGGCAGCAGGAGGGTTGGTTAGCTAAAATGAAACTGGCACACTTTTAATCGGATGCTCTAAAGCTGCTCTACTCCATTTCCAAGGGAGCTAGTGGACGTGGATAGTTACCTGTTTAAGATTGGCGATGTAAGTTTGGCGGACGATTGTTGCTGACTGATCTGCTTTTGCTGGGTGGTCAGTTGATTTATATATGGTGCTGGAGGAATTGTGTCCCGAGTCAATCAAGGGTGGCGGCCGGCGCCTTGGCTTGCCAGCATACCTGAACGGGCGGGCCGGCAAGCGAGCGAGCGGACGAGCGCGTGTGTGTGCGTGGACAAGCAGGACAGATCCGGGGACAGGTAGAGCCGGGCGGACGGGCTGGGCCACACGAGGCTAGAATGGGAGGGACAGGGGCGGGCTCGAGGGAGGGAGAGAGTGAGCGCAAGCGGGCGAGGGGTCAACAATTGAATTTCCTTATCACAGATATCTATTAGGTTGGCTGACGATTAACTAGAGAGAAAGGGCCGACGGACATGGAAAAACTTATTCAGCACGCGAAGGTCGGCGAGCGGAAAATCATTCATTGATCTTATCCAACGGATGAGATTCTCCCTCGCAACCACACATCTTTCTATATTATTCTCCTCCCCGCAGCCCCCAGGTGGCCCTAGCCACCAAATTTTGCTCTTGTTTAAAAAATTCGCACTCGCCGCCGAGCGAAGCCAGCGAGCTTGTCAACGGCGCAAACCTCCCATAATGGAAGGCCACCCTTGCTGGGCTTTGTCGGCGGCCAGCTGGCCCGGCTTCACTCCCTGGACGAGCGCTTATTTGAATATTCTCTATCACGCCCGCTCACATCAAGGCACCAGGGGAGCCAAGCAAGCAGGACAAACAAAAGGACCCAGAGCAACACGTTTGCGTGCGGCTCGCTCGTGTCCAAAGTCTCCCTCTCGTTTCTCCTGATCGCAGGTGCCGGCCATTCTTGTTAGCTCGCGATCTGGATGGTTGCAGCGTTCACGCTAAGGTGGCGGCTGTGCGGTTTGGACTGTGGCCGCGAAAAGGCGCGCGAGATTTGCTCAAGCAGCTGCTGGCCGGCCCTCAACAGGTGAGCAGATTGTGGCCGGGCTCGCTTGTGCGCAAAAACGCACCTCGATGCCCGCTACGTGTGCTCAGCACACAAGGCCCAAAACCCGTGCGCTAGTTTCAGCAGCGCCGGCGGCAGCGCTGCACTCTCTCTCTCTCTTCGTCTCGAGCCCAAACAATCTCATTGAGTTCTTGTGAATGAGTCCATTCGAATGATCTCATCAACAAATGGGGGATGTAATTATTGACACGTCAGTAAGCAGGCCAGTGTTGAGGGCAGGTAAGCGACGCTCACCTATTTAAGCGGACGCTTTGCGCGACACAACACACTGTAAATTTTGAGCAAAAAGGCCTGTGCAGTTCACCGCCAGCCCCCTGACATGACCATCCTGCGAGCCGCTCAATCAAATGGGGTAGCTGTTTTCGTTATCTTGGATAGCAAACCACTTGCAACGTTGCTGCTATTCTTACCTCCTCTCTAAAGCCTCCCTATCGAGGAGACGAGAGATTGCGCGAGTTTGCTTCCATGGCCGGCCAACGAGACGACGGCTGGGCAAGTCAACGAGCCAATCCACTCAAAGAGGGTCCACCGATCTGGTGCCCATACAAATGACAAGACGAGCCACTCTCAAGGTGCGAGCGGCTTGTACTCAACACTAAGGTCGCTAATTGCTCCTCCTCAGCTACATGCAGATCGCAAACTAGTTGCGCGCTAGAGATATCGAGCGGCTTGCTAATGCGAGCAGCCCCAAGCGCGGACGCAACTAGCTGCTTGCTCTAGTTTGGGGCTGGCGCATTTGCTATTGAGTCTATCTGAGTATTGATAAGATTTGCATGAGGGCAATCGGTTGCCGGATTTCGCCTCCCTCGAATCTCCACTCCACAGCCCTTGTCCCAGAGGCAAGGGATGGCCGGCCAGCGGGCTTCAAAGGGCAGGCCGAGCAAGGCGACCTTCGTTTCCAAAGCCAAATCAGGCCCGACAAGCCCAATAACTACTCGTCTTTAAATTGCGAGCCAGCCGCTAGACGGAGAGAGAGAGAGAGGTGGCTTACGATTAAGGGTTTGCGCGATTGGTGGTCGCGTAATTCGAACTCAAAACGAAGATCTAGTTCGTGCATTCAAATTGGCTATCGTTGAACAATCACGCGCAGCGTCGATCAAGCGGGCGCAGGTAAGCCAATTCCAAAAATCAAGAGCAAGTCCGAGATGCAAACCTGCTGATTAGGCCAATTCAGATTGTTAGCATAATAGAATTAAATTATTTATAAGAAACAAAAGCTAAACTCTCACATACAAATTACATACAACAGCAACAACAACAACCATCGTGTGTTTGTTTTATCTTGGTCACACCATGTGCTGTCTCCTTTTTGCGCGCGCTCTGCTTGCTCGTGCCTGCGCTCGTGCCTCGCTAGCCGGCAAGCTCGCAGTACTTAGCTAATGTTCGTGGGCCCACCTGAGATCAAGATCAGTGACCGTCATATCTGGATGCAAATTATCGGCTGCCTTCTCGACCCTCAGCTCTGCCCGCTTCGTCGGGCTGGCAGCGGCGGGCGCCGCACAATACGCGAGCGCACGCAACCAGCGCCGATGACAGCCCGCCCGCCGGACGAGCAAGGCCAGTTTTTGAGAAAAATCGTGATCGCTGACTTTGGTCCTCGTCAGCGCTGTTGATTTCTACAATTTTCGACGAGCTTGCGCAACCGAATGGAGAGCTAGAATCTAAAGTCAATCAATCATGGTCAAATGTACTAGCGGGCAGCCAGTTGTTCTTGCGCCCGCTCGCTCGCCACTCCGCCGGCTAGCCTGAACCCGCCGAGCTCGTCCGATCGTCGCTGCCTTGCCGACGGCTGGATGGGTGCGAGCGCGAAACTTTATCGCCGTATCTTGGTCTCTTTTTGTCTTGCGAGAAAGAGAGAGAGAGGAGGTTTAACCGGGATAGAAGGGGGTAGTCAGAGTTAAGGTCGCCGGACAAGGCGCCCGATTGTTGCTGGCAAAGCTAATGCTGTTAGCGCACTCAACAAAGCTCGCAAGTTTAACCAGAAAGAAACGGACAAGTTCATTGCGAGTTCGATTTGGAGCAAATAATTCAATTTACAGGCCAAATGGTGTTAACTGATGAGATGTCGTTGTTGCAAGGGATTGGCAAGGTCCATTTTGGCTGAGTTGCGTTACACTTGCACAGTTGTTCATTGTGGCAGAACTAAATCACAATCGAGTTTTCAGCCTCCAATGTGCATTGTGTATTCATACTCTATCCCAAGCAAGCTTGAATCTGGACGCACGGCGGCAAATATTTACCTTCCAAGCCTCTGGCTCCAGTTCTCATGCCCACAATTTGACCAAACGATTGATTAAACCAAAACCCGGCGGCAACCAGAGAGCTATCGCCTCTCCGATTGATCTTTCCGTTAAGAGTTGCTAATCTTCAACTCTGGTTTTCCTATCTTGCTCGCGGGCATGAGTCAACTCTGCGCCCCTCCCAGCTCCAATAAAACGATGAATAATTCTGCCAATTTAAAACACTTTCCCCGTCGACAGGGATCACTTCGACAGGTGGTCGGTCAAGAGGTTGAATTCTAAACACACAAGATGATTCATTACCATCGACAGCTCAACCCGAATGCCCGTCCGCTCGGGTGGCTCCATCCGATATTCACGGCCCAACATTTGTCGCTCTTGGCCCGTCAATCAATGCCATACTCATGCCCCCAGCTCGCCAGTTTATCTCCCTGATGGAACTGGCCTGCAGATATGATACAAGTGTACAATTGTGCGCCCAATCTCATGTTAGCCTCCAAGGCAGGCAGTTGAGATAGCAAAGAGCATTCAATTAACCCGCTTCCTATTCATCCCATTTGAAAGTCCACTCGGACAACAAACTTGCTAGTCCAACATCAATTTTCATCCAACGAAGTTTGAGTTGCGGTTAAAGGCAGATGGGATGCACGGAAATGGCCTTGAATTGTTTGAGTAAAACTTGCATCTCTAGCACAATCAAAACAGGACAAACGCTCTCCAAGCAATGGTCTGTATTGCGGCAGCCATCCTCCCTGAGATCCGTCCAACGCGAATCCTTGAGTACAATGGATCCCGGCAAACTGTTTCTCACCTTAGATGCTGCCTTCAGTTAAAGGCGGAAGTTCATTCTAGCTGAATTGGGTGAATTGAGGTATGATAAAGTGCCTGCCGAGAAGTCTATCGAATTGTGCAAGGCTAAGGCCAATGTTTCGCGCAACAAACGGTCAAACAGGTTGCTTAGGCTTAACAGAAGCGAGAAAACAAGAGGAGCACCTCTCATATCGTAATAAGGCGACTAAAATTTAAATACTGTGATCCACATTCGGCTAGATCAACTTGGTTCTCTTGGTATGGCGAGCGACCAATTCGGGCACGTTAATCTCTGCCAACAGCAGACTAACACGAGAAGATAATCATTAGTAACAATTATGAATCCTTTCAACAACTCTGTCGCCCGTTTTACCTGAACTCTATGGTGAGCGTTCTAAAAATTAGCCTGGTTAGGCAAGCTTTCATAGCGCTCGCAGGTGATATGGAGGAAAATGGTGCGACTCTTAACCCGTCAGTAGTTCACAACTCTATGAAATCATAATAATAATAATAGTAATAACAACAATAATGGCGCCCTTAAAACTGGCACACACTTTCTCCCTGTCCCCCCAAGAAGTGGTCCTGCATTCCCTTGTCGACTGCGCTGGAGTTAGAATCCAGTTCTGGACCTGATAAACGCACCCCTGGCGGGGACAATTCAAGCTGGATTGGCCTTGGTTGGAGCCTGTGGTCTATGGATCGAAAGTGTTGATGCAAGAGGCCACAGAAACTCGATTGGACCAAATCCAACATAATGAGATCGCCAGATTTGGCCAACACAATGGTTACGATGGAGGCCGCAAATACAATATTGTTGTTGTATTGCTGCTCCGCCAGCAAGTTAGCCAGCCTATGAGAGTGACTGTTCTTGGTGGCGGCGCGAAAGCAAATGCAGACTGTGGGCTAAAATTAGCAGAGGGGTGCATGGACCGGCCTTCTACGGCCGCGGTACAAACATCGGTCTGTTGGAAGGAGACAAACTCGATCAATCAAACAGGTGCATATTGCCGACCATCAACGAGGATCAGGGCGCCATTCAGTCGGTTTGGAGTTGGTGATTCAAATTGTGCCTCATATTATATTCAGTCTGGTTTCCCATAATGCTGCAAGCACTTGACAATCTGTCCATTGAGCTGCAATTAACTCATGCCCGGCTGACGCCTGAACGAGTCGGTCTCGAAGCTGAACAACCGGAAGTTGCAGACGCGCTCAGCTAGTCGCCGCTGACCTGCAATTCAATTCGGCGCCGTAAGAGCAGAGCATTTGTCGGTGTCGTCTCGCCCTAGATGAGGTCTGAGTTTTTGGTGGTTCAACAACATGCACCAGCGCATAAACGCTCGGTTAGTTGGTTTCGCTTGAGGGCCAACATTGCGACGCTTCCATAACGAGACTTCAAACAAACAAACCCTCTGGCTCAAAACTGAGTCACATTTAGCCAGCTGCTAGTTGAGTCCCGAGAACTGCTGTCGGCCAGGCGGAGAGTTTCAGCGAATGGTTATGGTGAGGGCTGCGCAAGGATGTGTATCGATTTGATACATCCATGCATTTACCATTGTCTATACCTGTTCGCAGCTTTCGTTGTTTTAGCTGCCGTTCTCGGCGCCATTTGATGGCTTGGCTAAAGGAGACTGTTTGCTGTCACTCCAACCGTCGATTATCATCTGTAATTTGGAAATTATCAACAAAAATAACAACAAGTGCGCGACCACTAACTTTACCCTCCAACCGAGACTATTGCCCTCACAACTGGCCATGAGCTATCTTATGTGGAACTATCTCAACCATAATCGATCGTGAACCTCAATCGTGGATTTCAGGTGAAATTTTAACAAGTGTCCTGGAATTTTAACCCAATGCGACGTTTTCGGTGCTGCCGGTTTTACCACTCTAACATACGACCAAGCTTCCCCAGGATAGAGCCTGCCTCTCTCAGCTCTCCAGGCTCCATTAAAGTCAATTCAAAGTGACCAAAACCCCCCACTCATCTCGATCGCCATAACTGCTTGGCTTCCTCTTGATTAATCAGTCGTCTAGAAGTGTAAAGCTCATTCAGAGAGGCAGAGAGGCCTTAGATTAAGCTCTTGGAGGTAATAACACAATTTCCAGATCGATAGATGCCACTGTTCAACAAGAGAAAACTTCTATCCAACAGCCATGAATAGTTCCGCTTTTATGGAGCATCTGAAACAGCTGTTTGCTGAATGTGATACCGACAAAAATGGCAGCCTAGGTTGGGATGAATTCAGCGAGTTGTGTAGTAAAATTGGACTCAGCGAAAGGGCTGCCGACGAGACATTTAAGAGGCTCGACGTTGACAGGAATGATAGAATTACATTTGACGAGTTTGCGGCTGGCTTCAATCAGTATAGCAAGCAAATCTCCATTCAACCTGAACATCATGCTCAAAGTTCAGCTAGCTGCCATCAACTTACATCAAGTTCTGGGGACACCTGTGCCGCACAAACGAGTTCGCCGGCGGCCAGTCCTAAGCCAGAGGAGAGAATTGGCTCGCATTGCAATCAGTCAGGTAGCAAGCGGGCGAGTGGTCGCAATGGAAATTGGAAACAGTTGGCGCCACCATCGCCGCGAGGCCGCAAGAGCGCGAGTCCCATAGGAGTCATGTCGCTAGGTTTCGGCGCAAACGGGGAGGAAAACTCTATGGCTCGGTGTTGCAGTGTTGGAGCAAATGTTGGTACTTTATCCAATTATTCGGACAGTGACAATCAAGATTACAACAGGGCGCCGTTTGATGGTAAAAGCGAACCGATGGTTGTCTACAGCAGCGACGCAATAGATAGTTACGATCAGCAAGCTGGTGGCTCGGGTCAGTTTAACAGTTTATTGAGTAGTAATAGCAGTTTTAATCAAATGAGAAGCATGCAAGATTTGTTAGATTGTGTTCAAAAATTGCAGAGCGAAAATCAAATACTCAGCCAAATTTTCTTCAAAGATAAACGCGAACGCGAGGAGTACATAAGTCAATTGGGCGAGGAGTTTGATCAGCAGGTCAGGGAGGTGGAAGAGAGGGCGAATAGAAGGGCAAAAGAGGAGTTGGAGAGTGAGAAGAGGAGATTGAGGGAGATGATGCAAGCTGAGAGAGAGACTCTGCAACATCACTATCAGACCATCGAGAGGATGAGCAAGATTATCAAGGCACCGAACGGGAAATTTGAGGACAGTGAAAGTATTGATAAGGTTCGTAGTAAGCTGGAAGACACTTATTTGGAGAATAGGCAACTCAAACAATCACTGATGGCAACAAAGACTGATGTTGCAATGATTTGGAAGGAGATGGAAAAGTTGAAACGCCAGTATGAGGATAAATTATCTAGTGCCTATGAGCGAAACAATGAAACAAGAAGCGAATGTGATCACATAAAACAGCAGTTAAATCTTATGAAAGACTCCAATAGGAAGCTACAGGATGCAAGCGATGTTATCACAAATTATATAACGGATAAAGTGGAGCCTGTGATTAAATCTGCCGAAGAGGACTCGAATTATTTGAATCTAAGCGGATGCCAATCTCTCACCGGATCACAGAGGCTTGGAATTGGAAGCCAATCAAACAGTCGGAGAGGCTCAATTTTGAGCGAGTATTTGAATGGTGGTGACCTGACAAATTCAACTGATGGCTTTGATCCATCGATGAACTCGGGTGATCTTGAATCGCTTGGCAGCAGCAGCCAGGGTCGCCCTACAAAGTTGGCCGAGGAGGCCGATGAAAGGATCTCTATAACAAGCAGCTCAACAGGTATTCAACACGCGCCGAAGCCTCCACCGAGAGCTTGCAAACTTGAGTCTAGCAAGTATTTGAAGAAAAATGCTCAAGCCAAACTAATGGAACATGAGGTTGATTCGACCAAGCAACAGGTGGGTGATCATGATCGCCGACTGCAACGTAATATTAATGATGACCATTTGAACGGAAAACTCTCGTCTAAAACGAGATCTATTGGAAAATTAGACGAGGCCCCCACAAACAGATCGAATATTCGAAATATTGGTCGCCATTTTTTCCTTGGTAGACGATCGCAGGTAGATGAAAAATTGCTTTCCAAGTGTCATTCTGAAGGAGCCGTAGATAGCTCAACCCTTGTGACTGCAGCTGATGGTTCCAACCCACCGATGGTTGAACCATCTGATGGACCGAGCAAGGACACATTCAACATCATACTGGTCGGCGATTCTTTCGTGGGCAAATCGTCGTTTGCTACTCGTTTCATCGAGGGCAACTTTGTACAAGGCTTGATATCTAATTGTAGCATCGACTTCAAGACAAAATCATACAAGGTTGACGGGATCAATTACACAGTTAATCTCTGGGATACAGCGTAAGTTAGCCCAGACTCCAAGCTAAAGGTATTAAATTTTTCAGCTAACCTGATTGGATCTCATCGTGCTTACAGGGGCCAGGAAAGATTTAGGAGCATAACTGCATCTTATTTCCGGAAAGCTGACGGGATAATTCTCATGTACGATGTCACAGATAGGCGCTCTTATTTGAACGTAAGAAACTGGATGAGCACGATCTCGGATACAGCAGCTGAAAATGTAGCCGTTCTTCTTATCGGCAATAAGATTGACCTGCGAACTGAAGAGAATGCCGACAGTTGTGTCCCGATTGAAGAGGGTTATAGATTAGCCAAGGAGTACAACATAGTATTTCTGGAAACTAGTGTTAAGACCGGTACAAACTTGGTCCCCTCAATGGGAGAGTTGATCAGGTAAAGTCTATGGCTGCTTATGGATCTCAGGCTTACTCTCAGTTTTTGGTGCGATGAACGAGTGAGAATCTGAAAGTAACATATATCCAATCCAGGTTAATTGCAAAAAATAAGACTCCGACAGAGGAGGACGATGATAGGATAAGATTGAATGACAAGAGCAGAACGTTCACTTGCATGCCCAAGAATTGCTGACATTCAATTGCGACTACAATCGTAGATTAGGATACCTTGTTGTGAATCTAGGGCACCGAACTAGCGGCTAGTATCGTGGACTTAAGTTGACAGACCAATCAGGATGCCAAGAATGATTCAATCTGAGATGCACTGGTCGGAATAACTTTTTTGCCACCTGGATATTCATGCCGACCTGTCTAGTAATCTCTCGAGCTCGAAATCAGAGCGAATTCCGGTCTCACTGGCTTGGTTCAGATATTGAACTAAGCTCCAGCTGGGGCCTCTGAACCAATTTCTGTCATCTTCTTAAATGTCAGATTTATACGATTGTGAGCTCCGAGCTTACTGAGATGATCTGGTTTGCCTTGAGGGGGCTAACGGACTAAACGCATAGTGTTTTGGGTACAAGAGTAAACCAAAAACCCAAAAGCAAAAATAAATACGATAGCAGATTGTATCTGTTCGTGATTTCTCGAGCAATGTTCGGTTCCTCTTCGTGTGCTCGATAAATAAATTGAGCATTCAGGGCTGAGCGCTTTCGCACAGTAAGCATAAGATTTCAGCGCCTTCTGTTAAAATTGTAACACAAATCGTCACAAGATAGGCCTGCAATATGATAATAGATCCTTCATTAGAATCGCCCACTAGACTTGCTGCGATATGACTTGTACAATACCTATTGAAATAAACCATTCTAGCCTTTTGCATTGATAAGGTCAATCGCATCCTATTTAGAGGTGATTCAGCAGAAACAATATTGGAGATATGTCGGCCACCGAGCAAATGAGAGCCATGCTCGATGGTCTTATGGGCACCGCGAGAGATGGAAGCGATTCCCAGAGACAGCATCTGCATTTCACCGATCCAAGGGTATGTCGGGCATTCCTCCTCGACTGCTGTCCCCACGATATATTCGCCTCAACAAAGCTCGAGCTCGGTGACTGCTCCAAAATCCACGATCCTGCCCTCAGAGCCGACTACATCATTGCCAACAAAACCGAGGATTATATGTACGAAGTCTCTGCCTTAGAACGATTGCAGACTTTTGTCAACGAAGCAGACAAAAAGACTGACTACCTCAAGCGAAAGCTAGCCGAAACTCAAGAGGAGCTGACTGCCGAAGAGACGAGCAAGTTGAATAGGGTGCACGATTTGACAGAGAAGCTGGGCGAGAAATTGGCCCAAGTCGACAAGGCAGAGGCAGACGGTGACATGGAGGCAAGGCAAAGATTTGTGGACGAGTCGGAGCGGATAAAGAAGGAGCGGGCAGTGGCCGAGGCAGAGTATAGAAAGGTGTCGCGGCCTGCATCTAGTCATCAGCAGCAAAACTTGCGCGTTTGCGACATATGTTCGGCGTATTTGGGTATTAACGACAACGATAGCAGGTTGGCGGACCACTTTGGAGGCAAGCTGCACCTTGGATTTATAACGGTGCGCGAGAAGCTCGAAGATCTCAAGAAGTTAGTCGGCGAAAAGAGGGGCTCTAGTCGTAGAGCCTGCGCTCAAAACGATAGGTCGTCCAACCGTAATCGAACTTCGGACCGAGAACGTGAAAGAGAACCTGATTACGAACGGGATAGAGTTTCCAGAGAGTACGAGCGTGATTATGATCATACCAGGCACAGAGACTATGACCGGTACAGAGATCGTGACTACGATCGAGACCGTTATAGGGACTGTGACCGTGCTAGAGACTCACGGTATCGAGATCGAGAGCGCGATCGCAGCCGAAGCAGCAGTCGCTATTATCGCGAAGGCAGAGATAGTCGTCCGAGGGATCGATATCGAGATGATCGGGCCGAGAGACCAGGAAGAAGTGACAGAGGCGATAGGGCTGATCGCCATGATTCCATACCATCTGCACGCGGTACGCGTGGAGGAGCTACAGATCGCATCGACAGCCGGCAGCAAGAACGCGAGCTCACATATCAACGTCGCTTAAGAGAATGGGAAAAGCGTGAGGCTGAAAAGGCTAGGAAATATGCAATACGACTTAGTGAAGAGCAGGATAGAAAGCAACTTGAAGAACAAGAATCAAGAAAGCTAAAAGAGTTCCTCGAAGATTATAAAGACGATAGAGATGACATAAGATTCTACCGAGGTAGTGCCTTGGCTCGTCGCCTCGCTGATCGCCGAAAAGAGATCGAAGAAGATGAACTGAGCCGACAGAAAGAGAAAGCAGAATTAGAATTGCTCAGTAGGTCATACGCCGATGGTAACTCAAGTCCGAAACCTATAGTCTGCGCCCATGAAAGCACAGAAACGGTTACCAACCCAATCAATGGATCCAACGGTAAAATCGAAGAGGACGTGCCCGAGAAGAGCGAACCTCCTAATCTGAGCCAGTCAACATCATCGAAGACGACCACCGTTACGCAGAACAAGAGTTCTACCTCTGAAGACAAGCGAAAACAAGTGGAGGAATTGATAGGACGAATACCGACTGACAAAGACCAGTTGTTTGCTCGGCAGCTAGACTGGTCACTACTGGATGAAAGCTTAATGGAGAAGCGAATCAGGCCTTGGGTAACGAAAAAGATAGCTGAGTATATGGGCGAGAAAGAGGTAGATCTAATAGACTTTGTCTGTACCTTACTGAATGCTCATACCGATGGCAGTGCTATGCTCCGCGAGGTTGCCATAGTATTAGATGACGAGGCTGAAAAGTTTGTTGTTCACATGTGGAGACTTTTGATATTCGAGCTGGAGGCCAAGAAAATTGGTTTGAGAAGGTGAGAGCGATAAAATTAGATTGCGTCATGAATAAAACTAGAGTATTTTTCAATTGATCTTTGGTTTACCAAAAAATTGGTCGTATCGGTGTGCATACTGAGATATCAAACGGATTGCCCGGCAAGGGGAATTGCATCTGTTCTTAGTTCCTCAGCTGGGCTGCTCTCCTGAACTAGATGGGCGATTACTTCGAGGTAACTCAATGTGCCCTCCAATTCGCTGTCATTTGTGGACAAGCCTAGCCAAGCCCCAGGAACGCAGCTCCTCGGTCCGTCTCATCGCCGGTGCAGAGTCGGTACATCAAAAACGATCCGAGGACGAGCTCTGGTTACGGTTGTGCCAACCAATCCTAAGTTTAATTCGCAAGTGCTTCTGGTCTTGGTTCTTGATCTGGTACCAGACGTACTCACTGGTAGTTCCGCTGGAATAGGTACTCAATTCTGCCACCGTAATCATTCAAGAACCATGATAAGCTTGAGGTGCTCACCTTCGCCAGCCGATGATGACCGAGCCTTGTTTCTTCTCGTCTGGTTCAGATCAGTGCACCTGGCCGCGATGATCTAGATCACTCTCTACAGTGTGTATGTAGATCTTGACACTCGGCACACACGATGAGGACTTGGAGCATATTTATGGAATTACGATATGGACTGCCAATCCCATATCTTACGCAGATACCACAAGTCCCGCCACACGCTAGCTGACGGATAGAATCGGAAGTCTGTAAAACTGGCGAATGAGTTTCTGAGAGACCAGAATTGCGCGCATGATTCTACAATGAGCCTAACCCGATGATTGAGAAGTCTAAGAATAAGCTTAACCGTAAATGATTGCGCAATCATTTATCAGTCAATATGAGTGCATTCTCGCCCATCGAACTCTATGACAGAACCATCACTACCAACTTTTGATCTGTGAGAATACTGTGTCCATGTACCGATCACTGACCAACGATCATTGCAAATCGAATCCGGCTGACGAGAGGTGGTGCGGGCTCGGTGGCAAAACATCGGAGCTGAAAACAAATATAGAATCTACGGATGTTCTCTAACAAGTCTAGGGTCAGTGCCGCCAGCAGCATCCTTTCTGATCGCCTTCATGTGGACACAACAAGAGCGCCCTTACTCATCAAGTTGCAGTTTATTTGTTCCGTATCACGCGAACTCTGATAGCGTTTCGTTCATGACTGCCTCCAAGTAGTTAGTTAGGCAGTTTTCTTGGTTAAATTAGACCCTCAATCGAACCAACTCAGCACATCCTGCGACAAAGGCTAGATTTCAATCTTCAACCACAAAAAACAAATCTGAATCCAGGTTTGCGTCGTCATCGACAAGTAGCAGGCTACTTATACCAGCAAAGCCAGACGCAACACCTCCCTCTTTGACGCCGAACTTTTTACTCCTGACTAGATATCCACCGACTCGATTAGATCTGACGACACCTCTCTCGGCGAGCACGCTACCATAAATACCGAGCTCGCTAATAAGTTGGTCGCTATCTAGGCGTCGCGTTGACTCCGATTCGACTGTGTCGTCATATAACATGAGCCAGTTTCTCTCTTTGGGACTGTTTATATATTCCATAAGAATATACTGCGATCTTAGATCTGAGTCTGCTATGTTGTCGAGAAAAACTTTTATGTCTTCACCGAATATATTGTGTCCGCCACCTTCGCGCTGAGGCTTAAGAACGAGATTTCTTGAGTCGTTCAGTCCAATATTGTAACCCTCCTTACCCTGCCTAGAGTTAGGCTCTAAGGACCAAAATTTACAAAACACTTGCGACAGTCGACTAGCATCTTTAGAGTCTAAGAATCTCTCAAGCCGCATCGGGTCATTGAGAACTTGTTGAAATTTCTTTGCGCCAGCTAGGTGAAAGTTTATCGATGGACATTTGATAGCCAGCGATCTTTCTAGGAGTAGACGGGTCCTCCATGCTCCATTGAAACTATAGTTGCTCGGATCGTAACAAAAACGGAAGTAGACTAGAGCAATCTCTTGGGTTCCGGCCCCTCGGTCGAGTAGCAGTTCTTTGTTGGGCCCTAGCTTCGTAATAGGAGGGAGATCAATGAATCTCACCCTGACGAACTTTATATCTGGCCTCGTCTCGTGGACGATCAACTCTATTGACAAATGGTCAGCAAAGTTAAGGCTTCTTTCCTCGGCAACCAGGAGAATATAACAGCCGGTTCTGCCGTATGCATCGAAGCCGTCAATGAGACCTTGGGCCACTGTTCTGACGGAATCATTATCGGGGATGGAGCATCTGTTGAGCTTGATTTGGTACTTATTCAATAGATATTCATGCATCTGATGAGTTTTGAAACCTTGTGAGGACATTCCACTCGCTATAGCATTAATCTCGACTTGACGGATTCTATTACACAAACCTATTCCATCCGTATGAAATCTATCCATCATGTAATCAGATCTGTTGATGCAAGATTGAACAGGTTGGGCCAAGCCCTCTTTCTGGACGTATCTATTTATATCGAGAAGATTCCTGGTGAATTCATCAACCCTAATAATATCCGCCAACGTTTCCTCTATGAACTGTGTATCAGAGGCGATCCGACACATCAGCCAGTTAACTGCCGGCTGAATGTCGAGACATTGATTGTAGAGGCGTTTCGGAATCGGTGATGGAAATAAAGTGAACGGAATATGGCTGACACAGTTGTTATTTGCTGAGCTGATGCCCCTAAGAACCAAACCTTAATGGGGTGCGAATGAAAATCGTTATGAGCCACCAACCCACCATTGTTATGAATCAAGTGTAATTGTTACCTACCATGAGTCAAGGCATAATCTCGGGCGTCTCGGATGAGTCTTCTGAAATCCTCATCCTCAATTTGTCTGCTCGCCCACATTGGAGTCAAGAATCAAATTCACGATTTCGTTTGTTGGCAATTAAAATCTTGTAAGTCTGGAGTGATCAGCTGTAAGTTGTTTCTGCCTGTCCAAGAGTCGCGTTTGTTCAACCTTGAACAAACGGTGAATTTGAACAAATGAAGAGATGGCCACATGTCCGTCATTAGCTTCCCAGGTACTCGCGAGTAAAATAAATAAGAACTGACAACAGCGCAAGACTACCCGTCGCCGCACCCTGCGGTTGTTCCTCTCTCTCTCTCTGCGAGACACTAAACTATTCTTACGCAATTGAGGTGGACATGTTGGCAAAATTATGCGCCAAGTTACAATGAACCTCATATTGTTCTTCTAATTCATATTACACTCGTGACGGGTTAGGGTCACACCGTTATGTTTCCCTGCCATAGAAATTCTCTTCGATATTAACTGACTCGAAAGAAACTGCAACATGGTCTCACCGGCAACAGGATACTCACCAATAACATGACCCTAACTTATTGAAGAGATACTTTAATTGTTCATCAATCCATCCGTCCATCTGACCACTCCCGACAGGTATCATCTAACAATGCGTCTCTATTGATAAATGAACTAATAGATAGACGATACGAGCTCCGTCCATCTAGCTAGGCAGGACCACAAAGCGGTGCAGCAATTGTGACATAACACCATCAGAAAATCAGTATTTTGGAACCTTATACATCAATATGGATACAAACGTCGACAGTTTTAAGCGACAATTTATCTCGCTTCTCAATGTATCATCAATCCTCGTCATATTTTTAGCCTCCTTGCAGCAAATTCTAGGCGAGGAAAATTGTAACGAGCCATTACTTGGTAAAGCCCGTCTCACCGCCTCCTCCGAATATAATCGATATAGGAACGCAGATGCAGCGCATTTGGATTCGACATCGGCTTGGACCGCTGGTCAATCCGACTTCTCGCAATATCTCATCGTAGATCTAGGCCAAAAGTATAATATAACGTCCATATCCTCTCAAGGGCGTGCTTACGCGTCAGAATATGTTATGGAATTCCGTGTTGACTATGGTTATGATGGTCAAGATTTCGCACCATATAGAGACAAAAACGGGAACATCAAAATATTCGAGGCCAACACTGATGACAAAAGTGTGGTCGACAACAAATTTGACGCGCCACTAGTTGCGCAATATGTCAGAATCAACCCAACTAGATGGCACAATCGAATATCTATGCGAATACAGGTATCCGGCTGTGCCTACTTGGCTGAGGTCCTTGGTTTTGATGGCCAATCTATGATTCTGTTGGATTTGCGGAAAAAACAGATTGACGCAATCGAAGACCACATCCAATTTAGATTTAAAACCTCACACTCTGATGGCACCCTTCTATATGCGACAGGTGATGAGGGTGACACTATGGCCGTCCAGCTTATAAACAACAAATTGGTCTATTCTGTTGATCTTGGTGGTCAAGGGCAAATCAAGAACATGTCCTCTGGCTCGCTCCTTGATGATAACACGTGGCATGATGTCTTAATAGATCGCTATGGCCGCAACGTCATCTTGAGCGTTGATCGAGTTGTCGTTAAGGAGAAGATTGGTGGAGATTTTGTTAGGTTTAATCTGAATTTAGACTTGTGGATAGGAGGATTACCCTCATTACTTTACAACAACATTGGAGTCGGAACTAACTTCACAGGTTGTATCGAAAATCTAATGTTGAATAGCACCAATATTGGCGATGAGCTCAAGGAAGACCCAAATGGTTATCTATACACTACGTTCGGATACATTTACCATAACTGTCTCAATCAGCCCACACAATCAGTTACATTCATGACAAACGAATCCTATATTAAAGCGGAAGGATACCAGCTGCAAGTTATGAATTGTAGCTTGGACTTCAGAACTTTCGTAGATAATGGCATTCTATTATACAGCAAATTCTCAGTTGGCGGGGCTGTCGATCTATCTTTGAAAGATGGAAAATTAGTGACGACGATCCAAGGCGATTTAGGTCCAGTCGTCGAAATCGAACCATCGGACTTGCTACTCAATGACGGTTCCTGGCACTCAGTGCGTATTTTAGCAAAGGAAAATATGATAACAATAATAATCGATGATAATGTCAGCACTACCAGAAGAAAATTCAGATTCGAAAGTGGTCGAGAATACTACTTGGGCGGTGCGCCCGACCCTCGACCTGGATTGATTGGTTGCATGCGGTATGTATACATAGAGGGTCGATATGTATCGCTATCTTCAATACCACCAGATAGAATGCATCGCACTCAGACAAACGATATTGTGCTAGACGCCTGTCAAATGATTGATAGATGCCATCCAAACCCGTGTGAGCATGAAGGAATATGCAAGCAAAATCATCTAGAGTTCTCCTGTAATTGTAGTGGCACTGGGTATCTCGGTGCAGTCTGCCATGTTTCTAAGCATCCGCCATCATGCGAAGCTTATAGAATTGACTATCCGAAAGAGAAAGAGAAAGACATCTACCTTGATGTCGATGGAAGCGGTCCACTTGAACCGTTCCTGGCGACATGCAAGTTCAACCCTAAAGGCCCCACTCAAACAATCCTACATCATCGAAGTGAGAATGATGTAATAGTCCAAGGCTATGATGGTAGAGGGAGTTACATAAGATCTGTGGACTACTATGCCCCCCTTGATTCCATAAGAATAATCATCGAACGATCTATTTCTTGTAGCCAATTTATAAAGTATTCATGTATAAATGCGCGACTTTTCAATTCAGCTGCTACCCGAGATATGTTCGATCCATACTCTTGGTGGGTCGGAGCCAATAATCAGAAGATGGACTACTGGGGAGGATCTTTACCTGGTTCGGGAACATGCGCTTGTGGTCTTGATGGATCTTGCAAGGACCCCACAAAAGGTTGCAACTGTGATGCCATCCTTCCTTATAATACCAATGAATTATCTGACGAAGGACTCCTGACTCAGAAAGAATATTTGCCTGTCCGAGAGTTACATGTTGGCGATACGGGCACATCAATATCGGTGAACAAGCAAGCAAAAGTCAATCTTGGCCCTCTGATTTGTGAGGGTGACGCTCTCTTCAAGGAGGCGGTCACCTTCAAGTATGATGATGCCACTGTATCTGTTCCCAATGTAATATTGGGGGAAGCTAGCGATATTTATTTGCAATTCAAGACAACGCTATCATCGGGGGTGTTCCTTCATGGCCGAGGACTTTATGACAATATCAAGCTAGCAATGATAGGTGAGAAATCGATCCAATTCAGCTTTTCTGATGGGCGTGACATGCAACTTTTATCTGTTGAAGCTCCTTATCGATTGAACGACAACAACTGGCATTCTATACTAGTAGAGAGAAACAAAAAAGAGGCCCGCCTAGTTGTAGATGGTCAGATAAGCACTAATGTAGCGACTAGACCTGCGTCCAGTCGCTCACTACCGACAACATCTCACCTTTTTGTCGGAGCAACTGAAGACTACAAGGAGGGCTATGTTGGCTGCATGAGAAGTTTATTGATAAATGGCCAATTTATAGACATATATAAGCAGGCTCGCTCAGGTGGATACGGATTATTATTAGGTTGCCATGGAAAATGTGAAAGTAATCCTTGTCTCAATAAGGGAGTCTGTAAGGAAGGGTACTCGAGCTTTGTCTGCGATTGCCAATGGACGGCATATAAAGGTCCTATTTGTGCGGACGAGATTGGAGCAAATCTTCGTTCGGATAACTATATCCGGTACGACTTTGATACATCATTATCAACTGTTGAGGAAATCATTAGAGTTGGCTTCACAACAACGGAACACAAAGGGCTTATAATAGGGGTGACTTCACACACTGGGGAGTATATCAACCTATTAATGTCTACCTCAGGCCATCTGAAGCTGGAGTTTGATTTCGGTTTCGAGCGAAAAGAGGAAGTTATCAACCAAGAGAATTTTGCGCTGGGTCAGTATCATGATATTGTAATTAGGCGGCTCTCCGATGGTTCCAAGCTCGTGGTTACTGTTGACAATTACGAGCCGAAGGTATACCAGTATAAGATAAGCAAGGAAGCTGACGCAAAATTTGATCAACTCAAGAGTATCTACATAGGACGCAATGAGACTATGGACAGCGGTGAAGGATTTGTGGGTTGTATATCTCATGTGTCTTATGATGACCACTTCCCGTTGAGATTTCTATTTCAAGAGAATCGCAAGCCAAACGTGCATGCATTCCCGCCAGATGATTCAATCCGAGAAGATAGTTGTGGTATCGAGCCCATCCGGCCGCCGCCTGAGAAGAAAGAAACTCGACCATCTGCAACACTCAAAGAATCACCCACCAAGGCGGCAGAGGTTGTTGCATATAGCATTAAGTTACTGCTGCCCCTTTTACTAGTGGCAGCAGTCTTTGCAGCTTTAGTTTTATATGCCCGCTGGAAATCCGCTGAAAAAGGTGACTATATGACTCACGAAGATATCGGCGCCAGAGAAGCACTTGATCCAGACACAGCTGTGGTTATGGGTGTAACAGGACCAACTATATCCAAAAAGCAAGAATACTTCATTTGAGGGATTATGCGTTCGATCAAATTGGGAGAGGAACTTGCAGCTCTCGATCAAGGTTTTGACATTGTTCTCCCTCCTCTCACGCTAAAGCCAAATCATGACATGATAAAACCTGAATCTAATCGATTGATCTGAAACCAATCGTGATACCTCCTGGCGCGATTACGTATCACTGATTTATTACAGTCTGGCCCATGTATTTGTCAGAGGAAGCCCACCCGTTCTTGCGAGCTTCTTGAATGATGGGCTTGCTCTCACAGTATCTGTGAGGACAAGAACGTTATTAGCTAACCTCGTGATTACGAACCAGTTGTATAATATGTAATAACAAAGAGGTGATCAATCCTCTCCGTCGCTGTGTTAGCGGAAGTGTTTGATTGCGATCTGCCGCATCGTTCTAGCTGGCTGACTGAATCGCGTATCTCGAGTCGTGAAAGCATCAATCTCTGCCGTTAGCTTGATTCAAGGGCCTGTCATTTGATTGAAGGTGTTCGGTAGTAAATTTTTTATTTTAAATCCTGGCTTCTATGAATCTAGAATGAATGATCTCGACGGCTGAACAAGGAAGCAAGTCGATCATGCGAGACGATGAAGAAAACCACCGATTACGAAGTCGGGTTGGTAAAGATCTGGCCTTGATCCAGCTAGCGGTCAATTCCTGACCTAGTATGTATCTCACGACTAAAATAAATAATGTTCTTATTCTCGCCGTCAGTGCATACCGGTTGTGAGAAACTAATGTCTGATACGATCTCCCAGATCGATCGAGACCTTACGGTGACTTGAAAACTTTCACTGTGCAGCTTGAACCGCCGTGAGCCTTCGCACTCTTTTCCAAGCCTTAAGTGGCCGCAGCTGAGCGAGCGGCCGTCTCCGTCGTAAATGATAAAATAACTTGTCATTAAATTGCAAAAATGAGTTGGTTGTACATGTATAATCACCACGCTCTAATTAGAGAGTACTAATGTAGATATTGATAATATTGTGGTTATCAATTGCCTCCTACCAGTCGCATTGTGACTCTGTTATATCCAAGTTAAAATTTAAACAAATCTCCATATACCGATATGTCGGCAGCCGAGCAACTGAGCTCCATGCTCAACACCGACCCGGGCGAACCACCGGGTCAGCATCTGCATTTCACCGATCCAAGGGTATGTCGGGCATTCCTCCTCGACTGCTGTCCCCACGATATATTCGCCTCAACAAAGCTCGAGCTCGGTGACTGCTCCAAAATCCACGATCCTGCCCTCAGAGCCGACTACATCATTGCCAACAAAACCGAGGATTATATGTACGAAGTCTCTGCCTTAGAACGATTGCAGACTTTTGTCAACGAAGCAGACAAAAAGACTGACTACCTCAAGCGAAAGCTAGCCGAAACTCAAGAGGAGCTGACTGCCGAAGAGACGAGCAAGTTGAATAGGGTGCACGATTTGACAGAGAAGCTGGGCGAGAAATTGGCCCAAGTCGACAAGGCAGAGGCAGACGGTGACATGGAGGCAAGGCAAAGATTTGTGGACGAGTCGGAGCGGATAAAGAAGGAGCGGGCAGTGGCCGAGGCAGAGTATAGAAAGGTGTCGCGGCCTGCATCTAGTCATCAGCAGCAAAACTTGCGCGTTTGCGACATATGTTCGGCGTATTTGGGTATTAACGACAACGATAGCAGGTTGGCGGACCACTTTGGAGGCAAGCTGCACCTTGGATTTATAACGGTGCGCGAGAAGCTCGAAGATCTCAAGAAGTTAGTCGGCGAAAGAAATGCCTCAAAGCGAAATGTCACTCACTCCCCGAACCAATCCCCTGACAAGGTAGACATCAAAAGAGAGCCAAACAACAACAATAGCAATGATAAGAATGACGAAGACAAAGGCTTATCTGCTGATGTGGTATTCATTATAGAGGCAACAGCAAATCTTGGTGCCCATATTGATGTTTTGAAGACCAATTATATCATTCCCACATTGGAATATTTCTGCGGATATTCGCTGGACGAAAGAAGCTGTTCGGGTGATGTCGGGTGTAGCGATGCTCTGTTTGCCTTAGTAGCTTATTATACAGCTAATTCGGCCCCCGAACCAGCATCTATTTGTATCGGACCAACTTCTAGTGCTCAAAAATTGTTGCTTTGGATTGAGACCCTGCAATTTGTCGGCGGTGGCGCTGAAAACCTAGGTCATGTAACTGAGGGCATGGCGTCAGCGCTTCAAATCTTCGACGATTTTCAGCTGATCCATGAGACAAACAGTCCCACCAATGACCACAACACCGTGACACTGAATGGAAATCGAGTTCTAGCTAAGGGGGCCGACCAGAGGCGGGGCAACTTGAAAGCAGAGTTACAGTACAACACAAACAAAAACCAGAATAATCCTGATAATGTTAATGATAATGATAACTGCGATACCAAAATATTGTCCAGTGAACAGAAGACTTCAGTACTAGATTCGATCAACGAAACTACATCCTCATGTACGACAAAAGCTGCTCCAAGAGCGAGGAACAAGCATTGTATACTTATTTGCAATTCACCACCTTACCAAACGCCATGTATCGAGAGTCCGTCTTATTTTGGGTTGAGCTTGGACTATGTGGTTAGCAGTATGCGCGAGCGGCGCATATCTTTATCTATAATTACTCCTAGAAAAATGTCCTTCTTGTTCAAGTTGTTTGAAAAGGCGGGCGGCGATTTGCAATCAGCACTGAGTAAACAATACGCTAGAGATGCGCGTCATCTAGTCTTGTTGAGGGACTACCGATTACAGGAGAGACCAATCAGTCCACCAAGCTTGTTGAATCATTCCCCTCAGATCACACAGCAGCAAGCTTCACTAGGCTCACAATCGTATGCGCTAATTACAAATCAAAGTGCATTGCCACCGAACAACAAAGTATCGAATCAAAATAATAACAGCAATAACTCAATTTTGATCAATAACAACAATAATAGCAACCAAGGCATCCAACTAAACACTGGTAATATTAGCAATACTCAGAACGTTGGTCTGTCTGGTGCCATGTCGATTGTTGGGCCCAACTCGCCAGCCACAGTTAATCAGAGCTACCCACCACTTCAGCCTCAGCAACAATCGGTCCAAGTTATGCCTAATCAGCAGATGATCAACTACAAACAAGTGCCGTCTCCGGCGGCATCCAACCAACAAAAGGGACCCAACTCTCCCGCACCTCAACCCTCACCCCATTACCTCTCCCAACAGCACCCATCGCCAATGGCACAGATGATTCCGACACAGACTTTGATAAACAAACAGATGCCATCGCCGGCTTCAAGCCAGAAAGGCCCAAACTCACCCGCCCAACCCTCGCCCAACTTTCAGTCTCATCATTCGCCGATGAACCAACAGGTTACACAGCAGGTTGTGCCACCTCAAACTCTCATCAACAAGCAGATACCATCGCCAGCATCTAATCAGAAGGGTCCTAACTCGCCCGCGCAGAATGTACAAGCATATCCCTTGCCTCCGCAGCAGCAACAGCAGCAAATTTTATCCCCACAATCACCGATGATTCATAAACAAATGCCCTCCCCCATAACAAGTCAAAAAAGACCACACTCGCCGGTCGCAACTCCTCCACAAACATATTCGGTTCCATCACCCATGGCGCCACCGACATCTCAGCAAATGCAGCTAGTTATGCAGCGTCAACAACAACTGAGTAATCCCGTCTATCATAAGGGTTCAAATGTAATGCTCGTGCCGAAAAAGGATGAGTTTGACCTCGTCAAGAGACAGCTGGAGGTTCCAGCCGTCCAGAAACAGAAGGTAAGTTCGTATAAGACAGCGTTCGACCCCCTTAAAGATCAAAATATGGTATTTGTTGCGCAGCAGAATACTGGTGCATCAGCGAATGTAGCAATGCAGTCTGGACAGCCGGAAGTGATGGATCAGCAACAGCAGCAATTATCTGACTCCCCAAGTATGACGGCTAGCAGGATTGGCCAAATGCCGCGCAGTAACTCAAACCAACATCCTCAATCGCCTGCTCAACAAAAAACTCAGCAACCTCAACTGTCTCAGTCGCCCCTCCAAGCTCAGTCATCCTCTCAACAGAGCTTATCTCAGGCCCAACAAGCACGTATCAATCAGCAAGGGTCCCAGCAACCTGCATATCAAATTATGTCTCATGGTACCGCTCCACCCTCCTTGACGATGCAGTTGCAGCAGCAACGACAGCAGCAGCAGCAGCAGCAACAGCAGCAACAGCAGCAACAACAACAACAACAGCATCATCACCCCCATGCTCACCATCAGCAGCAAACACAACCAACCCAACAGACTCAGCAGTTACAGCAGCAAGCCGTCCAAATGCAATCCACACCCAACCAACAAGTGGTCGTTCAGCAAGCTAATGTTCCAATTTCGATGACCAATATAGGTGGCAACTACTATCAGGTTGGATCCAATTCGCTTATGATCGCTTCTCACTCTATCTATGCCTTCCCTTTCCGCTTGAACCAGTTAGCAGTAGGGCACAGTTATGAGATTGATTAGATAGTAGCTTTATATAAACCTCGCGACAGATAACAAAGAAATCCAGGCGCTAACTCAGATAGCCGTATAAGCCAACTAGCAAAGAAAGATAGCCATATATTTTATAGTCCAAGATGCCAGCGACTCCACAGAATTAGCTGTGCGCACTAACAACAGTTTCCACTTCTTTGATTTCCGACAGAACCCTTTCCGCTTCCAACCCTACCCCGATGAGCTTCCCTTCGCGCTTGTTTCCGCATCTATTCGTTCTTTAACTAACCTCGTCTCATTTTCACACATTCTAGTTACAATCTCAACCAGACTTGCACTCCACTATGGTCACAACCTCTGCCTCAAATCACCTGAATCAAGGAACTTCTGGTCCTCACGGCATCATCAACTCTGGACAGGCTTCCATTCAAACTGTACAAATGACGGCAAGTCAAACCCCACCCCAGGCAAAGAATCCTCTCTTGAATGCATCCTTGGGTCCTATCACGAGTAATCAGCAGCAAACTAAGACGGTCAACTTTGTTCCTAATATGATGCAAGGCCAGCCCATGGTTGGATCTGTAAACGTTGTGACATCAAATGTTCCTACCAGTGTTTTAGGTCAAACGCTCGTACAGTCTTCTCAAGGAGTAGGAGGCATGTTAGTCAATAATCAAGCGGGCACGCACCACCATCAAGTCAAGCATATCCAAGGGGGCACGCAAGTTATCGTTAGCGAGAGCCCTATTGGGGTCACCCAAACTATCACGGGTGGGCCTATTCAGCAACAAGTGGCAGGTGTTATCGGTGGTCAGCAACCTATTAACATAGCTGGACAAGTTATAACGAATGCCCAGATCGTGAGTAGCCAGCCATCAGTCGTGGGACAAGTTATTCAGCATACCAGATCAGTTGCCCCAGGTGCTGGTGGGCCCCCTCAAGTTGTGCAGAATCGACAACAGAATCTGCATAATATCCAGAAACTCGAGAGCGATCTACAAGAGGCCAAAAGACGAGAGGCTCTGTTTCAACAGCAGGAATGTCAAGTTCCACAAATTGTGCCAAATTCTGTGCAACAGGGGCACGTTCAACATCATCCCCATCAAGCTGGCATACAAGTCATCCGTCAACCTGTTGGTTCTGGGTCTATGACTGCAAATCAACTCCAACAGCAGCGTCAGCTGGCCCAACAGAGGCTCGCCATGCAGCAGCAACAGCAGCAGCAGCAACAACAACAGCAACAACAACAACAGCAACAACAACAACAGCAACAACAGCAGCAACATCAGCAGCAACAACAGCAGCAACAGCAGCAGCAACAACAGCATTTACAGCAGCAAATTTTGATAAACCAGCAGACCAGACAGATGAATGTAAATGTTGGTCCCAATGGTACACAAGCTTTGCGCAATATCTTGCAGCAGCAATCTCAGCCAGGTGTCTTAACTAGAACAATTGCACCCCAACAGGCACAAGGTAGCAGTTTGGGTCCCGTGAGACATGTACGACCTATAATACAGGCCCAACAAATGCACCCACAGCAGCATCTTCAGCACCAGCAGCAACAAGCAGCCTTGATGCAGCAGCAGCAGCAGCAACAACAACAGCAACAGCAGCAACAACAGCAACAGCAGCAACAACAACAGCAACAGCAACAAAGTCTACCACCCGGTGCCCAATGGAATATCATGAATTGAAGCCGACTGGTAACTCCGGGATCCCTATGAACGAAGGATCGTTCAAATTTGTTATACTGAGTCCTAATAACAAGATGAATTCAATTAAAGAATGCATCGACTCGCTCAAGGCTGATCCCATTCTGACAGAGCCATGTTCATTTTCGGTATCGCAAAGGCGTAGCTACCTTTTCGACAAGGAACGCTATCAACTTCCGTTACGTTTTCGACAGTTCCTCAGATTGAGATAGTCTGGCGAAATGATTAGCGACTATATGTTCATCAATAATTATGAGCACTTCAACGTCTTGCGATTCTTTATCTCAGATCCATGATTTTTAATTTGTTTTGGGTGGGAGTCTTTCTCCAGCAAAGTTGTCATTCCGACTTCAGTTGCTCTCATTCGTGAGATATATATTGAGTCTTTCATATGTCGTCTTCTGGGCTGCTATCAAACATTGATCTAGCAAGAATACATATATATTGGCGCACAATGTAAACTGAACACGCGAATCTTGATCGCAGATTCCACTATGGAGAGTGTCTGCTTCGATCAAGTTCATTCACTTTCATGATCGGCAGTTACTGTCTGATTATCTTATTTATTTTTGTCTTTGATACTATATGGCGCAAAACATTGCTTAAGCAAGCTCAACCCTTAGCCCCTTCTAACATGTAATCGCAAAATCTAACTCTCACTGGGCCGAAAAAACGATCTTGAGTGTGTTAATTACGTATTCCGATGTCTAAACACTGACACAAGTTGCCCACCAGACTATTTTCACTCCTAATCGTGCCAATGTCTCTCTAGCATACGAAACCCAAGCTTATTCGACGCCTGGGTTCCTAAATTCATGAATCATGATGCAGGTATGTTACAGGACCTATTTGGTTACTCTGTAAATATTGGGGTAGTGCTGACAACTGTGATCAGACGTTTTTATGGGCTTAAAGACGAAGCCTAGGCAACCTTGTTTCGGGCCCACCAAAGGAGCATGAGTATGAGGGTGAAAATTTTGGCCAAAACTCACCTTGGGTACCGAGTAGTGGAGTCATCTTTCATCTCCCTGGTTGTGAAGCATGGGCAATATTTGGATCGCTGGCTTACCCATGGGTCAGGTAAGTGTATTGGGGAGGCAAGCGAGAACCGTAAGCTCTAATTAGCGTCGACAGGTTGGTGTTATTCGTGCGATGGCTTTTACGGAAGCATTGTTCTTAATTGCGACTTTAGGCAAGTAACCACTGATACCGGTTACGATCTTTGGGAGGTCATATTTTAGATCATGTTTGACCAGCCAAAGCTAAGAAGTTGTTAGGTGGTATTGTTTGAAATTGGCGTTGCTTAAGCCAGGATAATCGCAAATTACATTCGCTTCGCCAACTCTGGCCAGTCTGAAGCAAGGATGGTTGTCGTGGACTGTTTACGAGCTCGGCTGAGCTGCGAGCAGGAACAGTTAGAAGTGATACACCAGTTCTTCGATATTTGTTTCGTAACATTCGTATCAGAACAACTCATCAAGTATCATTCTCATACTCCCTCATTCGCGACAACTTTAGCGGCTTTGCTCCGCCGACGAGTTCACGAGAAACGCTTTTGCTGTGCCAATTCGACGCATTGGTCGCCAGGCAATCGGGAAACTAAACTGAGTGCCTCCATTCCTAAAGAGCGGCCAACTGACGCTAAACTCAAGCGAAAATTGGAATTTGAGGGAAACACTGCAAGCAATCAAAGGCAGGTAGATCTTCCAAGGGTTACCATTCAAAGAGAGAGCCCAAACGATAAGCTGTTGTCAAGTTCCAGAGAATTTGAGTGCTCGACATCGTCTTGTCGAAGCCAGATCAGAGACCAGATCAGACAGCCGCTTAGCAACTCTAGCCGCCAACTCTTAGAGGCTAACCTAGACTATGAGAGAGAGGTAAGGCTTTCGGCGCGCAATTACCGTCAATCTGACCACTACGACTACTCTCTGTTTGGATTAGACCACAACCTCGACCAGGCGGTCGGCAGGCACCAACGAGAAGCGATGCTTTATAATCAGGGTAAGTTCAAGAAGCTTCTTCGCCTTTACCAGTTGAAATTTCTCTCACTAAATCGATACTTTTGGTTTAAGTCAAACTGGAAGCGCAGTGAAGGCAACGATCTTGACTTGTGCAGTCTCTCGAAACGAGCACGATTTTGTTTGGTTATATAATCCGTTCTACATCTCAATTTGCACGACTGCCTTCGAGTCACATTGTCCTTGACAGCGCGCGAGGTTGTGACTTTAATCAATTGAGTAGCGAAGTTATGATAGCTGCAAATTTTCGTGTCACGATAGTAATAGATCGTTTAAATGAGTCAAAATGTTACTCGCTGACAGGTATGGTCGCTCGAATTCAGCCACTGAGCTGGGCAAAGCTTGCGATTCGAACTTTGAATATTTGAATACTTTTTACCTGTATCAAGTAGATCGATTGTCTATCGATTGTTTGAACAAAGTTTTCCGTCATTCAGGGCTTAAACTCTAGTCTTGCAATGCCTCCTGTTCCTGGCCAACCAATCACATAGCGATCTAGCGCGCTATGTGCATGCGCGCTCGTATGTTGTTCAACTAAAACAAAGCCAAACGACTCAATAAGGCTGCACAATCGCCGGCAGCCAGAATCGTTTCTGTATTTGCATTGGTGTTGCGGTTTCGGATGCATGTTTCGAAACGAGTTTTTAGCCTTGCAAACGTAGCTAGGATCCCATCCAAGGATGGCTAATGATCGGGCACAAGATCAGGGCAACGAAACCAACAGGCGACGAGTTTCGGCCAGCTCCCATGGTAGCTCCAGTGGTGCTGTATCCGGCTCGGACAACGACCGGGAAGGTGCACCTGGAGCGAGCAGGCCCGACGATGAGGATGCGGATTTCGAGAACGAGGAAAAGTTGCATGCCAGAAAGCACAGCCACCACAATCACAACTATACGGCTCACCACCACCATCATCATCATAGACATCATCACAATCACCCTCACAGGCCCGCCGGCCACGTCAAGGAATTCATAAAACCTGATCCAACCGTTAGGGCGCTAGCTCGGGCAAAGGTCGTCCAGCCGCCACGATCGCCAAAGCAACAAACCAGGCCGCTTCCAAAGGGTCAGGCTTGCGGCCAAGCTTTGCGAGTTGCAGTTGTGGTTGATGAAGAGCAACTACACAAGCGACTTCTCGAGTCAAAAGCGACCAGCAAACAAAGGCTCCCCGATGTCTCCTTAAAAACGAATCCGACCCCGCAACCGAACACTAGATCAAGGCCAGATATGAGTCAGTCAGTTTCGAGTACTGTTCGAGGGGTAACTTTGACCAAGTCAAAGTCAAAATCCTCCTCCTCCTCCTCGTCGGTCTCATCATCCAACACTAACTCATCATCACGCGGTGCTGATGATAATGAGGGAGCTCGTTCGCCTCCGCCTGCAGCTATAGTCATTCCGCCTAGTGTTGCAAAATCGTTCTCTGCCCGATCAACCAGCTCTCTCAAATCAACCAGCCCAGCCGGCTCCTCTGGACCCAAATCTCCCAATTCAATCACACGGGAGCAACTCGAGTATGGGCCATTGTTGCGCTCTGGAGAGGTCCAGGTGCTCTATCGGAGCCCCGAGTCAGATTCGAGCGAGCTCGGTGCGTCTCAGTTTCGACTCATTTCTATGCCCATCGAACCAACTCTAATCATCGTCCCAACTTTACTAACCAAACAACCCATCTTTCTGTCTATCCCATAACTGCGCAAAGATCGCCACTTGAAAGAGGAGCAGGCAAAACTCGTAGCGCCGAACCTGAGACAGTCGCCAATTTCGATCATGACCATGAATCCGACTTACGAGCTCCAAAACAAGCCTCTAATTATCGAGTATCCAGCAACCGTTGAAAATCTTAGGCTAAATAATACTGGCTTCTCATGGGAGGTCAAGATACCCTACCAGATCAGCATGACGACCGCCCTCCATGGGGCCCATTTGAATACCTCGTATAGGTACCGTTTGGACCAATTTCATTGTCATTGGGGATCGAGCGACTCTCAGGGAAGCGAGCATAGGGTTGACAATCATTGTTATTCTGCCGAAATTCATTTCGTTCATTACAATATGGAAAAATATCACACAATGTCAAAGGCTGCCCGACATCCGGATGGGCTTGTGGTTATAAGCGTTTTTTTGGACGCACAAGATGAGCATCATAATCATGCTGAATTGGAGAAGATTGTTTCGCACCTGAAATCGGTACCCTTGAAGGGTGAACACACAATTATTAGGCAAACAGTTCGAATTGAAAATCTATTGCCCGCTAACAAATCCTACTGGTCCTATCAGGGTTCGCTCACAACACCGCCCCACTTCGAATCGGTCACCTGGTTTGTATTGAAACACCCAATCAAGTGCAGCCGAGCTCAGATTCAGAGGTTTAGGAATCTCAAATCATCGTTGCGCCATGAAGGGGGTGCTCATATACGAAGCAACCATCGCGCTACTCAACCACTAAACGGCAGGACCGTAGTGAGTTATGATGAGACATCATCCGCATCATCGCGCTCATCTTGAGCTCTGATGTTTATTAGTATTGTTTTGTTATTCATTGCTTATCGGAGGGCACCAATTCTCTTGGGTTGAACCAGCTCATGGTTAGTATAGATGAAATACAAAATCTCTCACCAAATTTGCAATGAACCGCCCACTCTTCGGGCTTAGATCAACTTCAACTCGTGTCTACTTGGCTCGCCTGTCTTGAAGTCAGGAATTCCGGCTTGGCCTCGGGTTAAATTGCACTTTATTCTCAGGTTGACCGCCAACACGTTCGATAAGACGTCGTTTAGTCGTCCTCCTTGACAACTTTGCCGCACTTGCTATAGAAAGATAACTTACAATCGCGAGCTTGACCTGTCCTGTGATCGAATGCTTTGCATTTCCTGAATGGTGGGATATAAACATGCAAGCTAGCTGCAGTTTTGTTCATGCTCGGGTTCGCGACTTGGTGGAGGCCGACTTTATCTAGTTTTGGATAGAGTAAAAAAGTTTAGCGCTTGAGTCTCTCACTCGCGAGCTAACCGATGGTTGCAAACACCTACCATTGATATAAAGCACATTGTTGGTTTGCATTCGCGATTCAGATAATTTACTCATCCCTCGAATAGAACTTTGTTTCATTTGATTCTCTTCCGGCCACGCATAACGTGACTCTACGAGTTCACCCTCAAGTATCTTCAACATAGGATTCTAGACGTTAGAATAGGAATCAGGTGCTTTTTCTTGCTGTGAAAAGAGGCGATGACCTACCTTCATGAAACAGTGCGATCCAGAGTGATCGTGGATGCAGCTTCTGGTGTTTGGGCCCCAGCAAAGTATCATGACATTGTACTTTTCGTGTTCATCCACCAAGTTGCGTTTATACTTGTGTGGGTCATAAAAGGCAAACCTGTTCCAATCGATCGGACTTGATTTGTAGCTTTCAATTACCTGCCAAACTTCGTCAACATCGACTTTACAATCTGACTTGTTGAATGCCGATCTTATGCCGTCAAGCATCCCCTGGAACGAAGTTTGAAAGGGCGGGTTAGCCTCAGCATCAATGGACGGCGACATCTCGGGCTACTCTCTTCAGCGATTGCTCCTGACTTGGAAACTTGTAGCTTCTTACAACTTGAGACGACAAGAGATTTATAACTGTGCCCATGGCAAAAACATATACGTGTTTGAACAAAACAAAGCTAGATCTGATCTGTTTTGTAAGCTAATATCAGCAAACAGAATAGCACAATAGATTTATGTCGACAAACAAATGTTTACGGTCTTGTTGCCATAAGTATTTCACTTGTCAACCGTCTGGATCTCGCTGTCTCCTGAACTAGTTACACCCAATCGGACTTTATTCTTATGATTTTCTTATTTCAAGTACGAAGGTGACTCTCTCCAGCAAAGGGTTAGGTGGATGGATTTATGCTTCCTCGAACGATAAGAATCGTCGGCTCTTGCCATCGTTCAATATATCAAAGCTGTCAAAAGGTTTCAACGAAACAACAAAAAAGCAGCCACCCATGGCGAAACTCAATTAAGATTGACGAGAGGCAGTGAAGTGCAGGCGAGCCTTGAGCCGACGATCCACTCTATCCGTCGATTTAATTCCAAGATCAGTTGTCGGCTTGGCAACCTAAATAGTATCTACTTGCTCTGTCATAGATCTTTACACTTGTTTTGATCGCGACAATTCAGTTGATCTCCTCACCGCCGTCCATTGTATGGCTGGCCTAACAAGTGGTTTGAATCGCACTGCCATGTCAGATCGCCCCCCATCTCCCGTAGAATGTCAGAGTTTATTTTAGCGGAGATAACATGGTTCGCCGACAAACAATGAAAGACCGGCAGTGCTGTCATGGAAGACTACGGCCATCGACTTCTAGACTCGACCTGTACAAGAACCCAGAGGAGACAGTTCTAGAAACTGCATCTGGGCTTATCGCCAACCTTACAGGTTGAGCGAACTTGAGCAAAACCTGTGGCCCTGGAAGCGATCTTGACAACTCGTGGATGAATCCAGACTGCTAGGGATCGCTCCAGGAATGGGCTATCGCTGGCTTCAATCCACAGTTTGTTCGACTACTGCAGAGGTCTCGGCTAACTAATGGGATCGTGAAATACGTCAGCCGAGGTTAGCCTCATTCTCAACGACAGCGCACCACGCATGCTGGAAATGGCAGTCCAAAATAATAGTGGTTGGCCGGCGCGAGTCTACGCCCTGTGCGGCGACGTTTGATGCAACGGTTGACCGTAAGCCGGCAATCGTCGTAGCGCCACTAAAATAATGCTCTCAGACGTTACTAGTGCCTCCATTGCACCAACGATCATCCAAGGATTGATAGTCTAAAACAGAATTTATGTATTCTAAGACAACCTAAAACATTTGATAATTTTACTCAATCTTCACACTTTGGACTATAAGTATTAGCTTCTCTAAGATTCATTGTATTAAAATAGAATCCTCTTACCTCAAAGAAAGATCCAAGCTAATTTTCTTGAGATGCGTGAAATAGTGCACATTCAAGCAGGCCAGTGCGGTAACCAGATCGGTGCTAAATTTTGGGAGTTCATCTCGGATGAGCATGGAATTGACCCAACTGGTGCTTATGTAGGCGACAATCGGCTCCAGCTCGAGCGAATAAATGTCTATTACAACGAAGCATCCACCAAAAAGTATGTACCCAGGGCCGTTTTGGTCGACCTAGAGCCCGGCACAATGGACAGTGTTCGAAGCGGACCATTTGGGCAGCTTTTCAGACCTGACAACTTTGTATTCGGCCAATCTGGAGCAGGTAACAACTGGGCGAAAGGACATTACACAGAGGGGGCTGAACTTGTTGATTCAGTGCTCGAGGTTGTTCGCAAGGAGGCCGAGGGCTGTGACTGTCTTCAAGGCTTTCAATTGACGCACTCCCTTGGAGGTGGAACGGGCTCCGGTATGGGCACACTTTTGACAAGCAAAATTCGTGAGGAGTATCCAGATCGCATCATGACAACTTTTTCCGTTGTACCTTCACCGAAAGTATCAGATACGGTGGTCGAGCCTTATAATGCAACCTTGTCAGTTCACCAGCTTGTTGAAAACACCGACGAAACATTCTGCATCGATAACGAAGCGCTCTATGAGATTTGCTTCAGAACTTTGAAACTGGCCACACCATCCTATGGCGACTTGAACCACCTAGTCTCAATGACCATGTCGGGAGTTACCACTTGTCTTCGCTTCCCGGGTCAGCTCAATGCTGATCTTCGTAAGCTTGCAGTCAACATGGTCCCATTCCCTAGGCTACACTTCTTCATGCCAGGCTTTGCGCCACTCACCTCGCTAGGATCACAGTCGTATCGTGCTTTATCTGTGGGAGAATTAACTCAACAATTGTTTGATGCTAAAAATATGATGGCGGCCTGCAATCCTCGGCATGGCAGATATCTGACAGTTGCAACAATCTTCCGAGGTCGCATGTCAATGCGTGAGGTCGACGAACAAATGTCACAAATTCAAAGCAAGAACGAGCCGTACTTCGTTGAATGGATTCCAAACAACGTTAAGACTGCTGTTTGTGACATCCCACCTCGTGGACTTAAGATGTCTGCTACCTTTATCGGTAATTCTACAGCTATTCAGGAACTCTTCAGACGCATTTCGGAGCAATTCACTGCCATGTTTAGGCGCAAGGCTTTCTTACATTGGTACACAGGTGAGGGAATGGACGAGATGGAATTCACTGAGGCTGAGTCCAACTTATGTGACCTTGTGTCTGAGTATCAACAGTATCAGGAGGCATCAGTAGATGAGGAGGCGGACTATGAGGAAGAAGGCTCGCAATTGAATCAGTAGAATGAAGACTCAATTCAAAGTTGCAAGAAGTTTTTATTAAGACCTTAGAGTACAATACAGTGTGAACCTAAAAATAGACTTCTCAACGATCTGCTAGTCTTCTATCCTCGGCTTATAGGTTATTTTGACCGGTGGGACTTTCTCCCGCCACTCGGTAACACTGACAAATTTAAAGTTGTGATCTTTACCGAGTAGGTTATCGTTACAGAGCAGGTCAAATTCTTTGTATCGCTCTGTATCTCCGTGAAGCTTACTAGATATGTATTTCTTGAGGTGCGTTACCGTTGCCAGACATGAGATCCTTATGTACTTTTTGCTTAGAGGCTTCAGATCACAGGATGGGTGCGGTGTTACATACAAATTGATTTGCTCATCGTCTCTGTGATAATCGCAATGAGGGGGTTTGTTTTGCTGTTGGTGCTGGCCATTTGTATCGATCGGTTTGAGTCTATTGCTCCCATCTGTGCCCTTGGTTTTGTTCTCACTGTTGTAATTACTGCTGTTGATGTTATTATTGCTATCGCCACCTGCCTCCTTCGGACGTTCTAGGTTAGGCACCAGCTTATAAACGATGTCTTGCATCGTTCTGTCAAAGCTTATATACTGTAATGGGTGACTTTGATGGATGATGTTGTCGCATTTTGGACAAGTTATATTGTTGTCGTTCAAATATTTGACTATACAGGCCTTGCAAAAAGTGTGCAGACATTCGATGATTGTTGTCGCCTCAATTAGATATCCTTTGCACAAAAAGCAACTTATGTGCTCTCTGAGATCCGAGAGTTTGACCTTTTTGGATTCCGACATAGTGGAAATCCTGACCAAGACACCTGACGATTGGAAGACTGGCGCCGCGTAGTCTATAGCATGTGGCCTTTGGATGTCCAGTTGAATAGTGGGATTTCTCTCGCTCACTTCGGCTTTCAATTACAATTTGAAACAATAATTACGCGCAGATTTTGAATTCGAATTTAGGTGTACACGCGGGACACCACACTCTGGCAAAGCAGCATCTGTCACCCTCTGATCTCTAGAACACCCTTCTACCGTCCATATGTATTGAGATTCCGATTCAGAATCACATTCCTATCTTCTCTGTCTTTTAGAAAATCCACTCTTTTGGTTATCCTCGGATTAACCGACATTCCCATCAACGTCGACCGAGAAGAAAATTCCATGGCGAATCAGAAATATTTGCACCTGCAAAACTTATGCCTGACGAGGAACATACTCGTATCTTTGTACGGTCTATGCTCGTTTTTATCAGCAGCTCAAGCCTATATTATACATGTTGATGCTGGAATAGAGAACGAGTGTTTCCACGAAAGGGTTCCAGTGGGAGTGAAGTTAGGCTTTTCTTTCGAAGTTATCGAGGGAGGTTTCTACGATATAGATGTCGAGATAAAGGATCCAAACAATGTGATACTCCATCAGGATGAGAGGTCCTCCAACGGAAAGTTCACTATCGAGGCGAATTTGGATGGGCCATATCAGTTCTGCTTCAGCAACAAGAAATCCTCTCATACGCCAAAATTAATAATCTTCGATATTGACAGGTCCGATTCAGTCAAGACAAGTAGCTCTAGCCCGGACGGGGCCAAACCTGATGATGAGACTACTAAACTCACAAGCATGGTCGAGAGCCTAACCCTAGCCACAATCTCAAGCCGGCATGACGTCCGGTATTTGCTAGCGCGTGATCGAGTTCACAGGAAAATCAATGAAGGTACTAACTCCCGTATAGTTTGGTGGAGTGGTGTAGAGTTTATTTTGTTGTTATTTGTTACATTAGGCCAAGTTTGGTACTTGAAGAGGTTTTTTGAGATCCGCCGTAGGACGTGAGTATACTCAAGAATAAAGTTGCGACATGAGCTTGAGGATAGATAGCTTAAGTATTTATGCGATACAACATCCTGTCCGACTAAATTCCACCAGAGTTTGTGTATTATGATCTCGAGTTCTAGACTTGAGTGTCAGTATTGCTCACATTTTGAGTGGGTGTGTGGTTTCTCAGTTGGTGATTGAGTAACTCTTGTCTGACTTCTTCGTCACCTTGCCCTAATTGTGGACGTAGATCGTATGTCAAGCCACTACCTTCAGTTGTAAATACCGGCATGAGCCATAACAATTTAGATCTACCGAACAATTGCAGCACGTTTTCCTTCTTTCCCAAGTTGAATGCGTTTCTGTCTGGACCGTAAGTCATAAGTGGAGGTCTAAAGGACTCCAAAGTTGATCTGTTATTTATCAGTAGATAAATGTGATAACAATATAAGAACATGACTCCGGCAGAGAGCATGCATGACACGAAGAATAGGAAGAGGATGTGGAATTTGAGGCTAAATGGAACAGTAGTAGGCGAGTTTGATGGCACACTTTGCGGATGGTTTAGACTTCCAACGTAATTGTTTGACAAATTCTCTGGCATTGACCAAAATCTCAGAAAATAGGGAAAAGTTGTTGCACCAGTAAATAGGCACAAGGCAAACGTGTAGCCTAGGAATAATACGAAGAATTTGTAGTTTGTGAAAGAGACGCAATTGTTGATCCATGGACAGTGATGATCCATACGCAGGATACATTTTCCGCAAATACTACAATGGTGGCACCTGTCGGGTTTGATAAGGTTACACTTTTCACAATATCTTATTCCACCCGAGTAAGTTCTACAGGCGACTGGTAGATCGTTCTTCTTCACAATAAAAGCTAATATCCCTTCCCTGTCTTGATCGGTCGAGGCTTTGACTAATTCTTCGGTAATTTCTGGACTGAGGAAAAATTTAGCAGGTATTTTGCCGAAGGGTGTAAATATAGTCTGTATATATGACCAGAACGCAAACACGTACAATATGTGAAAGACCACCAGGCACAATACTTGTGAGGTCAGTGAATCAATGCTGAGAATAACGAGTTGTATTGTGTAGGCATACCAACCCCAGGCAAATATTGTGGCCGTGACTAGTACTGGCAGCCATTTAGTGGCTGTAATCAAGGATCCTATGCAAGTCTTGGTTCTTGGCATGTCTAGAGATGTCCAAGTTCCTCGGCTAAGAGAATATTCGTCTTACGAAATTGAGACAACGCTCCGAAAGTGAGCTAGCGAATAATAGACATACTTATGATATCGTTTTTTATATAGGTCCTAAGTTTAAATTTAAAATAGTATCTTGATTCATGGATTGTATTTGTTTGCGGTTTCTCATATGATAAAAATTGAATCACATAATTTGACTTTTTCCAGTAGCGAGTCGCTGCTACAAAATAGCATTGCTTACGCGCAAGATGCACATTGAGAGAAAGATATGATTGACAATCGTGGATAGCACAGCGAGCAGATTTCCGCTTTCATCTGAGATTCACAGGAGAGATATAATTAGCCCTGAACCTTATCATTCATAGGGCAAATTAATTGTAGTGCTCTGCATAGAAACAAATTTGGTTGCCTGGCACCTCAGACCTCAAACATATGCATAGCGAGACAAGAGTTGCGTCCATCTATCGTATCGATTAAACTTTATTTGATCCCGACCTGCAAGTGATCTCATCTTGCGAGGACATGAACTGAGCCCAATATTGTGTATCTTACATATTGCGTCTACAGTTAACTGAAACAGCATCCGTCGATCCTACAGCCGAATCTTACTCAAAAAACTTTCAACGAAATCCTCCCATACCACTTGCAGCTGGGAGTAGCCTCCTTATCCGCTTGTTTGCAGTTCCTCAAACAAACAGTTCCAACTCCACCTATAGGAGTTAGTTCATCTCGATGAGCCTGGTTATACTAAGCTATCACCACTGGATGCTATGTGATTGATGATTGGCTGATCTTGTCACAAGCAGCTCAAAACCGTGATCTACCGGTGTAACAGGTTCCCGCTATTGGCTTGAGAGTTGCACCAATCAGTTGTTGCGGCGAACAGCAAGAGCAACAGGTATAAACTAAGCATCAGATGGCAGCAGTATCAAACAGACTGGGGGGCTGATCGATTGCCCTTGAGCTTTTAGGAATCCCCTTGAGATCGTGCAACAGGATAACTTAATCTCGTTGATTTTCTTGCTCTAACTCCAGCTGGCCATAAATCTTGGTGCACAAGAGTAGCAACAAACTGGCGCAACTGATCGGATCAAGACGGTGTTTTGAGAGATTCGGCGTTCGGTTAAACGTTTGGTGTGTGGATACAGATTCAAGCCTAATCAGGTTGGGTTTAGGTAGAATACTGCATATATTCATTTGTGAGCTTCTAGATTTCTACTTTGAGATCCTTCTCTTCCTTCTTCTCCATTATATATCACATATTACTGGCCACATCAATCATCTTGCTCCCGAATAAAGCTCTGAGTCGCTTTCAGTGGCTTCAAGTTGTTCATTATCATAGCATAAGCGCAGTACCAGATTTGAAACCCAAGAGCTAACAACCTAAGGAGCTGGCAACTCCCTAATCAGTCAAGCTTCTAGTTGGTGATGTATCTGTTTCTAGGATGGCATAGTAGAGCCGGCGAGTGTAACCCACCGACCGACCAATGCCAACACTCGTCCTTATGCTCCGCACAATCTCTCGACTTTATCGCCAAAATCGGCCGAGAGTTATATCTCATTCTTGAGCTTCGTCATCTAATTAAAGTCTGAAGCGATCGATCAATCCTTAGCGCAAACCAGAATCTTCAATAGAGGGGATGGAAAGACTGGGACAACCATCCAACAGCCTATGACTCGCTCAGATGGTGCCAGCTTGCGAATTGAACGCAATTGCCGGCAAGCTTGAGTTAGCTGACAGATATCACTCGTTCATCCTCGTCTAGCTCATCCTCAACCCTGCTCGACTCGCTATCACTTTCAGAGCCGCTCAGGGTTAGTCTGGCGCGCTTAGGTTCTAAACCTGTCCCCATTCCAGTTTCATCTTCATTGCTAAAATTCAACCGATTGTCGTCCTGCTGATTCCGGCTGCGTTTTCCACTGTTTCCATTGTTATTTTCTATACCAGATCCGCCTATGCTCAATCCACCATTGAATGGGCAATCGTTATCCTCGTCCTCGTCTTCGTGATCATTTCCGTTTGCATAAGACTCACTACAGTCAGACGTAGCCGTGCTGTGATTATACAAACCACCAGCCACGAGCAATCCTCTCAGAGGGTTAGGTTGGTTGTTTTGCTTCTTCATCTTGGCTCGCTTATTCTGAAACCAGATTTTAATTTGGTTCTCATTCAAACACAATCTGTCTGCTAGATCCTTACGTCGCCGTTCATCCAAATATCTACGTTCGAAATGAATTCAATTGAAATTACGATAATGGTCAGAAAGAGCCGGATAGAGGTGAGACCATTTAAATCGTAGTGATACTTACGAGTTTGCCTGGAACTCTTGGCGAAGTTTTTCCAATTGTTCGCTTGTAAACGCCGTACGAGGGCGCTTTTCATCCGTTGCAGCTTTAGAATCCTTGGCTTTCTTGTCTTTTGATTTCGCTCGCCTAGTGCGCGGACCTGATAGTTGAACGATCATGATGGATAGAGTATGATTAGTAATTGTGACACCCTCAATCTGGCGCCCATTCAACTTCGTTTGTCGCACTAATTTTCCCTCGCGAGTCATCTGCTGCGTTCATCTTGCAAGAGCATGCCGGAAGGAAACTATTCACCCGCCTACAAGACTCGCCGATCACACGAACACATTTTGCCACCTAATTAACTGCCTGAAGGTCAGAGTCAACAAATGGTCAGGCCAAAGTGGATCACTTTGGCCGGATGCAATGGGCAACAATTTAATTTATAATCTATCTTAGATTCTACGCTCGACTGAAACTACAAGCTCCAGCACTTGGGCTGCCTCCTAATTAGATGGCCCACTATAAAAGGCGATCGCTTTAGGGAATCACAGTTCACTAAGGAGGAACAGCCACGCAGTGACCCCAAGTTAAGCAGGCATCTGATTGATAATAATTGGGTGGTCCACTGTTATTGTTACAATTGATCTTGATTGACGCCAGTGAAGGATAGGATGTTGGACGTATCTAGCTGGATAATTGGATTTTCATGCAGGCACCTTAGGAAGGCGCTCTGTAGGGGGAGACCAGCGTCTTCAATTTGTCCGACACTCTACTGGGACACTAACAACACTTGTCGCAGTAGAATCACGAAGTTCTATTAGTTTAGATTAACTTGGGTGGCCTTTCAGTTTAAGGTTGACTGCGCCAGATGGCGTTGGGTTCACCTTTGAGCAATCTTAGGGCTGAGACAGTAAGAGGCTAGTGGGGTCCGGATAGGAGCTCAGTTCTGTTGAATTAATCATATCGCAGGACCAAGACGAAAAGGCATGAGGGTAATAATTTTGGAAGCGCGAAGCCAAACACCATTGAGACTTGTTATGTTTGCATGTAGGCGCGCCCTGGTCCGCTGATCGCAGGGAGATTTGCGCAAATTTAGCCAAGACTAGACCCATGGGCAGGAAACAAAAGAGCCATTGGAACAAAAGAAAATTCGCCCACCACAGATCGGTTTAGTTCCATTCATAATCAGGTTCATCCCCCGATTACTCTGATGTGATAGCAGCGACCAGATAATTGATGCATAAATTGCTCTTGCTGCACCCTATAAAAACTTGGCCACTCTCTTCCATGTCGCTTGATTGCGGCTGATTGCCGGTGTTCAGATGACTACCGATTGGTGGCTGTTGTAATTTGTTGTTATAAACGATTATGCCCATACCTTAACCAAACAAGCCTCCGATGATGGTCAAATACAGAGATCTTATCTAACTCGATGCAGAAGCTTGATGTTGGTATTATTCAACACATAAAGCAGTGAACTTTCTTTCTATGAATCTTGCTGAATCTGGCCAATCAACGACTGGATCTACCCAGGAACGCATTCAAACGGCCATCTCAGGCATACAATCGACCATTAGGGTAAAACAAAAGCAAGTAATCACTAGTTTTTAGACATAGGAGTTGGATCAACAGATAACATTAGCTGCTTACAAATATGGTAACCCATTGAATTGAGTGCACCGATTACGATTCCGCCGACCGATAGGAAGTATTTGGATGAATCGTTTGGGAGTACTTGCAGACGTTTAACTGTATCGACCGATAAAAGGCTCTCGTCTATTCGGCTGATCTCGATGCTTGATCAATCCGATTGAATTCCATCTGCTTCGTTGCCAGAAGCCAATATTGAGCGATGATACTATATTACACTATGCTTAACCATGCAATGGAGGCACATATTTTATGCTTAAGGCGCGACTTAAGTACACAAGTCATTTAGACTTAGGTGGCCAATAAAACAAGCAAAACGCAAACAGTGGGTGATAATGACCAACACTATTCGCGATAAATGAATGCGCTTAAGCTTGATCTGGCCAACTTACCACCTATGGCCATTCAATATGTTCAAGTTGCATGACCAAGATTGCTCAGTAACGGCAAGTTAAGTTGAGCTTACCCTCCTTAGTGGGGCGAGGGAGATTTATTATCATTATCCCCTTGTTTTTAGTCCAAGTTCAGATGACCATTAAAATCAACACATTTTGACTGCTTACTAATGTTGGCCGTTAATCTTGATCCTTGTTATTGTTATTATTCTGCTAGCACTAGGCCGATTAGGGCAATCCAAACAAAACGAGGCCCGCAAGCAGGAAGAATTGATCAAATCGAGAGCTATATGAGTTGCAACTGCACCACATGAGGATATTCTCTCGACTTTTTCGCGCTACTTGTGTGGCAATGCGCAGAAGGCTTCTATAGACATTTTCTATAGTAGATAAGAACAAATTTCTTACAACCTAATCTCATCCTAACAATCTCAACTTCGTTCAAATTATGAACTAAAAATTTTACAACAGTAACAGTATGTTCTCAAACCCACGACATGTGTGCATCTTTGCTCCGTACTCGGCAATGGTACTCGGCAATTTTTAAAACTGAGAACGAGGAAATAGTCTCGAAGCAATGGAAGTTTGAACATTTTGATGGTGCGAATTGATTTCGAAAACTGTTGATGGAGACAGATGCTCTACACGATAATGAGCACCTCTCGTGGGGCATCCATACGCCTATCTCAAACATGAGGCCCATTAGAAATGATAGCGTGTCTCCTGCTTTCAGCACAATGGGATCAAGAGGGAGCCCTTTATTGATAGTGGGTCTCTGTCGGAACATGCGTCAGATAAATATTAAGTTTGCGCCGGATTCTCATAACCAGTTCGTCGTTGTCACACGAACAATGGCATTTCTGGCTTGGATTGCAAACAAGAGAATCTTGGCATAAATTGGAGGCCTGACTCTCAGTAGCACTATAGAAGGCAGTGGAACATATACGCCTTTAGATGAAACTTCATCATCTCATGGCATGGTAGTCAAGATGCTCTCATGATTCCATAAGCGACTGATTTTCTTGTAGGGACCGCAATGATCATTCCGTCATCATGGTTTGAAGATAAAAAGCACCATTCAATAGAACACAACTGATTCGAGCGGCTCTTGATGATGTCGTAGATTTTGCAGAGCTCTGGTGCAACCTTTTAATTCGCATGCTCGATATTAGATTGACTTCAATCTCGCCTAAACAACAAGATTGATGGTGAAACCTCGAGCTTTCGTGAATAAAACAAGCATTCCAGGAGAGAGAAGCGCCCGACACTAGATGATAGTGTTTGGAAGATTGGTTGGGGTGAAATTACGAGCCCAGTGAGGGCATGACCAGAAGTAGAGTGGTCGCCTTTTTGTTGCTCCATCCAGTCTTCATTCCATTAATGATGCTGCTAGTCAACTATAATCAACAGCACTTCTCACCACCCTCAACCCTGAACTTTCTCGTCCCTTATGGTTCTGGTCTCTAAGCGTATAGTGAGTTATCGCATTGTGCCCTCATGCAAACTATTACTATGGAATAATGGCGTTGCGAGCAAGTTTGTTTAGCCTCTCTGATGGCTCATTGAATTAGAACTTGTTCACGGAGGCTATCCATGCTTGGGCAGTCAACAATCGCTCGTATCGAACAATTAAGAGGATTCAAAGGATTCAATTACAAATAGTGAGCAGCCTTCATCCAGTGATCATGTGGGCAATAAATACGCTCGCATCCAAGAGGCAAAAGTTTGAGCGTTGGGCTGGTTATCATCGAATTATCAACCAATATGCCGACAAATACTAGTAACAATCAACACAAATCGAGAGACAGACTCGCAAACACCTTCCATGCAAACTACAATCGATCCATCGAATCGAGACTAGATAGCGTTCCTCTAATAGGACTTTGCACACATACACTGGTTGGTCGGAGAAATTAACCCACCTGCCCCGGTATCCAGTCTTGAGTTTACTCCAGCAATTTGTAAAGACTTTCAAACGTCTGAGTCTACTAAGCTAGCAAGACGAGTTGTGGCAAGCGAATAGGCCCCATGAGTGGGCTCGTAGGAGTTGATATGCTACAACAAACATGAACTGGACCATCGAGTGGTCGATCAATCAACTGGAGCTCTTGTGGGTTGGAGGATGGTTAATCAGATGTGGGTAGTTGATGTTACTGTTGAAGCGGCGCTAAAAGATCTTACGCCTTGCCAACTACCTGCCTATTTGAGAAATTCTTCTCAAACAAGCGGAAAGCTCTATTAGAATATGCTGTTTGATACAACTTAACCTTGCCGGTAATATACAACAACAACAACAACCTGCCAAGCTACCTCGAAGATAAGGCAAACTTGCACCGATTCAATGATGCGAATTGAATTGGAATGCAACTGAATAGACAGAACAATCAGCTCGTCATCATTGTTGGAGCTCAAGCTAGGAAACCTCAATTCAGCCGTTTTAACGTATCCCATTAAGTTGCCTCGCAAGCTCTATCTATCTCCCTTTCTCCAACCCCCCAACTCGCCAACACATCCTTCACGCCGTATTTACAATCGCGGCTCAAGTCATGCATTTTGCCTCATCATCAGTATCGCCAATATGGGTGGCTTGTGATGTGTCCGCTTACAGGGCTCAGCTAAAAGTTTACCTGCAGCCGAAGCGGCTAGTTACTGGAATAGAAGGAGGGCGGACAGGTGAGGAGACTGACTGTTCTCTAGCAAGCAATTATATTCAAGCGTGAATTGTGCTCTGGTAGAACACAACAAGCCGGCAAATGTTGGCATGCCTGCGCTCCCTTGCAACATTGTAGCGCAAGCCCACCGGGATGGTGGAGCCTTTCATTGAAATGAATTGTTCTGCATTCGGTCAATCAATGGCCATGAATAACAGGAATATTCAAGCCAGAATTTGCCTGATCGATTGGTCGACAGTGAACCCAGTCAACGGGTAACAATGACGCAATTTTCAACCTCACCGAATCCCATCCACACAAGTTCGGATGGTCAAAGGAACCCGCCAAATGCAATGCACAAGAATCCATTGATATTCCGTCGCTCTAATGCAAGGATTTTCGGTGGAGAAAGGCGGAAATGTTGGCCCTGATTCCGTTGGCAAACCTGATTGAAATCTGCCACCATCCAGTGGCTTCAAGTGGCTTGAAAGAGATGAAAAATTTTTTGAAACCATTGTAGTCGGTCAAGTGTAAAGCCTTTGAAGTTTTTGTCCCACCGAGATGAATTGATCAAAGACAGCGGCCAACTTGGAGTCAATCGAGCAGTGTTAATCAATTTAGAACATGTGCTTCCGCTCTCTCAAGTGAACAGCGAACACATCATCAGCTTCCGACTGTTAGCCAACCAAACAGAGTGATCGCCCCTCTTGGCTTCTAAACGTTCACTTGGGTGACGGCTGTACGACGGTTGTTCGATGGAGCGATTTGGGCGAATCCTTGGAGGAGCCAAATCTCTGTTGGCTAGACAAGCGGTAAGTTCTATTTGATTCCCTTGTACAGCCTGACTTGAAAACAATGAAGCCTTTTTTCGCTAACTGAAGTGCTCCCTCTCCCTCTCATGGTCTTCTCTCGAACGATCGACAAACCTTTGCGCGTCGGAAATAGGAGGTCGCATTGGCTTTCAAGATGCGACTAAAAAATGCATTGGTAGGATCTTTTTGTTTCAGGTAAATGACAATCATCATCGGTTGACATGGACCCTAAACAAGGGGAGAAAGAGAGAGAGAGAGAGAATAGTCCAGCTCGCAGTAAGAATAGAATCCAACCGAAAGCCATTTTACGCCCAATAAAATAATTCTTCACCACTGCCGATCGGGCATCCTACTAGCCAGTACCTGTTTTTGGCCATTTGTCCCATTTATTTGGCAATTGTTCTTCCTCTTTTGACTCGCTTTCTAACGACTGATTGGGAGGAAATCAATCATTGAATCGGATGCCTCATTGTTCGCGATCGCGTTAATGGTATTAGCGCGAGAGCCTCAGGTTCGCAGCGTTCGAGGTGATAGCATTAGTAGTGGTGGTGGTGGTGGTGGACAAATGAGGCTGATCCAGGTGGACAGGGCAAGGGGAAATCCAACAGTGGATGGGCCGCGCCCATCTTCCTCTAATCGGCCACTGGTGGCACGGTGGGCACATTATTCTGTGCCTGTTCCGCCCAACTTGGCCGCTTGTCCTTGCTACCGTGGAACTGCCAACTTGACTTGTGCAAAAGCCGGGCACAGTTTACCTGTGCAAGATCAATTAGCGAGCCTGGCCATCAATTAGACTGGTCAACCTTTGGCCTCTAATCGCCTTGGACCTCCCAAAATGCCCGGTGGCTGAAGAATGATGGAGGAGGGACACAAGCGAACGGTTTGGACGCAATCAAAGGCTGTTCCTGTTCTAGCGGGCCTCTATCTGAGGGCTGGTCTCAGAATGGATAGCCCATGGCGGATTCCCATAGAAATCAGGCGTCAATTTTCGAGATTGATTTGTTCCCTCAAATCGAATGCATGCGCGTGTAATTAAGCCCATTCAAAGGCCGATCAATTGGCGACTTGGAAACCAAACAACAGGAGCCCGCTACCAACCAATAGATATGCCACGAAATTCAATTGTTTACCTTCAATCTGGCTAATTGAATTAGTTCTCACGCAAAGTTGCCACGTTTCGTCTGTGGGCAACCAAACTTTGGTAGATGGGGAGGGACAGTTTAGTTTGCTTACAGTTTAGTGGTGGTGGTGGTGGTGGTCGTCGTCGTTTGATGGTTAGTCCACGAAATGAAACTTGATAAATTAGTGAGTTTGATGCAGGAATTTACGACCTGCTGGCTAGATTGTGGGCATTGCCAATGGGCGAGCAAATCTACGTGGGATGGAGGGCAAATTAGAGTTGCATCCCTCTGGGGAAAGAACGAACCCACTTGGCTTGAGGCCGAGCCAAAACCGGTGGCAAAATTTGTTGTGGCAGAGCGAAAGAGGGAGAGGAGAAACTATATGAACTTTGTGGCGCATATCCAGGAGCCCGAGCGCCAATGAAATATGCTGCTGGAATCTTGCGTTACGAGGACCAGCGAGTGTCCCGTTGCGAAAGGGCGATAATTGCGTATATTTGACAGTGATCATATTTTTCCCTATTTTGGCCAGGTAAAAAGGTGAAGCCCACGTATAGACAGCATCTGAATTATGTTGCACAGGAGTTGAGTTTGCAGTTGCAGGCCGCTTAGCTGGCGGCGCATTGAGAGACGAGAGGGAGGAGAGGAGAAGGGGAGGTGGATTTTTGGCGAGATTTAGTGGCGCCATGATAATGGTGTTGAACTCGGCCACCAAAGGCGCCCTCTCGCTAATATCGTCGCCAGATACCATGAACTTGGATGATGACAAATTGAAAATCATTAATCAACCAGCGCACAACTCTACCAATATAACAAGCAAAGTTAAGGGCCAAAATTAAGCTGACAAAACAAACTTGATACCGCTGGAAGCCAAAGTGCCATAACGCACATTGCTTCTAGGTTTAACCTTGTGTTATACTGGCCGGCAAGCAAGCGGGCTCGAGTTGATTAATGATGCCTTTGGCTTGATCTACCTATCTTCACGTTCATGTTAGTTTATGTGGGCAAACAAGCGTGCGATAAATAAAATAATTTAGCCATAGTGAGGCGCGCGCTCGGACGGCACCCGAAAACAGAGCAGCCGGCTCGGTTGCCCCCTCAAAGTAGAGCTACCGGAGGAAACGGCGAGCAAAGCGTTCGCGCCCTCCAACCAAAGAGGGGTTGCTGGTGGTCTACTTGGCTGCAAACAACAAAACGCTCTCAAGCGGATTGGACGATTGACAGTGTCCAATATAAACTGAAGCAAACGCTTTGGGATCCCCCAATAAGTTTGCGCCTGCTCTCTCTCTCTCTCTCTCTCTTCCTCTCGCTCTCGTTTCAATCCAATTCATTAGGATGAGATTGTGTAATTTTGGGTGTTATGGTGAGTCAGGCGCCTACTCGAATTGTTGATTGTTTACATGGGATTTAGGCTAGTCTCGATGGTCTTTTGGGCGAGTAGAAGGAGAGAATGAACAGCAGCCAGACGGCTGGCAGAGCAAACTTCCGTACGTATTAGAGTTTGCGCGCAAAACAAAGATCGAGGGTCATAAATTACGTTCAGAGGCTTGCGCAATCAGAGCGCCAGGCAGAATATAGTCTAGCTTCTGATGGTGAAGGATTTATTATTATCAATTACCCGCCGACTGATTCGCGCCCTTGCTCGCCCAGTGGCCAGAGTATAAATTGAAATCTTCACACTTGGCTTGCTTCCTCGACTTTTGGGGCCCGTGAACGAGGGTGGCGGAAAAGCAAGGAAGGAGGAGGATTGGCTGGCCGGAAGAGGATAGGCTGAAGGCAGTGTTGACATTGGCAACCTTCGAGCGAGAGCATACGAGTCTAAAACTGGGGCTGCCGCTACTGATCGTCATCGGACCATTTAACTTGCCGGAATTGATTTAGAAGGCGAGTTATTGTTCCATCTTCTGAGCGAAAAAGTTCACACTGACAGAAAGCGGCCGTTTTGAATGAATTAGAATTAAGAAATCACCACTAACCGTGGGCCTCGATCACAATGCAACCAAAACGGATCCGTCCAGCCTCTGTGATGAAACTCAACAGGACGTCTCCTCCTTTTGCCCCGCCACTAAATCTACAGACTTTAGGTAGCAGAAAATATGGAACACTATTCACAGTATGTGGTCAACTTATTGGCTGGAATAACTCAATATTATGTCATTTTTGGCCCCAATTTCGGGCCCATTCTTTGCAGCACAAAGCCGGTAGGCGCGACTGACAGAACTAAGCATTGCAGCCTCGCAGGCTAAAAAGTCGCTACCTCTTGGCCGGCCTCCCGTTTTGGCCACTTTGATGTCTTCATGCGCTACCAGCTAGAATACCACAGAATCGCTCATCTGTGAGCCTCTTTTTATCACAGAGAAATCAGGTAACCAGTTGCAAAAGTTTATAAAACGGCAAACTAGCCGATTGAAGGCCACCAGCATAAATGATTCGGCGCAAATAATAAAGATGATGATATTTTTTTAAACTGAACGCAAGCAACTAAATGCAACCTAACTCGCTAATAGCGGCTCAATCGATCAACCTCTGTCGCCGCTTTGTCCTCCCTCGGCTATCTCACTGAGACTAGTGTTTCCCTTTGAACAGTCGGCCAACTTGTTGGCTCGTTAAAAAGCCATTTGTTTGACTGAAGACAATTCCGCCGAAGAGACTGGCCAGGTGAGAGACCACACGCAAGGTTCGTCCTCGGTCGTTTGCCACTCAGGCTGCAAACAAATTGCGCAATGAACTGAAAAGAGAATAAGCTGTAACTAGCTGTTGCGGGTGAACGCAAACGCCATTGGCCCATTGGACGACAGCGGAACTCCAAACTGTTTAACAGATAGAGCACCTGCTCATTTAGCAGGTAAAAAATCTAAGCTTATTTAAAGTAGCTCGGCTTGTTGCTTTCAACTGCAACTGCAACAACAACAACAACAACAACAACGAGTCTCAGCTAGACTGAAGAAGGGAACAAATCTATTACATAAGTTGCCCTTCTCTTGCCAGTAGTTGGAGGCATCGCCGAGGGACTGGAGAAACTGCAAAGCCAACCTGCAAGTTTCCTTGCTCGTTTTGGTCCGTCTCGCTGCCGCCTTGCTCCCTTTTGCCGGCTTGCAATCTGTCCGGTTCGAGTTCCAGCAAACCGATGGAGCGAAAATAATTTGCCTGTCAACGCAATCCAGGTGCCACTCGTGCTTATCTGAAACTATTAGTATGCGAGCAGCGTTCACCTGTTGCATGCATCGTTACCATGACACATTCCAAGGAAGCACTTGAACGCTGATTGTGGTGGTTGTTCCAGTTCACCACATGGGAGATGTGAAAATGATGAACACCAGCGGTGGCCTGGCAAAGAGATCATTGTTTGAGATAGCTGAGCTGAGCCGTTTGCAGCTTATATATATATCTGCCCATCAGATGGCGAGGGGCGACCAGTTAACTGGCCAACTCTCATCGCTTACTCAGAGGTCAGCTAATGAATGAGCTTGTAGATCACTCTCCCGTTGCCATGTGTTGACATATTATCGGCTCAGGCAAGGCAAAGGTAAAGTGATAGCTTGCGTTCCACTTACTATTATAAACTTGTTTTCCACCATTCCGGCTGCGGAAACCAAAACTGGTCGCCCGCGGTCACTGTCGCTTGACCAGAAAGAGCGAAAAGAGGAGGGAGAGAGATAGAGATTTTCATCTAAATTCCTTTTCAGGGATGCAGCTCGAGCTCGATTCCAACTATGCACACTTACCTGGCCAAGCAACGCATGCTTGCATTCTAAAGCCGACAACAATGTCCGTTTATAGACCTCCGATTGGGTAGCGCGCAAGCTAATCAATCAGCGAGCGTGCGGGCAGGTTTGCCAACAGACTGGGTGCCATTACCACCAGCACGCTTGCCACTCAGGTATAAGGGCAGCCATATGCATTGAATAGAACAAACAAATGAACGAACGAACGAACAACCTTTTCGCCCATCGAAGATTGCAAGCTATTAAGAAATTTGAGAACACCAATGACCAAAGTTGGCTCCATCTGTCAGCTTGTTAAAGCCAATGACCAACTAGAGCCGATGTAGACCGAGATGGATTAACATGGATTGAGATGGGGGAGGTAGAATAGGACAGATCTCACGGCGCGGTCTGTTTAAGGTTCGAGAGAGGCCTACCTTTTATCTCGTTGGCTGTTTGCCTTTTCACATTATAATTATTCTAATAGGGTAAAATTATCATAATATGTAGCATGATTTGAGCGCACCCATGAGTAAGCTTGGCTGAGCAGTTGTCTGGGCGAGTAGACGAAGTTGGGTAGAATTTGAGAGGATAAGCAGTCCAGTGAGGCAATGGATAGACTAGATTGGAGAAGAGATTTGGTTGGCCTGATGCAGGCGTGTCTAATTATGGCACGCTACTTAAGCCGTCAATGATTGGCGTCCCCAAACTGAGCTCGCCGGCAGTTTAGCTTCCCTTGCTCATGACGCAACCATATGATTATGGTATCTTAGTTTAAAGCTTGATACTCAATCTTGAGAAACTGCTCACTGAATGGTCGAGCCAGACGAGACTAGCGAGCGGCCTCGTCTAGTGATTGCTCGTTACGAGCGGCCGTAACTAAAATATGTCTCTTTTTCTCCAACTCACTCCAACTGGAGCTTCAAGTTTCAGGATAGAATCTCGAGCGCGTTTGGAGATAAAGTTGGCCCAAAGGTGATGGGCACACAGTTGAGAGACTGAAGCTTCGATCAAAACTGAAGCCTGAAAGGCCTGATCTTTCGCAGAAAGGAGGCGATGGAGTGAGTGGTAGCTGTGCCAATGAGGGTCGCAAAATCTCGCGATGAATAGTAGAGACTCAATTGGAGGTTTTTAATTAATTAATTGCTTGTATGATTGCATGAATGTCTCTCTTGAGGAAGCATGCAACTGCCATAAACACCACCAGTGGACAAGTTGAAAAGGTTTGGCCTTCAAGTCTGATACGTTCGTGGCAGCAGACAATTCAACTCAACAGAGTATCGGTGTACTTTTATCCCAGGGATACACGTACACCGGCTCTTAATACGCACTATGGATGTTGGTTCAGCCCGAGCATTTACGATTGCCTTGGCTCAATTTAGTATGGTAGATTTCACTAATGTCGTTGGTTTGGTAGACTATGCAAAGCCAACCTAACATTCTAATTAGTGGGACAGCAGATAAACTTCATGACAATGGTTGCTCAAGCTTGTTAAGGCTGTCGGCCTGCACAGGTACAAGAATGATGGGATTAGCAACCCAGAGTAAAACAACAGATTTTGTATCACACGGCTCTGGGACAATCCAATGGCCAAGGAAAGCCCTTACAAAAGGCTGATAATAAGCCGGCCAACTTAATTGGATGCTCTTGTTAAACGCACCATGGACAGCTCATATCGCTAATTATTTCGGCTGCTTGCAAGCTCAGTTAACTACCTTGTTGTCCATGTTGCAAACCTATCACTGTCTGAACTAGAGTGTATCAAAATAGGACCTGCAAACAACGCTCGGTCCAAAAAATCAAGAGGTCATAAACGAAAACTCTAAGTTCGAATAATTAGTGCTGTTGCTGCAGCTTTCCCTCTATAGGTGAGCTGGCTCAATTGTGGCAAAACGGACAAGTGGCACAGATCTCTCTATTTGTGCACAATTATTCTTTGGACTAAACAAGAGTATTTATATACGTCTGCGTACTGCCCCTCAGCAAAACTGAGGACAATTTTCGTCGGAGCGAGGAGCAGGAAAGGAACGGAGAAAGAGCGAGAGGCTGCTCATTTGCATCCTGCCGGCAGTTTAGGGTTGACAGTTGGTTTGGGCAACAGATCGTATGCCTTGTTAGTGCAAATTATCTCTAACTTGCTCGGCTCATACCTGACCGATTGCGGTAAGGTAATGCCCGGCTAATTCCTCGCAGAAACGTTGGCCGATCTTTGGAGCTCTCGGTTGAATGAGAGCCGGCAACCGTGTGCCTATAACGAGGGCATCCGTTGCGATTATTTCGTTGCCTTGGCTGTTGCGAAGTGAACAAGAAGTAGACTGGACCATTGAATGAATTATTCATAATAATTAGGTTCTCACAAGGATATATAAAGGTAAACATACTGAGCGCGAGAACAAATGAACTAAAATTAACATATACCCTGTGCGGCCGCCCTCTCTTTCGCCCGTCTGTTCGACAAGAAGCACAGACTGAGTGAGCCGAAAAATGAGTGACCGGTTAGCCAGGCAAAGTGGCCAGAGCCCAACTCTCTGCAAACATATAGCTTGCGAGCCCTCATGAAAGAGGTCCGGTTATATGAAGGCAGGTGAATACATCAGGCGCAACACTAGCCGATGGACTAGATTGATCAATTCGCATTATTGATTGGTGGCGAATTATTGTGTTGGGATTAGAGGCCTGTCTAAGCCGTTTTTATGTCTGCTACAAGGGTAGACCATGAGTTTGCCAAACTCATAAGGTTGCCGCCGTCGCATTTCTACCATGAATTTATAGTGCACACACTTGAAATACAGGCCCATCATTCATTTCTATCCATCTATCTACACTCACGAGAGTAAGTGCATCCTGTTGGAGAGGATAAATGCGAAAGTCGCGATTGCCTATGAAGGCTCTCAATTTGCAAGCTTATGATTGGGGCTAGATATTCATGTCCGACCACGACGACCACCAGCTATGCTGGCCAATACTAAGGGATCAAGCCATAAGACGATCCCAACAGCGAACCAAAGTTGGCATCTCAGGCGGAGTGTTGAAGAGAGATCACGTTGGGGATATTGAGACCCCTTGCGCGTTTGAAATCTCGATGCAGTGCGTTTAATTTGCAAGCCTGGCCAGATATGTTCACCGTCCCAATCTCGAGCGAACGCATGTGAGCATTAGCTGGCTAAGAGTCCAGCTATTGAACCAAGCTGAGGGAATCGCACAGAATGGTAGTATGTTGTTGCTGGTCAAGCATGAGCTCAAATGCCTGCCCGCTCAAGGCACGCCCTTTACACTTGGCTCGCTCGTCTCGGAACTGCTGCTCTCTGGCCACCCTTTGCTGTTACCCCCCTATACATACTCACTGTGATTGTGAGGAGATGATGGGCAGTGGGAGGGAGCTCGCGCATTGTATGCACCAACTTAGTTAGCTGGCCAGATCTCGTCTACTTCATGGTCTCGCAGCAACTCTACATGTGTGGCCATGCAAAGAGTTCCCCTCGAACTGGTGTGTGCGCAGAGGTGAAACTTGCTTCTCGAACAGGTAGGCGACTCAGGCCAATCGTATCTCCACCACCGTCACTTGTTATTATGTTGGCGCTCTGCAGCTAGCTAACCCTTGCGCGAGACACACACATACATGTGGCTACGGGTGCACATCAAAATGTTTGAAAGGACCAGAACAACAACATAATCACTGAAGCCACCGACCATAGCAATGTGGACAACTAACACCGCCCAAAAGAGCTATCTGGTGCGCTGAGGGAGTCACCTGCTCGATGATTTACTACCATTAATATTATCTCGTCTGGTCTGCGCTAACTTAATGTTCACTTGTAACATTCTTCCACAAAACTAGAACTTGAGCTTGGTAGCAAGCTCACGAATTGTCTGCTCCTGAGCGATGCGCAAGCTTAACCACGAGAGGTGCTCCCGAAGTAGAGGTGTTGGTAAAAGAGAGATTGAGCCGGTCTTAACGACTTTGACCGTCTGTCGAGCGCATAATTTTAGTCCGAGGGAAACTGAGTTAATGCAACCCGACGTCATAATTAGGTGGTAGGTCGTCATCAACTGGACTACATCCGAATGTCGTAAATAGTAACACAAAAGTTGTTAAAATTAAAATCAAGTAGAAGGACAATCACTAGCTCATGAGCAGACTGTGAATTTCTCGAAACTGTAGCACCTCCTCACGAACGCTGGATAATTCAAGACTATTACCTGCAGACGTTGAGCTCCGAGAAACACTGTCTGCTCGACGTCGAGTTCGCTGTAGATACTGAACGAGCCGCACTATGTGGATTGAAGCGGCTGAATTTCGAAACGCTCATTGTTGTTATAACAGTTGTTGTTTGAACACAGGGGACTTGCTTTCAATTGAAAGCGCGCCGAATTGGCCCTCTAGTTGGATGCCACCAGAGACGAGGGTTTCTATTCATAGCAACAGTCAAGTTTCTATTCACCCTCCTACTTGAAAGGTATCACTTGCGGCCTTTTTACGATCACCATTGCCTATCAAACTTTAGCTGAAACCATTTAAACCTGTCAGCCCAAATTTGAGCGCCATGATTTTGTGTTCAAACAAGTTAACCTGGCTCAGTGTTGCATTGGACTAGTTTATAGCTCGCCGTTTTTGCATAGTTTGAGACGCCTCTTTCCGCCCCCTGCCTCCCCCAACTTGAGGTTGACGTTTCTCTTTTTCCAGAGACAACGCAGTTTACGTTGGATGAAAGAACAATAATGGCCGACAGTCATCACCCTCTAGAGGCAGCCAAATAATGGGCATCTATTGTCATTTAAATTGAAAGAGTTTGCACTGATGATGACATAAGTGGTTTGGATGATAAGACAAATATAAATTCAGAGGTTGCTAAATTCATCACAACCATACAGGCAAAATGATATTAATGAACTCCCTTTGACGATGGCGCCGCCGCCACTGCTACCAAGCAAAGTTCGGCAAGTTTCTATATGGCGCCAAATTCAAATTGCAGCACTGAGTTCATGAATAGCGGGCGCCCAGTCAAACCAATGCACCTATTTGGCTGCCTGTCCAGGCTGAGGGCATTTGAACCTGACAATTATTGTAGAGTTTGCAGTAATCGCGTATGTCAAAGCTCCAGGCTCCACCCACAGCGGCGCGTGTAAAGGGGGCTGGGTGCAGGTAGGCAGTTTATAGAGCACTTTGAATACTTTAGCTCAAGGTGTAGGAGTATTATTTCGAGCTTAGCCCTTGCTGTCGATCTGTTATCACCAGACTCGGGCCGCTTCGCAATTGAATTGATAGACGACAAGCGCAGACATTGAGGTTATAATTTGGAATGGAAGGAAATAATTTGAGCCCATAACCGCAAACATGGGCCCACAAATCCCATGATAGATGAAAATCCGTGTGATGTGCGTGCGCAACAGCAGCAGCAGCAGCAGCAGCAACAACAACAACAACGATTGTATGGGTTCCATGGACACGAATTGGGCGATTCGGTCAAAATACAAAATTATTATCCCTGTCTCGATTGTAAGGTAACGAAAGCGCGCTCGCTTCGATTCGAGCACCCATATGGAGGATGAAGCAGGGTGTTTGCTGTATGATGGAGAGGGATGGAGGAGCCCAAGCAGATTGATCGATTGGCGCGGACAATCCATTGATTGTACTTTTGCCTCCAACTCCAACTCTAGCCTCTAGTTTGCCGGCCAACAACAAGCAGGCAGAGTTCGGTTTTGCGTTTGCATATGATTTGTTTGTGTGCAAATTCAATTCCGCAAGTAAGAGCCCACCTCTTACCTTTGGCCGCGGGCAGGCGCTGCCTGTCGCGCCCAAATGTGGGCGCTCTGTGTTTCTCGCGCTTGCTCGGCGGAAATCGAGCGCCAGCAGGCCTATCAACAGGGACCAGGGCAGGGTGATGCCATGACAAGCATTGGTAATTGTTCAATCACTTCAATTGCCGGCGCTCTACTTGAGAGGCGCGCTCCCAATATAGGCGCCCACGATGTGGGCCGGTTGCGGGCGCTGCACACATAACAACGCGAGCAAGTTGCGGCCTAACAACTCTCCAGCTAGCAACCGAAGCAGCTCGCGCAAAGTACACACACACAAATGCTCGCACTCAAACACAGGAAGGCAGCTCCTACTTACCTGATGATGGACGATCCGAGTAACGCGTGCAGAACACCCAAGCAGGTTGCTTCTGAACTAACTCAGGTGGCGCCTTGGCTAGGGTTGTGTTGATCGTGGTTCCTGAACTCTTCAATGCTTGCGCAGCCGACGAAATTAGGTCCAGTGTGCGAGCATCAGCGCCACCGATTGAGGCGCCGCCGCCTACATGATTGTTGTTGTTGTTGTTTACGGCCTCTTCCGGTTCCAGGGAACCCGATTTCCTGTGTTGACTAATATTGCCACTGCCGCCGCTGTTGGCGCCGATTTGCTTGCTCGACTTGGGCGCGTTTGTTTGGCTCATGGTGGGCGAGTTGGATTTGTTGAAAAGGTCGCTCAGGTTCAGTGAGCCGCTCGTTCTGGAAAGCTTGTGGTCGGCTCTCTGGCTTTGGGGCTTAGGGTCGCTGCTCAGTATTGGAGCTAGAGACTCGGTTACAAAATTTGAGAGCGAGCTTAGCGCGGTCGTCTCCTGGTCGCCGCTTGTTTTATATGCGTTCAGTGTTAGTGGCGAGGAAGCAGGTGCGAGCTTTGCGGAACTGGCGGCGCCGCTGGCTTGTTGTTGTTGTCTGGGCGCCAGCTGCTGTTGCTGCTTTGCTGGAGCTGAAACTGGCGGCGACTGCGACAATCTCGACTCTCGGCGCCTTGACTCTCGCTGGCTCGTGAATTGGTTTCCGCTGGCTAGATGCGAAGACTTGCGCTGGTCTCGGGCGACTAGTGCGCTGATTGACTCGTAAATGGAGCCCTTGTTGGCCAACTGCTTCAGACAACTTGGGCTGCTTGAGTTGTTCATGGCACTGATGGAGCTCAGCTGGTTTCCCGGCGGCCGGTGAACTTGTGCGGGGGCTGACTGGTTCGGAGCTAACTGGTGCTGCTGCTGGTGTTGTTGTTGGTGCTGCTGCTGCTGGTGCTGTTGCTGCAAGAGCATGCACGATAGAAAGTACGATAGGAAGTTTGGCGACGATTGAATGGCTGGTGCTGCGGCCGCTGCAGCCGCGGCGGTCAAAGGATTCGTAGGGTTCAGGGGTTGCATTGAGGTCTGCTGCTGCTGGACTGCGGCCAGATTCGCGGCTGCCGCCATCAACTGTTGCTGGTGCTGCCAGTGTTGCTGTTGCTGATGCTGATGCTGATGCTGTTGTTGTTGCTGCTGCTGGGCGCCGGCCGCCGCCGCTGCTGCTGCAGCCGCCGCTAAGGCGGTCGGATTGAACAGGTGGTGCTGCTGCTGGCTCAGGAGGGCTAGTTGCTCGTTCAACATGGCACTCGAGACCATATCGTGGCCGCCCATCATCATCATGGCCGCTTGTTGCTGGTTTACGGCCGCTTGAACGGCGGCCGCCTGCTTGATTGGCGACGACAGAATGTGATCGATGCTGAAGGGCAGCGAGGCGGCTGCAGCGGCCGCAGCCACCTGACTCGGGTGGGTACCCGTCTTGCCGGGTGGCGTTGATCTATTCATGGTGCGATATCACTTGCAACTTGCAGCTAGCTTGATCAAGACTAAGACTAAGATCATTGGATTGCCGACTGTTCTAGGAAAGCTTCAATCAGTCTCGCCAAAAATGCTCAATGTTTACTCTAGGCTAAAGTTGGACTGCTCAATGTGACGAAAGAATGCGCGAGGTCCATTGGAGCCCTGAGGTTGGTAGGAAAAATAAAACTAAATGAGCACTGATTGTGGATCGGCGGCCAGAGGGTTTAAGTTCGGGCCGAGACTATGCGCGCACATGAGTGGACTATGCGTGCGTGAGTGCGCGCGCGCAGCCCTGCCAGCCTCCAGGGCGCATGCTCGCTGAACCAAAGCAGCTCATCTGAAGCCATTGCGCTGTCTGCCCTTCCCAAACATAGAGCAATCATCGGCTGGCGAGCGCCAACAAGCGGCGCCAAAAGCAAAGCAAAGCAAGCGTCGGCGGCAGCAATAATAACAACAACAACAACAAAGATGTTGCGACCAGTCCTCCTCCAGTTTGGCCTCGCCCTGGCTCCATCCGCGTACGCGGCCAACGCCAGCTGGTTGGCCCTGGACACCGGCGGGCGCAGATGAGGCGTTTGTGTGCACTATAATTGCGAGCGACTATAATGAATTCATTCCTTTCTGTTGGATCCCAAACATCTCATTTCATTTCGGTCCCTTTTAGCGCCACCCAGGGGCAAGGAAGGTCCAATCTGTGGCCCAGGTAGTTTGGTTGCCCGCCTTGGGTGCCGGCAGCGCCTCCAGTGGGCCGAGTCTGGTGCTTGGGCCTCTGCTGCCGAGCCAGCTCGGCCGTCACGCGCTCTATGTTGTTTGCTACAGTTGACCGCGCGCCATTATAACCGGCACTGTCATGATCGCCCATTCCAGCCAGCAAACAACAATAGCACGATCCGAAAAGTTCGTGTCTGGTTTCTGGTGCCGCGAGATTGTGGGCCTAAATCGGTTTGCTGTGGGCGATCTAGGAGGGGAAGCATGTTGGCGGGTGGGCAGGCAGGCGGGCAGGCGGCGGCGGCGGCGGCGGCAGCGGCGCTGGTGCAGTCTCGGCCAAAGGTGAGGTTTCCTGTGGAGGCTCAATTTTGCGGCAAAGCAAACGAGAACACCCAACGAGAGCGCCCAATGCGTCCAACTGGAACCACCTTTGCTCGAGCCGCTCGCAGTTGCCGTGGCTGTGCTCCCTGGATAACGCCATGGGGCAAAAAGGTGGCCGGACCACCAGCGACGAGGGGAGGCAACAAACTCATGGGTGCCCGCCAATCTGTTGGCCAGCACCCACTGCTGCAAGGGAAAGGAATGGCTAGTATAGTGGGCTCCATTATGGAGCCCGAAGCGAGCACGCAGTTTTAAGCCAAACTCTCCCGGCTCTCCCAACAATGGGCACCAAATAGGCGGAGCTTCGCCCACCCGCCTCTTTATCTCTCTCTCCCTCCACCTATTCATTTATTTCTCAATTTTAATCTAAACACATCTCTCTATCCTAGGAAACGAACCCATCAACAAGTTGGTGGCAACGCTAGGCTAGATTGGTGCCCCCTCATTATGAACACATTACAATTCGGCCCGTAGACTCCGAGCTGCGATAGGATCTCGTGGCCAATCAGTGGCCCAAAGGGAGGGGCGCTCCTAGGAGTGTTAGCTTTTGGAGTTTGCAAAAACTTTCGCTTCCATTTCGCGCACAAGTCTTAACATAGGAGGGCACATCCAATCCTCGGGAGAAAGATACGGAGGCTTCCTGATTGTTACGCCAATTTGCTTCGTCCCTCTTGATTACACAAGCGTGGCCACTTGCAACAGCAGAATTACCACTAGCAAAATCTTTGAGCGGCGTCTCCATGAGCGGGCAAGCTAAGGGCGATCAGAAATAGAGCTAACCTAAGACCTTGAGGCTTCTAGACCAAATTGAAACGTCTTGTGATTGATAAGGCCAAGGGCGGAGCATCTTTACTGTAAGTTCCGCTCTTACTACAGAAGCAGACAGAGATTATGAGCGCCTAGGATTGGTAGGCTGAGCTGGCAAAATCGAGCCTGGCCAGGTTGAGCGAGAATCAAATTGAATCGCAATGTTATGGGTGCTCGAGAATTCATTATCTATTGCCAAAGATAACTCTGATGGGTCAGACTAAATTACGAGCACGATCTTGTATATTGTTCTCATCTTTTCTGCCTTCTCTTCACCGACAGCAACTCGCCTCCCACCTAACAGATAGTGCTGCTCACGTTTGTTGGTTGCATGCTTTCTCCAACAAAATTCATGCTCATGATAAATTATATAGAAGCCTGGCCATTTGTGCGTGTGACGGTGGGCAGGTAAAGTAGGCTGTGGGGCTCTCCAGGTTTGCAGAGATTTGATGTGGAATCTAAAAGGAAGATCTCATCTTATCATAAGTTTATAGACTCGTCAACTCACTTGCTCAATTTTGTGACCACCGGGGAAATCTAAATGAAACTAAGGGTAGGCAGTCGGATGAAAAAGAATGAGAGAAGGAGAGACGGAGGAAGGGAACCAAAACTTAGAGATTTGAGAGTTTAAACTAAGAGTAGCTGGCTGTTGTCGTTCTAGTTGGCCTCGCGGGGCAGCCGGCCTCTCGGGAGGTAGAATACAATAATTCATTTCGCCTCCTTCCACATTATGATTGAGCGCCCAAGAGCTAAACTGTAGGGCGAAATATAGTAGAGAAGGAACTGGAGGGAATAATATAATATTAGTCTCCTTGACTGCTGGCCTGCCAGCTGGGTGGCCATTTTAGCTGCATCATAATAATCATTCTCATCAACATCATTCCCTTGCCTTTAAATCGCAGGTGGGGACTAGATTGTACTGCTGAGTAGGGCAGGATGCGATTTCTCGTAAAAGCGGCGTGGCTTCACCCATCGCCGGCTCCACTGCCATCACCGTCTCTGTTGCTGGCGCTGCCAATTTAGAGACAGGGAGACGGGCGAATCTAGGCTCAATTCGTAAAGGCCAAAACCTCCATTCTAGTCTTTCCCCTCAAACTCCTCCTCCTCCTCTCTATTCTTCTTGCTCGCTTGGAGGTGGGCATATTGTATTAGAATGACCATAACAACGACATGCCTCCTAGAGCCCAATGGTTGAGATGAGCGCTTATTGCCCTACCTAGAGTGCAGAGGTAAGTTCGGATCATTGTAGTTGCCGGAATGGTGCACAAATTATTATGTTTGCCAGTTGCTATCCTCTTGCCTCTCTTAGTAGCTAGCAACCAGGCAGTCGAGCAATAATAGACTTCTCCAACAGATGATGATGATGATGATAATCGTCAGCATGATCATCATAATCTTCATTCGCTGGAGCTTTGATGATGTTATTGCGTTGTTAACAGATTACGACTCTTGGGCGCCACGCAATCCTCCTAACAAGTCCTCGTTATTTGGATTCATTTCGACCCCTAAACTTCGTGTGCGGCTCCTTTGGCCTGTATAAGCGTTTCGTCATGGACCTTGGAGGTTATGCGATAATCTTAATACTAATGTTTCAAGCATCCACAACATGAGAATAAAAATCATGATAGAATGATAATGGTGCCATTGATTCCGCGAGCTCAGTCTATTGAACTGCGGTAGCTGGACGCCGTGAAGTCAGCGAATCACGTTTTACCTGCCTACAGGCGGGCCAAGTAATGCTGCTAGTTTTTAAGCGAGCCTTGCGCAAGGGTATTTATTTTGTGGCCCCAAAAACAATTGCCGGCCAATAATCTTTAATCCTCTCAACAGGTCTATTTCTTGGACCACACGCACTCTTTGATTTCGTATAGGAAAGGATCGCCCTATATCAGGAACCACTGGCTGGTCAGTGGGGGTGTTTTTGATGCCACTCAGTGCTGCTCATTGTCCGAAATCTATCCTATTCAGAACTAATGAGCATCACCGAGTCCGAAGAAGATTTAGAACCACCCAGGCCAAACCCGGGGGAGGCCAATTTGCTCATTAAGCTTTTAATACTCCCGACAATTTGCCTAGTGAAAACTGCTGTCGATTTTGTCATCATCATGGGGGCGAGCTATGAGTTAGCTATCGGCAATTCAAAGGGCTAAGCGAATAATAAGCAAGAAAGGCCAATTCCATTGTGTTCGCTGAAAAATAAAAGATTCGGGCCGACACAGGGACGGTAATCAAATTATTGTCGTGGTCAAGGGATGAAAAATTGCCGCTAGTACGCTTACCTCCGTTCAACAGCAGTTCAATCCGTCTCTGAGTAGATCGTGGAATGAGATAAAGGAAAAAAAACACATATCTCACGCAGTGATGAACAAATCGTCGGCGCCCTATAGAGAGGCTATGGGCGTCCAGTCCGGCAAATGGTGCAGAGTTTAGCTGGACGGCCTGTAGAATGGTCAGCAATCGAGGATATCGAACCCATCGACATCCGAACGTTTTCGACTGAACAGGAGATGGATTTAATGGAATATCTTGCCATCACTGAAATTTAAGCGATACTATGAATCTGAGGACTTGTTTTGTTTGTTGAAAGAACATTCTTGGCGCAGGTCAAATTAGTCCCCGATCTAATTTTACCTGTCGGGTTTTTTCTGCCGATTTGAGCGGACTCCTCTGAAGAGGACTTAATCTGATTATTATTTTCAGCCTTATAGACAGGCTGCGGTTGCTTGTGCGGTCAGTATATCTGGCTCAATACAACCGATGGCGCTCTGGCCCTACGTTACATTCCTCTCTCTCCCTTTCTCTCGCTCCACTCTCCAATCAATCGCTTTCGCTTTGTGAATTGAGCCACCCCCTAGTTGAAACACTGTGACTGATACTAACAATGCCAGTTTTATTCCTATCCCTTGTCCAAGCCTTGGGTGATTCGCTTCCTGTAAAATCATGCTCCCGCTAGCTAAAACATCCTGTCCCTCTATCTACGGTGGTGGCCATCACATTTTTATGGCTCATTTCTATTCTTCTCATGTACGGACAATTGATTGTGGGTAGAAGCAAATTTTCCGCTGCTATCATGCAAATTACCTACAATAACAAGAAATCGAATTAGCTGGATTGATGATGAGGATGAGCGAGCAAAGGAAATGAAACAAACACTAAATGACAATACACACAATGGGTTTCCGAAGAATTCCTTCATTATTTCAACAAATTGGCAAATCACCACAACTACGTGCCCTGTATCCAAAAAGTCAAGAGGGGACGGTCAGACTCTAATTTGTTGTCAAAGCTATTCTTTGGCTTCTTTAGTTTCTGTCAAAACCATAGACAAGGCAACAAAATTTCTCACAGCTCCCATTATATTTGGGAGCTCACGACCACCCATTATTACCTGTTGACTCGGTTCTCTCGGACTCTTTGCAGGCGCTCACACAATGCGCGCGAAACCTCACAAAACTCCCGTTTCCCCTTGGGCGTTCGACAAACTCTCTTAAATGATCATTGCGGCGACTGTCGTAAACCCAGGGTTCGAAATGCTGTATTCAGTAGCCAAACTTTCTAAAGTTAATCGATGAGTTTCAAATGAACGACGCGCGTCCAATTATCATACGTGGGGCAGGCTCCAGGTTTCGCCTCCATATTTTGTGGACAGGATCACATCCGCGAGCATTTCAAACTTTAAATTTACGAGCCATCCCCAGGATCCAATAAACGAAATTGACCCTTTAATATGCTGGCAAACCAGGTGTCATATATCATGTGTAGACTCTGTCCTCTCTTTTATTTTTTGAAGAAAAATTGTCTATAATCTAAGAATACCTGTCGCTACCTGCTATTCAAAGATTTATCGTCGACCTATCGAGTTTCGAGCTTCGGAATTTACGGGCACCCAAGCAAAGTTCGTGCGATGAACCGCACCACTAGGTTGTGTTTATCATGTTGATCATAACAGAGGCCTAGCCAATATATAAATCTGACCATGAGACATCTCGTAAGGACTCGTCATCAAAATGGATGCATAGGCTCCCCCTAGGGGCCTTCTAGAAAACATTTTTAGTTGCTGATTTCAAATTTGCGCGCCGTTTGTGGTGGTCTGCGTGCTGGTCCACTAGTGACCACAGAGCACACATGCGGTTTGTTGCTAGAAGTCGACTTTCATTAGATCCTCAGAGACCACAGTTGCTTATCCAAAGAACATCTCAGGTAGTTGGCCATATTAAGTCTTGTCAAAATGACCTCAGGAAATGAAAACTTCAAGGACAAGGATAAGCCCAGCCAGATCAGGCATTCTAATATGAATGCTGCCAAGGCTGTCGCTGATGCCGTCAGGACGAGTTTGGGGCCACGAGGTATGGATAAGATGATCCAATCAGCGAATGGGGACGTGATCATCACAAACGACGGTGCCACCATATTAAAGCAGATACAAGTTCTCCATCCCGCGGCAAAAATGCTTGTTGAGGTCAGTCAAGCTCAGGATGTCGATGCTGGTGACGGAACCACTAGTGTTGTTGTTCTAGCTGGCTCCTTGCTTGACGCCGCTCAAAAGCTTTTAAAGAAAGGCATTCACCCTACAATTATCAGTGAAGCCTTCCGAAGTGCAGCTTTAACTTGTCGAGATACCTTAATTAACAGCTTAGCTATACCAGTCGATCTGACGGACACTGAATCTTTGCAACGCGTAGCATCGACGTCCCTGAACAGCAAAGTTGTCTCGCAACATTCGACCTTTCTCGCGCCGATCGCCGTTAACGCCGTCCTCAAAGTCAAGCAGACCTTCGCTGGAAAGGAAAACGTCGACCTTAGGAACATCAGGATCATCACAAAGCTTGGAGGGACTTTGGATGATACCCAGCTCATAGACGGATTGGTTTTGGATTCGAAATTCTGTAGTGATTTCGGGTCGAAAAGGGTTGAGAAGGCGAAAATAGGTCTCATCCAATTCTGCATATCTCCTCCGAAGACGGACATGGATAACCAAGTTGTCATAACAGACTATACCCAAATGGATAGGGTTCTCCGCGAAGAGCGCAACTACATACTCAATATTGTGAAACAGATCAAAAAATCCGGTTGCAATGTTCTTTTAGTGCAGAAATCAATTCTTCGGGATGCACTTAATGATCTTGCATTACATTTCCTCGGAAAAACCAAGATAGCAGTCGTCAAAGATGTTGAACGTGAAGATATTGAATTTATCTGCAAGACGTTAGGATGCAGGCCTATCGCGAGCTTGGACCATTTTACTTCAGAAATGCTTGTTAGCGCTGATCTGGTTGAAGAGGTCACTAGCGCTCGATTCATTAAGATTACAGGCATCGCGCCAAATCCCTTTAACCAAGCAAACAAAACAGTAAACATACTTATCCGAGGGTCAAACAAGCTCGTAATGGAAGAAGCTGAACGATCACTGCATGATGCCTTGTGTGTGATCAGGTGTCTAGTTAAATCAAGCTTTCTCATCCCCGGTGGTGGAGCCCCAGAGATACACCTGTCTCACCACTTGACTAAATTGAGTCACACGATGGAGGGTTTGCCAGCAGTTTGCTACAAAGCTTTCGCAGAGGCTCTGGAGATTATACCATACACTCTAGCTGAGAACGCGGGGTTGAACCCTATCGGCACAATAACCGAATTAAGGCAAAAGCATGCGAACGGGGAGAAGAACTTCGGTATAAATATTCGCAAAGGCTCTGTAACGGATATGCTCAATGAGAATGTCTTACACCCTTTGCTAGTTGCCACTTCGGCTGTCACCTTGGCCGCCGAGACAGCGCGCTCTATTCTAAAAATCGACGATCTAATCAACTCAGTTCGCTAGGTATACTAACGAGCCAGTGGCGGATATCTAAATTAATCCGTCTGCCTGATGAGCTTGATCGGTCTTCCAATGTATTTGAATGGATCGCAACGATCGAATCATCCCTCTGAGATTGATTCGGATACAGAGAATAAAACATTATCGCTTAAAAGCTCCCGTGTTATCGTTATTCGAATGGGGGCTCTCGTATTTTTAGAAGCTCATTCAGGATCGAAGCACGAGGGTTTCGTGACGAAACTCGTCGGCGCACATGTTGACCGGCTTCCGTTCGCTGCACAAGCTGTATAATCTTTAGTTCGTCGTCATTCTCCATTGTGCGTATTTACAATGTATCCTTTATGATGCTACGGTAGGAGTTTAGGAAACTAAAACATTTTCACCAATTAATCATGTCTGGGGACGGAGGTAACGTAGAGGACCAAGTCCAGCAGCTAAGCCTGTCCACCAACAAATTTCAGGCCATCAAGATTGGACAGGCGGCGAGATTCAGAGGAAAGAATGTCATGGTTCAGGGTTGGGCACATCGTATAAGGCAACAAGGTAAGAAGTTGATGTTCATTGTTCTACGCGATGGATCTGGATTCTTGCAGTGTGTTTTGTTCAAGAGCTTGTGTGAGTCAGCCCAAGAACTTGGACTCCAAACTGAAGCAACTATCATGCTAAGGGGTCTTCTGAAAGAGCTTCCTCCAGGTAAGTCTGCTCCTGGTGGGCATGAACTGCAAGTAGAGGAGATAGAGTTGATCGGAAATGCACCTCCTGGTGGCATAGATAATGCTCTCAATGAAGAATCCGGAGTTGACGTTCAATTAGATCAGCGTCACCTCATGTTAAGAGGAGAGAACCTTAGTCGTATTATGTTGTTCAGATCACTATTGACAAAACATCTTCGACAGCACTATTATGACAGAGGCTTTGTCGAAGTAACACCTCCCACTTTGGTGACAGGTCAAGTTGAAGGTGGATCTACATTATTCAAATTAAATTTTTTCGGCGAAGAAGCCTATTTAACACAATCGTCGCAGTTGTATCTAGAATCGGTTCTACCTTCACTCGGAGATGTTTTCTGTATCGCTCAATCATATCGGGCTGAGCAATCTAGAACTAGACGGCATTTGGCTGAATACACTCATGTTGAGGCCGAGAGGCCATTCATAACCTTCGATCAACTTTTAGATACAATCGAGGATCTCATAAGTGATCTAATTGAACGAGTGATGTCTGATCCTGTTGCGAGCCAGATATTGCACGAACTCAACCCTAACTTCAAGCAACCAAAAAGGCCTTTCAGAAGAATGAAATATGCAGAGGCCATTGACTACCTTAAAACGAACGGCATAACTAAAGAAAACGGAGAGTTCTACGAGTTCGGTGAGGATATTCCAGAAATGCCCGAAAGGAAGATGACGGACAAGATTAATGAACCAATTATGCTCACGGAATTTCCAGCTGGGATAAAGGCATTTTATATGTCGAAATGCAAAGACGATAATACCTTAACAGAATCGGTAAGTAACGTACTAAATGAGACCTGTATCACGTAACATTCATGACCAATTACAATCGCATGTACTCATGGCACCTGATTATAGGTCGATGTTTTGCTCCCTGGAGTGGGCGAGATAGTTGGTGGATCGATGAGAATAAGTGGCTACGAGGAACTCATGCAGGCTTACAAGAAGGAAAAGATCGACCCTAAGCCATACTACTGGTATAGTGATCAACGATTATATGGGACTTGCAACCATGGAGGCTATGGCCTAGGCTTAGAGAGATTCATAACTTACATGCTAAATAGGGAGCATATCAGAGATAGTGTTCTGTATCCTCGGTATCTTTCCAGATGCAAACCCTAAAAGCCTCAAGAATCCGTGCCACAAACCCTTTTCTATCGACATCCTATAGCTCAAGGACACCATAAATGAAACTGCGCATAGCCCATGATCCTCTGTCTCTCAATATTTGATTGTAGTCAACGATTTGGGGCTCGAGCCGGGGTTAGGACTGCACCGAATAATGACTCTAACTCAAAGAGAGATAGACAGAAGGTGGTCATGTGACATCCCTTTTGTCCAGTAGCTGGAGTTCCAGTAGTGAACGTAAAAGTGCGAAATTCAAAACCAAAATAAACACTAGTATGTTTGCAAGAGCATCAGGATTGCCACAATCCATGGAATTTGAGTGATGAGTATCCACTTGTAAGTGAGAAAATGCATTTCGCCAGCCAGCAGAACAAAACAGACACAATCCTTCTGGCATTCATGCCGCAAAAAGTCTTTTGAGATTTATTTTGTGCCGCTGATTTGCAGACCTCGGAACTTGCAAATTTGGCCAAGTGTGCACAGACGCACATCGAGCAGCTGAAAAACTTTCATATTTCCCAATTTACAGCAAGCCCGCTCCCTCTCCCTCTCCCTCTCCTGAGTATAAGCAATCATATCCCTCTCCAGGTATTATAATAACGAAAGAGCCATAATCAATTTAAAGAGACTGTTGCGCCCACTGTTTTGCCTACTCTCAATTATAGCATGGCACCAAGCGTTGACACATCAAGTTTTATATCCGGAATCGTGCATAGTGTAACAGGATCGCCGTTCAATGTATTCCTCACCGCAATTTGCATCGGCTTAGTGTATCTAATTTACAAAACGACCGCTCATGATAAAACAGACACCAAGAGTGAAGCTAGACAAGTTTTGAAACCATTCCCCAAGGGCGATTTGACCTTAGACGAACTAAAACAGTATGATGGAAAAGGGAAGGATGGTAGAGTTTTGTTCGCTGTTAATAGGGAAATTTATGATGTAACAAGAGGTTGGAGATTCTATGGGCCTGAAGGTCCCTATGCACCGTTAGCTGGACATGATGCAACCAGAGCTTTGGCACTATTTTCAGTGGATGACGTCAAAGAGGAATGGGATGATTATTCAGATCTTAGTGTTTCCCAGATGGCAAATGTAAATGAATGGTTGGAGCAAATGAGGGAGAAATACGATTATGTTGGTAAACTAGTTAAAACCGAGGCTGAAAAATCTATTCCAGTTGATCCCGCTGACGAGGAACCCGACGACGATAAGGATTGAATAAATTTACAACCTGACTTCAAGATTTTTCACCATAAGCTGCTCAGTTTATCATCATCCTTTGAATATTGTCTAAGTCTCTCCAGTGTGATAATGCTTCACGGCCGATATTGGTGACGCAAACGATTTAGCTGTAATGTAGACACAAAAAACAATGTAATTGGCAAGCTGCATAAGATCTTCACGGAAGGACTTGTTTCGTCTTCATGCACCACGGGTCACTAGTTTTCTTTTGGAATCCCCGAAACGGCCGGTTACTTATATCCCCGCGTCAAAGTCATCGCGACTGAACTTATGAGCTTCCTCAACGCCGACATTAAACGAGGTCATCGTTGTGACATCGTCCCCCGTAGATTGGTTGCACCAGTTTGAGAGCCAAGCCAACTGTTCATCCTCTGTCCTGAAATTCTTCTCTACAGAATTATCATTAT
>ENA-UOVY01000031-UOVY01000031.1-plant-metagenome-genome-assembly--contig:-NODE-31-length-82619-cov-615.148660_pt1 | contig 82619 bp, 53 predicted proteins | sample MGYA00249840_ERZ761561 | MGnify/ENA primary metagenome ERZ761561 (study PRJEB28882, sample SAMN05720143) | plant metagenome | isolation source: Guanajuato, Mexico | place: Mexico:Guanajuato, Mexico...
GCTGCTGCTGCTGCGGCGCCCCCATGACAGGTGCAGGCGGGATCTTCAAAGGCGGCGCCGGGAGGGTTGCGCAAGCGGGCCCGTGGAGGCGGCTCGCCTCTGGGCCGCGAGCTCAGCGGCTCGGGCAGGGCGAGGCAAGGGCGGCGCCGGCGCCAGAAGCCCGCGCTGGGAATTTACAATCGCGGCTGCAGCGCCGGGCCAATTTCATTATGGGCCACTTTGATGCGGCCGCCGCTCGGCCGGCCACGTCGCCCGCCTATAAAGGCGCCGCCCGGCCACTTGTCGCCCGCGCCGCTCGCCTCTGGCCGGAACTGGCCGCAGCAGCAGCAGCAGCCGCAGCCGCTGCAGCAGCCAGTGCGACAATTATTGCTGCCGAGCGGCGCGGCGGCCGAGCGGGCAAGTCGGCCGAGTTGCGCAACCCCGCCGGCCGCTCGCCTGAGCTCAGCTCGAAGCTCGAAGCTCGAAAAGCTCGGAGCTCGAGCGCCAACCCTGAGCCTGGCTAGGGCGCAGGCTGAATGGGCGGCCCAGCGAGCGAGCGAGCGCCGCCGCCGCCGCCGCCGCCGACAGTTAGTGGGCGCCCGGCTGCGGCGGCCAGTAGAGCGAGCGCGCGGGTGCCTTACTCTGTTGGCTCCAGTCCAGCGAGCCGCGGGGCTATTTTTAACCCGGCGCAAGCTCGAGACCGACGAGCGCGACTCTCGCCGCCGGCCTGCCAGCCCTCCTCTGGGCGGCCACTGCGGGCGCACGCAAACGGAGCCGAGCCGCGGCCGCGGGTGTGGAAGTGGATGTGGATGTGGATGTAGAGCAGGCCGGGCGGGCGAGCTGGCCGCGTGGAGCTCGCAAACTCGATCACTGTTCGCCGGGCCGCAATCAAGGCCGCCAGGTGGATGGGCGGCGGCGCGCAGGGAGGAGCGCCGAGCCAAAGGCTTGGCAGTGCGCGCGCCGGCCAACCGCTGGCCGCTGACGCAACAGGTCGCCGCGCAGACGACCGCCCGCCGGCCGACCAGCCAGCCAGCCAGCCAGCCAGCCAGCGCCCACTGCGCCAGTGCTGTTGGCAAATTGCGTAATTTATATTCACTGCCAGCGGCGCTCTGGCGGCCGAGCTGCAGCTGCAGCCGCAGAGGCAGCGCCAGCGCCAGTCTCGCTGGTTCGTGCCTCTCGCCCGCCCGCTCTTCTCGCCGCCGCCGCCGCTGCCAGAGCGGCCAGGGGTCGCGCCGGCCAGGAAGCGGGCCTGCGACAGTGGCGCACGCACTTTGCTTGCGGCGCTGGCGCCGCCTCTGCGCCGGCCGCCGCCGGGGCCGTCCGAGCGGCCGGCCGGGCGGCCATTTTGTCGGCGAAGGCAGCGCAACGTGGCGGACGCGCGCACACTTGTTGCGGGCGCGGCGGCGGCGGCGGCGGCGACGGCTCCAGTGGCGCCGGCTCCGCTTGGGCGCGACCCGAGCGCGAATGCCGCCGCCGCCGCCGCCGCCAGCTCGGCCAATATTTGCTCAAGCTCAGCGCCAGGCTCCGGCCGCCGCCGCCAAAGTGGGTCGAGCGGCCGAGGCCAGCGTGCACTTTGCGCAACCAGCGAGCAAGGCAAGGCGAGGCAGGGCGCACGGCTTCCAGCTTGTGTGTGTGCGCGCGCTCGCGGGCCAGCGCCATCTGGCGGCCCGTTGCAGCGCGTTGCGCAACCGGCCGCGCACTGGCTCGCTCCTGGCCGAGCTGGCGGCCAGCGACGACGTTGCCGCCCCCAGTGCAGTGCAGTGCAATGCCGTGCGGTGCAGTCCAGTCCAGTCCAGTCCAGTTCAGTCCAGGCCAGTCCGGTGCAATCCAAAGCAGTGCAGTCCGCTCGGCCGGGAGGAACAAAGAGGGCGCGTTTATGGGAGAGCCGCGCGCTCAAGGTCATGCGCGTTAGTGGAGCGACGCGTCGCGGTCGCCGGCCACTTCCTGGCCGCCAGCTCGCAACGCTGGCACGGCGCTGAACTCTGGCCGCGGCACTTGCTCGCGGGGTCGTGCGCCATCTGCTTGGCCCGGCTCGGAATCGAGTTGCGCCCTCAATGGTTGGCCGCCTTGGAACAGGAAGCGCGCGCAACAAGTTTGCGAGCGGCTCCCCTCTTCCGGCGGGCAGCTCGAGCGGCGGCGCGGCCGGCCGGCGGGCTGGCTGGCGGGCGGGCGGCTGGCTGGCTGGCAACAGGTGAGCGGGCGGGCGAGCTCTTGAATGGACGCGTTCCGGCCGCCGCTCGCACAAAGGCCAAAGATGGCGGCGCCGGCCGCGCTCAAGGGCGCCCGGCGGACGGGCGCATTCCGGCTGGTCGCGCAAATTGGCCGCCCCAGTGGCGGCGCTCCACAATTGGAGGCGGACCGGACGGACAGGTTGCGAGCGCGAGTGCGAGCAAAGTGCGAGTGCGAGCTCGAGCGAGCCGGCGGCCAAAACTGGAAACTTATCCCCTCGGCGAGCTGGCTTCAAAGCGGCGAGCAGGCCGCCCGCTTGCTCGCTGGAATCCCATTAATCATTGGGCTCTGCAGGAAGAGATTGTGGCGCCAAGCAGAGGTTGGCTCGTTGCTTTGGCGCAGCCACGCGCGCCATGGCACTCCATCGCGCCGGCCGATACTGATCGCACTGCGCCGGCCGCCAGTGGCTGCCGGCGGGCGCTCGTGTTTCGCGTTGCCATCCGCGCCCAAGCAGGCCGGCGAGCAGTGCGCCAGGCTTCCATTTGGCCAGAGAGCCAGCTCAGCTCAGCTTGCCTCGGCTCAGTTCAAACCTGACCGAACCAAACTCGGAATCAGGTTCAAATTGCGCAAGTGCGCCGCTCGGCCGACTGGCTCATTATGCAACGGGCGCAGCGAGCGCGTATCCGCTTTGTTGGCAAACTGCGTGGCCGGCCACTTCCTGTGGCCGCGGCCGCCGCTCGGCCAGAAGTGGCTGCGGCGGCAGGATGGACGCTGTCACTGGGTGGAAATTTGTGTCGTTTGTTTGAGTGGTCGTCGCATTGTTGCGCAACAATGCCACCATTGAGCGCACCTGTTCGCTTTGTTCGCCGCCACTTGTAGGCTCGGCCGCGCTGGCCCAGCGTGAATTTGGCACCTGAATGCGAGATTTGGTTTGTTTTGCCCTCCGCTCCTCTCCTCTCCTCTCCTCCCCTCTCCTCGGCGGCGGCGGCGCTGCCAGCACGCGGAGGAAGCGGCGGACGAAAATCAATTACCTGGCCGCCAAAGCTCCGGCTCCAGCTCAAACTCAAACTCCAACTCTGACTCAAGTTCGAGCTCAAACTCGAGCGCAAACTCCAAAGGCGGCCTAATGATGCCGAAAGGCGACCACCTAGCATGATGAATGGCCGACTGGCGCTTCGCTGGCGCACGAGCGGCCGGCTCGTTTTACGGCCAAAACAAAGAGAGAGAGGAGCACCGGCGCGGCTCTGTCGTAACATAGGTTAATTGGATGAATATTTGCCAAGCGCACTTCTCCCACAGAACAAACGAAACTAAACCTCTAGTTGGCTCCACTCGACTCGGATGGGGCGAGATTGCGCAGATAGAGAGGGCCGGCGAGCAAAGCAGACTTTAGCTCGGGGAGGAGTCAATAAAAGAGGGCGAGATTGCGAGGAAAGTAGGACGAGCGAGTGTTTGGGGATTTATTATATCTGCTGGCCCATTGGTTTGCCGGCCGGTTGCTTGGGGCCGGCGGTGCGACTGCAACCTTGGCTGCCCACACACATTCCCATGGTTGCGCCGCTTTGGGCCCGAGAGTTGGCGGAGAAAAAAGAAGCGTAGGACACCGGGGGTTCCCAGGTGGTCTCCCTCCCAAGTACTAACCCGGCCTGAGGCAGCTTAACTTCGCTGAGCTGACGAGAAGCGGTGCTTTCTACCTAGTATGGCCCTACGCGACCTAAGAGTGAGCAGTGCTCGTATTTATCCGCGGCATCACTCTCGGAGCAGCGCGCTCTAGCGGTCGGCGGCCAAAGTGGCGCGCGGGTTTGTTGTCGCTATCTCCCATTGTTGTTGTTTGCGCGATCGCGGCCGCTCGCTGCCAGTGTCGCCGCCGCCGCCGCCGCCGCCGCCGCCGCCTGACAAGTCACCGAATGGTACGAGCCGATTGCCAGAGCCAAGCAGCTTTCGCCTGCCAGCCCAGTTTGAACAGCTCGACCGGCGCTGTTTCAAGTCGATCAATTACACAAATTACAATTCTACCAGAGCTACCTGTCGCACGTTAAACGGCCGGCCCTGGTTGGCTTTGTTTCAGCCGGCCGTGTTGGCTTGCAATTATAAGGCCAGCGCTCGTTTGGCCCGTGGAGCCGCTCGCCTGCTCGCTTGCTCGCTTGCTCGTTGGCAAGCTAGCCGCCCGGCCCACTGGCTGGCTCACTGGCCGGCCGAGTGTTGGGTAGAACGCGCGCGCTCCTTGCAGGCCGCGTTGGCCAACTCGGCCGGCTTGACCTCAAAGTTTTGCACTTGCAAGCTCTGTGGTGCGTGTGACATTTGTCTGCTCCATTGCCATGCCCAGGTGCGCTTTAATTAGCGGCCTAGCCGGCTCGCGGGCGGCGCCCGCTTATGGAACGCTCGCCGCTGGCTACAACGTGCAGCGCCGTCATCGCAAGCCAGCCAGCCAGCCAGCCAGCCGGTCGGTCGGTCGGTCGGTTGGCTGGCGCGCTCGCCCTCAGGCTGCCAGACCGACCGAGTTCCCATAAGTTACGAGCCAACTCCGCTGGCTGCCGGGCAAGCGGCTCGGCAGCAACCAAGCCAAACGGCGGGGCGCTCGCCGAGGTCGAGTGCCAGCGCCACTACGGGCGCCAGTGTTGCAGTGCGAGTTTTACGGGTTGAGGAAGTGGAGAAATGGCTCGAGCTCGCTGGGATGGGCTAGCCCGTCGGCGGTTGAGCGGAGTTTGTCGCAATCGTGCCCACTTGCGTCAGCGGCGCCACCTGAGGCGGCCAGGCGAGCTTGCAAACAATTGCCAAGCGCTTAATGGAACAACAAAGTAATTGCCCAGCTCGGCCGGCTCAATTATGTTTGGCCGGGCCGGCGCGCGGACACGCCCCCAACCCGCAGAGTGTCGCCAAGGGCCGATTGCGTTTGCTCTCAGGTTTGCTGTTGCTGTTGCTGTTGCTTTTGCTCTTGCTCTTGCTCTTGCGCTCCAGTTGAGGGTAGCCGGCGCTTGCTGGTGCGGCGCCAACTCTCGCTGGACGGCAACGGGCGACGGGCGGCGCCGGCCAGCAGGCCCATCGATCGATTGTCTGTCCCACGTTCGGGCGAGCGCACCTGGGCCAGCCAGGGCGAGAGCTAGAGGCGGGAGCGCCAACTGTGTGAGTTACGCCCGACCGAATTGCATCCCGGTAGCCAGGCGAACGGGTTGCCAGCCAGCCAGCTAGCTGGCCAGGCGGGCGGCTCGCTCGCCTGGGAGCTGTCGGCGTGGTTTGCGTAACGGGAAACAACAATGAGTTTGGTGAAAAAGCTGCGCCGTCGCCGGCGCTCTCAGAGAGTCGCGACGAAGCTGCAAAAACAACCTGTCGCTGATGGCAGGCCAGCTCGCCGGCCAGCAGCCAGCGAGCGGCCAAAGTGGCGCCAGAGACAGAGACAGAGACAGAGATCGAGACAGGGCCGGCGGCAGCGACAGGCGCACAGTTACGGCGGCCAAAATGACAACAAAAGTTCTTCCAATAACCGCGCGTATCCCCTCCCGTCCTATCCAATCCAATCCGAGCTCCAGCCTACCTCAAGTCTGGCCGAGCCAAGCCAAGCCTAGCCTGTCTTGGCCAATCTGTGTGAATGCTCGCCGGGCGACGGTTTTACTTGCGCCCGGTAAGCGTCGCTTGTGCCAACACTTGGCAAGCGAGCGAGCCAGCCAGCCAGCTACCTGGCCGCTCGCCGTGGGCTAATGAAAATGCTCCAAATGTGAGCCAGCGTCGGCGCCCGCCCAAAAGTGGGCTAGCAGGCCGAGAGAGTGAGCGCTCTCGGCGGGCCGCCCGCTCGCTAGCAAGCTAGCTTTCCAGTGCCGATCCAGGCGAGTGTCTTGCGCTGCTCGCGGATCAATTGTAACGGAGCTGGAACGAGTTTACGCAGCGGCCGCCTGGAAGCTTAGGTTACACAACATCTGAAGCCGCCCGATCGTCGCCCAGCCAGCCAGCCAGCTAGCTCGCTCGCCCGCTCGCTGCCTGGCCGCCTTGCGAGCGGGCCGGCCGGCCGGCGTGCCAAGCCAAGCAGAGCCCATGCGAGCTGCACCAGAAAGTTGCGCCTGTCAGGCATGAGATCCTTGCCATGCCAAGCCCTCGTTGGGCTGTGATTTGTCAACCAGAGTTGCGCTCTGATTACACACAACAACGAGCAGTCTGCGCGGCGGCGGCGGCGGCGGCGGCGCCAGTAGTGGTGGCAACGGTGGCGCCACCGCCTCTCTGGTCTGCAGTCTGGTTGCGAGCAAAAAGCGACTAAGAGGAGCGAGCCACTAATCATTCAATTGTACTTTACCTGTTTAAGTTGTCGTTTTCCGCACAACTTCGGCGTCCATTGTTGTTGGCGCCGCTGGCAGCGCTTGCTGGATGTTGAGTCGGCCAGCGCTCGCTCGGTGCGACCGGCAAGCGCGCACACCGGTTACGTGAATTGCCATCCAGCCAATCCATTCGGAACACTGGCGGCCTAGCCCAGCTTGGCTGCCTGCCTGGCCGGCCAAGGTGGCTGGTTGCCTTAAAAAGCGCGCTGCCGGCGCCACCTGCGCTACCCGCAAGGCAGGCCGAGCGAGTGTGTGAGTCTGTGTATTGATTAGGCAGCAGCAGCAGTGGCGGCAGCGGCAGCCAACCAAGTTGGCAAGCTCATGTGACAGCTTAAGCAGTTTCGGGCCACCACGCTGCAAACTGCTCGGCCGCGGCCGCCGCTGCAGCCGCTCGAGCCGCAACTTGCGCCCGGCGCTCAACAGCCAGCGAGCCAGCCTGACCGACCGGCTTGGCTAGCTCGAGTTCATTCACTCCGATGGCCCAGCTAGCTTGGCGGCGGCGGCGACGGCGACGGCGACGGCAGCAATCTACGAGCCGCTGTCATCGCTAGCGGCGCCCGTTCAGCCAGGCGAAACGTCGCTCCCTCCAAGGGCTACGCTGCAAGATGCTTGAGCGCTCACCTGGCCGCTCTCCTTCTCTCACCTGGCGCGCTCCCTCTCTCGGCGAGCGAGCCCACACCACGCAACGACCTGCACCTGTTGCGCAACAATTGCGCCAGCCGATAAGCTTGTGCTCGCTGAGGCGGCGGCTGCGGCCATCCGATTGGCCGCTCGTTTGTTCCAAAAGTGGCGCGCGTATCTGTGTCAATGAGCCACCGGCCACGTATTTACCAATGACTCTGCATCACTCACAACAAAACCGATTCCCCCCTAAAACTAGATCACCTTGGCTACTCCGCTCCAACTGGCACCCAGTTATTGCCACAAACTCACTGCTTGTTTACGTGCAACTCAATTGGGCTGGCCAAGCTAGCGCACAACAATGACGTAAGCGCTTATATCCGTTCAGCTGGCCGCAAATTGGCCACCCAATGTTCGTGACATAAACCCCAATAGGCTGTTTGTTTTTATTTAACGTTTTAACGTTTGCCCGAATGCCCGAACCCTTCTCCCAAAAAGTGCATATATTGGCCAGAAGTAATCAGATCAACAGGAAAGGTTGCCTCCCATTCATTACATAACCTGCCCGTGTTGGCCTCATAAGCTCGTGTTGGAACTTGGTATCTGCTCGCCATCTAGCGTTTAAAATTAAAACCATTGAGTCCAACTTCCAGCCCGTTAGATGTCGCTGGCGCGCAATTGTACCGCATTCCTATCCAAAATCAACCTGATTGATCGCTTTTCTCTTGACCTCTGTTAGTCGATGGAATTTAACCTCTTTCAGAAGAGCTCTAGCTTCGAACTGAGCAAGCACCTACCCGCCAATGGCCCACAATGAGCCGGCGCCTCTCTGCGCGAGTCCAATTCATGCGCTTTATTATCATCAGCGCAGGTACGAACTTCTTCGCCACCTGATCCTGGTCGCTTGTGCCGCCATTGGATACCTCGTCCCTTGCTTCAGTTGAGCTATCATTCGATTTTGTTGGACCGACTACATTGATTGAGTACTGGCGCAGGTAAGTGTCTTTCTCGTGTTTACCTAGGCGGCGCTCGAGCGCAAACAGGGCGCGCGCCCACCTGAAGCTCCAAGCTCGCTCGGATTGGCTTATAATCAGGCTATAAGTGTTGTTCATCATTGCTATCAACCTGAATGGTTCAAATATATGCGCCATCGTGTCAGGAATCAAGGAATTAAAGCCGCAAGTAGCGGCCACATAGCAAAGCAAATGAAGGGAAGGATGTATGGAAAGCGAGAACGCGTTGAATTAGTGAAGGTGGGACAGGAACAAGAGATATGAGTGGCGAGCACGCAATTGTTGCGCCTTACTCAATCTTGACGAACGCTGAAGGTTAAATGGCCAGCCAATGGGCCATTGAATGGGAGCCATTCTGTCTATTGGCTCTCTGCTGGCTTTGCACGAGTCGTCGACTTCGTCGTCGTTGTCGACTGTTTTGGATTTGCAACAAGAAGGAAAGTAGCGAGTTGTTTTTGGCTGGGTGGTGGCAGATTTGGCAGCCAAATGGCAAGCTACCCTTGGCTCTCCTCTACTCGACTCACTGATTACCTGCCTCCATATTGACGCTTGCTGGCCGAAGCCTCAAATTGATCAAGAATCAAAAAATTCAAATTCAACCATTACTTCTACCACGGCCGCCGTTCAAAGGTGCTCGTAATTGATACATTAGATTATCGGTTCTCAATTTAAAACTAGATATCGAGTTGAGAAATATTAGAGGATCGGACAAATGGTTTTATGCCATTTGGATGGTTTGGAGCATGCAAGCAGGAGGGAGCGCGACAAAGGTAATTTGCTGCCAACTTTAAATTGGCCCACTTTTCCAGTTCCACTCCCTTCCAAACCGAGCTGACTTTCTCTCTCTCTCTCTCTGGCTTACTTGTCGCCGATGGGCCCATTCAAATTAGATCTATGAATTTGATCAAGTTTGCACCCTGAAATTGGCCGCGAGCAGTTGGATTCCTTCTCAGATTGGACAGGAAATTAGAGGATCTGTGAGCCGTTCGAGCTTGTTCAATGTGCAATATGAGCCGACTCAAGCCTCGAGCAAGCGCACGAGCTGTCTGCTGGGAGTGGGAGAGTTGATCTTGCTGCCACAATATTAATTTCTTTGATTTATTGGAGCAAAATTGTCTTATCAAACAAGTTCAACTGTTTTATGGGCGCGCGAACCAGCCCCTTTGCCGTGCGAAACTCGCATCCAACTGCTACAGATTGAGCAATAAATTTTCGCGCGCTCTCGGAAGCTAACAGGTAGCAACCCTTTGTAATCAGAAGTGCGAGATTCAATCAGTTAATTCATGGGCCATCAAATGCGATTGCAAGCTTGCTGGCCCAATCCAACTTAAAAGCTATAAGTTTAATGAAACACTTGCTCACGTACAAATCTAGCTTCCACCTCGCGCTCTTGCTAGATGACTTTGCGCTCTCTTTCTTTCTTGCTTGCTCTCTAGCTCAGCATCTCAAAATCTCTACCAATTACAGGTGTTAGATAAGTTCAATTTGAAAGGTTGTAGGGAAATTTGTACGGACTAGGAACGAATTCAATGGCAAGCGTCCATTGAATACAAGTCAGTGGGAGAGTTTAGTTTAGTTTAGTTTAGTTTGGTTTGTTTATTCAAACTAACCTGGCTAGAGGAAAGCATGCCGACTTGGTAGAATTTAATCTCGTTCAATAACGTTGTGTTTAAAAATTTAAATTGAACTAAAGTTCACGGCACTAAATAAGGCGAGATTTTAGTGTATCCTCCGACAAAGAGGTCCCCCTGGACTAGACTGGCCTGAGTTGATCAAAGTGTTTGCTTGCGCTTCGAATCGGGAGGTGGCACTCGAGTATATTCGGTTCGTGTTTATATCGAGCCAACCAAGGTAAGCTGACAAAAGTTCTGGTGTCAACATCCAAAGGATGCGCTCCGTGCAATCGACCCTCTGGACGAGCACTCGACGAGAGGGCTGGCTCAAGTGAGTGGCCACGACCCAACGAGAGAGAGAGAGCTGACAAGTTTCTCCTGATTGGCAATCACTTTCGCCTTCTCGAGGGGGCTAATCTACCTTGTTGAGAGGTTAACTCCATCGAAATTGGACTGTTCGAAACAGGTTCAATGGCAAAGTGAGCGCTCGGTTCGGGAAGCGACGACAACGAAGCTTTGCCGAACCGAAACGGCTCCACTTGCAAGCGACTCTTGCCGTATAACAAGGTAAATTGATAACTCGCTAAACAATCAACTTAACTCGGCTCAGTCCACTCGATTGCTCAATCGAGCCGAGCTCTGCCCGCTTGGCCAGCGCGTCGGCCGATCGAGCTAGGAAGCCAGGCGGCTGGCTAGCTTGGCTCTGAGTTTAACCGCCAACAGGCGAACTTGTTCTGTCGCTCACTTTACCTGTTCAGTTGGCTCGCTAGAGAAAAACGTCCACCTTATGAAAAAAGAAGCGCGAAATTTTGCCCCCCCCCCCAACTCTAATCTGACGCTGATCTATCGAGCGAGAGAGCGAGCAAGCCGAAGGGGCGAAGCTTGCGGCGCGAGAACAAAAAGGAGGCGAGAAAGTTTGAGCTTGGCTGGGATACTTACATGTTGAATAGGATTGGGATCAGGTAGATGAAGAGGAGAAAAAAGAGACGCGCCAAGCTGGAGTGGCGGTAGGGCTGAAGGTCGTAGACGCCCAGTGTCATCTTGAACAGATCCATCCAAAGCTCCACGTAGTCGTCCATGAGTTTTAACATGAATCCATGGGCCTGAAATCGGTCTTGCTTGTTTGACTCGGACAGATGCGGCGAGTAGTTGACGAAGAAGATGCATTGCGCAAAGGAGCAAAGGAAGACTAAATAGATGAGACTGAATTGGCGCAAATCGCGCACTATCATGTACCTGATTATTGCCACAAAGGGTCCAGTTACTCGGAAGGCGCTTCAATATTTGAGGACGGAGGGGGGAGAGAGGGAACACACAATTGGTTTAGCGTGTTGTTGGTCGGAAGTGGTTGGAGTTAAATTTAGCCTCAAAAGTGGCGCCACTCACGCGATGAAGAAGAACAGGCTGGACCAGAGAAGCGGCGCCGCAATCATGAGCAGAACGTCCTCTACCTGCGTCGGCTGGTTCCAATGGGCTCCGTTTGTTAGCGGGATAGCGGCTCTCATTAGGCCGCAAGCAACTAGCAGCCCGTTCGAGATAACATGGTTTGGTAGTAGAGGGTTGTAGGTCTGTTTGCAAGTTAGTCTGCTGCCTTACAGGAGTGTTGGCCTCTCTAGAGGGCTTGGTTGGCCGGGCGCTGACAGGAGCCGGTTAGTGGGATAGAAGTGGGCTTGGAGCCGAAGTGCAGTGCAAACTTTGGACGTTGTCGCTTGTCCGTCAGTTTGGGGGCCAGCTGGCTTCCAGTTTGAAGGCTCGCGAGTGGAGCTGGGCAATCATCACTGCGGCCTCCCCCTGCCGCCCATCGATCGGCCCGCTCTCGTCGCGGCCAAACGGGGAAGGAGAGGTGACGCCAAGAGGCGGCCCAAACGTTTGGACAGGCGAGCAAGCTGAGTGATGCAAGGCCTAATGTGATTAGTCACATCAGAGCATTGGGCGATTGTTTTGCATTCGCTTGGCTCCCCATTTAGCCGGGCCGAGCTGCCGGCTAGCCGTTTGCCTGCTGCCGCCGTCGCCGCCGCCTAGTAAAACCCATTCGCTCTGTCAGCCGGCCAGTCTCGAGCGGCCGGCCAAATTGGCCAACTCTGCGCAAACCAGAATAGCTGCCAAGATCAACTGTTGCCGGTCAAGCGAACAAAAACAACTCATTGCAGTTGTTGTTGTTGTTGTTGTTTCGGCGAGTTCAGGTGAAGGCCCGCTGAACTTGAATCACGTTAACTCGCTCCCCTCCCTTCCTATGAGACTACCCCTTACAGTTGGAGGCTTGATTTTTCACGTGCAAGCTCACAGCGGGCCAATTTGCTGGCGGCGCAAATTTAGCCTCCATCTAACACAAATCTCGATAGTGTTTGTTTCTGCCGCTTCCATGGGCATGCCAAATACTGTGTACTGGTTGGCCGTCGAGCCTTTCATTGGCCCTGGCCGCGCTCTCGCCCTCCGCTCGCACTGCGCGCCCGCAATCCAACGGGATGAAGTTGAGCCCGCCGACTCAACGCGTCTCGCCGGCGATAAGCTCGGCGAGACTCGGGCCCGCTGAAAGCGTATGGGCCGCTCGCGCGCAATCCAAGCGCGGCCAAAACGGCTTCTTAACACTGACATCCGTTGGCTCTCACTGGCAGTCCAGTCGAGCGGCTAGTTTCGATTAAAAAGGTGAATTACCCTGGCCGCCTCCATGGCTGCCGCTGCCGCTGCCGCAACCCAATCATGTTGCAGCAGCTCACTCAAACCTTGGCTTTCTCTCTCTCTCTCCGCACTCGGAGCTCAACTCTGCCTGTCTGGCCGCCCGAGACTGGCGAGCGCCTCGCGTCAGCCGGACTCGTGGATTGGGCGCTTAATTGGGATAGTTTGATTGAACTTGTATTCCTCGCTCCTTCGCCCTCTGGCCGCTTAGCTGGCTTGTCTCAATGTCGGCCGACATGCTTGCAGTCTGGCGCCGGATGAATGATGGCCGAGCGCAATCCGCCTTCTCTTTTGTGCAATCGAGAGCCTCGCTCGCTTGTGCCTTGTTGTTGTTGTTGCTGTTGTTGCGCTTGTCCGAGCCAGCGTCGCCACCATCGGCGCCACTTAGCAACAAACAGCCCATGCAAGTGCTTGTGCATGATTTAGATGCCCATTAGCAGCTGACCATTCACCTCTCTGCGGCCGCGCAAGGTTTGCCCGGCGCCGGATGACACTCGCCCGTCAGGCTTAGATTTGTTACTAGAGGAAATTGGGCCAGCGCTTCAATTCAAATCGATTGCTGGCCTTTGTTTGCGCTCCTCCCTGGCGAGCAGACTGGCCAGCTCTTATCAGGAAGAGAGAGAGAGGGACAGATTTCGATCGGGCGGCCAAACGTGAAAATGTTGCGCCCGGCGAGATAAGCGGGCCGAGTGCATGAGCAAACAAGCAGACACAGCCGACTTACCATCTGCAACTTGACATTCTTGTGCTGGCGCCACTCGCGGCCAAATCTAATCAGCTGGATGCTCGAGATTGCAAAGGTTGCCAGCTCGGCAAAATTTCTTGCCTTCAGTGGTCGGTTTGTTGTGATGTCCAGTGTTTTGTGTCGTGTAAGCGAGGCAATTGCGGATGGAGGGAGGGAGGGAGCAAATTGAAGGTTATAGATGAGATATGGTTTGGTTGCATGGAGGTGGGAGCCGATTGGAGGCCAACTCACAAGCTCTCGTCTGTTTTTGAGCGCTTTGGCCAGCGCCGCCCCGAGTGCTTGCGCCCTCCAATTGGGCGGCCAAGCGGCTGGGCCAGCGGAATCGCTTGCATCCGACTGTTGCGCCCCGAGCGACAACTCGTCCGCTCTTGTTCTCGCCACCTGAGGCCGCAACGAGATCGAGAGCGTCAGCAGAAACAGGTGCAGCAACGAGAGCGCGAGCTCACGATAGAATAGGCGCCGAGCAAAAATGCGCCACTTTTCCTCGAGCAACTTTTGCACAACTGGCGCAGAGAAGAGTTGCGCCTTTTGCTCGTCGCTCGAAAGCTCAGACTCAACTACAACCAGCATCGCCGACTTCCTCCCAACTCCACCTGTCCGCCCCTCTTGAGTGGAGGCCAAAAGTGAGTCTAAATTTGTCAGCGGATAACCAGAGCAACAGATCATTGAGTAGGACCAAAATTCAACCGTCGAAAGCTCGAGGAACTCGGTGAATAGATCGTAGTTGCACAGTCTGCATGCAAGCAGGAAAGCGCTCAGCCTGTCGCCGTTCTCAATTCCATCGTTTGCGCCACACTTGACCAGGAAACGAATCCAACCAACCTGCTTGTTAATAACAAGCTGATGGAGACAGGTGTTGCCGTTTTTATCCTGCGAATCTTGATTGGCGCCTCGAGAAACGAGCAGCTCGTACATTGAACGCGACCCAAAGCTCACTGACCAAGCGAGCGGCGTTTCGCCCAAATAGATTGGCTTGTAAACTTGCGCCCCAACTTCCTGTTGCCCGCTTAAGCTCTCAATTCTGGCCGAGTTTCGGTCTTGAATGCGATCGAATAGCAGCAAGTGGGCGTGGCCGTTTGCGGTCGGCCAATGGGGCATCTGGTCGCACCAATAGCTTTGCTGCTCGGCTTTCTCGCCGCTCGAGCGGCAAGCCGGCCAAACTTGGCCGCTCAAGTTGGCTGCTCGCTTTGGGCTCCGCGAAAACCATTGAAGTGTCTTTAACCAGCCACATGGGCGACCCCAGAACGACCTCGGCCGGTCCAGTGGTGAGTTAACTTGATTGTCGCTCAGTGGCCACCTGAACAGGGAACCAACACATCTGCGCTCCAACAAACAGGCCAACTCGGCCGCCCTCAAACCGCTCAGGTGGCCGAGCAGGAGCTCATTGTTGTAGGCAATAGACAGGTGCAGGCAACTTAGGCCCCCCAATTTGAGGCTCATGAATTGGTCGGCCACGAGCATGGGAAAGAGATGGATGAGTAGGAGGAGGAGGATGAGGTGCTCGTTTGTTTGGTTAACTGTTAGAATATGGACGAGAGATTCGCCATATTTGCCACGATTGTGGCTCAATTTCGACCAGCGAGCCTCCCAATTTTGGGTCAACGAGCTCGAGTCAGGCGATTCAGTGTCTTGGTTGCTCCACCACCTGTCTAGTAGAGTTTTTGGCTGCCCGTCTCCGTCTAGAATCCTACCAGTTGAATCGCGCTTATTGCTCGCCAGGTGACGCTCGCCAGGTTTTGCCAAAGCCTTGCGCCGCCAACTGAGTCGCCTGATTGAGGCTGGACTTAGCTGCTCCTCAACCACACTACTCCTTCGTCCGCTTTCCCTCCCAAACGGGCGCCCAATCTGATCCAAAGTCGGCGCAAGAGAGGCCCCATCATCTTGGCGCTGCTGCAACGAGCGCGAGCCCCTGAGACGCCAGCCCTTGCAAGCGGGCGCCCACCTTGGCTTTGGGTCGGCGAGAAAGGGGCTGGCGGGTTTGGTGGTTGGGTCATTGGGAGACAATTGAAGTTGGCAACTGCAATACGAGCCGATCAATCACCAGCTACTCCCACTTTTGTGGCCCAAACTCACCCAACTGCCTTGCGTAAGTGAGCACAGAGCTCAAGCACTTGACTCCGCGCCGAGCTAACAATCGGATCCCTTCTGTCCCTCTCAATCAGCTGCCACCAAAACAAACCCTCGCCACGGCCAACTCTTGGCTGGCTCTCAAAGGCTGCTTTGCCACCATCGGCCCCATTGGTTGGCAGCCTAGCTTTGTCGCCACTGTTGTTGCTGCCGCTTGTCGCCGAGTCTTCGTTTGTCTGGTAGTCGGATGTTGAGCGACTGGTTGGTTCCCTTGAGCTCCTCTTTGAACGTTGCTTCGGCTTCTCGGGAAGCGACACAATTTGGCGGCACAAGCTGAGCAGGCTGCCAGAGCCATCATAATCGGCCAGCGAGTAAATTGGCCACTGGTTATCTGTTGCCATCCTAATCTTGCCTCCGACTGCACTCAGCAAGAGGTGACTGGGCGAGAGAGCGAAAAAGGCTCGGGGCTGAGTGGGGCCCGTTTCCGGTTCTAGGGGCGGGGAGTCGCTATGGAGACTGTTCGTGGCTGGGCCTAAGCTGCCTGCAAACAAACGGCTGCACTCACATCTAGACCAAAGGAAGCGCTGCAAACGAGACCAGAAACACTGACCTTGCAAGGGCACCAATTAAAGGCTTATTCAATTACTACTTTGTTTGTCAGCTTGCTGTTTGTTCTGGGCCTCTGCGCCCCTTAGATGCAGGTGGCAGTTGAGTCTGTTCGAGCAAGTTTGGTTCGCGAATGCGGCCCAGCTTAGCGGTGGGCAGGTAGGATTGATTCGAGAAATCGAGCGCTAAATAGAGAACGATGCCGCCCGAAAGTGAGCGCGACGACCAAGACCAAGACCAAGACCAGAACGAAGAGGAAGGTGAATGGGAGTTGGAAAGAATAGGGTGGAAGAATGAACAGGATAGAGCAGGAAAGAGGGAGAGATAAAGATATTTAGCCCCAAGCTAGATTTCAACGCATTAAGCCGCGAATCTAACGCCGCCGATCTAACTTTGCCGCCGCCGTCGCTCGCGTTTTCTCCTCCCCAACGATTAATAATTGTCTTGCCATCCAAGTCCAACCACCAAGACTGAGAGGCAGCTCACCTGGTTTCAGTTGGCGCCACTTTGAGCGCAAAAGTGGCCAACCAGCTCGTTGCTAAACTTAACCCAGCCAACACATTCCTTGCCCGCCCCCCCCCAACAAACTGCCGCCTTTTCATTTCAATGGAGTAGAAACATCCAGTTCGAGCGGAGAAGCCGAGCTCGGCGCCGATATCAATCTTCGCCCAAATCTCCAACAACAACAATAAAACCTATCGACACGAATCTAGAGAACGCTCAAGTGGTTGATTGATCATTGCAGAGTTTCGCTCACATTTGCGTTTGTTGTTTGGGATTTGGCGTATGAAGGCTGTTTCGTGTTGGGCTCATATGGTCGCTTTGGCAAACATTTGATCCCACTTGAAGCGCTGACAGTGATACCAAGCAACCAAATTGAGGCTCGCCAAAGCAAACGGGAGCAAAACAAACAAACTCCATCCCTCCCTCCTTAAGGATGCTATTGCGATCCTGTTGCCTGTCCACCTGGTAGCTTTGCTTGGCGCCATTAATTAGTCTTGGACGAAAGTGGAACTCGAACAAAGAACAAAGTGTCGATTATCGAACGATGGGCTTGCAACTCTGAGCGCTCCTGAGTCGTCCGCTTGCAGGCAAAGGGTGTCGGCCTCTAACTGTGGAGCTCGCGAATGAAAGCCCTTGAGCCGGCCGACTCAGGCCAAAGGCTCGCCGGTAAGCCAAGCGGCTCACCTGAAGGCAACTAGCTTACACAGGCGCTGGATGCGCGGCGAGCTCGCTTGCTCGAGCAAACGAAACTGGCCACTTGTTAGCGCACAGGACTTGAGTCAAGACTCTCGTTCGGCTCAAAGTTCGGGCCAAACGCACACTTGCTCTGTGCCGCCATCGAGCTTCAGCCAGAAAGAGAGAGAGAGAGAGACAGAGAAAGGGAGAGCTGCCAGATTCACTTTCATTCCAACAACTCACCTGACGCTGGCCAGACGACGAGCGCATGGCAGCGACGATGGACATGACAGGCGGAGGGGCGAGCAAGAGTTACAGGCTAGCCGGCCGATCGACCGTTGGATTGGCTTACTGAGCGAGTGAGCGAGTGAACAAACAAACTGAGAGACTTGATATGCCGCCACTGCAACCGACGACGAAGACAAAGACTGGCAAGATCCTTGGCGGACGAGCAGAAGCGAGCCGACCGGCCGACTGGTTGAGCGACCCACTGACAGGTGAGCTAATGAGCCGGCCTCCTCCAGATCCAATTAGCGGCACGTCCATCAATCAAGCCGAGGTTTTTGGGAAGAGTTGAGAGTCAAGAGTTGTTGGCCAAGCGGCGCGGAGAGCTTTGAGTTAGTTGGAACTGGAGGTCGAGTCGCAGGAGTGGTTGCGCGTGGTTTTGCAATTGAAGGCGAGCATCATGGACGACACCCAAAGAATAGTCAAGTGCGGAAATTTGTCGCTCCACTCGGCAGGCGGCTTTTTCAAGGTGAGTCGATGGCGCGAATAGGACTTTGCGCCCCATTTCGGTCCGATTGGACTGAACTAGGATGAGCTGAGCCAAGCTAACTCCCGAACACTCGCCAAAACAGAGGCGCTGGCATAGCAAATACCTGGTCCTGTATGACGGAAGCAAGTCCGGCATCAAGAGGCTCGAGCTGTTCGACTCGGAGATCAAATTCAAGAAACAAAATCCGGCCAAGATAATTCCGCTAGTCGACTGTGTTCGAGTGGTTACCTGTCAGCGACACAAGACCATCTACACGTTTGAGGTGAGTTTTACACGAATTTCTAGAACCAATTTTCTTCGCTCAGGGAGCTGAAAAAGTGGGCCAATTTTTGAGCTCAAAGGCCCTCTCGAGTGCAAGTTGAAAGGGAAATTTTATGCTCACGAACTGCAACTTGCTGCCTCTGATTGAGTTTGGGGATTGCAAATGGCCATTAGAAGTGCCAATTTTGGGAGCGAGAGAGAGAGAGAGAGAGATAGAAAGGTGTTGGCTCGCTCGTTTTCTGCAATATGCGAGTCTCGCCGGCCAGAGATGGATAATTAATCATGATTCTTGGCGGTCGCTTGTTATCGGCGCCGCTTGCAACAGGTGAATCAATCGGCAGCCAATCATTAGCCAGCACCCGAGGGCGACGCCTCCGCAGGTCGAGGCTTCCGCAGCCACCAGTCGAGCCGAGTTGCCTTGGCTGGCCGCCGGAGAAATGGATGCCATTTCCGGCCTAGTTTGCCCACCTAGTTCAGTTAATTGGCGCCGGCGCCTAGCTAACCGCGCGCGGTCGCCTCTTACATGGGCAAGCTCAAATGTATGTCACTGGCGGCGAGCCGCAACTGGCCGCCACCGATGCCGCCGACTGAACTCGCTTCCCTTGTTTGCGTCGGCGCTAATTAATTGCACCTGACAAGAGTATTGGCCGCAGCCCAATTTGCGCCCGCGCTGGCCACCACCTGTGCGAGCCAGGCAAACCTTTCGGCGCTTGCTCGCAGGCGGCCGCCCTTTTGCTGCATTACATTGCATGCACATGTGTGCGCCGGCCAACATTGCACCAGCCGCAGCGGGGCGGGCAAACAAACTGGCGCGGCCAGTTCGGGGCACCAGTAGGCAGCTTTGATGGACGAGCAAGCCATGGGATGCGGCCCATTTGAGCGATCGCAATTTGATGATCGATTTGTTTTTATCATTTGGAGGCTAGTATGAGCAAGCGAGCGAAACATCAACAAGCGGCCAGGTTAAATGTCTTGCGCACGCAATCAGCGCCAGTCAAAGCTGCCAGCTTTAGTTGGATGGTCTTGGCTCAAGCTCAAACTTCCATTCAGCCAGGTGAGAAGTCGAACAAACTAAGAGCCTCGAAAACCTCCTCTGCGGCGCAAGCTAATCGGCTTACTGGCGCTCAACTCTCGTTAGACTAGCTAACCGCTCGAGAGAGGCTTTATTATCATTATCATTACAACAACTATTACCATTATTGCCATTGGCCAAGCAACCATCGATATCACCATGCGAATTGATTCCTATCTCTCGTCTAACTCTAAACCCTCAAGCCGGTCGCTGTCCTCTCCCGCAAAATGATCGTGCTCTCCCCCACTGGCGGCTTAATCTGACCGCTTGAAGGAATGAGGCCGGCGAATGCTCGACCATCATCGAGAGATGCAGATTTGTTTTTCATAAAATACTCATCCCAAGTGAAGTCTGCCTAGCGCCACTTGGGAGACACAAATGTTTGGATAAAAATTTTTTTCAGTTAAGCCCACGACGAAATCTGTCCAAATCGATCAGCTTGCGGAGCTGATCTAATTTGCCCCAACTGACCTACCTGCGTCATTGCATTCAAGTGCTCGTGCTCGACTCTAGCGTCTCTTGAACCCGACGGCCATTGATACTTTTTTAAGTTTTCCACCTCCAAAAGCAACCTCTCTGGCGCGGCTATGCAGGCTGGGGCGAAGAGTGTTAACAATGGGCCGCCAAGTTTCGCTTTTGCAGCAATTGTCGGCGGCAGGTGCTTTTTGCAAGCCTCCACTCAGCTCCGAGCGAATTGGCCTTTGCATCGAACTCCACCACCACCACCAGCTGGTCCTTGCGGCAACTAAACCGCAAAGGTTGCAAACCGACTACCTGTGGACTTACTGCAGCATTACGCCCTCTCTCAACGGCGATAAATCGTCCGTTTTAGCCCTAATAGTTCAGGTTTGTGCCATCGCCAGTGCCAACTGGTCTAAATGGGCAAAGAATTGCAACCAATTTTTGGATCGGGAGACACATGTTTTTGTGGCCAATTTGCCGGTGGCAAACTAAACCTTGCGCCTTCAGCCATAGAATGGCCACTTTAGATGGCCAACTTTCGCGATTGGTGTTTGTTTACAATTTTATGAAATTTTTGAAAATTTCGCTCGCCCCTCTATGCGCCAATCGCTCGAGCATACCATTCTTGTGAGGGCCACCCAAAATGATTGCAACTTTCCTCGACCAAACAAATTCGGACGCCAGAAGGGGAGGCTGAAATTCAATTTAAAAGGAAGCGGCCAGAGCTAGTGTCTATCATCTAATGCGAGCACTTAATTTTCTCTTATTATTCAATTTGAATCTCTTAGCCTGAAAGCAATGCGAGAAAGGTGGCAACTTTTCCCGGCCAAACAAGTCGTCTTGCCTGAGGTGCTTTAATTCATTAACTTTGTAAGTCGCCTCCAAAGCGACAGCAAGGATAGAGAGAGGCGGGTTAGCCTTCGCCGGTTTGGTTTGGTTCAGTTTGAGGCTCAAATGAGCCGGTTTAAGGTGATTTACCTGGCCGGCTTGTGTGAATTTGCGCGTTCAGCGCTGGTTGTTGTCGTAAATATAGCCAGCTATATGCAACAATTGGCCACCACATTTTCCCCAGACTAGCCCTTTGTATCGGTGGCCAGCACAAAGGGCCTTGGCGGCTGCGAGGGTGCGAACTCATGGCCATTGATGGGCCTGCATTGTTTCTGATGCATCTCAATCGCAGTGGCCGGCTCCAGGAGGCTGCGATCCGTCCACTAGAGCCGTTGAAAATCCGCAACTACTTGTTGCTTATCCCTTTTGCCAGGAAGAAACAAACCCCGGCCATAATCTAATTCAACCGCCAGCTAGCCTCTCGGCCGATGGCGAGTAGTGGGCAGGTAATGTGCCCTCTCGAAGTGAATGCTGTTCGGGCGCCAACCGAGCTGGCGACTTTTGTGCCCTAACGAGTCTCTGCCTGTTGCTGGCTTCATCAAACCTGGCAGCTGCAATCAAGTGGCTCGCAATGGAGAGCTGGCGCCTCGGAGGGCTCGTGTGATGCGGACAAGTTGAGAGTGAAAGGCAGGCAGCTGGAGGACAGGTAGGGAGCGAGAGGCGAGCGGGAGGCAAAGAATTAGAATCATTTGTTTGAGCGCAATTGGTTGCATTGCATTTGCTCCAATGCAATGGCTCAATCTCGAGTTATTGGTAGCAACTCAGCCTGCCAATTGGCTTTCAAACAAAGAGAGGCTCGATTTCAATGAAAGCGAGCGAGCGAGCGAACGATCCATCCATCTGGCTTCGTTTTCTATTTCAGAAAGCGGAAAGGAAAGAACACCAGATTTGGGGGGTTGGGTTTGTTTCGCAATGAATTGAGGGGAAGAGAGACTAAGGCAATGGGCTAGTGTTTCGTCGTCGTCGTCATCGTAGTTTTAGATGCATTGTACACGGTGGACAGTGGTAGTCATTGGACAGGAGCGCAAAGGGTAGTTTTTCCTTTGTGGCCGCCGAGAGAAAACGCGCTTGCTCGACCTCGAGCGCGCGGCTCAACGGAGAGCCCGCTAAGCTCGCTCATACCCTTCAACAACTTCATCCCGCTGGCTAAAAATCGATTGTTCTGGCCAAATGATGAATGAGCGCAACTTAATCGGCGACGACGGCTGCCCGCCCGGCCAAGGGGAAGTCTCGGAGTGCAGAGTGGGGGGGGGGAGGGAGCTTTCTTTGGGCGAGCGCGAAAAGCTGCGCCAGCCACCAAGGTGGATTCGAGCCGAGAGGCGGCGGCAACCCTGGGCCGATTTGTTCTGCGAGCTCGGCGTGAGCGACCGTCCGCTTGCATGGAGGTAGCGCTGCCAAGTGTCCAGCTGAATAAACTTGGCCACTCAATCACATGAGGCCACGCGAACAAGCTGCGCCCAGCTACATCACCTGGCCAAGCAGTTGTGGCTGCTTACGAGGTTTGTGCGTATGCAAAGTGCTAATTAAATCTACTTTGTTTCAGAAAATCGGAGCGCTCAGTTTGGTCGTAAGCCAACTGGGTTAACTGCCACCGAGATCCATCTTCGCGAGTGAGCTGACAGGCAAAGCGAGCCATCTGGAATGAGCATGGAGCTTCGGCTGGCTAGGCCTCATTTGCATCCAAATAAGCGCTCGCTCTCAATCGGCCCATGTTTACAGCATCACTTCCAATCGATGGCGAGCGGACGAGACAGCAAAGCTAGCAGAGGGGCAACGGAGCCGGATCCAAGATGGCGCTTAGACCTCCCGCTGGCTGCGAGAACTCTTCTCGCTCGCTCGCCCACTTTGCGCCTCCCTAGCTTGCAAACACAAATCTCATGAATCTAAAGCCAGTCGTGTGGTTGCCTTGAGCTTGCGGAGTTCGTGGCAGAGCAATGGACTCAGCCAGTTGGGCCGCCACCAGGGCAGCAGGAGCGGCCAGTGTTAGCACACTCGCGCTCTAAAAGTGCCGCAAAACTTCCGAAGGAACAGGCGGACTCGAGATGATGCATCGGCGGCAGAGCAAAGCAAACCTAGCGTCATGGGGAACGAGATTGCTACGACACACAAGATGCACGATCTACTTAGGGCGGGCGAGCGAGCAAACGAGAGCCATTGTGTCCGACACTTTTGGCCAACAATGATCCTTTGTGTTTGTATTATTTAGATCCATTTAAACTAGCCGCTCTCTCCCTATCTGCTCCCTGTAAGTCCGCTCGTCTGCTCGAACCGTGTTTGCCGCTCGCCTGTTGCGCCGCAATAACAGGCCAAAGCCGACAAGACCCGTGCCAAGCTCCAATCGAGCGCTCGCGGGTTGAGGTGAGAGATCAGCGCACCGTCCTCCCGGCCCAGGACCGTTTAAGCGCCATGAGACACAAATTTACATACAAACTGCCCACCAGCTGGCCAACGGTCGCTCTGGCGGCAAGCTGACTCGAGCGAGCCAGCCAAGTGGCCGCCAGCATGTAAGCTGGCTCCTTGTCGCCGCAACGATGCCGCCGCCGCCGCCGCTTGAAACGAGCGTCAATTGAGCCGCCTAGAGTGGGGAGGCGAGGTCACAGTCGTGCCAGGTAACGCGCGCCCGCTTGCCCGCCCGCCACAACCGAGCGGCCGCTCGAGGACGGATATGCAAATTTCGAGCCGATACCAAATTAATTGCAGCCAGCTAGGCGGACAGTCTCGCGCGGCCAACTGGCCGGCCGAGCAAATATTGGCAATCGTGCGCCCTCAAGCCACGTGGAGAGGGCAGAGGATTGGCCCGCTGGTGGCAACCTGTTGACGTGCAAACCTCTCGCTCGCTAGCCGTGAACTTGATCATTGGCGGCCAAAGGTAATTGATATTCTGGCCCCCAGCTTCTCCCTTCTCCAGCTTCCCATTTACCTGCCAAGCCGAGCGCTCTTGTCTCTCCGCTTGGGCGCCACACTGCGAGCGCCGCCCACGCGCCCGCATGGTGGCCAGGGCGGCGAGTTCGAGCTCGATGAATTGAATTTTCATCATGAGCTCGCGATCAATCATCGGCTTGCTGGTTGGCTGCGTTGTTTGCGCTGTCGCCGCCGCTACTGGCGCCACTGCAGCCGCCGCCGCAGCCACGGCAAGACCGACAAAGGGCCGCCGAGAGGGCTTGGCGGCGAGCGAGCGAGCGGCCGGCCAAGCTGGTCGCCAAGGAAGTCGCAGCGCTCTGTCCGGGAGAGGAAGGCTCTTCTCACTCTCTGCAAGCTAACGCTGAATTGCGTCACCATAATCCGATCCAAAGTAAGCCAGCTCGTCTCTCTCCTCTCTCCGCGCGGCCGCCGAGCCCTAGAGCGAGCGGACAGATCACGCAGCGCTGTGGCCCATTGTGCTCGGCCCGCACTTCCCCCAACCTCTTCCGGCTCCGGCGCCCGGACGTCGGCCCACAAAGCCGCCCCACTTGCGGGCGTAGTGGACGGCGGAAGGACGCTCTTTGTGGCGGCAGTGGCGAGCGGCGCCGCAAGCTGTGCAGCTCGGCGTTAGCGTATTGTTGCGGCGAGCCGCTCTTGGGCCGCTCAAAGTGGTGGCGTTGAAAATTGGACGGAATTGCCAGCAAATGGGATTGAAAGCGAGCGGCTCAGTGTTCACGCGGAAGGAGAATGGGAAGCCGCTTCTATTGGCCTGCAAACTGGCCTTGCCTTGCCGAGCGAGCGCTTGGCGCCTAGCCGGGAGCATGAATTGACACCTACATGAAGTCGAACGGGCTTGTGTGTGCGCTCGGCGGTGAGAGCTTCCAGGTGGGCTCGCCGCTCAGGGCTAATTGGTGCCCGCTTGTTGCCATTGAGCACTTGCGCAAACACTGGCCACCGCTTGGCTCCAGGCTGGAGCTCGTGGCCAAGGCTGCAGCGCAACACTGGCCGCCGCCGCCGCCGCCGCCGCCAAGCTCAACGCTCGGGGCACTTCCATCGGCGCCGGAAGGAGCGCGGCCAGAGGCTTGGGCGGACTCCCTTTGGTGGCCAAGGAGACGTGAGAGCGGCTAAGCAATAAATTGCGTGACGCTCGATTGGAAGTGTGGATTCGGCCTGGCTCATTGGAATTGGCCGCCAGCTTGGCCGCTTGGCCTGTGTTCAAGTTTGTCTCCTCTGGGCTAGGCAAGTCAAGTTTAGTCTTGTCTCCGCTCCTCTCGCCCCTCCTTCACCTATCGTCACTTTCCGTTGCTCGTCGGGCAGCCAGCTCGACGGTTTGTCTACCGATTAGCGGTGTTAATTCAGCCCGTTTAAGGAGGGAGCCGAGCGGCTAGCGGAGACATTTTAGGGCCAATTGTGTCCGCGCAACTCTGGCCGCAAAGACACAGGAGCCAGCCGACTTGCTCTCCATTCAGTAGCCTGGCCAGCCAGTCCAATTATCTCCTTGCAAGGCGACCAAATAAACTGCTCGCTAAAACGATGAACGCTTGAACTTTCCCTCGCTCTCGTCCTATCTGACTTGCTCGTATCAAATGCTCTCGGATGGGCAAGCGAGTTCGCGATAATGGGCAAACGCGAGTCGCGCCCAAACTCGCGCCAGCAAGCCTCTCAGCAAGCTTGGCCTCCCTTGCAAACAAGCGCCCTCTCCCAACTTGATGTTGCGGCTCAGAGAACAACAGTGGCCAACACAATAACTGGCATAAGCGTGGCTGCGAGAAAACCTAAGCTAATCTTACAAAACTGAACCTAACCATCCACCAAAAACACCCTCCAAACAAAACCAAAACAAACCGAAATCGAATTGCCACTCTAACGCGCTTGCGAGCGCAGGTTCGAACGAGCGACCAGTTCTACCTTCTTGCAGCGCAATCCTTTCAGGACATGAACGATTGGGTTAACTGTCTTCGTTTGGTTGCCTTCGGCCAGAACTCGAGTTGCTCGGCTTCGCAGCAAAATTCAAGCCAACTTCAGCTCTTGGCTGGCGCGCAAAACAACAACAAGCGGACCGTTGGCGCCGCCGCCACCGCCAGCGCTGAGCCAGTGGCGCCCTCGTCCCAACCAAAAGTGGACGTCCTGCTCGAGAAGAGAGGCTGCCCTGTTGGCCAGGCCGCTGTTATTAGTCGCACGGCCGACTACGTCAAGTCTCTCGACCAACAGAAGGCGGTCGCTGTGGCCATGAGCGCCCTCGTAAGCCAGACGGGGCCCCCGCCGGCTGCTGCAGACGCTCATCCGGCTTTGCTTGGCCCGGCAGCGCCCGCGGATCGCCCAAAGCAGAGCTGCCTGCTGACAACCGCAAGCCAGGCTGCTGCAGCGGCCGCGAGCGCCTTAGCAAAGACCAGACAACGACAACCAAGCCTCCTCGGCTCCTGCAAGCCCCAGCCACCCACCGACTCGCCTTTTATCCAGGCAACGGCTGCCTCGCGGGCACCCAGTGGCGCGCTTGTGGCCACCATCGGCCAAATCGACACCCTGACGCCAACCGTCCGCGGCCAGCTCATTTCGGCCGCAACAAGCAAGCGAGCTCTCCCGAATCAAGGGTCCAAATCGCAACAGGTAGGCGCCTTGGATGAGGAGGAGGAGAATATGCTCTATTGTTCCATTGAGGACAATCCAAGCGAGCACAATTATAGGGTTAAAGTTATTGAAACAGAATTGTCGCTTAGGTGTCAACTCAAATGCTATCAACTGACTGCTCCAACAACCATAAACCAGCAGTACGAACAATTGGGCCAATTTCAAACAAAGTGCGAGAATTCAACATTCAGCGGCACCATGTTGCCGCAGCTAGTGACCTTCTACCAGCTTATTGTTGGCCCCCAAGAGTTGACGCTCCTAAACGATTACGCGGCCTCCTCGCTCAAGCAACAACAACAACAACAACAGGGCCTCTGGTCGTGGCCATACCAGTGCATTAGGCGCTACGGATTCGACAAGGACAATTGCTTCATGTTTGAAGCTGGCCGCAAGTGCACCTCCGGCCCCGGCCAATTCATAGTCCAAACGCCGAAGGCTTACAACATCTACCAGGATGTGGTCAAGTTTGTAAACGAATTGCGGAGTTTAAACACCAACGAGACTAGTGGTTTGCTGGCAGCGCAGAATGTCAAGGAGCAAACAGGTGAAGGCTTCAATCAGCCAGCTAAGCAACATCAAGTTGCACCAGCACCAAAGTCTAGCACAGTCACTCAAATTCCTGTCACTTGGACACCAAGCGCTCCAACTAATGTAACAATCAATGTTGACACAACAGACACTAGACAACAATTCTTCGACACTCTTCGTCAGATGGAGACGAACAATAGTTCACCAAAAAGTCATTTGCAAGACAAGGATGACAACAACGAAGAAAGTGATGGGAGGGGAGGCACAAAATTTAGCTCAAACACTAGTCACTCGAAGGGAGATTCACTCTCGCCAGCAAGCTCGCCAGCTTCAACTGCCTCGGATACAACACAGGTGTTGAATGGAAGCTCAAACTCATCCATTCAAACTAAGTCAAATGGGAATAACAAATCGGCTGCAATAACGCCCGAGGAGACGGATGAGAGTGGATACGAGCAAGGCGATGACTCAGTCGATAGCCTTGCGCCCTCACGAATGAGGCTCATCAACGGTGGAGCTGCAAGAAAGAGACAAGCAAATGATTCCATGTCCTCTTCATCCTCGACATCGAGCGGTGGAAGCCCTGGACACTCTGTTAGCAGGCGGTCAACGGGTGGTTCTGTTGGCGGCGCAACCTTCAATAGCCAGGGACCGAGCAAGAGGTCGCCATTGAAAACAGCTCCCACAGCGGCAGCTAAGAGTGAGAGCAAACTAGCTGGAGTGCGCAACCTGATCACCGATAAAGTCCAACTCGACGATTTTGAGGCCAGTCTGATCCGGGATGTCTATAGCGAGATCACCAAATTACACGCCAAATTTGCGGTTACTAGCGGGTCAGCGGATGATGGTTCAATAAGTGACAATAGCAGCAGCAATGAAGGCTCCGACTCAACCAGCATGGTAGAGCACGAAGAGTGCGCTTTGGGCGAGCCAATGTATACAAACCTTAGGGGACCTGGAGGGCGAAGATCAGGCCAGGAGGAGGATGACGATGATTGTCAGCCAGATCCGAACCGTAAATCCTCTCACAATTTAAGACTTCAGTCTCAAACTATTCTTCGAGAGCGACCTCCATGTGCCGATCTCTATGCCAATAATAACCCTGACTATTTATCGCCGTCTCGAAGTGGCCCTATGTTCCCTACAACCTTGAATCCCATTCCCGAATGCGGCGAGTTGGCCCCCCAATCGCCCAAAACAAAGTTACATGGCTACCATGAGATTGGGCAGACGAAGGAATTTGGTTCGTCAGGGCGTCGTTTTGACAATGTTAGGAGTAGCGAAAACGCCAGCGCCAAAAGTAAAAACACTGGACTCAAGCAAGCGATGCAAAAATCCAGGTTGCCAACCAACCATTACGTGATCAATGATGTCCAGTATGCCAAAATATCCAGGAATATGCGCTCGAAACATGACTAGAGCTTTTAAACGTTGTTAGAAGCATAAATTTGTTCAAGTTTTTGATTGTAATCAACTATATAATACAGACATGATAAATGACGGCTTATCGTCTAGTTGTGTTCGTAGTTTGTCTTATCCGAATACATCTTGGTGCATTTTCCAGCGAGTAAAGAATTTAAAATTTACCGCTAAAGAAAATGCTGCCGAGTTGTCGTTGCTTCGTTGCGCAAGCGCACTTTGACGTCCGCGCTCAGTGAGCCCACTGCACGCTCATTTCCTCTTGCCCTGTGCCCAATGGAAATCGAAGCGCTGTCCACATGTTTGCATCTGATCTGCACCAGCCATGTCAACTTGCTACAAGCCGGCAGTTTCAATATCACTATTATTGCCAAAACAACATCCTGACCCTCGCCTCAGGCCCATTTAGAGATACATACCATTAGACTCTTTCGAAAACCTAGACTCAAGGAAATCCGGAACGTCGCACTGTTCTAGACAATCTAGATAATAAGATTCAATCATGGCGGATACCAAGAAACCAACGACCGAAGCACCAGATCGCAAAATCCGTATGACCTTAACTAGTACAAACGTCAAAGCTCTCGAAAAAGGTTTGTATTCATGATAGAAATCGTCATTCCTTGTCCATTCAACACACCTAACAAATTACACTTAACCCAATCTTGTTTGCACCCAATCAACTCAACCCATACAGCAACCTCCGAGTTCTTGTCCAGAGCTCAGAAGCGGGATCTGAAGAGTTATGGACCAATTCGTATGCCAACAAAAACGCTTAGGATAACCACAAGAAAGACTCCATGCGGTGAGGGTTCAAAAACATGGTCCAGATATCAGCTCAGAATCCACAAGAGGGTATTAGATTTGAAGAGCACCCTGGACATTGTGAGAGAGGTGACACATGTGGTCATTGATCCCCTTGTAACAGTTGAAGTCACAGTCGATGATACAATGAAGAGCAAGCTAGCCAGTATGCAAGAGCAGAAAGAGGTGGCTTAGGTGAGCTTACATAAAGATGTTCGGCCTACGATGGTAGGCACTGGTGTACGAAATAATAAAAATTAAACTAAAAAGTCATGCATGTGCGGCTCGTTCCACTTTGTCGTTCAACAGTATCTTCAAGTCGCGTTCTCCCACAAATGCTGCGTGCCCAAGGAGAAATTTTCCCCAAAGCCATGATCCTCTCAGTATAGTGTCAGCCGAACTATTGGTGGCTATGCTTGATTATTACGTACAACAATATATTTCCACCTCCTTAACGTTGCTGCCAACAATATCAATTTATTACTAAAGGAATTGGACATTGTTGATTGAAGCTCACGGTGTGAGTCACCTTCATTGAAGTGTGAATTCAACCAGGGCTGATGGAGATGACGATCTATTGCGATAGACACTAGATTTGTTCAAGATTTTCACCACCAGACAACTTTCATTGGGTGTCCAGACTGCGAGGCCGAAACAAAATCGCAATGTCGGCTTAATTGAGTGCTAACCAATCCGGCAGCCCATCTTATCAATATCTCGGCCTGAAATCTGCAGACAAACTTGAGTATCATACAACTCTCGTCACTGATCAGTGATCATTTAGCTTCAATACTACTAGGCAGCGAAAAATCAGGCTCGCGCCCACATTGATGGAACCTCTAGTTTGGCGTCAAGATGTCGCAATCTTTAAACAGGTTAAGCCCTCAATCATCTTATCACTCAAAGCCATCGTATGTCATCAATAAGAATCAAGGTATGACGACCTCTTGAGTACGCAACCTGTCAATGGTCAAAAACTGAGACTATTTCTGAAGTAGCTTACATACAACTAGACTAGATTAAGAGCTACAACTTGAGCCCATATTTCACCATATTTTTTCTAGTGAAACAACAAAAATTCAAGTAGAGAACCATGGACGAGTTTTGTGGTTCTCCCTTTTGGCAACAGAATCTCACATGGGACGTTCAAACCCAGCCCGATTTCACCCCGTGTTTCCAAGAAACAGTCCTTATTTGGATACCATGTCTTCTGTTATTCCTGTTTGCCCCGCTGGAGATAATTAGCATCTACAGGTCTGAGCGCAGGTATATATCTGTCACCTTACTCAACATATTCAAAACCTTCCTTGCCACAGTATTATGTGCGCTGAGCGTAACTGAACTCGTCGAATCGCTGACAAAAAGCGAACCCGTCCCCCTAGTAGATTATGTGACACCTATTATAAAGTCTCTCACATATGTGCTCGTATTTGGTCTCAGTGTATTCTATCGAAATAGGGGGGTTCATACATCGAGTCTGATGTTACTTTTTTGGCTTCTGATGTCGCTAGTCACCATCATCAACTTCCGTTCATTGCTCCGCTCGGTCATTCAAGATCGCTCTACAAATGTCTTGGCCGACTGGGATGTATCAGAGCTCAAGTTCACAGTGAGAATAGTTTCGACCCCAATTGTCATAATACAACTTGTACTTGCGTGTGTTGCGGATAAGAAAGCTCAGGATCCATTTATGGTTACAGGCGAGGATTATAGAAACCGCTCGCCAGAGCTTGATGCCTCCATACTTTCACAGATAACTTTCTGGTGGCTGAACCCGCTCATGTTACTAGGATACAAACGAGCACTCACTCAAGAGGATCTATATGCCGTCCGCCATTCGGACAAGACTGAGATAGTTACACAAAAATTCGACTCTCTGTTGCTACCGAGCATACAAAATGCTCTAGACAATAGGCGAATGGAGACTTTCAACCCTACCTTGGACCCCGCCTCTAACAAGCTCCTATCTAGTAGAAGCACTCTTCCAACATCCTCTTGGATACCTCATTTTTGGAGGTGGGGTTCGAAAAGCGGAGAATCGTCGGATGACCAGAAGGAGGACAGTCCGACCAAATTTGTTGGAGTTTCGGGTATCATAATGAAAGCTTTTTGGACCTACTTAATTACTGCTTCAATAATCAAGCTAGTATCAAGCTTGCTAACCTTCGCAAGTCCATTACTACTGAGCTCGATAATTGGATTTATAACAAGTGGTGAACCTAGTTGGAGGGGTGTCTTTTACGCCGGATCCCTTTTCCTTTTATCACTGGCTGATTCAATCTTATCAAATCGTGAACAATACTTAACTGCCATCAATGTAATGCGAATAAGAACCTGCGTTATCTCTGCCATTTATAGGAAAACACTTCGACTCTCAAATCAGGGAAGAAAGGATTATACAACCGGTCAAATAGTGAATCTTATGTCATCGGACAGTCAGAGAATCGTCGATCTAGTACAAAACTTCAATAACTTGTGGTCAGCTCCCTTACAACTCATTTTGAGTATGATTCTGCTATACCAACAACTGGGAGTCGCCATTTTTGCAGGTCTTATCGTCATGCTTATTAACGTTCCCTTCAACGGATGGATAGCCGTCAAGTTGAAAGAATTCCAACAACTAGTTATGCGACAGAAAGATAAGAGAATCAAGCTACTCTCTGAGATTTTTAACGGTATCAAGATAATCAAGATCCATGCATGGGAAGAGCCGTTTAAAAAAAGAGCTAAGGATATTCGGGGTGAAGAAATTAAGAATCTGAACTCACAAACTTGGTACTCGGCAGCAATCACTTTCGCTTTCACCTGTTTACCTTTCGTCGTAGCATTGGCTAGTTTCGCAACTTACGTATTAATTGATCCAAGTAACGTCTTAGATGCACAGCGGGTTTTCGTTTCGTTATCTTTATTCAATATCATAAGGATTCCCCTGGCCTTATTGCCGATGCTCATCACTAACCTTTCCGTATTCTTGGTTTCCGTTAGACGGATAAACAAGTTTTTGGAAAGTGACGAAGTTGATCCGAGCTCAATCAAACAGATCGACAATGATGGTAATGTTATAAAGATCGTCGGAGGTAGTTTCAAGTGGGAAGAAAAGGGTGACATAGTTATCGATAAGGTCGACTTTTGTGTACCTAGGAGGAAACTAGTGGCAGTAGTGGGACCAGTTGGCTCAGGCAAGTCATCACTTTTATCTGCGATTCTGGGTGACATGGAAAAATGTGATGGGGAAGTCATGGTTGATTTAAGAAGTAGTATGGCCTATGTTCCTCAAGAAGCATGGATACTCAACACAACACTCAAGAACAACATAATGTTCAACAAGGTTGTTAATGAAGATAGATATAGAAAAGTTTTAGATGCTTGCGCTCTCGTGCCTGATATAGATACACTTGAGTACGGTGACCAATCTGAGATCGGTGAAAAGGGTCTCAATCTTAGTGGCGGGCAGAAGCAGAGAGTTAGCCTGGCGCGAGCTGTCTATGCGGATACCGATATTTATCTGATGGATGACCCGCTAAATGCGGTCGACGCCCATGTTGGTCGGCACATCTTCGACCACATCATTGGACCCAAAGGCATTTTACGAGATCGCACTAGAGTTCTAGTAACAAACAAACTCTCCGTTCTGCCGGAAGTAGATCAGATTGTCGTCATGAAAGATGGACGTATCAGCGAGAGCGGAAGCTATGAAGAGCTTCTTAAGAACAGAGGCGTTTTCTCTCAGCTTCTAGTCAGGTACTTACTTGAGAATATCGAAGGCACGGATATAAGTGAGGACGCTAGAACAGATATCATCACAAAGGAATTGAAACGCCTCGAAGACAAACTGGCACAAAAGAGCCCGGATAGCTCGCCAGTGAAGAGAGCGCTCACTCTAGAGCCTAAGAATCATTCTGAGTCGAACACGAAAGATGTAAATGGCCAGCATCAAGGACAAATGAACCAAGAGATATCTCAGGTAGGATCAGTCGGATTGGACGTACACATGAACTTTATCAAAACTATGGGGATGAACTTTATGATAGCTCTGGCAATCTTCACACTTTCATCGGCTTTCACCTTATCCTCCAATATTTGGCTAAGCGAGTGGTCGAATGATGCTCTTAATGATACACTCAGAAATAATACTGCACAAAGAAATCTCAGGTTGGGTGTATATGCCGGTCTAGGTTTAGGAGAATCTATCTGCATCATCATGTCCACTCTGTTATTGAATTTTGCCTGCCTTCGAGGATCAAAATTACTGCACAATCGAATGTTAGACAGGGTTCTCCGGGCACCTGTTTCATGGTTCAATACAACCCCTTCAGGCCGGATCATCAACAGGTTCTCCAAGGATATTGACACTGTCGATTTGACGATCAGATTCAACGTGCGACTTCTAATGGTTGTTGCGCTTAGATCTGTGACATCCCTCATATTGATCTCAGTAGGCTCTGTGTACAGTCTAATATTGATTGTACCGATCGTCCTATTATACTTTCTTTTTCAAATATTCTATATCTCAACGTCAAGACAGCTGAAGAGAGTTGAGTCTACAACAAGATCACCCATCTACTCTCATTTCAGTGAGACGATATCCGGAACTTCCAGCATTCGAGCCTTTGGTGTTAGTCAGGAATTTATCCTAGAGTCAAACCACCGTGTGGATGTCAACAACTCGTCATATTACCTAGGAATTGTAGCCTCCAGATGGTAAGTATGGTAGCCGCATCTGCTCTTGCCAGTGCTACAATTACTGATCACTCCCAATCTCTCAATTTCACGTAGGCTTGCGATGAGGTTAGAATTTCTCGGATTCATTGTGGTGCTCACAGCCTCCCTCATCGCTGTGCTATCTCGTGACACAATTTCCCCTGGTATTGCTGGACTGTCTGTCACGTATTCTCTCGCTGTGACTTCAGTTCTTGGTCTCTTGGTGAGGGTCTATTCGGACTACGAAACTAACGTGGTAAGCGTGGAGCGGTTGTTAGAGTATACTAGGACCCCTGTCGAGCCTGATGACGAAGAGGAGCCGACAGATCCAGATTGGCCAGCCAAGGGCCAAATTCAATTCGACGACTTCAGTGCTCGCTACAGGCCCGAGCTTGACCTCGTTTTAAGGAACTTCAGTTTAGAAATCAGTCCCATGGAGAGAGTTGGGCTGGTGGGTCGAACTGGTGCAGGTAAGTTGCTTGGGTTATTCGAAATTGTCATCTGACATTCGTTCATTTGCACTTTAGTCTCAACAGTTATGTTTCGTCGTTGTCCCGACTAGGCAAATCTTCTGTAACACTGGCATTGTTCAGAGTCTTGGAGGCTTCAGATGGATGCATCATTATCGACGACGTCAACATCGCCCACATAAATTTGAGGGTCCTCAGATCAAAGCTGTCCATAATTCCGCAGGAACCCATACTATTCACCGGAACTATTAGGCAAAACGTTGATCCCACAGAATCTCATGGAGATGATGAAATTTGGAGAGCAATCGATATGGCCCACCTAGGCACATTCCTTCGTGGTCTCTCGTCTGGTTTGGACCATGAAGTATCGGAGGGTGGCAGCAATTTCAGTGTTGGCCAGAAGCAGCTCTTCTGCTTGGCAAGAGCGTTGTTGAGGAAGAGTAAAATCCTAGTTTTAGACGAGGCCACAGCGGCTGTAGATGTAGAAACCGACGACTTGATTCAAAAGACAATCCGCCAAGAATTCAAAGACTCGACTATTGTCACCATAGCTCACCGGTTGGAAACCATTCAAGACTATGATCGAATTGTCGTGATGGAGGGCGGACATATCGCCGAACAAGGCTCTCCTTCAACTCTGATGAGGCGATCAGGAACTAAATTTCATGATTTGGCTAGAGAGGCTGGCCTGTTGTAATCGTTATCGACACCCCTAACTAATCACGTCCAGTGACTGCTCGATCTTCTGAAGACGAATCTAGCTGTAAAATTAGACCGTTAACGTGAGAACGATACTTGTTAGTTGCTTAAAGTAAACGAATTATACCTAGAGGTCGGCTTTTTAATACGGATAAACTCCTATTATTTCATCAATCATCTATTCGTTGAATGTTCACGCGTTCTAGCTTCTTTCTCCTATCGGCTGGAGTTACCAGGATATTGTTGTAACGACCACAGTCACACAAGGTTAAAACCTTGATGCCGTTCGCGCGTCTTGCTATGGAAAGGCTAGGTTTAGTGGATTGCGAGTTCATTCCAGTGTTATTCGTCGAACTAACTGATGGCGCGATGTTGCAGGGGATGGTTCTGGAAGATCGATTGATTTTGGTTGGCCTCTTGTCCCTACCATCACAAATCATAAGATTTGATTGACTGAGGTTCTGCCAATGGAGATCGCACTGTTCCGTAAGGAGATTCAGGTTCACCAAGAATGCGGAGCCCCTTGCATGATTTGAATATAGTCTCTTTGCGGAATCCAAAGAGTCTTTATGAGTTGTGTTGTCCGGTAGAGGAAATTGCAGCCCACGTAGGTAGAACTCGAATGCCGCTAGCCTAGTCTTGTTACAATGCAACTTCGAGAAGAGTTCATCATAATTGAACAAATCGTAAATGTCAACAAATCTTCGCTCATCCGGGCTTCTCCAACATACGACATTTGGGGATTGATCGAGGTTGGACTCGTCGTAAGGGACTGATGGGAGGAACAAACTTTTAAGCTTCGATAACACAGTTAAGAAGTTATCATACCGGGGTAATATCACATTTGATTGCTTTCCAATGTATTGTTTATTATCCTGGTCAAGTTGAGCAACAGATTGTATCTCTGCAATGTGCTTGTCTAGGAACCTTTTGAATTTAATCTGGCAGACTTTATTTGTAGGCTTGGTATAAAGATTTGACTCTCCTGCCCCGATTTGTTTCCTTTTCGATTCGCTGTTAGATTGTGAGTCAAACGCATGGTCAGTCTTACTTTGGTTATCGCCGTCACTGATGTCTAATGCAAGTGATGCGAACAATCTAGAATAAAAGTCTCCTTCATCATTTGATTCCTCTAGATCGGAGGCGCATCTCTGATCAATACCCATTGACTGCAGATCCGATTTGGTGAGTAAGTAAACAAAATCTTCGCGTTCAGTCAAAAAGATTGGACCCCCTTGCTGGTTCTGAGATTGGCTTTGTGATAGAATGCCCGTTTTCTTCAATAACTTATGTATTTGATCCTCAATGTCGTGAACAATGTTTGTTATATCGCTCTGGTCTAAAGTCCGGCCAATATAAGTAGAGTCACATACAAACAAGGCACGCGGACAGCACAACCGTGCCTGGCGAATCCATTGATGGGGAAACGTTTGCCTTGAAGCTATCGTTTCAAGGATATCAGTAACTCTAGCTTGTGATTTCAAACGCAACATTTCGACTATCTTGATCAGTCTTATCAGACTATAGTCAATAGTTAGTTCTGGGCTATAGAAAACAACAATATGCGACATTATGAACAAAATCAACATTACTTTGATGAGGTTCTGGTTCCATCTGGGCCATGAGTCCAAGAGGATTCCTTGAGCAGCACCGTTGTTCGAGGCATAGGCTGGATTTGTAGAGCGAGCAAGTTTATATAGTTTATCAGATTCTAGGAATGAAGTTAGATTGAGCACAATGATATTTGCTTTAGGATCTATCTGGCCTGTGACTTGAATCTCGAAGTTGTCATCAGTCATCGACTCGTGGGACTCGTCATTCTCAATAAATTTATCGTCAGAACCCGAATCACGCTTCATGGGACCTTTAGCCAGGACTTTCTCAGAATGACAAGAACCAAGTAGAGACTTTACTAGGTGATTTTTAGTTGGTGTCCCGAGAGCATCCTTACTTATGATGCTAACAACACAGACTCGATGCCGACCAAGAGACGCATCTTCAGCGAGATCGATAGCTTGTTTTATCGACGAATCATCGGGAGACAATAGAGAGAATGGATCCAGATGTATGACCTTCTTGTTGGCTCGGTGGTTATGAAAAGTGCTCGAGGCTGGGTTGTTCAGCAGCCTTGGTGACCTTGGGAGCTTGGATGCCGGGTTGCGCGCCATCGGAAGATGAGGACGCTTTCTTAGTTTTCTTCCCTAAAGATCTGCAACATGATTAACGAGCCAATTGTGTGTCAATAGTATATATTTTAATGACTGGAGATCCTGTTGTTGCTACGATTGTTATGAAGAGTGAGAAACTGCAAAGTCGACAAAACACACTCAATATTTTATCTTATTTATTACCCGCCAGGTTACGTGCGAAAATTGCCTGTGCTGGAGAAGGTGCTCAAACCCAGCTCGAGGAGCCAAGAAAAGATAGAATGCGTGCATGAGCTCGACAGTTCAATCCCTTTGGTCTAGACAATTGATACTTGGATGGTGTTGGAATATATGGGCCGACGCACGCAATCCTTCATAAATAGAGTCTCGATTGGAGTCAGACAGGAGGTTGATCATTCTTGACTGTGAGGCTCCCATCCTTTGCGGGCGAGTGGATTTTTCCATAACTAAACTGTCCAATATTCGCAAACACGGAAGTGGCTCAGAACAGGATGATCCAAGTTAGATTCATCGAACGCTCTCTTCTCTACGGGTACAGTTTTCTGTGGTTACTTCTACAATTCATCTATCCATCACCCTACTTGCCAGATTTCCGTGCCACGAGGAGTCACCATTTGATGTTCGATGTTGCGTCGAAGCGGCTAAGGAAATTTATTACCAGCCAGGAGGGAAAACTTTCAACTCTCGTTCTTTACCTTGTTACAGTCAAAGGCTTTATCATCATTGCAATCTACATGGTCTATCTAGCTACCCTAATCTCGATAGCGTTTGAATGTCACAAAAAATTTTTAACCATTAACAACATATCAAACGAAGATGAGCTGTCTTACAAGGGAGTCTATTACGCGCCTTTAACACATAGAATTTGCCTTTTCGTTGTGGTCTTCTTCGAATATAGCTTTGGGAGGACGAATTATTGGTTGATCTATGATAAGCATGACATGTTTTCGCTTAGCGAAAGAACCCAGCTCAAACTCTTGCTCTTGGGCATACTATTCTGCTTACCCTATGGAATCATGGACAGCCTTGAGGTATCAGACTATCTTAGTGTGCTGCCTGAGGATAGGTATAGTTTAGTGCGCTATTTTCACTTGGGCAAGATCAGAATACTCGAGAAATTTTCTCCATTCTTGTGTTGTCTAGTGAGTCTCTCATTGAGCAGCCTAACTATCTTGAGCAACTCTTTTCGATATAAACCCTTGTTGATCATAATATATTCGGCCACTTGCGTTCGACGCCACCTGAGGATCATCACTAATCAAATTATATTGGCCAATCAGAGGAAGGAAGAGAAAGAAGCAGGCTTTACAGGTTCAATGGTGACCAGTTGGGTTCAAGAGGACAAGCAGATTATTGCGACATTAGCGAGCCCAGAGAAGAAAGACTCGGGAATTGAAATGGGAGCTTGCTCGTCAGCCTCAAACAGCTCGCTCAGTTCGAGTAGGCTAAACTTTGGATTGGCGATCGAGAGGAGATCGCAAATTTGTCACGAGGAAGCGAGTGAAGAGGAGAAACAACCTAAATCAAATGGAGGAAGGAAACCAACTGTTTGCCACCTTGACTTAAGGGCGATAGGGGGCACAACTCACAATCATCTAACTATATCTAGTTGGCGACCTAATGCCAGCTCCCAGACTGAGCTATATGGTCCAACATGGGCAAGCGAGCCCTCAGGTCGCAAGCGGAAGTATTCCGTTTGTATTATGCAAAACTTGCGCCATCTTGAGACGCACCTAACTCGCCTGGACCTGTTTGTTGGCGACATTGACCGTAGTAATGCAGCTGTGGTGTTCTCAATGACCATTTTGAGTCTAATCCAGTTCATCTATAGCCTATTGTTCGTAATCAAACTTTCAAAGTCAATCAGGTTGATAGCTTTTGGTTTGGCCTACTGTCTTGGCCGGCTAACAATGCCGTTCATTCTACTTATGTCGGGTAATTTAATGGAACGCGAATCAAAAAGATTATTGGCCGAGATAGAGAGTATTTACTTGCAAGCGAATGTTCACAGCGTAATCCACTCGCAGTTTGGATCCCAAATGGCTTCATTGGAACGTATAATCAAGCTCCTGGAGTCAATCAAGTTTAATTGCGACAATTTATTGGGTATCAACATGAGCACGATGAAAAGCTTTGCTCTCTACACTCTAGCTGCAATCTTCTTGGTTGTCCAATACGGTAAGTTGTCCTATCTGCCGACACTGACTACCTATCTAGCGCTGCAAAGCCTCTCCGCGCGAACTTCCAAACGCGCACCCCCATTGGATCGGAAAATTGCGACAAGCTTGTTTGCACGGCTGGCAGCATTCGCTAATTAGCTCCCCCATATTCTTGCCCGACCCGACTAGATGCGCTAAATGTCAATTACGACAAACACGGCCAGCAGAACGCAACAAGCTACCTGGGATTGAGCGCATCAGCGAACAGGTAGCTAGCTGCTCGGTGGCTTGTTCCAGGAGCAGTTTCGATTATCAGGGCATTGATAGGGGGAAGTCTCAATTATAAGCTGGCGCGTTGATTTAATTATCGTGCATCGACATGTTTCGGTCTCGCTTATTCAAAGCAAAATTCAAAGCCACCTTAGAGGCTTTGGAACAGGAGAGAAAATTGTCGGCCATTAATAATTGTAGTTGCTGTTAGCCGAGCAGGTAGCTGACTTGAAGCAAGCGAGTAAGGTTAGAATTGAGCTACGAGCTGATTGCAATCCAATGGATCGATAATTATTCATTCATCGTGAACTTGACTGCCTCTTCCTATTCTCTCCATCCCCTCAACCTCCTCTGGCCTCTAGAGTTGGCCGGATTCGCGGGCTAGCGAGTGGGCGCAGATGCACGGCGTGCTAGAGTTGCTCGCAAGCGGCAAAGAGGACGCCGACCGACGGACGATGATCGGCCTATCAATCGACAACAATCGCCGCATCCCTCGCCTGACCAAACATTGCGAGCTAACCCCAATCTATATGTGCAAACCGATCACTCTCCTGCTACCGATCGCAAGCAGAATGGCCTCTCAAAGGCCGAGCGGGCCGAATGGAAAAGGTTTCCACCGAGAGCGGTTGCGTAAGCGGCGGCGATTTTCGTCCAGGCAGAAGGTTTAAAATGCAAATTTCGCGCCGCCAAACTATCAATTGGCTAGCACCAACTACAAGGGAGCCTTTAGAAATTGAACTCATCGAGCTCGAGCCCATTCATCAATAGTTACACCTGTTGCCGCTGCACTGGTTGTACTTGCAGAGGCAAAGGCAGTGGCGGCGCCAGCGCTGGTTAGCCGGCCAGCGCTTTGCAGGGTCCTCTCGCTTGCTTGCGTTTCATCGGCATCACGGCAGACGCTTGCGATAGCCGTTTGCCTCAATGCGCTCGCTTAGCAGAGGGTAGAATTATTAAATTTTTAATTGAGCCTCCTGAAAGAGCGAGCGGTTTTGCAGGTAGAGCGGGCGAAGATTGAGTTGGAAATTCAAATGGGCGAGCAAGACGAAATGGAAGCGGCCGCTCACGAAGCCTAACAAGCGGCCGGCTGGCTGGCTGGCTGTATCACGTTTGCCTCCTCACCTCTGCTACTGTTGCCCGATTGAGCGCTAAGGCCGCGATTGAATTTTCTTTTCTCAAAAGAAAAACACATCGGCCTCCTTCAAGGGGCTACCGCTCTTCTCGCGCTGCCAACAGTTGTGCTGTGCCAGACGAAGAGGTAGCCGGGCCAACAGGTGAGCGAGCGAGCGAGCGGGCAGGAGAATCTAATTAATTGTATCTATTAGCTTGGATCTTGGCAGAAAATTCGCCTCTCTCTCTCTCTCTCTGGCGCTCGAAAATTAAACTAGATCCGCCACCTGAGTGCTATGCAAGCGGCCGCTCGAGTTGGCTCGCTAATTAACAAACAAACATGGCGGTAGTTGGTCGGCCGGCCAAGGATCGGAGGGGGGAAGGCGGCGGCGGCGGCTGATTGTCTGTCGACTTGGCGGCCAGATCGGGGTTCGCGGGCGGGCGAGTGAGCGCAACAGGTGATTGTATTTGCCGAATTGGAGGAGGCCGACGGGTCGGCCACCGAGCGGCGCTGGACCAGAGCTCAGTTTGCTCTGGTTTGGAGCCAAAAGAGAGAGAGAGAGAGTGCAAGTTTTGAAGACGATTGCAGAGTTAGATAAGAGGAAGCGAGTTATATCGCGGCCCAAAATCAAATCCAGCCTGTCGATGATAATTGTTGCTCTTGCAGTTGTTGTTACTGCTGGCCGAGTTTGTTAGCTTTTTGGCAAAACTAGAGCCACACACAAGCTCACTCGGCGGCCATAGAGGCGCAGTAAGTGAATGGCGGCCCAATGGAGCCGGCCTATCTTAGCCGCGCTGGCCAGCTAATCGGCCGGCCCAGCTCTGGGTGCTGCTGCGGCTGGCGTGCTAGCGAGCGCTTCCTTACGGGAGCACACAATCGGTGATTTGAATTGGTCGTGATTATTGTTGTTGTTTGCTACCTGTGCGAGGGGCGGCAGCGGCGGCTCCTCTCCAGCTTGAGTTGAGTTGAGTTGAGTTGAGTCGAGTTGGGGTGAAGCCGACAAAAAGATGCGTGTGGCTCCGTTTTGCGCTCCTCGGAGCTGCGAGAGTTGCGCAACTCGCCGGCCACCCAACTGCAGCAGCAGCGGCGGCAGTGGCGGCGGCTCATGGAAAAGAGGAGCTCCACTTGGTTGCTACTAAATTGGCTTCCTCGGCTAACAAGTCCACGGTGGCCAGATCGAGGCGCTTGATTTGGACACGAACGAATGCGTTCAAGTGGCCGCGTTATCATCGTGTGATCTAATGAAATCAAATGATGAATTCTCTCGCCCGCCTCTGCCGCTGCCTCTGCCTCTGACCTGAGCCAGGCCGAGCGAGCGGCCCTCGTCTGGCCTTGGTGGCGGCCGCTCGCCGGCCAGCAAAGGCCGCCACTTGCCCCCCGATTGGCCGACAAAATCGGCTATCAATCACACGCACATCTGCCAGCTTGAAAACTCCATCCATCCATCCATCCGTCCGTCCGTCCCTTGGGCTGGCCGTCCGCCCGCCTCCCTGTCCCGTCCATCCAGCCATCGATCCCTCTGGCCGGCGAGCTAGATCCTGGCCACCGATTGGCCCACAAGACGCGGATCAATCAATCAAGCCGGGCGCCCCCAAAACCCAGCGCGCCGGCCACCCCGCTCGCAGCGGCCCGACTCTCTTTGGTCAGCGCGCTAATTGATGGCTTCAACTCCATTGATCATCCGCCGGTTTGCTCGCTCGCAGGCCAAACCAACTGCAGCCGCAGCCGCAGCTGCAGTCGCCGCCAACGCGCAACCAGCGCAACCAGCCAACCCAATCAGCTCGGCAGCCAATCAATTGTTTTGCGCGCTCCTCTGTGTGCCGCTGTCATATCATTAGTTAGCTGGCCGCTCAACTTCGGATGCTAATATTGACTGCCAGCGCTTCCGGCGCTTCCGGCGCCAGAGCTCGCGAGTGGATGTCAGTCTGCGAGCTCGTGCGCGCAGACTGGGCGACAAATTAAAAATTACTCCTCTCCGCTGGCGCGACGGCGCCATCGTTGGGCCCATTCGAGCCGAGCCGAGCAACTTGTTTCTTCCGCTTGATTGGGCGCAGTCCTGGCGCAAACTTAATTATACGCTTTGTTGATTGCACCGCTCTTGCGGCAGCGACAGCGGCGACAAATGACAGCGCCAGGCTCGCTCGTCGGCCGAGCAGCCTCAAAGCTGCTCACTTGGAAGCCAGCAGCTCTCTCTCTCTCTCTGAGTTGGCTCGCTCGCCCTGCGCCAGCTCAGGCCGGCCGCTCGCTCCACTTCATTCAATTAAGCCATTTGTACCTGGCCGCTCGCGCGCCAACCAAGCCGCCGCTCAATCCAGCGCGGCGCCGGCCAACAGAAGCCAAGGAAGTGGCGCGCGCGCCGAGGAGGCAAATTGCGAGCGAGCTGCCTCCTCGCCTTCCCCTCGCAGGCTCAAGCCCAACGGCTAGATTGCGTGCGCCGCAAGCCTCAATGGGCCTTTGTTTGCGGTCGGCGCTGACCACTGGCAAGGCCAATGGGCGCTCCTCTTGCTCCATCAACACCGCTCACCGGCCGCCACCTCTCCACCACTTGACACTGTGTTGCAATTAAGTTGGAAGAGGAACGAGAGGTGCTAAGGCAGCCAATGCATCCCTTCTCATGGCGCAACAGCGGCAGCAGCAGCAGCAACCTCCCCTTGGCGCCGCTCTCGAGCCGCCCTAATGGGCCACCTTTTGTTGCGTCCGTGGCCTCTGCCGTCTCTGCAACCGCCGCCGCTGCCGCCGCAACCGCACCAGTCTGTCAGGTTTGTACAACAAACAGGCCAACCTGTGAACTCTAAACTTGAAAAGCTCAATCCGCGCCGACCGCTTGCGCCCTTTGTTGTTGTTGTTGTTGTTATTTTAACACCTCAGCTCATGCGCCCTTACATCATCATTGCAGCTCGAGGATCATCATCATCAGTCAAGCGGCTGGTCGGCTTCCCTTTCTGGGCGCAACGGCGCTCGGCATATAGAGTTGGCCGGCGCGCGCCGATAGGTGGCGCTCGCTCGCGGCCGGGCCAGCTCGCCGCCACTGCAACCGCCTTCAAGGGTTTGCTAGCCCAAACATGGCCAGCTCGCGGTGCCCATTTTGTCAATGGCCTCCCATTGGGGGGCTGGCCAAGCGCGGCTTGCGGCCGCTTTCAATTAGCGCGCAACTAGCGCAGCCCAGCGATCGGCCGGCCGGCTTGTTGCATAACAGGTGAGCTGGGCGGACTCGATAATGATGATGATCATCATGATGACGGCGCCGGCGCAAACGTCGATGGTCCTGTTGCGGCTCCAATCTAGCTGCTTGAGCCGGGTTTGTAATTCGATCGCGCGCTCGGACGCAAATGGCCGCTCCAGCCGCGACCATCATTTGGAAGCCTCCTCCAATGCTGGCGCTAATCGTCCGCCCTGAGAAACAATGAAGATCTCAGCTCGCCCGCTTGGCCCCAATGGGAGGAACGAGCGGGCCTGTTTGGTTAGCCGGCTCGTCCAGGTTTAGCGGCGCTTTGGTTGCGGTGTTTTGGTGGGCGCAAAAGTTGCCCGCGCGTTCGCATGTTTTGTATCATTCTGCGCGCAACTTTCTTGTGCGTTGGCAACAAAGTTGCCGGCGCCGATCGGCCGGTTTAAAAAGTGCACGAGCGAAAGAGCGCGTCCTCCAACCAGAATGCGCAACAACCATTGCGAGCAACACTGCGATTGAAGCCAACAATTACCGACCGATAAGCCCAGTTGAGTGGCCGCACTCTCGAGAGCTCCGCTCTGATGATGGAGGTCGAGCAGCGGGCCGCCAGCCAGGCTCAGCTTGGCCGATCGATTGGGCCGCCTCTCTCTCTCTGTCCTGCCTTCCGCACTGGCTGAACCAAAACACGCCCACTCTCGGCCTCTCAGCTCCCGCGAAAGGGAGCGCAAATTCTTGCAACTTTCTTGCTGGGCCAAATTTGCCTTGCTAATTAATAACGCCGCTCGCAAGCGGCTATAATTACAAGCTCACAGCAAGTTTTGGGGGCGCACAGGTGAGCGAGCGAGGCGGAGCAGAGCGAGCAAACGAGCGGCTCATCCTCTGGCCGGCAAGGCAGCGACTCTCTCTCTCTCTGAGCCTGCATCAATGACAACAGGCACACCAGTGCCCCCCTCGAATGGAGGTCATTGATCTGCGTGGCTCTGGATGGTATTGGCGGTGGCGCTGGCGCCGGTTCAAATCAATGGGCTTTCTCTCGGCGAGATGTGCGCATTTGAGCGGGGGGTCGTGTTTGCATTGGGCTGATGGAGCTTGTTTGCGCAAGGAGGGGAGAGAGAGCGACGGGAGGCGCAAACTGGGGCAAATGGGCCCGGCTTGGAGGGGCTCATCAATTAGCGGGCCAGGTGGAGGTGAAACAAAAGGTTTAGCGCAAGTGCGCAACAATGGAGCGGCCACTTGTGGTTGGCTCCAACCAAAGCTGGGCAGCCTACGCGAGCCGGCCTCTCGCTCTCTCTCCCACCTCTCGCTTTGTGCTTGCTTGCGCCACACACGAGGCGGCGGCGGCAAGCTGGCCGCTCTTTCCATTGGTCCTCGCTCCCTGCTCTGCGTAAGATCGCGCGCAAACGGCGCCACGCAGACAGTGCCAGTTGAAGGCAAGGGCCGAGAAGCTGAGGAGCCGCACAACTGTGGCGTGCAAGCGGATGAAACCGAGCGAGTCCATGGGATGAGCAAGCTCCTTCCATTAGCATGAACCAGGTAGGCTGCGTTGGAGGCGCTTTTGTATTCATTGCGGCAAACATTCATTGCCGATTTCTGGCCGCAACTCTCAACTCCATCCGCGCAGATCGCGCGCAAACGGAGCCAGTGGAGCCGCAGAGAGGAGCAGTAGCAGTGGAGGGCCGCGACTTTTGGCCGACAGACTCCCGCCACTCGGCACCAGTGGCAAGAGTCGCGAGCTTAGCAGATTGCAAATGGGATCCATTAGCGGCGAAGAGTGGATCTGGCCGAGGGTTTGTATAGTTAAATAATGATGTTTGCCCAAAAGGAGAGCTAGCCAGCGAGCGAGCGAGCAAACAAACAAGCGCCCTCCCATAGAAGGCTGCTCGCAGTTTTCTTTGCTCGCTCGAGAGTCCCGAAGCAGCGGCGGCGGCGGCAGCAGCAGCAGCAGCGGTAGCCATGTTTGGCTCAGCAACTCGAGGGCACCGGCAACTTGAGCGCGCGGAGTGTTCAACATATCGCAGGTAAGGCATAATTAGGAGCTGATGATCGGGCTTGATCGAGGCTACTGGCTTACAAGCTAACTAACCTGGTTGGCTTGTCTATCCGTCGTGTTGAGAGCTGCCGACTGCACCCCAGTCGAGTTGGCCGCGTTTGCCAGCCAAGTCTCCTCTCTGAGTTGGATGAGCGCGAAGCTTTCCTGAGCGCTGAAGTGGCCCATTTGTGGCACAAACACAGAGAGCGAATCGGCCGACCCACTCTGCCTGATTTGGCCGCTCCATTGGGCTGCCTCCGTGCAAGATGCGCGCCCCCGAGATCAGGCGACAACCCTTTTATAGGCTCCTCTCTGGCCGCGTTGGGCCGGCGGGCGCGCGCAGAGGAGCGGGCGCAGCGACCAATCAAGCGAGCGGCGCGCTGGCTCCACTGCGCACAGTGCGCGCGCGCAGCCCGCTAGCCTGGACTCGGGCGGGCGGGCGGCCAGTTTGCATGGGGCTGGCAGTCAAGTGTGCAGCGCCGAGGGATCAACAGCTAGTTTGCGCGTGTGCGTGCGTGAATTCTCTCTGCTATTTGCATCGCCAGCTTTTGGCGCCAACTTTTCAAACCTGAACTCGCTAAGCTGGCGGCCGGGCAAGGTTAGCTCGAAGAGAGGAAGAGAGAGAGAGCTTTTTGCGAAAACAACGGGAGCGAGCGGGCGGAGCTGTCAGCGGCGAGGCGACAAATAGGCCGCAAATAGTGAGGAGAGGGGAGAGTTTGTGCAATAGATTGGGCCTCGAAGGAGCAAGGCAGGGAAGAGTTTTGAAGTTTGCGCTGTTTGCGCAGCCAACAACAAGCGGGCCTTCAATCAAACGGGCTTAGTGGAAGAAGCGCGACAGGAAGATAGGTGAGTAGGAAGGCATTGTTTTCCTTTCGAGTTCCAGTTGTTGTTGTCGTTTGTCTCGTTTGTTGTGCTGCTGTTGTCGTTGTTGGTGTTTGGTTGTTATATCGGCCGCTTATAGGTCGCGCGAGCAGCTGACGCGTTGAGCGGACGGGCCCACCGGCTTTGCTGCGCCGGCCGACGCTAACAAGCGAAGGCAGGCGAGCAGACCAATTGATATGGATTATGTGGCCACATTTCTCGCTAGTTTAAAATTGAATAGTAATGAGTTATTATGCTAATGAGCGGCGCGCAAAGGCTTCCTTCGTCTCTCTTGTTCGAAATTCTAGTTGGTCGAATTCAGTCTGTTTGAGTCTATTTAAGTTCAGTTAAGTTGAGTTTAGTTCAGTTCAGTTCATTTTAGCTCATAGTTCAAGCTTAGATCAGCACAACCAGCCGAGGGCTTTGCCTTGCTTTGCTGGGCTGCGCGTTGCGGTTTCGTAAGCGATCGCTTAGCTTGCAACGGGCCATCCACCTATGCTAATGAGGCCGGCCCCTCTAATGGTTTGTGTGAAAAAGGCCGCCACCAATCACGCGCCCAAACTAGTATCCATTTAATGGAGCTGTCAGATTGCTTGCGCGCGTGTGCGTGTGGACATTTAGCCGGCGGTGGGCTCCTGATTTGTGGGCGCGTATTTGCGCCCCAAGAACAGGCCGCCTGTCTGCTTTCGTTTGTTGGCGCCCATTGTTGTTGTTGTTGCTCGCTCGCTCGCTCGCTCGCTTGCTTGTTGTTTGGCCGGCCGCAGTGATTGCGGCGGCCCGAGACGCCAGTTGTTGCGGTTTGGCCGCCTCCAGTCGGCGGCGACGGGAACAAGCCGGGCGGCAAAAACCGGCCAGAGCGAGGGCCGAGTTGCTCGCCACGCCAACACTCGGTCGCCCGACCCTCCAGGACCAAGCAGAGCCTCCGGGAACCCTTTGGCTTGCAAGCGGCGCCGGCAGCACTGGACCGGCTTACCTGTCCGGGGTGGAGCCGGGTTGGCCTAATTTGATTAGAGGCAGGTTTCTCATCCTCTCTCGCTCGCTTGTTCTGTTCGCGAAGACGAATGAATGCGCAACATCGAGCGCCGAGGCAAATCAAATTGGACTGAGGGCGAGCCGTTTGTTTGCGCCGCCCATTGCGCGGCCCCGTCGGCCCAATTCGGGCTCATAAGTTGGCTCGAGAGACACGCGCTAGAATCCAATCATTGGCCACTTGAGCCCTCCGACTGGCTCGAAGCGAGCCGAGCGGCCCCTTTTGGGGCCAAGCGGAGGGGGGCGGCGGCGGCGAGCAAACAGGGCTTTTTGCGGCACAATCAATTCAGTTCGAGAGGCCAACTTGGCGACTGCAAATTGGCGCCCGCGTTCATGCAACAAAATTGCCAACTGAACGCCGGCCGCGCTCGCCAGTCGGCGGGCAAGCGAGCGCGGCAAGAGTTGGCCGGCAACCATTAGGTAATAAGGCCGCCCACTGCCGCTAGCCGGCGAATGTCAACAAAAAGATGGGCCCAAATGATCAAAACAAACCTGGCGCGGCCAAGGTGGCCGAGTTCCGGTTGGCGCAAGCGCCACTGTCGCTTGGAGCAGATTGCTAACAAGATGATAGAGCAGATAAGTAAGCAAAAAGGGGGTGGTAGGCCACTTGAGCGGCCGGCCGGCTGCTCTCGTTCGTGTTTAGTAAACACAGAAAATTATTATTATTGCGCAACTTGGCGCTACTCGGCGCAACTCGGGCCAGTTTAGCGGCGGCGGCGGCGGCGGTCGCGGCCGCAGACTAGACATGGGCGCCCAAGCGGAGGCAAATATCAATATTGTGCGCGCTGCCGGTGGACGTGCGGCCGGCGCTTGGAGAAATGCGGCGCGCACGACTTGCGCTTCGGCCACTTTTTAATGGACTCCAATGGGCCGTGATTTACGCGCGCTCGCTCGCAGCGGCCGCGCGCAAGACGTTCTGCGCGCCGCTTCCGCTTCCGCTCGCGCCCAAACCAGCCCAACTTAACGCCGGCCAGATTCTGTGGGCGCGTGGCCGCAAAGACGGCCAAGAGAGAGCGGCCAAATCAGGGGCCGCTAGCGCTGATTAGCCGGCGCGATAAGAGATATGACACCGGACCAACTGAGCTCGAGCGCTCCAAACTCTCGCCGCCGCCAGTCTCCTCTGGCTCGAGGACTCCTCCGACTGGCCGCATCCAGGCGCGCGCGCAGCCTCCAGCACGCCTGCAGCACCGCTAGCCGGAGGAAGCCGAACTCAGGCAGGCTCAGTGTGAACCCAACTGACCTGTCTGGAGCCGGCCGCCGCCAATTGAATCGGCCGCCCTCAAAGCGGCGCCTTTTCTATGAATATGAATAAGCTCTCTGGCACAAGAGAGTTGTGCGTCAATTTGTTGAGTTGGCCGGCCGAGCTGGCTGATTGAGCTGCCCGTGAGCCCTATAAAGCGGGCGGCCCAACTCAACTCGGCTGCCCCCATTCGGCCGACCCCTTCGCTGATTTCGCACTTTGAATTGTTGTTGCTCGCACTGGCCAATCTGCCGCCTGGCGCCAGTGATATTTGGCCGCCAACAAATCCAGTTCCGGCTGTGTGTATTTGCAAAGCGGCCGGCTAGGCGAGAGAGACGCGGCCTGTCTGGCCAACGAAGTGGCCCGCTTCGCCAAAATCATTCAAAGGCGAAGGCAGAGCGCAGCACAGTTTAGCGCTGCGCACAAGCAACCAGCAACTCAAACGCATCGCACGTTTATCCAGCCCTGCGAGCCCGCCGCCGACACGCCCCCACCTGGCGAGCAAACACGAACACACGAGACGGGCGTCCTTTGCGCAATTTGAGCCTTAAAATTGAATCATGCTCGGCCCAAATCGGGCCAGAATTCTTATGGCCCTCTGCCTAATTGAGCCGTCATCAATCAAAGCCTCCAGCCATTCGGGTATCCTTTTCTCGCGGGCTTGTTGCAGTTGGTGTTGCTGTCTTGTTGCTAGTGTAGCTGTTTGAATAATTGAGTCGGCCAAATGAATTCATCCAAGAGTAGGCGCTGGCAGCGGAGGGACGAGACGTTCAAGTCAAGTCAAGTGGCCGTGCAATACTCGCGCGCCGCCAGTTTCCGCCCGTTTGAAATGTTCCGCCCGATTAGGTAATCATGCCAGCGATCCATCTTGCCGGCTGGCTTCTCGGCTGCCCGGCTGGCTTGCTGGCCGGCCAACTAGCTGCTGACGGCCAACTAGCCGCTCGGCCGCCCAGCACTCCTCGGCGGCGCTCTCCTCACCTTTCGGTGGCGCGCAACCGGCGAGCTGGCCAATGGTGCAGCCAGCAGCTTTTGTTTATATGCATGCATGCAAGCGGGCTGGCTGGCTGGCGGGCGGGCGGGCAAACACGAGTGCGTATTTATAGAGCACTCGTTCCCAAGCATAGCGCTCGCTTGTTTACTTTGGCTTATCCGGGGGCTGATTCTGACATCCGGCCGCTCGGTCGCCAACAGGCAGCGCGAGTCTTTGTTTTAAGCTGTTTTGCTGTCAATTTATTTAAATTGGCCCATTTTGGCGCCAGAGCGGCCGCAGAGCAGCTCGCTCGCTCGCTAGCCAACTCTCGCTCGCTTGAGCATCATCATCCCCCAGATGTTTGCTCTGAGGCTCAGTTGCGCGCAGGGCAACCAGAGGAGCTCGCTTGCTGAGCTGGCTCCATGCCTCCTCCCAGTTCGAGCTGAACGCTGAGTGCGCGCTGAAAGCGACGGGGTAAAAGTTGTGTCGCCTGAACGAGATTCCCTTTCCGGGTTTGCGTTTGGGGTGCAGAATTTAAATGAGCTTCTCCTTCTCCAGTTGGCACATAATATTGAGCACTAGTTGCCAAATCCAGCTCATTCCTCTCACTTTTCTCTAGTGCTTCAATTGCAATCGAGTTCAGTTCAGTTTGGATCAGTTCAGTGTAGCGCAATTCAGCAGCACCAGCGGCAGCCAAGCAGGCGCTCGGGGTTCCTTGGCGGTCCATTCTGGGACTTGGCCCAGACGACGGAGTTAGCGCTGCAAAGAGGGCAAGGCGCCTTCCAGCGCTACGAATCGCCCCTGTGTTGGCACACGAACTCTTCGCAAGGCTTTGCTCGGCGCACAAGTGGCGCCCGGCCGCCATTTGACGGGGGAAAATAAAAGTTTCACCCGTCTTGCCCGCTCGCAGGCCCCAAAATAAGCGGAGGCGGAAGGAAAAAGGATGAACAATTTGATCCAATTACGCGCTCGGCTCCCTGCGCGCGGATGGAGAAAACTCGCTCGCGCTGAGCAAAGGAAGCAAATGTGTTTGCTCTCCATCATCGATCGCCAATCGCGCGCACTTGTCTCCGGCCTCCCTCAAACAGGCGGGCCGGTGGGGCCAGTCGCGCGCCACTGAGCCGTTGGCCCGATCACTGACATTGGCCCCGCTGCGGTTGCTCCACTTCCGGCCGCTCGGGCGCTCAATTAGCATTCGGCTGCGCGCGCTCGGCTATTGCGGCCAGGCTGCAATGGCGGCGGCGGCGGCCCAGTTTCCAGCGAAAGCAATCAGGATGGGCCACTTTGTGCGCTGGCTCACCAGCAGAAAGTAAGCGGGATCCGTTTCGCGCTAGCTAATTGGATTCAGCTCAGAGCGCGAGCCAACTCTAGTCTGCGCAACTCGCTCTCCCACTGACTTCAAGCGGCCAGAAGACCGGCGCTGTGCCCAGATTAAACGGCAGCCAGAGGAGCTGCAAGTTTAACAAATGATTTGAGAATTGGGCGCCGTAGTTTGGCGTGACAGGTTCAAAGGGGCCAGTTTTGTGCGCTTTCGATCGGGATTAGTGCAAACATGTGCGCGCGCGCAGCCTCCACTGTGCGGGCGCCACAACGAGAGGAGTCCTCTGTGTGCGTCTATCATTGCTCACAGGATTGTACGTGCATGCGCGCGAGCGGCACAGCCCCAGCGACCGCACGAAACGTCTATATGAGCTTATAGGCAGGCGCCATATAGAGCGCGCACGGGCGATCTGGGCGACGCGCGCTAACCCCATGGTCGCCTACAGTGAGTCTGGAGCTCGGACTTGGCTTGACCAATGGTGGCCACTTGGGCGCGCTTGGATGGGCGCCTCCGCCTGTCGGCCGCAGCGGGCAGGCTGCGCGCGGGGCAAGCACGAGCGAGAGACAAGGGATGGCCGACAATTAAGCGCCGACTAATAATGATCGATCACTGGCGGGCGCCATTGTGCACCATGGTCTCCCCTCAGCTCGCTCCCATCCAAATGACGCACCCAAGCGGCCAGCTTGCCGGCCCGCCAAAAAGCCAAATCTGGCCCGGCCATTTGGGCGCATCCTCTCCAACCAGTTGGCCAAGAGGCTTCCCCGCGCTCACCTGGCCAGTTTGATGTTTCTATCGATTGATTGGTTTTGAAAGGTAATCAAAAATTAGCCAGCCACTTTGAGGGAGAGTGGAAATAAAAGCTCTTGCTTTAATATGCGCGAGATTTTCCGATTGCCATTCGAGGTAGTTTGCACAAATTATGTCGCTTTTGAAATTCAAGAGAAGCAGCGCTCGTTTGGGGCGCCAGCAAAAGGTGATGCGCCGAAGGGAGGCAAACGGGTAACTGTTTGCCCGGCCCCTCCAGCGCCGGCCAGCCAGACGAGTGGCGGCATCCGATGGCTTTGGCATGACAATATTGGCGCCTCTTAACCTGCTCGGCCCCACTGCAAGCCGGTGTCCATCCGTTTGGGCTGCCAGGCAAACAGGACGAGCGATAACGCGAGGAGAGGCAGCCGAAGACAATTAATTTTGCACGCTTCTCACTAATGTCCATAATAATTACTTTCTGAGCGCGGCTCACTTACCTGGCGCGAGGGCGGCCGCACTGGCCCAGCCCTCAACTGGCCCATTACCTTTCTCGGGCGCTTTCACGCCGGCTCGTCCGCGGCCACCGCGCGCATTCTCAGCCCTTGATCACCGTTTAAACGCCAAATCCCTTCGCTTGAGCGCAAACACTATGCATAAATGGAAACCAATATCATTGAGAACTGAGCGCCAACAACAAGGACAACAGCAACAACAATAAGACATTAAAAATCTTGATAGCGGAAAACGAGGGGTCTAGCTAAATGGGCTGGGAACAGTTTGCCCCGAGCGCCGCGCTTGCCTCTCCTTACGCTCGGCTGGCCAGATTGTCGCCGCCACACTCTTAAGGTGGCCTAGCTTGTTCGAATAGAAGGTGGACAAACCAGCCTCAATTGGTTCCAATTGGTTCCAGAGTTAAAAGTTAAATTTTAATCACAAACTAATGCGCGCACGGGGGGAAGAGGTGGAGAGAAATGGCATTATTTTAACATTATAATCTCAAAAGTTTGCCGCATCCTCTTGGCCCAAATTTCTCTCCCTAAATCTCTTCTGCGGCCTTCCTCTTTGCGCGCAGATGCCTCCAGAAGGGCTGCGCGCGGACTCCGCCCAAAACTCGATGGAGCGCACTCAACTTGGTGCAACTTTTCCCCGATGTCAGGGAGTTCTCGCTCGCTCGCTTGCTCTCGAGCGCCACTGCGCGCGCTTACTGGAGCGCAAAAATCCCAGACAAAATAAGCCGGCACAAAGAGTTGCACATGCGCGCTGGCGGCATCGTTTGTCATGATCCGAGAGAAGCAAATTCAAAGTTCACCAATCCTCATCATCCCTAGTCCATTCAAAAGTAAAGGCTTCTCTCGCGAGCACGCCGACGTTACATCCGCCAGCTCCATCCAAATTGACGCCGCTCCAATGCGACCCTGAACTAACAAAGTGCAACATTCCAATCCAACCGAACGAGAAGCAGATGAAAGCAGAGCAAGCTAAGTGGGACGATTCCATAGTTGAGGCGAGCGAGCGCGAAAAGAGGGAAGCAAGGTGAGCTATTTTGGTGAGACAAACCAGACAGCTTGGTTGGGGGGCGCGAGATTGAGGCTAAGAGGTTTGTTGCAGCGGAAGCGAGATGATTGCGCACGGGCTGCCGAGCGCCCTGGCCGCCGCGGCCTCGGTGATGGTAAACAACTCGCACCAGTACCATCACCACGCGCACAACCCATACTCGCACCACCACCATCACCAGCACCCGCACGCCCACCCGCACCACCACCACCAGGTGGACCACCCGGCCAACATAGCAATGCAAATGGCGGTGGTGGTGACCACTGGCGACCCCACCGTTCACCACCAGTCGGCGCCGGCGTCCGCGTCCGCGCTCGAGGTGCAGCAGCAGCAGCAGGCGCAACACCTGCAACAGCACCACCAGGCGCCTCAGTATCACCAGCAACAGCAACAGCAGCAGCAGCAGCAGCAGCAGCAACAACAACAGCAGCAACAGCAGCAGCAGTTCCACCAGCAGCAGCAATTCCATCACGCGCATCACCTAAGCCAGCAGCAGTCGCTGTACGAGCAGCAGCAACAACAACAGCAGCAGCAGCAGCACCACTCGCAGCACCAGCATGTGGTTGACGCAACTGTGGCCATGCATTACACGCCCAGCGTTCAGGCCGCCGCCGTGGCCGCAGCCGCCGCTGCCCAGCAGCAGCAGCAACAACAACAACAACAGGTGGGCCCCACTTCCGTCCACCTGCACCAGGGCCACACGGGTGCGCTCGCGGCGGCGCACCAGCACGGCTCTGGCGCGCACCACGCGCACTCGGCCCACAACCATCACAGCCACAGCCACAGCCACAGTCACAGTCACCACCACCATCACCATCACGGGCGCTCGGCGCACATGGGCGACCTCCTCGCCCTAACTAGCGGCACCTCAGCGGACACCTTCTGCTCGGTGCCTGGCCGTCTATCGCTCCTCTCCTCGACCCCAAAGTACAAGGTCACAGTTGGCGAGGTTCAGCGGCGCCTCTCGCCGCCCGAATGCCTGAATGCCTCGCTCCTCGGCGGCGTCTTGCGCAGAGCCAAGAGCAAGGATGGCGGCCGGAAGTTGCGCGAAAAACTTGAAAAGATCGGCCTCAATTTGCCGGCCGGCCGACGCAAAGCTGCCAATGTAACATTATTGACCTCGTTAGTCGAGGACGAGGCCCTTCATTTAGCCAAAGATTTTAGGCACGTTTGTGAGACTGAGTTTCCGGCCAAACAAATGGCCGAGCACCTAAGCAAGCAGCAACTCTTGCTCTTGCAACAAAGATTGAGCGCAAACGAGTCGCGCCAAACAAACTCCGTTTCAACTGACCAAGACGGGGCTAACCTGGCCTCCGTTGCAGCCGCTGCCGCCGACAGTCCAGACGATAGCAGCGGCGAGAGCAGCAGCGCGCTAGCAACAAGCACCATCGCTGGCTTGAGGAAGAAAGAAGCCCAACTCGAGCAGCAAGAGCTCCTCCTTGGAAGACGAAGAGAATTGTTACTAGCAACGAGGTAAGTTATTGTTGTTGCTTTCTTAGCCGGCGCCGAGTGAGCCGAATTGAATGGAGTTTTGGCGGCAACAGTGACTGGCGGCAACCATCCTGCGGCCGCCGAGTGCTGGCAAGTTTGTCGCGAGCTTATCTCTTCGAGCGAGAGGCTTGATTAACTCTTCCATTACACGATCCTTGAGCGCCTTCGCCGCAGCCACACAAAGTGACAAATGCGCGCCTGCCATTGGCCGCACTCACCTGGGGGCAATTAATTCAATGTTTGCTAACCTGAACTTGATACTTTGTTTGTCTCTCCAATCGCTTTGACCCTGTCCGCTGGCCCAACAAACTCCACTCCGACCATCTGGGTGCTCGCTCAGTCACCAAGTCCGATGGCCGATTTCCATCGGCCGGCTTGGCCACTATCAGCGCCAGTTGCCATTCTTTGCGGCGCCCAAAATCCAAATCCGATTTGTTAGCCGCTCACCTGGCTCGCCCATTCTGACGCTAATTAAACCACTTGTCGCATTCAAGCCGCTTCGGTTGTATTGGCGTTGGCGTTGGCGTTGGCGGCGGCGGCGGCAGAGGAACACTCACACGCATCCAGCGATAACCTGGCCGCCGATTTCGGCGCTCACATTGACAGCTAGGCTCCTCCGGTTTTGCATTAGCAGAGGTAGTGGAAGTTGCAGTTGCGGTTGCAGTGGAGCCAGTGGCAAGGCAGACCTGCCAGCAAAGTGAGCTCCAGTTTCTTATCTCTGATTGCTCCAATCCGAGATCTGCAAATCAACAGGTTCTCTCGCGAGCTTAGCCGGCCAAAGGCGAGCTCCGCCTGCTGCGACCTTTGTCCGTCGACTGTCGAGCGGCGAGTGTGTTGCTCAGGTAGCCGGCTAAAGGAGGAACTCAGAGCCAAAGCGGGGAACCGATCGCTTGGCGGCCGGCTCGCTACCTGGCCGCCCGGCCAACCTTTGATCTGATCAAATAATGGTAATAATAATAATGACGATAATTGACTCGATAAGTAAGCTCGCAATCTTTTACATTTACAACTGCCGCCTTGCGTCGCCAACTGGCGCACTTGCCCGCCGAATGTTTCCTTTGAGCAGACACACAAACTCCTCGCCCCCTTCTCCTAACCAAACTACTCTACCTGCTTGCCTTTGGAAGCCACCGTTGTCGCTTTAAAATCTGTTCAAAGTCCAAATGGAATAAGCACATAAATCGGGAGCGAAGCAAGAGTTTTGCTCCCTAGCAACCTGATGCCTCCTGGTGTCGATAATTTTCCGTCAATTCATCTTGGCAACTTCTCTCTCTCTTCTTACTAGAACGAGAGAGCTCCAAATCCACTCCAAGCGAAGCTCGACTTTGCCACTTCAAGCTGGCTGCTGCAGAAGCGACTGCTCGCCGCTCGCAGCCAGTGGCAGCGAAATGGCCGCCATGTACTAATTGAAAAAGGTTAGTGAATTTACCTCATATAAAGGAGGCAAACGAGTTCTAGTTGCGGCAGTGGCGGCCGCATTCTTCCTTCAGCCGATGCCATTGGATTTGTGTGGCAAGAGAAGTTTGTGTCATCTATCGCGGGTGCCACTTTTCTACTAAACTCGGCCCACCTGTCTGTCCCTCGCTCCTCCACCTGGGCGGTTGCGGCGCCGGATAGATCAGGTTGTTTTAATTTCCACTCAATTAAGCAAACAAACATAGATTGATCGCAAAGCGGCCACTAAGATCTTCAAGTGTTGCCCTGAGCTCCAATCCTTTGTTCGCGTCTCTTTGTCACCAACTTAGAGTCCATGTAACGCAAACGACTGCTTGTTTTAGGCGAGCGCGGTTGGGTTTTGGTTTGTTTTTAGAGGCCATTGTGTCTTGGCTTGCGCTTCGGGCTCCTTCTCGAGCTCGCAAATTGCATCCAATTCGCCTGGTCCTCATTTGAATGCTCGTCCCTTTGATGGCAACTCGGCCGGGCTGGACGAGCGGATGACAAGGATGATAACTCGCTCCGTTTGTGCCAAGAGAGCTGAAAATGAATGCTATTTCATTTCGCTCTACCTGCGCCCGCTCGCTCGCTGTGCCATCAAAGGAGCGCTCAGGTAGAGGTAGGCAAATGTGCCGCCGCCGTCGAGCAGCCACTAAGCCACAACCGTCACCAGTTATCACTAGCTAGAGAGCACATTAGGATTCCAATCACAAGTGATGATGGGCTGGACGGCGGCTTGCTCGCTCACCTTACGCACTAGCAAGAAACCAATTGCCAGCGAGGGAAGCCGGATAGTCTTGTAATTTAGCTGGCCGAGCTCGGCTAAGCTCAGCCAGGCTGGCTTCGGTTTTGGTTAAGATTTCTAGGATTGGCAGCGAGTTTTGGCCCCGGCAAGAAATGAGCACTCGGCCGTTACTTTGTGGTGGAGCCGCCGCCGCCGCCGCCCATGCTTGCTGGCCGATCGGACAGGTTGCTGAAGTGGAGCCAGAAAATATCAACATTATAAGGATCAAGCGAGGTGCCGCCGCCAAGCAAACTGTAACAGTGGAAGCGCACTGCCAGCTTGCAATCGCAAACTGCTTTCTAATGTCACATCGAGCGGCCGAGAGCAAGCGCGATTGCGATCGCGGCCAGAGACCAAAGTCAGGTAGTGGAAATAATCCTCATTAACTTCAATTTTCGAGCCCATCAGCTGGCCGACCGCCCCCGAGTTCAGCAAGCAAACGTAACTGCCACCACCCTCGCCTCAGCTCGGCCATGTGGCCATGAGAGCGCTCGCACGAGCCCTCCATGAGTCTGGCCGGCGGCGGAGGTAGGATTGGGTGCCCTCCTTAGGCCGGCCGCCGCTACGGCCAGACTCGGCGCCACGCCGAGACATCCACAGAGCCACGGGCATTCAGGTCACCACTTCCTGCACCATGCAAAAGCAAGTGCTCCCGCTTTGTCGGCATGTTTGGCCCAAGTTCACAGGCAAAACCGAGAGAGTCCAGCTGCGCCTCTCTCCCTCCTTCTCCGTCACTGGCCATTCGACTTGAGCGTAAAACTTCAAAGTCGTTCCTAATTGATTACCTGACTAATTGATATCTAAATCATCGCAACACTAGCGTTGAAATTTGCTTACCTCTGGCTGGGCGCGCGCTGTTGGTTTTCGGCTTAGGCGAGGCCAGCGGGCAGTCGAGCTTGTGGAGGGATGATATGATTGAGAAGAATGTTCGAAAATTAGCGAGCTACCTGGTGACGAGAGGTTAGAGCGAATCGCCCCTCCTCTTAACCTTTCGTCTCGTTTCGTTCCCGTTCCGTCTCTTCTCATCTCGTCTCGTCTCGTATGACTGAGTCCAGTTTGTTTGGTTTCGTTTCGGTTTAGTTTGGTTTGTTTCGTCGCCAAGCCCGAATATTTGAACGGAATCTTTGGCCTGAGAGTGATTATTTGGATATTATAATAGCTAGCGTGCCATTAAGCAGCTACCAACTAATCCAAAGGCGAACGCAAAACCAGGAACAAAACCCTTGAGTGCAATTTAAAGTGTGCTGTTGATTTGGTTTCAGGTTAACTCCCAGTGGCTGCATCAAGGAGCTCTAAATGGATTATTCTTATCATTATTGCCGAGAATCCACCATATAATATAATATAATATGATCATAACTTCTTGCGCAACCGATAAACGAAGGCCGCCGCCAAAGGTAAAGGTAAAGGTTGGGATGCACCAGGAGGCATTAACATCATCATGGCCCAGCGCTTGGACAAGAACAATCCGCTTGCCCAGGCGCTCGAGCGGCCAGTTTGCCCACTTTAGACCTTTCGTTTGGACTGGCTCATATCATTTCGTTTCGGTTCGCCTTCAAAGAACTCGAGCAAAGTTGACAGGTGCGCAGTGGGCACAACAAAGGCCCCCTAATTAACTTGTGCGAGCGATTGAGTGTTCTTGGCTGGAAGGAGAGCATTTTGGTCCAGCTGAGAAGTCCTCTCCTCCCAAACTTAGCTTGACAATATAATCTGCCTAAAGGGTCTTATCTCTTCAGTTAGCTGTTGTGCTGCCGTCTAGCTAAACTAGACAGGAGCAAACGAGAGAAACTTGGATAGAGAGAAGGAGAGCAAAGGGTTGATCGCATTCGCTTGGATGAAACGTGAGGATATGAAACATTGGCTCCACTTCGAGTTGTCATCTTCCATCTTTGGCCCGTTAATAATGGTTCTAGTGGTGGTTGCTGCTGCTGTTATCGCCGCCATTGGCATTAGCGCTCGTCTGCATATAATGTGGCTTGCTTGCATGGGCAAACGGCCACCGGGGGAGCCCTCTCTGTCTCGCAGGTAGATAGCAGGACAGTTGAGAGGGGGGGGGGCGAACGAGCGGGCGAAAGAGACGGAGAGAGAGAGAGGAGATAAGATAGCCGTTTTACTTGGATCTCGTTTTATTCTCTTTGAACAAACTGCAACATTACTTACGCTTGTCCAAACAAACACACTAGCTAACACCAAGCGAACAGGTGCGTCCAGCTCTGTGGTTTGTATGGATGCGAATCTCAGGAGGAGTGCATACGATGAGAGGTTCAAATTGAAGGGAAGAATCCAAGCGACGATTCTACTTGCCCTCTCGCTAGAGATATGATTCATTTGTAAAGGTAAAACATGTGTTACTATGACGCCCATATAAACTATCCACGTCGTTGACCAAGAGTTGCATCGCGTCTCATGGAGGCAACAGGTTTCAGCGCTCCAAGTTTGTCAGTTTTAGTGCCATTGTAAAAACTCTATCAATTTTCGTTCATTCTGAAACTAAAGGAACTAAATCCGTGCTGTTCGCCATCCAAGTGTGACACATCAAACCATATCAAGGCAAATGATCAAGCATAAGTGTCTGGCCTTTGGACTCAGATGCTCTAACCATCTCAGTCGCGTTTCACTCATGGTGGGCAACAAATGCCTTTACATAGATATGGAAGAGTTGGATAAGATATTCCGTCTCAGCTGCTACTTCGTTCCAATGGAGGGACACTTTCGCATCCTATGAGAGGCTATGATTGCATACGATGTTGGAGGAGGATCGCTCCTTCCTAGCATAATGTCGATTTATTGGCCAATCTGGTGCTAATCTAAAAGACGCACTTTGACTTCATATCTGTCGCAAAAATTGGTCGGGCCAAACAGGTAATCTCTAATGATTTCATCTTTTGATCTCGCCTCCCAGCAAACCAGAACAATCAGCACGATTGTTGACTTGCATCGTCGATCTCCATCCACTCGCTGGACGTCGGGCGTTCACCAATCGGCGCCAGAAGTGAGCTCCGATGATATTGCCTGAGCTGGATGGAGTAAGTGAAATTTTTATTGCCATTATTACAAGTTCCCTTTGATTGATGCAACCCAGCGCGGTTTTCTATATCGTCATCAACCTCTAAAGCGGTCGCTTTGGTCAGCTCTCTCTCTCTCTCACTTTATGGCCAGCTCTAATCTTGAGCGCCCAGGTTGGTCGATCTCCCTAATGGAATCAACCTCAACCATCGGCCGCTCACCTACCTGGCTGAGCTCTTGCGCAAGATCTCGAGCGCTAGCCAACTCGCGTGCCTTGATGGTCGGACATAAAAGTTGGCGCCACATCTATGCCAGTACAAGTCGGCGCTTCTAATAGCGCCCAAAAGGTTCACCGCTCGGCTAGATCAAGGCGCCAGAGAGATCGATCCCTCTGCTCGATTGTGGTGCAAAGCTTTGATTTAAGATGGAGCGAATGCAGACAAGGGCGCACCCAAGCAAGTCTTGAATTCTATGATGGATGGTAATTAGTTGCGAAACGCTTAATTAATAAACAGATATTATGTATTGGTTTCTGTTTGCCTTTTATGAGCGCGTTATTCGCTTGAACGAAGGGCCAACTATGGGATTAATATCATAGCTCTAATGAGATCCTATCAATCACTCAAATATTAACCAACTTACCATCCTCTCCATCTCCTCCCCCCTCACATCCACCGCCACCACCAAAAAACAACGACCCCTCGTTTCACCATCAACCTTCCGCTCCATCTGAACTGTAGCCAAATACTCGATGAATTTATGGATGTTCTAAATCGTGACAGATCGCCTGTTTGCGGCCAAAACATTACGCAAAGCAGCACAAACGCAACCACAAATTCGGCCAACAGCAGCAACAACACCAGCACCACCAACACCACTACCACCAGCACAACAACCACCAATTCAACCATAACAAACCAAAGGAATAATTCGCAAATCCTTGAAAGTTCCATGCAAAGAAATTTGACAAATTTTTCACTCATAACGCATGGATTTGGAACCCCAGCTATAATGGCCTCTCTGAATGTTGTTCGAGCTTACCTGAGCGAGTCAATGAAGATAATCGATAGGCAGCAACCGCAACCAGGAGGCGTCCAATCGCATATTGCAGCAGCTGCCGCTAGCTTACATCAGCAGCAACAACATCTACACCACCAACAACACCATACGCACAACCACCTAAGCCACCAGCATCACCTATCAAACGGTCTGCTAAGCGATAGTAGCAATCACAGTTTACATAATCTAAACCATCATCACAATCAGACATATCATCACCACTCGTCGCTTGTTGAACCAAAGAAGGAGATTATGTAGAGTGGAACCGGAAGCGGGGGAAGCAAAAGTTTCGAGTTTCACTGATTGAAAGTTGGGTGGCTTTTGAGAGTAGGTTCAATTGGTCCAAGCTGTCGGCGATTGAATTGGATTTAAGTAAAGTTGACATTCTCTTGAACGCTCCTACTCAAGATCTTTCTCCCCCCCCCCACCTGCGACACCATTCACACTGATTTATTTTAATCACCTCATACAGAGCAGAGATCCAAGAGGAAAGGAAGGAAGCCAACTAAGAATTAGACCGAGAAAGTTTCGGGAAGAGAGAGGAAAAAGTTGTAACATTTATTGACTCAATCGCGGGCATTTCTATTACGATCGAGAAAAGGACTCCTAAACTAGCATGAATTGCACTATTTAGAGTTACGATTAAGGACTATTGACTCTGACAATCAAAAATCCATTAATGGTCCGTCTGATTCCTATGGAATCGATAGAGATGAGAGTTCTTGGTAAATATCTGCCTCCGAAAAGATTTCAAAATCGGCCAGATCTGGTCTCTAAATTGGATCATGTAGAGAGGAGTTGTTTATTGAAAGTGATTGGATTAAAAATGGCGACCGAAAATTCTATTCATAAATAAAACGAGATCTAAGTTAGTTGATACAAATTCATCACATCTGCTGTGTTTCACCAATCACGAAGCTCAAGTTCATTTAATTTAACAAATCATTGAAGTCTTTGGCTGTCTGAACTTTTGCATAAAACTTTCTGACCAAATCGAGCATCTTGTTGTGATACTCCAGGCCCTGGTTTATGCCATCACTGGTAGCCTTGAATTGGCTGTAGAATTTCTTCATCGATTCAACCTTTTCTGCGTACGCAGCCCGCTGAGCTCGATGGTCCAGTTTTATCTGCCCATATTGGGCATTAACCCGTTCGAGCGCGTCCAGAATTTCGTTTTGGAGTTTCAAGTTGGACATGAGGGGCGTCAGATATTTGTTATGCTTCTGGATCTCTTTATCGAATACACTCTTCAGCTCATGCTCGGATGATGCAGCAACCACATGTTTTATAACGTCGTCTTCGTTCAGCGATTGGCTAAGTTGGGCGATCAAACTAGCTCGCTGCTGTTTCATCTCATCAACCTTCTCCAATAGCTTCTCTAGTTTACTTATCACCTCCTCGTTCTCTGCAGAGCGCGCTTCCGGCTTGGGCAGCAAATCGAGCGGATTGTTCGTTGTTGCTAAAAGTTGTATCTTCTGTTGCAGTTCCGGATATAGTTGCTTGTGAAGAGATTGGGTAGTACGTAGCGCCTCCCCGTGTGTTGACCGGAACCGTTTTAGCTCCTCCTCATATTGCCTATTAGGTTGTTTTCGTAACATCTCTTGTGCAGCGTCCAACAACTTTTGTATTTCCTCCGATTTGTCGTCAATGTCCTCTAATTTGGTTAGCACATCATCAACAACATTTGGATTCATACTTAATTCAGCGCAAATCTCTATCAACTCTTCTGGAGCCTCTACTTGCGGTAATCTCAATGACTTCCTTTCAAAGTTCAAGGTCGACATCATTTGAGCCAACTCTTCGTCTTGCTTCTCGACTTGTGATTTTATTTGTCTAGAGAGGTCATCCTTCCTTTGACTATAGATGGAATTGACTTGAACACTCTCTATCGTGACCAAATTTGAGAATAAGTCCTTGAACTCTGGAATTGAAGAGATTGAAAAGGGAGCGGGAGATACAAGCAGCTTTGCCTCAGCTTGAGGCAACGTTTCGCGGCTTGGTATGCTGGAGTGGTATACGTTATCATTGTATCGTATAGCTTTGTCAAGCTTTCGCAAAACTAAGCTATCTATCACATCAAAAGCGGCTCTCGTTGATTGGCTATCGAGAGTGTCTGTCAAGAGCTTTTTGCATGTTTCCAACATTTGATTGGCAGATTTCAGCCTGGCTATTCGGGCACCAATCTCTTTAGCATGATCGTCGCGGTTGGCTAGACCGAGGAGCAATTGAGTCAAGGCAGCAAAGTACCTGTGTTTGAAATCGACTGTTGCCCGCCAATTCTGGAACACCGACGAGCCACCCATAATCTCTTTGAGTGGATCCAGGTAAAGGGGCGCCTGCGCGAGCTTGGAGGCGATCTCATAATCACTAGCCAGTTGAGCAGAGATTTTAGCGACATTCTCTGGTTTCATCCCTGCCTTTATGGAATGGGATAGGACGCATTCTTGAGCTTGGGCTCTAACAACGTGATGTAGGAAGGTCAACAGATCATGACCCATCTCTTTAGGTTTGATTCCCGCACGATTATCACGAAGTTCAGTGACCCACCATAGGGCAGAGCTAAAGTGTAAACAAGCATCTTTAGTCGATAATTCGTTTGTTCGTGCAATCTTAGCACCGAGCTCGTTGTGGATGGCGGCGATGTTATACATTATGTTGTTCAATTCAAACTCTATACCACCCTCGGTGGAACCCCTACCAAATGAGTCTTTCCATGTGAACTTGGCTCCACAGTCTTTGAATCGGACTAGCATCGAGGCAAGCTGACAGTAATACATCTTTAAGTATTTTAGGCTAACACCATCACGGAGCGAGTTCTCATTCAGAGTACTCAATGCCTGATTGCGCAGATTTGAGAACTCACTCAGTCCTCGGCTGAATTTATTGGCTGATGGTTCGTTGAACTTATTCTTAATATGAATTGCAAACTCCTCCACGTAGGATGCATGCTCCTTGGGAGCTCTGAGAGGCCAGACGATTGATGCGAGTTGATGCTTCGTCAAATTTTTGATTTCCTCCAATTCGTCAGCTTGGACTGACATCTTGATGGAGAATTTAATGGATCGTTGGATTCAAGTTGGTTTAACGTATTGGACTGTTTCAACTCCCTTTAGTTGGTATCCTCTTGAATTTTGTTGTCGTCTCGTCGGTGGCGAGATCATTGGGAGTGATTGACGAAATCTGAAGCTAGTAATACTGTGTGATTTGACTTCAACCATTCGATAAAGAACCAGAGGGTACTCTTGTTGCTTATTTCTGACAGCTCGACAACCTGGTCAGATCTGGCTGTGAGTTTCAACGTCAGGATTCGAGAAAGTTTCGAATAAACATGAATTTTAAATCAGGCGCCACCGTCCGCTCGCCCGTGAGCCTGTGCGGGGGAAGTCTGTGTTTCATGCGCAATGAATCACGCTGCACCAAAATTGATCGCATCGGTGGTCAGTCTAAGGTTTCTCATCTATTGGGTCGAAACATTCAGGGTCATTACATCGGCAAATTAAGATCTAGTTGATCTATCATACGTCTCCTCTAGCTTGAATAAACTTTTGGTTCAGACATGGCCAAGCGAACGAAAAAAGTGGGAATAGTTGGAAAGTATGGGACGAGATACGGTGCCTCCCTTAGAAAGCAAATCAAGAAGATCGAAGTATCACAGCACTCGAAGTACTCTTGTAGCTTTTGTGGCAAGCAAGCCATGAAGAGATCCTGTGTCGGTATTTGGAAATGCAAGGCTTGTAACAAGACAGTTGCCGGAGGTGCCTATGTCTATCAAACCACCACAGCCGCTACTATAAGGAGCTCCGTGCGTCGTTTAAAGGAAATGAGGGATCCAACTAACTAGCCGAATTTATTAATAAACAGGTGACACAAAATCTGACCGGATTGTTGATAACTCTTTTGTTCGTGCAATCTTAGCACCCAGCTCGTTGTGGATGGCGGCGATATTACACATTATGTTGTTCAATTCAAACTCTACACAACCCTTGGTGGAACCCCTACCAAATGAGTCTTTCCATTGGAAGTTAATTTAATTCTACATCAGCAACTTGTACCGACTCCCAATATTGATTCGTTTGCATTTCAATAATGCGAGAAATTGTCCTATCTGTAGCGAAAATCTCATCCTCACCTGTGATGAAGCTCAAACTCTTTCCTTCGCTAGCGTTTAAGCCGAGATCGTCCAATAGAGCGCGACTACTGTCATGGCTCTCATCGCTCTCATCTCCGGCTTCGAACTTGAATAGATGCTCTATCGCAACACGGGCGGAAAAAACGACCCTCACTCTATTGTCATACATAATATCGATGAAAGTGATGAATCGTCTAACGGCAGACTTCATCCTCATAGTCATCTGGGGTATATTTCTAACGATAACAGTGTGGAACAACTTGCCCATCTTATCATAATCGTCGGCACCTAGTGGTTGTTCACAGAGTTCGTGAAATTCACAGTCTGCAATACCACCGCATGTCTTGCCAAGTTTCACCTCTCTGTTGTTGACAACGAAGGTTCTAGGTCCAACAATATCGTTCTCAGCTAAAGATAGAACTTTAAATAAGTTGTCTATGTTGGCATCCTCTGTTTGCTTTTTTGTAACAAAATACACCTTCTTGAGTTTTGTTGGGACCTTACGATAGTCGATGTTGGAATCAAGACATCTCACACGACACCTCTCTTTCAGAATGGGTATGAAAGGTAAGAAGGCCGACCTTTGTAACCCAGATTTATATAGATCCTCAGGATGTCTATTAGAGGTGGCTAACAATATCACTCCATCATCGAAAAGATGCGTGAAGAGTTGTTTCAAAATCATAGCGTCTGCTACATCGGTCACTTGAAATTCGTCCAAACAAAGAAGCCAAGAGCGAGAGGCGATTAGTTTTGCTACTGTTGGTATCGGATTTCTCTGGTCGCTGATACGATGGTTTATCTTCCCTAGCTTGATCTGGTGGACCTCAGCGTGGACATCAAGCATGAACCTGTGAAAGTGGACCCTCTTCTTATAACGATCTTGAACTGAACAATTTTCATAGAATAGATCCATTAGGAAAGTTTTTCCACATCCTACGGAGCCCCATAAGTACAAGCCTTTTGGCTTTGTATCGATTGGTCTTTTGCCCCATATTCGATTCCATAGAGATTCTTCTGCGGGCGAGTAATCTCGCAATTCATTGTCTAGTTTCTGCAGTGATTCGACAACTTTCAACTGATGATCGTCTTTTCTTATGATTTGGTCAGAAATTTTCCTGGTGTAGGCACTCAATATGGTTTCCCTTCTTCTATCTAGAATAGTGATTTTTCGTGTTAGCAGTTATCGAGGCAGGTTCAGGAGGTGAGTAGGGGTTGATGCTTACTGCTTTGTCGGCCACCATGATCCTCAAGTGCGGCCTCACTCGTGAGATTCAGTCTTCGTGTACCGTAGGCTAGGGATGACTTGACGGTACCCCCAAGATGACGAGATCTGATCGCACCAATCACACTATCCATTTAACTATCTTGAGGACGAATTTGATGATGTCGCGAACTGAAGTAAACTTTTGCCCAACTCATCTAGCATGATAGGCGACAAGCTTGAATAGGTCATAGGAGGATTTATAATGGTCGGTCCAAGTTAACCCGTTTGTCTGTTACTTTAGACTCAACGCTGACGTCGTGAGTCTATATGTCGTCGACCTTGATTGCAACGCGTAACGCTCCGTGAGGCTCCTGTCATTCTAGGACGCATGCAAGTTGCAAGAATAATGTTTGGAAAGTCTCGAGAGTTGACTTTGACCAGGAGATGCAAATGCCTAGAGTCGGAGATCTCCAGGGAATGTCTTGGGAGGTGTTTACACAAGGTTACGCGAAAGGTCTAAAATTTGTGCTGATAATCTGGTCAGATCGCATTAGGTGCGTCGGTGTGATGTGTTGTAGTCGAGAGAGTTACGATAGTTGAGTCTTCTCGAGGCGCTCTAGCACGCGTTACAAGCAGGCACCCGCCACCCAGGGAGACACGAGAAGGTTTCAGAATGTCCTCGTCATTGAACTCTAATCATTGAAGCAAAGAACAGACACGGTGAACCTAGTGGCGGTCTGTTAGGTCTTCTTTAGTTGAATCAGCGAGGCAGATAAAATCATCGCTGGGCATCCAGACAGACAACAGATCCTCTGGGCGGTGTTGAAGCCACAGCGTCCTCCTAACAAAAACACACGTACTGCTCTGATCTAGAATCTTTCCGCCCGTCTGGAGCTAGATGAACACCATGAGTCGTGGTTACCCACTCTAGACTCTCTAAGTCTTCAAAAGTAGATTATTTTGTTAGAGAAACAGCCTCTACATTCCATGCTTTTCAAGAATAGTATGTACCAAACGACTAAAATAAATTTTCCGATTCATAGAGGGACTGAACTGTGCGAACACCTCTTTAGAGAAGGGACGAGCGTACGATCCAGCTGTTTGTTAAATGATTTCGAATTTATTTGCTTATCTATAAGAAAATCCGAGCCGATACTCAAGGGTCGATACTTGGCTTTATCATAAGATACAAGAAATACATATATGGGTTCTTCTTTTGACTACTGATACTGATAGAACCTCAGATGATCTCACGCTCACAAAATGGTAACAGGCTTAGCGCAGTGTGCGGATTCGAAAATAACATAAAACGAGATTTGGTGATGTACACGAGTTAAGAGTTCTGTAGAATTCCTCTATCGTCCCGATTGCTCTTTACTCCACCTAGTTGCAACCCACATTTCATTAATTCCACCTTTGAGCATATCATCTATTGAGCTTGGATCTTACTCATTAGGGAACCTAAACCTTGTCATACGAAGACTTACAAGAGACAGATCCGAATATTTAGAGGAAATCTTGCTCTGGCATCGTATTGGCTTATGATGTCTTCAACTAGTGATAATGAAGCTAGGTGGTTATTCACTCCTGATAAACTAAGCTTAACCCCCTCAACGAAGCGCGGTATGACAATACAAGAAGAGCTAGCACATAGACAAACTGCCGCCTGTCTCATAAGAAAAATAGGTCTAAAATTGAAAGAGTCTTGCAAAAGACCTTCAGGTTTATGTATAGACACGGCCATGGTTTACATGCACCGCTTTTACATGTTCCATTCTTTTCAGAAGTATCCTGCTCATGTTATGGCTCCTTGCACCCTATTTCTAGCCGCTAAAGTTGAAGAGACGCCAATCAAGCTAGAATATGTCATAAAGACAACACACATGATTAAAGATCCAAACGCTCCATCCCTGACAGACAAAGTCTACGAAGAATTACAACAAGAATTAATTACTAATGAAAATCTGTTACTTCAAACGCTAGGCTTCGATCTTATTGTTGCACATCCTCATACTTCCGTCATAACTTGTGGTGATTTGGTCGGTGCCCCAAAAACTGTCACCAAGCTAGCCTACGAGCTGGCAACCAATAGTCTTCATTTCACAACAATGTGCCTACGGTATAAACCTACGACTGTAGCCTGCATTTGTCTCCATATGGCTTTTAAAAGATTCTCATTGTCAATCCCCCAATCGAAAGAAGGCAAAGATTGGTGGAACTACCTTGACCCAAACCTTAAGTTTGAAACGATAGACGAAGTAACAAAGGAATTTGTAGCCGTCATTGAAAAATGTCGGAAAGCGTTCAATAAGTGGGTGTCTGTGAAAAACCAACAACCCGAAAGCGTGGAGGGCAAACTGGGCGCCGGCAACTGTGGGGCTAGCGCCAATAGCTCCACATCTGTCGCGAGAGCCACAGGTAGCAATAGCAGCAAATGAATGGATCACCCAATAATAGACTCCCCTCTATATACTCTGTACCGCGAATACACCGAAAACGTCCCTATCGTTAGCATGTGCCCGCGGCTAAAATAAATTATGAGAAGTACTGCTGTCTTCGTTTGTCCGCACCCTAGGTTAACTATACTTGTGAATATCTCGTTATCGTTTGGAATGGGCGAGGCTGATGTATCACAGGCAGCATTCACACTGGAACGATGGTTGTTTTGACAACTTTTTGAGACAGTCCAGACTGGCGCGCCTATGGTCGATTGTCAGCCGTTCAAAGTGCAGCATAATCTGATCCACAATCAATTGATCTGCTTGAATTCCATCGGTGTGTAGAGAAAAAATCATCCCCAGTATTAATGGATAGACAGTTTGAGAACCATTTCGTTCCAAATTCATCTTCATTTTCACTCAAGTTCGCGAACTTGTGCTTGTTAAACCGCCATGACAACTTCTCAAAACACTGTTACTCGAGCAACCGAGTCTATACTAGATCGGCTCACCTCTAAGTACCTACAATATGAGAAGGATACCGAAAACAGAATATTCATCGAAAAGTTGTCTCAAGATGGGAATGTCCGGCTGCTGCAGCTTTTGATCGGTTCCAGGTTGGTATTTGGAACTGCCGGTATCCGCGGAAGGATGGGCCCAGGCTTCGGTCAGATGAACGATCTGGTGGTAATACAAACTTCCCAAGGTTTAGCAAGTTACCTACTAGAATTGGATGCCGAGTCTGTTAGAAACCAAGGAGTTATAATAGGACATGACGCCCGCCACAATTCTAGCCGATTCGCGCGCTTAGCCGCTCTCGCCTTCATTCAAAAAGGCATTCCCGTCTTCCTTGACCACTACACACCCACTCCATTGATTGCCTTTGGAGTTACTCATCTAGGTTGCTTTGCTGGAATCCAGATAACAGCATCTCATAATCCAAAGAGCGACAACGGCTATAAAGTTTACTTCGCAAACGGAGCACAGATTCTTGCACCACATGACAAACGTATCCAAGAGCATATAGAGATGAACGATAATCAGGAGCCTTGGCCGCTTGCTTGGCGCCATGAACTCTTGGAAGCGACTTCTAACGACAACCATGAGTTACCTACAAATCTCAAGTCTTTACTCAAAATCGGACAACAAAGTCTGAGGGATGATTATTTCGGTTACATTAGATCTCTCGTTTGTGATAGATACTCATGCAACCGCTCTTCAAGCACTCGCATCACTTACACCTCAATGCATGGAGTTGGACATGAGTTTCTAACTCGGGCGCTCGAAATTAGTGGCTTTGACAAGTGTTTTCCTGTTGATTCACAGAAAGAGCCAGATCCAGAGTTTCCCACGGTAGCATTCCCTAATCCTGAAGAAGCCGGTGCTCTGGACCTAGCGTTCGAAACGGCTAATGAAACCAGCTCAAATTTAATACTAGCAATTGATCCGGATGCCGACCGTTGTGCAGCAGCATTATACGACCCTAAAATGGATCGCAAGCGTATTTTTACCGGAAATGAGATTGGCACCCTTTTGGGGTGGTGGGCGTGGTATCGTTATGCTACAGGTAAAGAATCCAGCGCGAGTATAGAGCCAGCAGATTGCTTCATGATTTCTACTGCAGTTTCATCAAAGTTTCTTCAATCAATGGCTTCCGTTGAGGGATTCAGCTTCGTTGAAACTCTAACTGGCTTCAAGTACATGGGAAATTTAGCGCATAAGCTCATTAGCGAGAACAAGATGGTGCTCTTTGCCTACGAAGAGGCAATTGGTTACATGGTCAACCCAACTATCCTAGATAAGGATGGTATATCAGCTGCAGTCGAGCTAGCTCAGTGTGCCGCTCATGTCGAATCGACCTACAATCGAACCCTCGAGCAGCAACTCGATATATTGTACTTGAAGTATGGATTCCACTTCTCTTTGAACTCTTATTATGTTAGCTCCGACCCAACAACAACCAAGAGTATATTCACCAATTTGCAATCAGATTACCCTAGCGAATTCAGAAGCGGCGATCAAAGTTTTCGTGTCGAGAGGGTCCGTGATTTGAATAACGGTTTCGACAGTGGCGAGATCGATAACAGAGCGAAATTGCCTTGCAGTTCAAGCTCGTACATGGTGACATTTTTTATTGAAGGTAATATAACAATCACCTTCAGAACTAGCGGCACAGAGCCTAAAATCAAATACTATAGCGAAATTGTGGCCAAGTTGCCGTCATCGAGCGGTCAGCCTACGGGAGAAGGTGGCAAAGATGAGGAATTGCAACGGGCTGCACAGGAATCAGCACGAAAAAGACTGCAGCTCGTGGTGGAAATCGCAGTCAAACGGTGCCTCGATCCAGAACGGCACTCGCTAGCTGCCGCTCAATAGAAATTGTTCGAAGCACCAAACATTGAGAATTGTAGGGGAGCGTTTAATAGGTGGGTGTCTGTAAAAAAACCAACAACCCGGAAATGTGGAAGGCAAACTGGGCGCTGGCAACTGTGGCTTCCAATCTATCACGAGAGCTACGAGTAGCGATAGCAGACAAGACTCGCCTACCATATTCCTGTCCGTGCGAGAGTGATGGTTCATACTAGCGGAGACAAGATTATGTAGTTTTAGTGATGAGCCGTACTTTTATTCACTAATACAATGATCACAACTGAAACCTTTGGACTCAACACTCTATCACTTGAGTTCGACCTCTCAATCTTGCAGGATGGTTTCAATTATTCCTCAACCACGGAATTTGGCTTGTCAGAGATTCGTTCATCTCCGGGCGGTATCTTGGACTTCTGAATTAATGTAGATTTTTCTATATCATTTTCAGCAAGTTCGTCTTTTTGATTGACAACCTCGACCTCCTCTCTTGCTTGAGATATTTCTGATTTTTGTTTTCCTAAAATGCCTGCTGTACTCTTGGGGTCGGAAGATTTTTCCACCTCTTTGGTTTCATCTAGGCTAACAGACTGAGATCGTTCCCTCTCAGGTTGAAGTTGATCGTGTACTTGTTGATGTTTGTTGGTTGCTGTGTTAAGATTGTAGCAGTAGCAACATCTGAAGTTGATAGTTTCGAATTCTTCTGCTAAAGACATACCATTATGGCCATAACAGAATCTACAAATGAGAGCAAATCTATTCTCTGGTCCATCGGTAACGACCCAGTCAACTAACTTCTCGAAAAAGGTTCTATCCTTACTGAGGATCGGTCTCACAGGTCTGCCTTGCACACTGGAGGCAGCCACTGTTGAAATAGATGTATTTTGGAGATTTTTGATATTCGATTGAGGTTTAACGGTTGTATGTTTAGAAACTGGAGTGGGAGGGGGTGGTGCGGGGACAGTCAATTGGTTCATGTTTGCTATTTGGAAGGGCATATTCATAGACTGATTATGAATCGTTAGTCGATTGTGCGTTGCTTGCGATTGCTGCTGTGGTGATCTTATGGGACTAGCCGTGAATTTTGTTAAAGTCGTATCAAGGGGAGATGATGGACGTTCCGGAGCCTTTTCTCTTCGCCTCAGCTGCTTTGGATCATATTTTTCTAGGAGCTCGGTTGCAACCCTATAACTTTCTGTCTCGCAAACCATTTCGAGAATTTTCTTCTTTTGTTTCTGTAATTTCCTGAGACGCGCCTCCTCATTATCTAAAGACCAATGCGAGTACCACTGAACAACTTTGCGACAAACCCACAGCAAAAGATTGAGTATAGCAATAGGTATGGAGAGCAATAATTTGTCGCGCCATGTTGAGTCTGACGGATAGAGTAAAATGCAAACGTTTGCTATCAATATGGTTATGGGTATAAATGACAAAATTTGTACAACAAACTGTTCACGTTTGATCTTATCCCACCGTCGCTCCTCAATATTCTGTATCTCCTGCTCGATCTTCTCGAGAGTGTCCCGAGTCGAAGGCTTGTCATAGATCTTGGAGAATATCAAGCCCATTGTGTTAGTGCATTATGGGGCGGATTTGCTACAGAGCGGATATGTCGATTCAGGATTGTAATATTGTCCTAGAGTAATGCAGGCGATTGACGAGTGAAAATTGAGAGATAGTTATCGTGGTTGAACCACCTTTATGATCGTTCCTTAATCTGACGTGTCCGCACTGCCAAGAAACATGGGAGGATTCGGGTGATAACATCAGAGAGAAAACATGTGCTCTCATTGGCCTTCACGGGACTCCTCATAAACTAACTGCCTGTGCAGGACTATTTTGATCGCATTTGCAGGTGCTCCGACGACTGAAGTAAGTGGTTCATTATATCTCCAAATCGAAGAGATATAATTCTTAGGTGATTAATCAAACTGTGGCACCTTGATTATCTTTCGCAAACGCTCTGCAGGAAGCTTTTTTTTGACGTTTTCCCCTCATACCAAAGCGAGCCCTGTGTCTCTCTGTAAGTCTGCGCATCTCTATTCGGTCTTAACGATTGGACCATTTCCGCGCCAACCAAACCTTCGGCCAATCTCTACTTTGAATGTAAATCGAACCAAAACAATGCAGAACATTGAACTTTATCAATGATTAATAAGAGGACAGTTTTCAATGCAGCCCGAAACTGTGACAGGTCAGCTCTTAGTGGTTTCAATTCTATCATCATGACACCAAGCGAGGTTAGGCATCACGATGGCGGCTGAATGATTGAGCCTGGATGAATTGCGCAATCAGTACATTCAACTGGACATCGCTATGGTCGTGAGTCATATGGTTGTGGCAACATTTGAAGCTGACCAGTTTAGTCTTGCTGATTCAAAAATTTCGGCAAACATCTGAGACCATTTGAGCTGCACCAAACTTGGCTCTGAAATAATCATGATAACACTGCAAGCTTGTGTCTGCAACAGCTCGTCGTGTCGGCCATCTAAAGCAGTCCGGGAGTGTCACTGAAGGCAGACTAAGGTTAGAACTGTTGCGAAGTTCGAAGATCTCACAAGCCAGGTTAGTGAGTAAGTTGAGACTGAGAGCGAGTGAAAGGGGGGATTGGACTTAGAGAAGCGATCGAGTAAGTGTAACTAACGGGGCAGGAAAGTAGCACAAACTTTTATTCACCCTAAATTACAAAATCGTCCCGACTCCTTGGAAAGATAGAATGGGGAAGAATCGAGCTCATCGTTGGGTCTTCACCAGCAAGTCATTTAGTGAGAGCTCGCCAAACTGAGACAAAACTCTCTCTTTCTCTCCTCCCCCTCCTCCTCCTCACCGTCTCTCTCTCTCTCTCTCGCTCTTTCTCTCTTTCCCGCGCTTCTTGGTATACAATCTCAGCGATCTATTATTCACTCCTTTGAAAGATGTATATCTGAGTTTAGCTCCTAATTTACCATGCATTAAAAAACATTATCTTATCTGTGAAAGCTACCGCTCATAGCAAGCCCGAGAGTATCCTCAATATTCATCGAAGTTCACAATGCGGTGAGACAGGCCGAGTGTTTAAGAGACCATTTGCTGCAAAGCTTGGAGAGGTGACGTTATTGCTGAACCAGATATGATTTAAATTCACGCCATCATCAACGGACTCTTACCCATCCCTCAACCGCCCAAATGTTTGCTTTCAGCATAATTTTGACCTCCATTTTTGCGGAGGAAGAAACGCATTACACATCTACAACCTTTGTCCCAAAACTGGAGCACGTATATTTTCCTAATCCTCCATAGCAAGGTTGTGCACCAACTGCCATTGAATCGCTTGCTCGGTGATAGCAAATCGTAAAGCCAAATGTGTATAGCTACCATCCACAGAGGACAAAGCACCTGAGCGATGCAAGACTGTGCGAATGATGTCTTTCTTTCTCAGCCTAAGTTTGTTTGAAGTCATTAACAGAGAAAGCTCCCGGAGTTGGGGACGAATTTGCTCTTATTTATTTTTGTCATTAAGTACATACTACATGATGCTAGATTTGTAAACTCAATTCAGTCTGCCTATGCAAGTCTGGCGGCGGGCGGCCCAAGAAGGTCAAACTTTGCGCCCAGATACGAGCGTAGGTTTGCTCGCAAAATGAGCTAAGCTAACCCTATGCATTCGAGAATTATTCATTGCTCACTAAGGTCAGGGATTTGTATCGGCTGGCTGGAAGATTGATCGAAACTTAGCGCATCACCTAATTTGGTGCGAGCGATCTAGCGTGAAGATACCAGTAGGCCAGAGTTTAGCGCTTTGGTGAGTCATGACTTTTCTGGCACTCAACAAACGGAAACTGTACCCACAAGGGGGGGGGGAGTTTCTGTTCTTGGTACTGAAAACTAAACGATCTTGGCGGCGCTCAGACCCTCGCTCTTGGGCACGATTTTGCACCTGTTTAATCAAAATGGAAGCAGCGCCAACAATCAAGTGAAGAGGTGGGAACGAGAATCGGAAAGAGAGGACTTCATTTTCCGACAGATTCCCCCTTCCGCCAGATCCCCATGACCCACCCGATAGCTGATTGAATTAGGCGGACTCCTCTCGTCTCATTAATAATTTGATTGAGCCCACTCTCAGGGCTCACAATGGAAGTGAGTAGAGGGAGGAGGCTGAGTGCTCTCTAGCTGCTAGCTCTTGTTGATTGCAAAATATTCATCCAATCAACAACATAACTGGCTTGCACTTGAAGCGCCTCCTCTCCCATGAGGGCTTTCCAAAATGGTCAAGAGATTTCGAAATCAATGAACACATGTGTCTGCTTGTGTGTTCGCTCGTAGGTGTACGCTTAGCCGCTAGCATCCAAACCCAAGCAAACTTCAACTCTATCTTCAAAACTTCGAACGAAACTAACCCTAAGCTGAATAGAATCGCTTAACAAAACTAGAACCAACTGGACTCATCACAGCCAGACTTCGACCGGTTTGAATTAGCCTGGCAAGCGGTCATAACGTCTAGTTGGGAGAGAATCTCGAGAGAGTCGTCAAGTTCACCATAGTCGGCAAGTTTTCGCATTTTGCACTATCACGGAGTGTTCAGATAGGCTAGCTTGCCGGTTTACACTAGGCAAAGGTCCGCCTACAAATTGGCCGTTTGTGCATGCGTCGTGTGTGCGCTGCACACACACACGCACTGTGCTTCCCCACCATTGCTTGGCTCGGCTCGGCGCTAGCCGAAAAGCGAGAAGGCAGGCAGGCAAGCAAGCTGAAGTGAGCAAGCGAGCGAGAACGGGGCTAGGACTCACACATACATACTCATTTCGAGAGCTGCCGAGCCGATTTAACAATTGGAGGCAGGTAAATCCATCAGACGAACAAATGCTCACTTGTGGTGGTGATTTTTCGCCCTTTATCTTGTTTTCGATCACCTGAATTTATATGGAATTCGAAGAAACTCATCCCCAAGTCTGCTAGCTTTGTCAAAGTAGCATAGCAATGATCAAGAGCTACGAAGAGAAGAGTCAAAATAGTGGGGCACTTTGCATATCGGCAACAACAGTCTAAATATTGGTTACGATAGGGCAAAATATTTAATCAACATCGGCTCTTCAAGTTGAAATTTATGTCTCAAGCTCAAGGCCAGACAGCGCTTTCTACTTAAATGATAAGGTCAGACAAATAGATCTTATTTAACCTGTTCTTTCATTCTCATATACTCCCTTTTTCGTCATAATCAGTTGATAAAATTTTGTCACCATTATCAATTGGCGGCCAGAACAATCAGTGGCCCCTCTCGGAGGCTCACTGAACGACCAGTTCAACGGAACGCCCCAATCAGTATCAACTATGCATTCCAAACAGCAAAATAATACGAACAATCCTTCATTGTTACTCAACCCAAGTCAGAATGCCCTCGTCTTTAGCCTATTGGGCAAGAGATGTTATTCTCTTGCAACAGCTGTAGTGCAACTAGTCCTCACTGAACCTTTATCTCTAAACAAATGGTCGCTCAAAACAACTGGAGTTGTTTGCTTCGTAAAGGACCACCCTAAGAAATCATACTTTATCAAAGTTTACGATTGTGATAAACGAACATTAACCTGGCAACAAGAGATCTATTTGTCCTTTGAGTACAAAACTCCCAGACCTTACTTTCATACTTTCGAGGCGCACGACTGCATAGTGGGGTTGAATTTTGCTAGCGAGGAAGAGGCTCAGATATTCAAGGAGACAATATTAGGCAAATTGAAAGACAGAGAAAAGAGACGGACAGATCGTTTAAGACATAATGGCAATAACGGCGAAAGCGGGCTCAACGAATCAGCGAAAAGCACTCACTCGTCCTATTGCAACAACAATATCAGTATCAACAACAACGTCAGTCTCCACTCTCAACAATATAAGCCACAGAACAACAAGGATATCAACGATCGCCTACCAATTAATGTCCAAACGCTACAAAGATGTAGTCTGCAAGATGGATCTAATTCTACTCAAGCCCGGCATAATATGGAAACAGCTAACAACAATCATCACCGAACGACTAGACTGCAACACACTGTTTCAGCTAGATTGAGGCCCACCCAAATCGGTGCCGCAGCTAGCATACCCGTCTCGAGCATGCAAAAGTCCCAGTCCGCTCTATTAGCAAACCTAAACAACAACTTTTCAGCCCTGTCTAACAGCGCGCTCAAGAGTGATAAGAAGAAATTGAACAAGCGAGATATCGGAGAGCCAACCAACTTTCAACATGTTACCCACGTGGGTTTCTCACCACAAACTGGATTTGATTTGGACAACGTTAACCCTTCTATGGAAAAAGATTTGCAGAAATTTCTAGCGATTCCCGATCAACGCCAATATCAATCACATCATCATCAAGTGTCGCCCCATCAGCAACAACATCAATCGTATGAGCAGCAGATGAATCTACCCCACCAGCAACATATAGCTCCTCAGCCACCTCCTCCGCCACCTCCACCCCCTGTGCCACCGATGCCCTCGCAGGCTGTAATGGGCAGACCTCGGCATCATTCAAACGTTAATCTTCATCAAAGTTACATCAGCACTCCCACTGTTGAAAAACCGATGCCATCGAATGGTTGCGCGACAGTACAATCTGCACCTGTTCTTCCTCCACCACCGCCACCACCTCCTCGTCCTTTACCTCCGATGCCGTCACATGCTAATCAACTCAAACCAAAAAGAGATGTTCCGCCAACTAACGCGAGTGAGAAACTGACCACAAATGGTAACGGACCAAACTCTGTTGGTCCTCCTCCACCACCGCCGCCACCACCACCACCACCTCCTCCTCCACCCCCTCCAATGTTTACATCAACCCCAGCATCAAAACAAAAACCTGGCGGTGACGGGGTTAAAGCCACGGTACCCGCTCAGTCTGTCACTAGTCCAGTTGATATGCATGCCGCCTTGATGAGCCAACTTTTGAAAGGCAGGCAGTTGAATCATGTTGATCCCTCTTCTGAGAAAAAGAGTCCTATGATATCATCGACTAATGACGACCCTAGAACAGCATTAATGAATCAGATAAAGGCTGGCGTGAAGCTCAAGACGGTCTCCTCCAACCAACCCAAACCTCAGTCTTCAGCTCAACCAGTCGCCCCGGGTGGACTAGCTAGCGCATTAGCAAAAGCTCTCCAAGAGAGAAGTAAAGTCCTCCAGCAAACCGACGAAAGTCAGAGCTCTTCGAGTAACGAGGAGGAGCAAGAGGAAGATGAGTGGGATGAGTCATAGCTCACGAGCAATACAAATTCTACAGACTGCATCGCTAACCATAGAGAACTCGACCTAACGGGACCCTTCTATGGAGGTTGTGGCGCTCAACCTAGATCAATTGTTTCAGTTTTACAATATAATTGCAAGCCATGTCAACATGAAGAAAATTCTGTGTTCTGTGAAACCTCTCTGTTTTTATTCGACCAATCAGTTTGACCGCTCCCATAGTTTAGCCCTCAAAGTACACTACACATTGTAGATAGGCAAAATGCCAATCCTATAGAAGAAGTCTCTTGTGATCATAAAACTCGATCCAGTGTTTGAACAACTCAGTGTTCGAGAGCCGAGAAATAATACAAGACAAACCTGCAAATGGTCGGATTTTCGACAGACTATCTCCGTTCCTGAATCTTTCTTTCGGGTTGCGACAATTCGTTAACCTCTCGCTCGCCTAGTCTCCTCTACGCCGAGACTTGGATAAAAGGCTAACTAATCTTAGTCCGATTAGACATTCTCTGGACCATCTTTACGTTCACTTTATAGACGGTTTAATAAAGATGGAATTTGAGTCACCGAGAAGCATAACGTAGGTTAGCCCGATTCGCTTTCGCGCTGAAAGTTCAAATGAATTCACGAAACCGAGAATGCCTCTTGTACGCACGCGCGGTTGGAGGTCATGCTTTTCCGCTCAACGCAATTTTGTATCAGCCACACAACTATGCCACGGGCCAATTGAGAGCCGGCTAATCTCCCAAGTATTCATCTAGAATCCAATATTGCGATCAACCTAAATTATCAAGATAGCCCACCCTTGACTATTGTTTGTTAATCTAATCCAACCTTGCAAGGTCAATATGGTCAAGTTAAACAAATTCAAGACCTCAGCCAGGAGGAAGATGCGCAAGGCGCACTTCAACGCACCCTCCCACTTGAGGAGAAGAATAATGTCGGCTCCATTATCTAAAGATCTTCGCCTGAAGTACAATGTTAGAAGTATGCCAATAAGAAAAGACGACGAAGTTCAGGTATGTATAGTTCAGATGCGTGCACCGTATGTGTCTTCACTTGATTCACAAAACAGGGCTAACCAATCCACTACACTCCCCAGGTTGTTCGTGGTCACTTTAAGGGCCAGGCTGTCGGTAAGGTCATTCAAGCTTACAGAAGCAAGTACGTTATTCACATTGAAAGAATCACAAGGGAGAAAGCCAACGGTGCCACTGTATTTGTAGGAATTCATCCATCGAATGTGGTTATTGTCAAATTAAAACTTGACAAAGACAGAAAGGCTATCCTCGAAAGACGTGCTGCCGGAAGGTCGATCAAGCAAGGCAAAACAAAAGGCAAGCATACAGAGGAGAGTGTTGCCGAAAAAGCTAAATAGTTTCCAAGGCTCACCATTCAAAGAGAATAAATTTTCTTGGCCAGCCACTTGGCGAGCTCCATGGAATACACAAGGAGTTGTTTGCACTGTCCGACTTTCCGTGTGCAGACGCTCTCTCAAGTTTGACGTACGCATTATTCTTCGATTACCTCACCTGGCGTTCGTCTCTTGTGTTTGAGATCTGAGAGCCATTTTCCCATTCAATGAAAGCTGTCGCACTTTAGATTATCCAGTTTAGTTCATTTCTGTGATTGAGTGCAATAATCCTCCTCCCTTAGTTGACTTAATTCGCAATATAGTAACTGTGCTGAAATGGACGTCATTGTCGAGGAGCTACGACGCTATGGCCAGGAGCATGTGATCAAGTTCTACGATGAACTCTCAGATACACAGAAAACCCTATTAGAGGCAGATATTAGGGACATTGATTGGAAGAGTCTGGATAAGATTTATGAGGAACAAGTGAAGAATAAGCTGGAGGACAGTAAGCTTAAGGCTCCCTCTAAGATCGAGGATGACCTTTTGGAAGAACTTCCGTCCAACTGTATCGAGGGAACCACTCGTTGTGATTCGCAAACTCTCGAAAAATATCGCACAACTGGTTTAACTTGCATCGGACAAGGAAAAGTTGCCGCTTTATTACTTGCTGGAGGCCAAGGTACCCGCCTTGGTGTTGACTATCCGAAGGGAATGTATGATGTTGGTTTGTCCAGCCACAAAAGCCTTTATCAGCTGCAAGCTGAGCGCATATTGAAGCTAAGCGAGCCCCTTAAGATGGCAACAGGTCAGAAGAGTCAGATAATCTGGTATATAATGACCAGCGAGGCCACTATGGATATGACACGTGATTTCTTCGAGGGGCACAACTACTTTGGATTAAGCGAAAACAACTTGGTATTTTTTGAGCAAAACACTCTTCCATGCTTTGACCTTAACGGAAAAGTTTTGCTCGAAGACAAGCACAAAATCTCGAGATCCCCAAACGGAAACGGGGGTCTGTATGAAGCTTTGCACCAGAGAGGTATCATCGATCATATGATTGCCAACGGAATTGAGTATGTGCACGTTTATTGTGTAGATAACATACTAGTCCGAGTTTGTGACCCTACATTCGTGGGCTATTGCGTGATTAAGGGAGTCGATGCAGGAGCAAAAGTTGTCGAAAAGGTATCCCCCGGTGAATCGGTTGGAACCATATGCAAAGTTAGGAATCAATACAAAGTTATAGAGTATAGCGAAATATCTAGCGCGATCGCTACTAAGCGCGACGATGCAACCGGAAGATTAGTCTTTAATGCTGGAAATATCTGCGAGCATTTTTTCAAGGTAGACTTCCTCAAATCAATTAGAGACGAGAGGGTCCTTCGCTATCACCTCGCAATCAAAAAAATTCCACACATATCTCTTGATACAGGAGAGCTAGTTAGACCAAGCCAACCTAACGGTATCAAGCTCGAGAAGTTCGTATTCGACGTATTCGAATTCACAGACAAATTTGCGGCCTGGGAGGTTAAAAGGGAGGACGAATTTTCGCCGTTGAAAAACGGACCTGGGACTGAGAGCAACAACCCAGTTACTGCACTTAAAGCCTTACTGAGATCATACGAGCTAGGCATCTTATCAGTCTGACGACTCATGAGATCTACAATACTCGAGAGCACTTCCGGGACGGTAGTCCACAGATACGAAATGCATCTTTCAATATATAGATATATGTCCTTCATCGGTCCAATAGACTATGCTTACACCCATTTCATTACCTATCTGTCCTGGACAACTTTGTTTTGTCGAACCAGCGACTCAGGTTGAGGGCTGATTCTCGAGGATGAAAGTACAGTCATCATTATGGATCGCGAATATTTTACTATTAATTCGGATTCTATCTCAACCAACTAGAGGGTTCATTTTGCAGTGAGCCTCTTTTCACGTTTCAGGACGATCTCATCAAATTTGATCATGAATGTTGTACCTTGATGCCAATGCACTGTCACTTTGTTTGGAAAACAACATTGCTCTAGAGCAGCCTCTATTATACCAGCTACAAAGGATGCGCAATTGAAGTTCCCTTTGTCTTTAGGTGTTGATATGAACTTGTTTGTTATGGGTTCTGATTCAATCAAGTAATAGATGGAATTATCATCATTCGCTTGCTCAAGCTTATCGGCGTCCTTGTTAAAAAGAGTCCTCCAAAATACTGTTTTGATAAACATCAACATATTGATTATTCGTATTTCTCTCCTGAAATTTTTGTCCCTATTAACAATGAGATCGACAATTCTATAGCCGATGTGCTTGCCAGCTTCCGAGAGACGAGTCTGGAGTTCTTGAATAGTTGATGATCTTCCCTGAGAATACTCGACAAGTTCGCAAAACAAAAGACTGAAAGCGGATGGATTTATGTTTGTTTGTGACTTAATTATCGGCTGGTCGACAACGTTTCGCTTGGAGCGAGACGTCATGAACTCTCTTATCTCCATGAGGTTAGATTTCTAGCATCATAAAGATCTAGAAAATAGGTATTCTAGAAAATAGGAGAGCCAGGACGAATATTTGAAAACAGCAGAATCTTTTTTGAAACAACAGTGTGCAAATTGGCGTTTTACTCTTCGTGCGCAGAACTCTCAGTCAAAACCAGACTTGGACGATCTGTATGAAAGTTGGCATAGAATCCTAGATATGGATAAAATTTATCCGATTAGTACTATATCCGAATGGCCAGTTCCTCCCTAACCTAGGTGACACATCTTTTGAGAGGAAGATTTCGTGAACTCTCTCCTCATAACGCTTTTAGCCCGGACATAGCTCTCACATACCCGATTATAGGAGCCTCATGACGTGAATAGCCTATCGATAGAGATTGCATGGTAGCGACAAAATCTTCCTGTCGATCAGATGGACAAGCCTCATCGCAGCAG
>ENA-UOVY01000032-UOVY01000032.1-plant-metagenome-genome-assembly--contig:-NODE-32-length-82360-cov-624.700674_pt1 | contig 82360 bp, 50 predicted proteins | sample MGYA00249840_ERZ761561 | MGnify/ENA primary metagenome ERZ761561 (study PRJEB28882, sample SAMN05720143) | plant metagenome | isolation source: Guanajuato, Mexico | place: Mexico:Guanajuato, Mexico...
ACATTGGCCCCTCAACACTTGAGCGAGCCAGAGAGAGAGAGAGAGAGAGAGAGAGCGAGTTTTAGCGGGCATAGAGTGGCCAACCAAAGAGTTTGCGTTGGTTTGAGTTGGCGCAATTTTAGGTAAAAAGGAACCCCAAAGAGCTTATTTGTAAGTTAAAACTTGAGGTAAACACACGCTCGCAGGCACAGTAGGTGAGGGGCTAGCAGCTTGCCGAATTGGCGCAACCCCCCCCCCTCTTTTCCGTTGGCCATCTGTGAAGGCTGCCCTTCCAGGTTGGCCAACTATTGGGGGCCAACTAAAGTGGCGACTCACTTACCGGGTTTGCCACTGATGGCGAGCTAGATTGGCGCGTTGCGCTCGCTGGCAGTGGTGTTATTGAACGGGCCGCCTGCTGCAGGGCCAGCGGCTGGCCTGCGTTAATAAGAGCCTGGAACTGGCCTCCATGAGGCTGATCACTAGGCAGTGTTTGCATTAGCGCTGATTGCTCGCCTGTTAGCTGCTGGTGGCCGGGCGACTTTTGCTGCTGCTGCTGCTGCAGTTGCTGTTGCTGATTAGTTGGCGATTGGAGCGACATTTCGGCTCCGCTTGCGGCCAGTTTGTTTTGGAACCGAGATGGCACTACGAGCACCGGCTCAATCTGCTTCAACTCGTCCGATTTGCTCTCCTCTGGGCCAAACTCGAGCTTTCAAAGTCTTGCGCTAATTCTCGCCACTCGACGCTCAGGCCACCCAACCAGTTCTGCTGGTTCACGCCAACAACTCCATTGCATCATGACCGAACTCGCTCGTGCCCAATCCGTCTGGCCTCGCACATGACAATCAGGGATTCAATATCTCGCAAGCGACCAACTATTTCCCTCTTTCACTCTCTCTCCAGCGACCTTCCATCAAAGCCCGCTCGTCAGCTCTATCAGCCGGCAAATGGTTGGTTGCGAGTGAGCTGCATCAGTGGACTCGGCGACGCGTTTCATTAGCACACAAGCGGCGTTTGCATCCATTCGCGGGCCTCAGCATTTATACTCCTCCTCATCCTCTCCCGCCCGCTCGCTCGCTCGCTCGCTCCTCCTCCTCGGCCGACTGCTCAGCTCGCTAGACTCTATGCCCATTCGCGCGCACAGCGCTATGAGCCATGTGTGCGAGCTAGCATACGTTTGCCCGCCTCTCCTCTCTCTCTCGCTCTCCAACCTTGGCCTTTGGCTTGCTTACGAGAGAGTGGCGCCCCAGCCGGCCGAGTTTATTGTTGCCTGGAGTCTGTTTGTCTGCTCGCCTCTAAGCGCAACAACACGGATTCAAACTGGAAGGCCAACGAGAGCGACAAGTGCAGCGACGCCGACGAGGATTTAACTGCATCATGCGGCGGCCAATGGTCGCTGCTGGTAGTTGTTCAATCTTAAGTCCATCAATGGGTTAGTTGATAGCAGGAGCGCAAGTTTCGCAGTGTGAACACCGAACGCCAAGGGGTGCGTGGCTCAAGGGAGGGGGTGGCGCTAAACTTGGGGCCAAACTGAAAGTCTGTTGCGCCCCCAGAAAGGGGCGCCCGAGCTCACCTAAAGTCCGCAACTCTCTGCCTAAACCTTCGTCTATATGCTTGCTCGTCCCGTCTCAATCGGCTGGCTCTCGCTGAACAATCTTGGCTCGTCGCTCTGAGCAGCGAGCGAAAGGTTTAGCCCGCCGACTCTAGCCTATCTTCCGCCCTCAGGACGCTAGCAAGCCAGCCCCCTGTTCAGTCTGTCGCGCTTGGCACTTGATCAACCCGGTGTCTCTCTCGCCTGTGCAGCGGGCGGCGCCAGCCAACAGGCAGCCCGAGCGTGTGCGGGGGCCCGAGGAGTTTAGTCGTCGTCGTCGTCGTCGTTGTTGTTGTTGTTGTTGCCGCTGCACTTGCAGCCAGGCGAGGCCGAGCCAAGATAGCAGGAGAGCCTTTGACGGATGCTATCGTCGAATAATTCACAATACGAATGCCTACTCTTACGCTTCGTTAGAATTCACTTGCTCAGCTGGCAAGTGTACAAGAACTACGCTCAGCCATGAATGAGTGTCTACAAGATTCAAGATCATCCGCTAGCACCATCGAGTGAACCTGCTGCTGTCGCACGCAAGCGGGCGCAATTTCTTTGAATTTCAATTCTGAATTCTGGGAAACCTCTTTAAAAGTTTGACAGATTGTTAATGCTGACTTGAGTTGACTTTGAACAGGTTGGGAGTTGAATCAATTGATTTGGTGCCAAATCTGCTCTTCTCTCTTCTCGCCTCAGTCGACTCAATGGTTTGCTCTTGATGGGGCAAATAAAACTAGAGAGCAAAACCTCACTCGAGCTCACTGAAGGCTCCTTTGTTGGCCAACTTTCGTAGCGAGCTCGTTGATATGTCGATAGGCTTCATTCATTCAGTTGAGTTGGCTCAAAAATGGAAACCAAATTGGCAAACACACGACGACGAGCAGCCTAAATACTTCTCCTACTTCTCATTTGGCTGTTTATCTTGCATCAACTGATGTATTTTGGAATCTTGGGCAAACTGAGTGCGCGACTCGTATTGGTGCTAATGTTTTTACCTAGCGAGAGTCTTGCAGCAGTTGGGCCGATTGATTTGGCTTGCAAGCGAGTTTGGTGCGCAAAATTGGAGGGCCAAGCTCGAGGCCGGCTGGCTGAGACGATAAATCAGAGTGGCTGGCGTCAGTGGGCCAAGAGCGCGATTCTAGAGCCGTGAAGGCGTCGCGTGCTATCTGACATTGAGCGAGGCTGCAATGGTCTGGCCATGTTTATACTAGCTCCAATGGCGGCGCACCTAGCGGCCGAACGCATGCGCTTCCATTGGAGAGGGGCGCAAATCGTCAAGTTGGCCCCATTCGCCCTCTTGCCGGCTCATTTGGTCGAGTTGGTGGCTCGGCCGGCGGGTTGGCTGGAGGGGGGGGGGTGGCGGCGAGAGGGGAGGCCTTGGGCCAGCGAGGCGAGATCGAGAGCGCGATAGAGAGATCCTGTCCAAAAGATGGCCTCCTGCCGGTTGCTTGCGAGAGGCGGCCAGCGGAATGATGATAATTCTTCCCATTCGCCCACAGACGAGCAGTCCTGTCCGCCCGCAAGGCAAGCCAAACTTTGAGAGACCATCCAACTTAATACAAAGGCCATTCCTACTCGCTCGCAGCCCAATTCATTAATTTATCGCACTGGATAGAGAGGTCATAATGTCGCAGTTTTCTTATTAGTTTCGGATACACAAAAATGACAGCCCCCCTTCCCAAAACTACAACAACAACAACAACAACAACGACGACGACTAACAACCAGGCCAACGAAATTGCATTAAACTCGATTGCCAAGTATTCTTTGTGCGCCCATTCCATTTGTCATGTCCGTTCGGGCCAATCTCAAAGTTTCAAGCCCGACCCTCCAGCTGGCCTCTCGCTCGCCTCCTATCGAGTGCGCTCGGCCGATCGTCTGCTCTGGCTCCAAGTTCCATTGTTTGATATATGGCGCCAACACCGGACTCGCAAAGCACCCGCCCTGGAATGGGATCCCTTGGTGGCAAGATGGAGCGGCGAGCAACGTCGGCCGAATGTCCGCCGGCCGAGCTTATGTCTGAGCCGCCGGCCGATCCTTGCGATGGCCTCGACAACTGCTCAAAACTAAGCCAATCACCACGCTTGCGCCAAGGCAAACCATCCATATCTCCTCCTCGAGTGCTCTTGGCCTGCTTGTTGGTTTGGCCCACTTTCGTCGCCCCTGGCAATCGTTGCGCTGGTCACGTGGAGTTGGTGGCTTGACAGAGAGGCGGCCAACTCGAACAAACTGCGCTCAATCCCTTCAGATGGCTAGCTGCACGTCTGCTGGCCACGAATCTTGCGCGCTCGCATCCGTCAAACAAAGCCGCTTTCAGGCAGCCACTCAGTCTGTCTCCATCCCCCCGCGGCAACCAACTCTTGACCCCTCTCATGGCAGCGGCAGATCTCCATTGGCGCCGATTCGCTAGAGCAACACACCTCGAGCAGCGCCCCTGCACACAAACTCTGGTTCAGACTTGCGGCTTTGAAGTGGCTGGGGTCAGGCGAGCGAGTGGTTTGCTTTGAGGCGGAAGAAGGTCAGCAAGTTGGCGTCGTCCATCGAGCCCACTGAGGGGCGAGCGGGATGGCGGCCAAGACCGGCGAGAGCAAGAGGGAGAGTGAGCTGGAGCGGGAGAGGTAGAGAGTTTTCAGGGCAGATCTACTGCGCGCACAGGCCGACTTGGGGGCTGGCCGGCGCCACAGTGTTGGCGCGCCCTTTGCATGCCGGCGGCGAGCGAGAACGGCGAGCAGGCGATAGGAGGAAATGGGCAGGGATGTGAACTCGTTGGCGGTCGGCGACTTGTTGAGCGGAGGGGGAAGGGTGAGTGGACGATGGGATCTGGTCGGCGGGTCAGCGGGATAGTTAGCCGGCAACTTGGAGGGCAAAAGCGTTGACACAAGCCACTGCTAACCTGTTTGCCGCCTCCCCTCGCGCTCAGATCGAATCGGGCTAACCTTTGCAAGCAATTGGAGCACTTTCATTCGTCCCAGCTCATTGCTTCTAGCAAGAGAACAAACTCTGCTCCTGTATTTGTGTTCGAGCGATCGCGATCGCTATCACGGTCATGGTCGCCTTGCTTTTGGTTTAGGCGCTTTGGTTCGGCCACTTGGCCATGGACTCGTGCACACTGTACATCTATGCGTTTGGAGGCTTTTGGTTTGGTTTGGTTTTGCTAGCTAAAAATTTGCGCACTTTTGACGCTTCTCATGACGCACAACTTGGCCCACAATTGAACAGTTGGCCGCGAGACGAGCGGTTGGTCAGTGGAGAGTTGATACTTGTTGGCGGCTTTTATTATTTGGGTTTCGAAAGTTGAACAATTGGAGCTGAAAGTGGGGCGAGAGGATGGAACAAAAATGGGGCCTCCTGCTTGGACTTGTGCTCGTCTGGCTGGCTGCCGGCCGGCTTAGTTGTCTGGCCGGCCAGCAGAGCCTAGCGGCCGGCCCAGTCAAGGTCAATTTCACCGATTGCGGCTCGAAGAACGTGAAGGAGGTCAGAATAACTCCTTGTCCCGGCGACGGAATCGTTTGCAACATAAACCTCGGAACAAACGTCACCGTGGAGGCGGACTTCATCGCGAAACACGAGGCAAGCTCGCTGAACGAAGTCATCAAGGGAGTTGTTCGGGGTCGCGAGCTCCAATTTCCAGAACAACGCGCGGACCCCTGCAAGACGACCATGAGCCCGAGTTGCCCCATCAAAGTGGGCAAGTTCTACCAATACAAGGCGAGTTTTGAGATCAAACCGTACTATCCGGCAATACCCGTTAAGGTGCGTTATGCGCTTGCAAATCCAGCCGGCGACGTGGTTGCTTGTGTGCAAATTGCGGCCAAAATAATCGACCCATCGCCAATCAGAGCATCGCGCAACAAACCCAAGAAGAGGCCGTCAGCTTGATCGTTTGCGAGCGCGTCAGTTTGAGTATTTATTATTGTCGCTTTTAGGAATAAACTAACCAAAGCAAAGCAACGAAGCTCTGAACTTACCTGCAACCAGAAAACTAGAATTGTAATTGTAATGCACCGAAATCTAACACACAAACTTTGCTCTCCAAACGGAGAGAGGCTCAAGCTTGTTGTCTTCCCTCTTGTTTCTTGCTCGTCGAGTGGCGATGATGGTTGGTCTGTTATAAGTACAACCACTGCAGGAAAATCATTGCCATCAAACGTTAAGATTGATTCCTACTCGCGAATGTACTTATATCAGACAATACCAAGCACGATATTCAGCACTTGCCCCCCTCTCGGCCTCCCGCTTTTGGGCCGACTATCTATCCTTGATTCCTATTCGAGTGGCCAAAGTGGAACTGAAGATAGAGAGCCGGCAGAGGAGTCCTATTTATAGCAGGCGGCGGGCAAAGCCGAGCTCTTGGCGGCTCTCGATGGTTGACGCAACAAATCGGCCAACCAAAGAGTGAAAACTGTTCCAAAGTTGTTCTCACGACAACACAAAGGCCAGTGGGCAACCGAAAGAGTCAATCAATTTTGTGTGTGTGCGTTGGCCCTATGGAGCCGGTGATGATAATTGTGCTCCAGTTGATTGAGTTGACTTTATCGGTTAAAATTTCGGCCCAGCCGATTCGAGCTCCAGTTCGAGTTCCAACTCCAACTCCAGCTTCAATTGAAAGCGCTTGGCCTGTTCTAGCTGAAGCCGCTTGATCATTGGTGTCCATCTGTCAGTAATTTGCATTTATACGGCAGTTATACGAGCGCGCTCACTTCGCCCCTAATTGTTCCCTTTATCCCTCTTGCCTCCCTCAAACCTCCCGCTCGCTGGCACACTTTCAGTTGGCCGAGTGCGAGCCATTTCCGTTTCTATCCAAACTCAAGCAGTTGCGAAATTTTTCACCTAAAATCGACCATCCAGTTTCCGTTTTCCACTCGAATTAGAAACAAAATCTAAATGAAGCACCGAGTTCGAAAGGCACGAAATTGGGCACTACAAGCTTGATACTCGGAGTGCCTTGCGAAAACGAGCACTCAACTGGCCAGAGTAGGCGGCTGGGCAAATTTGTCAGCCAAATAGATATTTTCAAAATCGTGAGAAAACACCTCCCCCCTCCACCTTTCCCCTCAATATCAACCAAAACCAAACGATATCACAATCGAGATTCAAAAGCCTCCAGCGATAACATGAGCCAAATTGAAGGCATGAACATTGAGCGAGTTACATAAGAGAATGTCAGCATTTTGTCCCTAGACAGAGAGCGAGAGAAAGATTGTTGCCAAAGGCGCCGTGCCTGATCATTTGCTTGATTGGCGCCGCTTGCTGGCCGTAATTGAGATCATCCTGATGTCAGACAACCATTGATCGTTGCAGTCGGTGGTTTGATCTATCAATGTGTTCGCAGTTAAACACATGAGTACACGGGCCAACAGTTTAGGTTCATCCAAGGACCCGATTGCTCTGCCCCAAGATTAAGCCTTCGAATGATCTTCTCAAACTAATTTCTCAGATCAGACTCTCATTGTTGTTTTTCCGATCGCCCTAATAGAGCTCCTTTTGGCGAGCTGTCAGTGAGCAGAGTTATCTTCCTGATGGCACTCGATACTCGTGTTTACGCCATCAATGAATGCTGGCTTGGCTAAACTCAAAGGAAACGAGAGAATCAATATCTAGTCATATTTGATGTCAGTGAAACATCAACATGTAGAAGAAAAATCTCGACTAAAAGCCGAAAATGATGCAAGTCTATCAAGATTTGATTGATAACTTTTCTATTCAACCTTATATCGAGGAGCTCACATGAGCGAGTTACACTAGCTCATACTAGCTAGATAGACCAACAACAAGCCCTTGAGCGACGTTCGAACAACATCATCACCTTCTAAACCTCTTGAATAGGTAGTGTCGTTGCTCATTCTTTTGCTTGGCTGTCCGGTACTCGATGTATGTGTTGTCGTCGGCTCCAGTTAGCGAGCTCATGGCCACATTCTTTCTGCCATAGGCGCCTCCAGCTCCACTCGGACGGCCACTGGTTGCGCTCAAGCCAAAGCCAGGCTCGTTCGCGACCTTCTCCTCCTCGGCGTCAGTGTCGTTTGCCGTCATCACTTGTTGTAGTAACTGATGTTGTTCTTCTTTGGTGCTATACATCAAGTCTTCCTTTTCCATACCCTCGAAAGTGGTTAGAACTTTGTAACTGTAGCCCTGATTGGCTAAAAACCTCTGCCTCTTTCTAGCAAAATGCATCTCGATAGTGTCTTGTGAAACAAGCGAGTAGAAATATGCGTTGTACTCCTCGGCAAGGGCCCCCTTCTTTGGACGGAGAATTCTACCTAAACGCTGAGCCTCTTGACGTCTCGATCCACCATGACTCGAGATCTGAATAAGTACGTTCGCCTCTGGCAAGTCGAATGAAGTGTCGGCAACCTTGGACACAAATATCGTGTTTACCTTTGGGTTAAATTTGAAATTTTGTAGAATCTGCATCCTTTCTGATTGGGATGTTGGACCATATATGTAAGGCCGACCTAACTTTAAAGCATAATGCTTCAAAGCAAACACGTTGTCTGCAAAAACAATAACCTTATCACTTCTACGTTCGTGATACTTGATTAGATATTGACAAGCCCTAAATTTGTTGGGATTCATCACATAAAACAGGAGCCGCTTTGAGGGTTTAGCGGTTAGATACTCTCTATAGAACTCAGCTTGCATAGGGCACCAAACCTCAGAACATTGTACCTTCGCAATGTAACCAAAGTTTTGTAGTTCTAACCAGTTGGCCTCATACATTTTGGGGCCAATCAAGAAATTGAGATCTGCAATCTTGTCATCTTCACGCACAAGAGTTGCCGTCAAACCTAGTTTACAGTGAGCCTTCACTATTGTAAGAACACGACGAAACATCTTCGCTGGAATCGTGTGCACTTCGTCGAGTAATATCAGACCCCACTCTTGATCTTGGACCCACTTCATGACTTGATCGGCCTCCCAACTTCTCTTTTGAGTGTGAGAAACCATCGAGTAAGTCGTGATACAAATACCGCAATTATCTGGCCGATCCTTTGCGTCTGATGTGAATCGACATATAATACTGTCATCCGCAGTTGACCAGAGTTTAAATTGAGTCTTCCATTGTTCAACAGATACGCCGGAATTGCATAAGACAAGACAACGCTTTCTCACTGTACAACAAGCAGTAACTCCAACAAGAGATTTTCCTGCTCCGCAAGGCAGAACAATGATACCGGAACGGGCTCGACCATTACCAAACATTTTTCTCAAACTTTTCTCCTGGTAAGGTCTCAGCACGGCGTTCGGTTTAAGGTTAATATTGACATTTGGATTAACATTGTCCTCTCTGAATGAGTATTCAGCCAGAAGTGGATAATCCAACTCGATGCAACGTTTCTGTATTGTTTCGATTTCTTCCTGCTTAACCTCGAAGGAGACAACTTTAAGGTCCTCTAGTTCGTCATCCTCTCGTTCGAAGCGTTGATAGTAGTTATATATATCATCTGGCACAGCGTCAACATCTGTCATTTCGGCATCAACAACGGCTCCAGTTTTCGCATCCAGGGTGGGTTTCTTGTCGATTGCAGCAGCTGCATCATTCGTTAGTTTGGTCCCTTTTTCATCTTGTGTCGGTTGTGATGGTTGAGTTTGAGATTGATTAAACTTGATACCTTTACGCTGGTCCTTGGATACGATAGTTGTGATTAAATCATCGTTTTCTCCCCTCTTTCTACAATGCGCTACAACAGAGTCAGATAGTAGCTCCTGGATTATTTCTGGATAGGAGGATTCAACAAAGTATTTGTTTTGCCTGAGAACTAACTTGACTTTGCCATAGCTGAGTGTACAAGAGGTTATGAAGTTGACGACCGATTCAGGCAAGGTTGTTTTGCCCAATCTTCGAAGGTATTCGACAATATCTTTCGTCTCCAACCCAACGGAGACGGCGGCGTAGAGGGAGTAGGCAGTTAATTTATACTCGTGTACATGCTCCGGCCGAGAAACTGGCTCGGCTATTGTTATCAGGAAATCATGAGCATGCTTGTAAACGGGCGAGAATGTTTCCAAGAATATGTGTCCATCTGGAGCAACCCAGATTGGTCTGGCATCGTGATCCTCGCGCAATGCAACGCGCTTCGTATAATCCTTGGCTCCGAACTCGTCCTCGAGTGCTCCATCGTCAACTATCACCCTCGAGGCCGCTTGAGGCACCGCAGCCTCGACTGCCTGACTCATTCTAGCGGATAATATTTAAGTTCATATCACAATTGCTTGAATAATGGACAACAATTACAAATACGATAATGTTTTGTCATATCTTCAGGCTTCGAGTATCAACAACACTCTCAGCTTTGGGGGGGCGCAACATTCGAACAAGGTGTGCGCAGTTTGCGTGAAAAGTCTGCGCATTGAATGCACCGTCAATGGCACATCCAGAGGCAAATTCATGAATCTAGCGCCTCTTCGTTTCATGATTCTTCCTTTGGCAAATAGAAAAGTGCCTCAGGTAGGCGAAGAACAAGTCCCTAATGTTTGTTGCATGGAGAACAAGAGCATGACTCATTGGTGCGATAATGTAGTCGAGCAGGGAGCGTGGTTTTAGGGGGAAGTGCGTTGAGGGTTCGCACTAAAGACAGGTCTAATTCCCCTTGGGTCTGGCTTGAATCCGAACCTAGGTGTCGGCACTAAGTCTTGATGGGTTTTCACCTCGTTTCGAAAGCTTTTCGGTTTGTTCACTAAAGCTATGTGCAGTGACGTGGCATCATATTTCAATAACCATCAAAACAATGCAGATTAAACTCGACTAGAAACTCCGCTCTTGTTCGAGTTTTACACGAAATGGTTTACTTGGCTAACCGTTGTCGGTGTTGAGTGACTTACCAGCTTCCACCTGGAGAAAAGGGCGCTAGTTTGCTAGCTTTGAAGGGGCGCAATTTTGGCCGAGCAGAGGGCCATCTGCTTTTGATGTTAACTGCAGTTAGTGTAAACGATTGCAATTACTAGCCTCTTTATGGTCTGCTTAGCATTTAGAAGAACTTGATTCGGTGGCTGAATACCGTTTGCAAATAAACAAATCGCGTTCATTACCTAGCGAGGAGGAGGTGAAGCTTGCTCTCGGTTGGCTGGTTAGCTGACGACAGGCTTGCAATGACTTTGCAAGCGACAGTGGTTTGCTTGTGCTCCACTTGCGAGCGCCACCAATTCGCGTTCGTGCTTGCTCGGGGTGGCCGCTTTGCAAATTAATACCCCACACGATCACGATCAGCATCGACATCCAATGGGCTGATGTAAGCGCGTTTTGCATCCAATTTGGTTTGTCAGCGGCGAGGTCAAGTTGACGAGCGGAGATAGAAGAGTCTTTGTGCTGACCTCCAGCTTCCGGGTGCAAGTTGCCTGGGAAGATTGTCAGCAATCCTCCTCCAAATAAAAGTCACTCTCCTCTTGCAAAGCTAGCATCCACTGGCCTCAGCGAGTCCCCGAGTGGTTGCCCATCTCTCGTCTTTATTGGCCTTTGTCTGCAGCTAGTTGGCTTGCTGGCCGGCCGGCTGACTGGCAGCAATATAAAATCCTTTCGCTGGAAGACGACCCCAGGTAGAGCACAAAGGAGTCTAACTTGATCGGTGGTGGCAAATATTTGATTCATAGGAATGAGCAAGAGGCTGCTCGATGAGGAGAGGCGGTTTTTAACCTGCGCGAGCAAACTGAAGAGTAGACCGGCTTCGGGTTCCCTGTTAAGCAAGAATCTCGAATATTAACGACTTCGCTCGAATTTTTGCACAAATCAGAGGGCCGTTTGTTGGAAAATTTCACTAAAAGCAGGAGAGATAGCGCACGTCTGCCCGCTGAGGTTGGCCCCTTTGGCCGCAAATGGACTCCGAGCGGGAGCGCGCAGGACAGGCGCTGCTGGCGGCGGCGGCGGCGCGCGCAACTCACCTAGGGAACCCAAGTGGAGCAGCGAGCTCTCCTGCCTGTCTCTCTTCCTCTTCCGCGCGCGAGGATCTTGACCGGCCTCACTTCTAAACTTGGCCAAGTGTAGCCACCAAAATAGCGTCCACACGTACCAACAAGAGCAGACGAGAGCCAGATGCGCGAGCTCGAGGCGAGTTAGTCGCCACTGAGAGCGCCAGTTGAACTTTGCAGATGGTGCGAGCACACAGATGCAAATCACATTTGCTGCTCTATAGTAACAGGTGAGCCAGGTTGTCGCTCATGCCTCGGCCGGATTCAAATTGCCAGAGCCAGGCTGAAGCATGGAGCTCCACTGAGGATGGGTCATGAGAGCGAGGGCGGCCGCGAGAGCAGTTTCAAGAGTGGCACTCGGCCCGCTAGCCTCCAAGCAGAGATGAGACAACGCCTTTGCTGCCGAGGGCTGAGCTCGCTTGCTCTCGTCGTCGCATTGATCGGCCTGGCAGCAAGCGATACCGTTGAATGTTCAAGACCTGAAGCAGGCGGCGAGCGAGTCGTTGGGGTAGCGCATGTGATAGAGAGAAATGGGTCACAATCAAACTCTACGACCCCAAGTAGTGAGAGGCCTGATGATGATTTTGAGAAATTTTGTAGGTTTATTAAAGAAACGACTGAGACAACACTGAACTCAAGAGCAAACCAAACCCTCCGCGAGCTGATGGGTGGGCAGGTGGAGAGGAGGAGGGGGTTTGAGTTGGAGCTTTCAATTCTGAGCAAGCAAGCTTTAAGCGAGAGAATAGAGGCGGATAGAATGAACGTCAGCTACGAGGGCGAATTCGACAAGGGACGCGAAACTAGGCTTGTAATAATGCACAATGACACCACCATTCTAGTGGCCAGAATTTACACTAAATACTATTACTGGAAGGTAAGGAAGGTGGACCTTGGCTCCAAGTTGGTTGCACTAGCAGCAGCGGTGCCATTGGGGCCTCCCGAGAGACTTGAACCCTTAACAGGTCCCCCCCCCCAAAGCCCACATCCCAGTGGCCTCCTTCGAGCCCACTCAGGGCGACCGAGCCATCCACTTCGTTTTGGGCCCAAGTAGCCAATTTCTAAACGATAAGCTTGCGAGCGAAATGGAAGCGCGAGAATAGTTCCATAAATTGGATGATAGATGACTCTGGGTGAAAATAATCAAATTGATTGGAGGGGAGGGCAATCAAAAGCTACAATTGGCCGACCTCCTTTAAGATACTCGCGCGCTCTCAATTCAACTGCCAGCAACATGAACGCGACCAGCTCAGGCTAGGGGGAGCCAATTGCATTGGTTAGTTTGGTCTCGGTGATGTGAGCAAGCCACTGCTTGCTGCTCTCTATTTAGCCAATATCCCATTTGATTTGCAATGGCGAGGCTCCTCCTTCGCCGCCCCCCCCCCTCAAAGTCTCAACTCCAGCACCATTCATCAATCATCAGTTTTGTGAAGGCAAGCAAGCCAAGCCGTGCCCCTCGGGATTCCCCCTGGCGCCAGCCTTGCTTGCTCGGTGAGTTAACGCGGCCAGACTCCTTTTTCTCGAGTCTCGAGGCCCATTGATGGCACATTGGCGTTGACCGCAAGCGAGGGGCCCATTTGCTCCCCGCGTCTGCTCTTATTTCATTCCATTCCATTTCACTTCACATGGCTCCACTCGCGGCCATAACCGCAAGATCACCAAACTGACACTCCTCCGGCTCAACTGGCGCTCCTTTGTGTTGCACGATAAAGCAAATTGCTTTCCAACCAAACTTTGGCCCCCAAAACTTGGGGGCGTGAGCGTCGAGAGGCTCTCTCAAAGGGAACGAGAGCGCCGAGCCCACCTAGAGCCAATCTAGCTTCATGGTCAATATTTTCGCGCCAACTGTATTGCGATTTGGTTAGCCCTAATTCGACTAAACAAACCAGCTAAAACAGTGCCAGTCTAGCTCCATGGGCCTGCCCATCCGACATTGTTTGCTTCCGGCCGCTCGAGGGCAACCACTCGAAACCGCTCACTAGCTGGCCGCCGGGTTCAGGGGGCGTAAGGTAGAGGTATGAGTAAGTCGGCGTGTTTTGACTGCCGCCAACGCTCGCTACAACACTCGAAACAACCGCCCCCTCCTGCCCGTGACCCTGGGGCGCCGATTGCTCCTGTCAACAGATAGTTGGATGGTTGGCTGGACGAGCGTTCGTTGTAAGCAAAGTTTTGAACCAGTTTGTCCAGCCGAAGGCAGAGGCCAACACAACGAACGGACTTTCAGTCTCAGGCTGTGTGAGGCTCCAGTTTGGAGACCATTTTATCTATCTTAAATCTATTTCCAAGTTTGGAGCTGCCAAGCGAAGGTTGCGGAAGCTTCCAATTTGTTGCTACGTGCTGAGAATTTTCGACCAATTTGTCGTCCAGACAAGAAGATGTCGCTGATGCGCCTCGATCTTTCAACCTGAGGCATCGGCCCGCCAATCGAGGTCGTCCAGCTGGATAACCAATATCAAGCAAACAACAGTTGCCCTGCTCCTGTTTCCTTCAAGACCCGCAGCTGCTAGGAAGAGTTTTCAGCTCTTACCAACATGTGTCGCGTTTCTCAAGCCGGAAACATGCGAGCAAATCATTCGCCCCTCGAAGGGGCGCAAAACGGCTTGTGTCATGTAGATGTAGATGTAGGGATTTTGCAATACTGCTTGCTTCATAAGGCTGCCTATTTTTAATGGTGCCGCCAGAAGGAGACCAAAAACACTCGGCCTGTTTGACTGGCGCCACATTGCTTGCGAGCTAGCCGAGCTGGGAGGCTGTGAAGAGCGGAAGATGGGGCGAAAAGTAGGGGTAGAGCCGCCTTCAAGCTGGCGCCATTGTCTGCTACCAACATTTACATTTATCAACTGACTCGCCGCCTCCTCTCTCTATCGGCGCATCCCACCATGGGGCCGATCGAGGTCATGATTGATACGCAAGCGTGCGGTTGACGTTCGGGTTGCCCAATAATTTGGTATTGTGCCATGTTGGTGCGCCGAAACCCAATAGGGCCAACATCGACTGGGCGCTCAGCAACACGAACCTAAACGAGCGGCCGCTAACTAACCTAGTCCAAGCGCCTATCGGCCGATGGATTCGTTGCAGAGGCTCAAGGCCAAGTTTGGAGGCAATGTTTTCGCAGCTTCAGTTGTTTGCTCTCGACAACAACACCAGCAGCAAGCAATCGTTTCCGTTTTGTATGGTTTCGCTCGGTCCACTCGAGTCGAGTTCGAGCTTTGGACGATAATTGAAAGATCTTTCGCGTTTAGTCAAACCAGCCGACTTTCCAACTTTAAAACTGGGTTAAGTTTACTACGACGACTGAATCAGCGCATATTAAAGCGTTGAAATTGAATCCGAATGGAGGATAAACTAAATTGGACGAAAGTTTTTCCAGTATTCAACTAAAATCCACCACTCAAACTGATTGTTATTTTTCATTATTATCTCACACTTCAAATCCTGCATAATATGGAACTTTTTCCACCCAGTCTAGCCTCCCAAATATAAATGTAACATCTGTTTCGTCATATGAAGCCAAATGGGCTGAGGGAGGGATAGAGGGCGTGATGAGTGGTAGAGGCGGAAAGTGTGCAATTATATCGATACCATGGGCTCGCCCGCCGGCTAGCTCGGAGGCTAGCTGAATCCAATTACACAGGATTGGCCGGATCGTCATTGCTGGCCTTTTCTGGCACATTTCGGGGCCAAGTTTATGCTTCCTCCTCAGGAAAGACTCTCTCTTTCCTTCTTTTTGCCTCCAAGAATGGAAAAGGCAGCTAGAGCTCCACTGTCGCGCCAATAATCTGAACTCAAACTCCCCTCTAACCGGATTCTCGCTACCATCTCGACAGGTGGGCCAAACTGTGGGAGCGGTGATCATATTCTGCATGATAGTTGCAGGAAATCTGTCCATCCTCCACAGGCTCAAGTCATGCCGCCGCCGAAGGTCCAACGTCAACTATTTCATCGTCCAACTGGCCATTGCAGGTAGGTAAAATAGAAGCTGCCAACTGTTCGCGCGAATCGAAATTCAATTCCGATTCGAGTAAGTGAAATGAGATAGACTCAAATGATCGATCGCCAGCATCGGCGAACCAAACAATCGCAAGCCGCTGCTTGCCGAGAGCCTCGAGCAAAGCTGGCTGAGCTCAAAAGAGCGACCTGTCGTCGTTGTCTCGACATTGGGAAAGATTTTGCTCGCTCCCGCATTGGCCTCCTCCGCATCGGCCGTTGCTTCATGCGAAAGCAACATCCAACACGAGGGCAGCAAATGGAACAGACCCAAGATTTCATGATGGCTGACTTATGGTTTGTGTCGCTCGAGTCAACGCTTTAGGCATCGGCCCTGAGTTCATCGGGCAAAATATATAGCATGAATTCAAACGGAGGCCAGGTTTATTGCTAGTGCAACTTGCAGCTTACGAGAGGACGAAGCTCGAACCCTACAGATCCTCCCATAACGGATTGTAGTTTCGAGAAAATTTGCGCAGTATCTGATCGCTCATAACTCAACTTGCAACCCGACGACAGCTCTCACCAATCTGACCTTGAGCATCACTGGGCGGCAAAGTCACGAGTCTTGAAGGTCAGCCGACACTGAATCATCGGGCCAACTCCAACTCCACTGGCTTGGGTGGGACCAATTTTGCATAGACTGCTTACAAATGAGCGGCCCATTTGTATGCCAGTGAATCGCGGCCACCTCTAAAGAGGGGAGAGAGAGAGTTCCATCCACTAACAGTCAACTCCACTCAATCCCAAACTGAACCCAACTGGAACCGAATCAACCAGATCTATTCGTCGGCCTGTTCAACGTGACACTAGATCTGTTTTTCAGGTTAAAAAAGGTTTTTGTCTATGGGGCGCTGGCGTGTCGAGCGAGCAAATACATTTCGGTAAGTAATTTTCAGCTTGAAACGGAAATTGTTTTGAGAGGCAAACAAAGTTGCGCGCCTCTTGTGTTACTTGGAAACAGTTCAGATGATTGGGCAAATCGGTTGATTGGAATTCAAGGTGCGTGGGCCACGTTAACTCGAGTTTGCCACACAGAGCTCGAGGGTGTGACCTTGGCCAGCTTGATAAGTGGCCAGCTTTTCAATTAAAAGTCTGCGCCGCCTCTAGCGGCGGCCACTAAGCGCTGAATGTGGGGCCATCGCCAGCTAGCTTTGGGGCACAAGCTTAGGGCCTGTAAGCACACTAGACCTGGATTATGGCCAAACTCAATTGCTCTGAGTAGGGCAACGTGCCTCCGTTTAGCCTGCCCAGTGTCAGTCAAGCCAGTCGGCCGTTCGAGATGTCATCCGCACATGTGCCCGCTATCCCTCAAAACAAACCCCCTCGAATCGCCCCTTTGCGACACTTTGCCCGCAAACCAAGCTCCTCCAACTACTGCCACTCTTAGTTTTGCTTGGCGGCAACGCAATTTGGATGGGTCAGTTTTCACTTGTCTTTGGTGTGCGACGCTAATTCATTGGCTGTTTTATTGGAAGAGTCGCCAGTCAGCTAGAATTATGTGGGCTCATCGCGAAAATTTAAGCTCTTGCTCGGTTTGTGGAAATCAACTCTTGCTTGTAGAGGCAAATTGGATTCGCACTGCCGCACACCTAACTACTAGCAACCATAGATTTGGCGCTGGGAGGCTAGAGTTGTGGGCATTTGATAGTGATGGAAGTGGCGATGGTATTGGGCGATGATTAGCTGTCGGGCCTCTGTGTGGTTTGCCTGTACTTGCGCAGGTGGCTGGCGCCGTGAGCGATCTCGCTAATCTGCGATTCATGTGCGAGCTATGGGCTTGTGCGCGAATTGATCTATGCGCCCTCGCCCACTATCGCCGCTGATCGGGTACAGAGATGGGGGGCGAGACGTCAGCTTTCTTTGCTCGGCTTTCTGGCGGTGAGTGACTGTTGGCAGAGTAGGCGCGCAGACGGACGCTCGCGGCTCGCAAAGGCAAAACCATTGCCAAAGACAACCGCAAGAGGGCCATTGGCAAATGGATTGAATCTGGATCTTTTTCACTCAGTTGTGAACATTACATGTATTATACTGAGTTCTAATCGTTCAAACCGCATTCTCTTAGTTTGCCATTGGAACAGTTGGCGGGACCCAAACCATTGGGCCTAGATTGCGACATAAGGGGGGCGCCTCCTGGCTAACTAGTGCGCTTTTAGGAGTTGGGTGAACTCGAAGAGAGAGATCAAATTGTATGAGTTGAATCTTGCAAATCCAGTTTGCATTGCAAGTTTGTGTTCCCCTCTGCCAATCAATTTAAGTCTCTGACCGCCAGCCGAAACAAACAATCTCGTCTTCGGTGACAATCCTTGCATGCGCCAGACTAAACGATCGTTGCGACCTTAGTTTCACTTGCTCATGGGGCTTTGGATTTGCGCGATTGGCGATGGACTGGACAAGGATTAAAGCTGGCGACTAAATCGTCTATCGCTAGTTTGCAACTGGAATAAGATTTAAATAAAACTTATACTCCACAACATTGTAGAGCTCGCGGCTAGACTAGCTGGTTCATAGCGTAGAAGCAGTACTATGGGACTAGTCCATCATCCAGAACAAACAATCGCATATCCCACTGCCTCCGAGTCCAAGGTTGATTCGGATAGATTTAGAGCCAAAGCTAAAGCAAGAGTCTTGTTCTGAGAGACTCGTTGACGGCACCATTTCAAATCACACATCTCCACTGCAGCCAGTTGTCCTAGCGGCAGCTCGCTTGTATCTCTCTTGCTCACTGGAAGATTTTCACAGATTTCGGATTCAATTTTAATCCTTGACATGATCCTGCTGATTTGAGAGCCGAGGCCCCCCGAAGTTCCAAGAAGTTTTGCCGTCTCTAAAATGCTGAATCTGATTCCCATTTCCAGGGAACTCAATTTGCCCTCAAAGATATCATTACTCGTGAACAAGTTCTACTCGAACCTCGTCTCTCGAGTCTGGCAAGTTATATCGAATAGGGAGCCCTTCGAGCAGAATTGTGTTTGCCATGAATGTTGGCCGTGAATGGAACAAACGGAGTGGCCGGCAGCGGATGAGAGAGGAGAGAAAGGAGCGGACGGAAACCATATTGGCGGCTCTTGAATTATTACGCGCCAGCAAGTTGGCGTGATCTTGGCCTTGCCCATCGCTCGAGCTCCAAAATAGCCATCCAAGGGGAGATGGAGAGGTGGGAGGGGTGAGTAAATGTCAATGGACTCAACCACTCCCACCGGCCGAGGGAGGGTCTCCTTTCAGAGTTGGCGCTGATTTGTCCCACGTGAATCCTGGGGGCGGCACCATTTGTATCTAGCTCTCGTGTCATTCTTACTTACTCGACTGTGATCCGGCCCTTCCTCCTCTGACCCCGCCATCTAGAGGCCAAGCTGAATTCGCCTCCCTCTTTGGCCCCCCTCAGAAGTGTCCATACCCAAGAATCGATGTTGGATCGCGTCCATCTGACGGGCGCATTCAACAGCTAGAGCCAGTCAGTTGAGCAGAGTTACAAACAAGAATCAAGTCCCGAAATGAACTCGAAATGAGTAATCACTCAACCACCCATATCTACCTTGATATCTCTCTGTCCCCTATGGGGGGCGCGGAATGGCCCTTCAAAGGAGAAAGTTGGAAGGTTGGCTTTCGAACATTGAGAGCACACCCACAGCTCTGATTTATATATCAGCCAGGTCTACTGGCCGCACAAACACTCTGCCTCTCTAACCAGATGGTCCCCAATTCCAACCAAAATTCCGCCCACCACCGACGATCAACGCAACTTAGGTCTTATTCATATACTCTTCCACCTACCTGCTTGTTGCGCTCAGCATCGATCGATGGGAAGCGGTGGTAAAACCGCTCGCATTCACTAAAAACCGTGGCCGAGGTTATCACTTGGTGGCCGGCGCCTGGCTACTGGCCATAATAAGCGCCGCTCCCGTAACTCTGCGCACAAACATCAAGGAGATCGAGGGTTTACCCCAGTGCTGGGTCGACCTGGACCTGCTTGGTTGGAAGCTTTACATGATCTATATAACCTGCACTGTGCTAATCATACCGGCACTCATAATAGCCGTCTGCTACATCCACATAGTGTACACAATTTGGAGCAAAGGTCAGACAGTGGTGGGCCAACAGCAGCGTCAGCAGAAGCACCAACATCAGCACCAGCGCCAGCAGAGGAAGAAAGTGCCGCAACTCCAACAGGAGCAAGGTCAAAATCTCGACGGCCTTACACAAAAGGTCAACAATCGACAGATGGAACAAATTCGATCAGCGAGAAGCCACAGTGAGGCCGGTGACTCAACTAGCCTCTCATCGGGCTCTTCTTTGTCCTCCTTATCATCCGCATCTAGCGATCGCGCTAGAGTCAGGAGACAAGGTGCTGGCCTTACTTGTCCGAGTCTTCACGAGGCTTCAACTGAAAGAGGTAAGTTTGATCGAGCTCAGCTTGGCTGATACAATTTGAGCTCGAGCGAGATGAGATATTGAGCATACTTGTATTCCATGACAGACAAGGAAGATCAAGTCAATGAGATTGCGCCCAAAGAAGAAATCGTCGATATTGTTCAGGGGACGGAGGAGGATTATGTGTCCACCGATGAGGAGCGGGCAGGATATTCAGGCGGCATCAGCAAGGTTATATCAAGTAAACAAACGAATGAAAATGGACAAACAAACGAAGAGTTAGCTAACGAAGCAGCTAGGGCCAGCGAGCCACCAGTGAAATCGTCCAATGATCGTTCGAGACAGTTCAGTCCAGCGAGTGTTAAAGCATCCTCCTTCCGTAGGAGTGGCGGAGTGAAGCTCAACTTAGCTAGAATCTCCAATTATCAGGAGAGCCACATACTTGAATCAGGAAAGACTAAGTCGAACAGGAATATGGTAACTCAGCAGCACGGAAGTGGCGTCATTCCGGCCGCTCGAATCAAGACGGTCAAGATGACCTTGGTTATTGTTGCAGTTTATATACTCTGTTGGTCTCCCTTTTGTATTATAAATCTGTGCTCAGTGTTCGGTTTAATGAAAAACGACACAACCATTTCAATAGCCCTAATGACCTTGACACAAAGCTTGGCCCACTTGAATAGTGCAGTGAATCCCATCATCTTTTGGATGTTCAGCAGCAAACGTAACAACCCAAAACCAATCCCAACAACCTCCAGTGACGCCCATTCAGCCAGAAATCGAGAGTTAGCCGAGAAACCAAACATTTGGCGAATAGTGAAGCGATTAATCGCCTGCAAGTGTTGTTTCGCTGATAAAGGCTGGCTTGCAAGCACTGATTCTCGCATGTTTGAATCAACTGGAACAAGTGCCCTTCAATCGGGTAAATTTGGCTCAGTTAGTTTGAGAGAAACAAGAATTAGTGTTAGATCTCAGGTGAGACACCAACAGCTGGCGGCCCCCGATGGTGCAGATAGATCAAGGCGACAAACTCTACACAGGCAAGGGACTGTTTGCTGACAATAGATCTCTGACAAACAATGATCTCATTTATACGTTTTTCGCGCGAATCGGAGCTCCTCCACTAATTCAAGGCCATAGATATTAGAATGTTGCCGGGCCAGCTGTAACCTCAGCCACCGAGCGACGCCTAGGATCAACCGAATCAAAGAGGTTGACCAGTTTAGTTTCATAAACTTGAATAAATGAGCAACAAAAACCCAAGGCTGTAGTTTCAGAGGGCGTCATAATCTCATACCAACTCATGGATATAGTTGCCTGCTGATAGGGTCCTTGTTCTCGCTTTTGGGGAGCTAGAACATTAGCGTCCAGAGAGAAATTGAGATAATTTATAAAGACTCTTCGGTTGCTCCGTCAGGATCAATGAACTTCTGAGTGAGTCGTGAATCGCAATTCGACTCATCGGTTGCATGGACGTCATGGATTCGTATTACGCGCGCCGGCATGAGTGCGTTCAGAGAGAACGTTGAATGCGTTCCCTTACATGCATGGTGTTCTGAAAACGTGTTTTATTCCGTGTCAATTCCTCCTCAACTTGTTGACCGTCGGCGCAACCATCACTCTAGATCGCGTATTTTAGTATTAATCACCTGGAGAATGTCTGATAGGTTTAGCCGACGCTAGTCAGGCTACAGACCCGCGACCTAACTCGCGGAGAACTGCTTATAAAGTAGAGAAGAATCAGCGCCTTCGCGCGCCACTGGACCCACTGGGCGAAGAAACTCTCTTTTATCTAGAAGGCGATTGATGCGAGATCGCCATTTGCTCCCTGATCCTCTTCCTTGTAGCATCCAGGTCTTACACATAAGACAACATGTCATCGTCTCACAGTTGTCACCAGAACGCGGACACAAGATCCCATCAACAGCGACATTGGACATGGACCGGGACAATATATTACTCCTCTATTCTTCTTGTATCCATCATCATACTCAACCATATTCACATAGCCCAATCCATCATCGATTCGAAGTCGCATTTAGTCAAAGTTACCACGACGATCATGATTGAGAACGACGGCAACACCCCAATATCACACCATCTCATCGACTGTGATGAAAGGAACGGCCACTCTAGGTTGTCTCACATTGTCGCTAAGCTAGCAAATACGCCCATGCCTGTAACAAAGACAGAAGATGGTAAAATGTGGCGCATTGATCTATCGGCCAAGCCGATTGAACCAGGCGTCACAATACCTCTAATGGTGACCAAAGTTTATACACACTTAGAGCTGGTTCCCGCTCACGATGTATATCTAATGCCCTACTCAACAATTCAGTATCAAGTCAGAATTATCAAACAAGGTAGACCGCAGAAGATCAAAGTGCCATCGGAGCAATACTATTTAGTGATTGACAACAGAGATCTCGTTGACTTGGAAGAATCTACCTCAACCGCATTGGCACTTGAGTCTGAGGGCTCAACCAAGATAAGATTTGTCGATAAAAGTGTCATTTCAGATGAAGATTTTATACAACCGGAGTCGAATATACATATTGTAAATCCTAGCTATCTGACAATGCATGTAACTCCGGGTGACTCTTGGGCACTGCAGAAGTTTACAGACTACACCATTGAAGTTCGAATTTTTGACGCCCATCAGCATCAAATTTACCCTAGCGATAATCTCGACATTGTACTCACCACAAGCAGTGAGCTAGTTGTGACTAATTCAACCACAAATGGAACCTATCACACAATACACACCCTCAATTCCGGCCCATCCAAAATAATAGCCCACCTCATGGGAACGACTCCTACATTGTATTCCTTTGACAGGCCGACCCAAGAGATCGAATTAACACAGGAGCTGAATATTTATGAGCCACTTGATATCAAGCCAACCGCCATTGTACTGCCATGGTTGCCCGAATCTAATCCAAGTTATCAAGTATCTATTTTCGCAGCTGGAGGTACTGGTTCCTATATTTGGTCAACTAATAACTCCGCACTAACGGATATCACCTATGGAGGTGATGACTCGTCGGTTGCAAGAATCACAACTCTAGGAGAGGGTACAGCCTTCATTCAATGCACTGACACTAAAAGCCCTGTTTTTCTAAGACACTCCATGGTAGTTGTCTCAAGAATCGCTGAAATGAACGTTTTACCGTCAATAACAGAAACTGAACTCGGCGGTGATATAATGCTACCAATCGCTGTATACGCCAATCTTACCTCTCTACTTGAGCTTCATCTACCCGAAGAGGAAGTCGAAGACGAATTGGTCTTATTCCATGATTGCAGCAAGATCAAGTTTGATGTGGAAATAGTTGAGAAAACCCGTTTTACTTACGACCCATCTGAAATTCACCCAAACATCAGACCAAAATCGTGCATGAGCTTGAAATTCACCTGCACACAACCTGGCTCATCTCGAATTTGGATCAGTTATACAGATCCAACTAATCCTTTATCGAGGCCTATCAAGACTACAACAATAATTGCCTGCTACAAACCACTTAGGCCCGTTCATCCAACTGATATCGGTGTACTTGCGCTGCATACCTCGCTAGAGATAGCGTTTGAAGGGGGTCCGCGACCTTTCGGTAGCAGGCTTGATGACCACTTTTCATACCTGGAATCAAGCAACGAACCCGTGATAAATTTCGAGCCCATTATTGACAGATTTCGCCATAACAAAGATCTTCACGTCTTCAAGGTCCACTGTAATGATTATGGTGAAGTTTCGTTAACTCTGAACGTAGGAAACCAGCCATCAGCCACCCTACCTAATCCAGCTTCATCAAAAGCCTCAATCAAAATCATCTGCGCCAAACCAGATTCTATACAACTCAGACCGAGGCTCAAAGAATCTTGTCCTCTGAATGAGATGGCTACTCTAATCGATACTGTTGTACCCATAAGTACGAAATCACCGACTGATTTCGAGTTAGTCGTTTATGATGACTCGAAGCGTCGGTTTCTCAACATATCTAGCTTCAGTATTAAATGGACGATGACAGGCCATGGTACTAGCAGTTCTCAACAGATAGCAGAAGTCAATGCTGCCGCTGGTTTCAGAAGAGTTGTTAGAAATTATGTAACTGTTCAACCTGATGGAAAAGAGGGTGAGGGTACGATACAAGCTGATTTACATCAAAACTCCGACCAAAGACTCTACAGAGGCTCGGCCCTCGATCTCACAGCTAATCTGGATATACAATTTGTTGACTACGCTCAAATCAACCCTAATCGAACAATTTTGTACAATCATCACAAGAACGTCGTTGTCTTATCGATAGTCAAAGGATCTGGTTACTTCTCAGTGGAATCGCTTCAAGGCGCTAAGCACGCAAATGTGACCTATGTCTCCGTTCTTGGTCAACATAGGATCAACATAGTCCCATTAAGTGTCGGCAGGTTCACTGTTCGCCTCGAAGACCAATGTATCGACTCCGGTTTAGGTCTACCAACTTTATCTGAGGTTGGGATCGTGAATGACTCGGATTTCAGTAGAGAGGCATTGAAACCTGGCCGAACGATCAGATACTGTAAGGATGTGGATGCCGCTATGTTCTGCCTCTATCTAGGGGTTGAGCGTGTCGTATCTCCTTCATTAGCAACCACCCAAGCACCTGCCCAGATAGCGTCACCATCTCCCCGCCTCCCCATGGCTGTGGTGCCTGAAAAACCCAGATTTTCGCCTGAGCCGTTAACTCGTCCACCACCAACTACCGCAAGACCTGCAATACAATCTAGCCCTATAGCTCAACAGGAACCAAAAGCGACAACTCCTTCGCCGAAATTGAGTTTTGAAGATAGCGCTCAGGCAAAGGTGAGCCCGGAACCAACCAGGGGTATCATGCAACAAATACTGGGATATCTTATAATGCTTGTAGTTACAGCGTCTGCGATAACTTTGGCTTACAAATGGTGGCAAGATCAGAACAAGAAGCTGTCAAATCCCCAGTTCGTTACTGACTCAAGTTTCTTGCGACGATCGCCTGGCAGTGGTAGCGGAAGTGTGCGTTTCTCACCATCCACATCGAGGGGTCCTGCATCAAGCACACCTAAAGTAAGACCCCTTTATACCGAACGATTCTCAACTACGCTGCTAACAGATTGATAAGAAACCATTTGTCAACTCATTACAGAAATCTCCCCAAGCTGTCCACCTGAATCGTTCTTGTCTCTCACTCTCTTTCTCTCTTTCTCTCTCTCTCTCTCTTCGGCGGATACTTCTTGATCAACAAACTCCTACATCCCCTCCTGTGAATTTGTCCTCGTTGTCTGCAACCTTTTGTACTAGGCTGACGCTATCACGAAGCCCACGCTGTTAATAAACTTCTTCGAATTATCACAGTGCACACGTAATTCATAAGTCCTTTTTCCCAGTCATTGCGCACAGGCATTAGCGGTCAGGTGGCATCAATGCGGGTCACGTTGATAAGCAAATGAGTTTTGGCTGCCCACTCTCACTGCGTGAATCTTGTATGGAGGAATATCGCGGCTCCATGAATCGAATGTTAACTGGGAGGCAGTTGAGTGTAAGTTGGCGTAACACTATTCCGAAACTAGTTCGAACCTCTGAGATCTCAACATCGGATTGTTCTAGGAAACTCAATCGTTTTCAATGTTTGCACTGTATTGTCCTTAATCTTTATTTATTTTGAGTTGCGAGCACATACCCCCGTAGGGTTGAGAGCATGGAAAAGCCCAGTTCGGTCCTGAACCTGAACTCTAGCTGCTGTTTTGTCATTTCGTTGTTACGTAAGTTCCCACGTTTGCCATAAAGCCATCAAGGGTTTGCGCTAATGGTAGTCTCTAGAACCGTTTTCTTTGGAGAGAAAGTCCAAATTGCGGCAGGTTAGTTGTTTGTGGCCGCGACGGCCGGGATCCCCGACGGATGGCCCATTGAAAAACCAATCGTCTGATTGATCGTCTGGCGATTTAACTTGCCGTTAGCTGTTGCCCAGCGGCCGCTCATTCTTCAATCTGTGAAACAACAAGTTTTGCTGGTCAGCTTACTGAAGAAGCCTCTTATCAGTCGTGCATTATCAGTGAGTGGCCATGAACAATGACATCCCAGGTAGTTTGTTCTGCTGTACCTTAGTCTAGCCAAAGATTGTTGTTTGAATGGTGCCGCTGAGATGAAAGTTTGGCCGCTAGCCTGCTTCCGTTTGACCACAAGTTAAGCTCTTGAAAAATTTATCATCATCGCTGGTGTTAAAGGAGCTAACGTAACGCTTTTCTCCTTTTACCACTCTTGCTGAGGCCAGAAACAAAGCCGCACTACTCTCACTTGGTCCGCGCTTATCAATTTTCCATCATCAAAGGGGGCCGCGAGCAGACTAGCGGTGGACCCGATTTTAGGGGAGGGCTAACTGAGCAAGCTCTGCGAGAGCGTTCTTCGGATAGGGGGAGTGGGAGGCGGGAGTGACGATCTGTCGCGTACTTGACCATATTTTCGGGAACCATGGGTAGCCAGTCACACTTTGGGCTTGCTGGCTTCTGGCAACAGTGTAGCAGCGACCACTTGACAATGGAACGGGTATAGAGACTGAGCATATGCTAGGAAATTCAACGCTGAAGTTTTTAGCAGTGGTTGGCTGTTTGAAATGAGCGAAGGCGTTTCAAACATCTCAAGTGCTTTCAAGTCATTCGAGTTGTCATTCTTCAGATTGTTATTGGGCGGTAGCCTATTGTGGTTGTGTTTGAGTTTGGTTTGTTGGTTGAGTTGGGCAACAAGTCAATAGTGACGATTGGCATCGAATAGTGAACAGGTTGATGGTTGGTAGCGCACGCGCGCGAAGCAAGTGCTTCCTTAACAACTGGAACCACCTCCAACCATCATACAATAGATGCCAAGCAAGCAATATGGTTCGAGGGCTTGGATTGAAGTCTGGCCGCGCTTGCGACGTCGATTGGAAGATATGGCGCCGGTAAACGGCCAACTACCATCAATGGAAGCAAAATAATTTCAAACCCCATCTCTCGGTCGCCCCCGGCAGGGTCCTAAGAAAGTGGCTCCAACTCTGTCAGGCAGCCTCTAGCCTGCGCTTGTAGAGTCTAGCTTAGGCTAAAATCAGGAGAAAGACGGATGCTCGAGAGGGTTAAGCCAAGAAGACAGTGCGAGCTTATGCTCTTGTAGAGCCCAATTAGACGCTGTCCAAGCCCCTAAATTATGAACTCCTACCGTTTTAGAAATACCTGTTGTTGGTGTAGTAGTTTGAGTAAGCCGATCGAATGTACAGTTTAGCAAGACGGTGTTCTCTTTCTCTTCCATTGCATTGTGCTGAAGAGTAATCAGGTTGAGATCGAAATCGAATTCGAAACAGTGTTTGGAGGTTGGTGCTTGTAGAAAGTTGCACTTTGTTCTCTCCAACTGGATAGTCATCTTATATCGAGATGATTACATAACAATCAATCAATGCAGCATATTCTCCTAAGCGAGTTAGAATGCAAGATAGGTGAAACCAAATAGCTGACTTGATTCGTATTTCAAGCAGGAAGTTTGGCCAACAGTGGACTCAGTCAGCAAAAATCAAAGAAAATTTCAGATCAACACACAATTAGAGCATCCAAGTAAGAGTGATCAACAGTCAATATGTCGACTAATCGAAGTGATATAGATCTCGGATTCTGGGACACCATCACAGACGAGCGAGTCAACGAATTTTATCTACTACGAGGTGGTCCCTCTATAATATTGACGGTAGTGATATCGTATCTCTATTTCGTTCTATCATTGGGCCCAAAGATTATGGAAAAACACGAGGGTTTCAAGCTGAACAAAATCCTCCTTTTCTACAATCTCGGAATGGCCGCAGCAAATCTCTGGCTATTCGTGCAGGGTTTGTGGATCAGCAATTACGGGATCGACACTTGGGGCTGCGGGAAATTTGGCGGCGACATCCGGCAGTCTCCTCGCAGAGGCATCTACCTCGGTTACCTATTCTTCCTAACGAAATTAATTGAACTCCTTGACACCGTTTTCTTTGTGTTACGTAAGAAGAAAGAGCAAGTTACCTTTTTGCATGTTTTTCACCATTCGGTGGTGCCAATCTTCTGCTGGATCGGTATCAAGCTGGCGCCAGGAGGTCCGAACGGCTTCTTCCCGCTAATCAACTCGTTCATTCATGTTGTAATGTATATGTACTACGCCTTAACAACTTTTGGCCCAAGAGTCCAACCCTATCTATGGTGGAAAAAGTATCTAACAAGACTTCAGATGATACAATTTGTATTGGTGATGATAAATGCTGCTAAGACGTTCATGTCACCCGACTGTAAATTTCCCATATTGTTTGCATACCTCCAAGCTACAGTTGCGACTGCTTTCTTGATATTGTTTGCCATGTTCTACAGAAACGCCTATCAAAAGAAGAGATCCAATTCAAAGGCAGAATCTAAGAATTATATCGATGGAGCTGCGAGAGAAGATTTCAAACACAACGGGGTTACGACAAAATTTAGACGCGTTAACGGTAAGACTGTCTGAAATTTAAATTATTGTGAGTACCATGTTAATCTAAACCTTGTGTTTCTGGCACAAATAGACGAGTTTTTCAGACTTGTCCGACATAAAGATTCGCTTTTATATTAATTCGCATCGCATAAACTTCAAATTTTGTTGCACTAATTGTTACAATTTTGTCATATTATCAAACGGATCTCTTATTTGAACATAATTGTAGATATCCGAGTAGTTCTAGGCTAGAAAGGCGGCGGCTGGGTTGGTAGAATTTGAGTGGCATAGATTCAATTAGTATGGGACTCGTTGGAAAGAGTCGCTTAGGTTAGAGTGAGCCAATACTTACGAATAGTCCAGCAGGAAAAGATGGCGGTCTGCTACTGCTATAACTTGCATAAGTTCTATCAGGCAATGATGTCGTACTCTGGTAAAGACTGTTGTACCTACTCACAGCCCTCTGGTGATCTAAAGCCACCCTTGGCCATCTTTCAAAAGTATATGGGTTGGCAGTGATACTGGGTGAAGGTGTAGGAAAGGTATTCATTAAACTTGGATATCCTAGATTTCCGGGGCCAGTGTAGCTTCTGGCAAACTCAATAAAACTTCTCTCGGTAGGGAGAGTAGGATAGTACATAGGATGGTGAGGTAACGCGGGGCTGTATGGGGATATGGAGTGAAGCACGCTAGAATGTCCAAACCTATTGCTTTGTGCTGCTTGCGCTTGTGATTCGAGGGTCGCTGGTCCGAGTGATGGGGGTATTATACTAGTTTGGCGACTTATCGTATCAGTTATATATATAGATGGTGGACAACTGTAGGGTGATGGGATTGTTCCTAAGCCCATGCTAGGTATCATCGAACTAGGTGACTGGTGATGATAGGGGTGCAGAGATGGTGACTGGATTGGATGCTGAAGTAAGTGCGGGTGTGGTGGTGGTGGCGGTGGTGGCTGACCTTGAGGGGTGGAAAGTTGAGGTAGACGACGGAAATGTGATTGAGTTTGATGGATTTGGGTGAGTGGCGGTGGCGTTTGTTGAAGTAGATGGTTTGTAGATGATGGGGGTGGGATTGATGGTGATGGAGAGTGGTGTGATTGGTGTTGAAGATTTTGTGCTGAATGCTTTTGGTGCTGGCTTTGTATTGAACGGGTTGGCGATGGTGGTGACTGGATCTGAATCGGTTGATGAATCATTGGGTTTGGTCGATGTAAATTAGAATTTATGTGAAATGGTGAGTATGGCATCGCTTTAGGTACTGAATTGATTGGATCCTTCAGCAAATCCTGACTCAAGCCGTTTGGAGTATGGATCTCTTCATTGTTGATAGTAACATGAGTTGGTGTTTGTGAGCTAGGAAAATGCTCAGCATTGATTGGTGATGCAGATTGTTCATTTGCAACCCCATGACTATTGTTATTCCTATTCTTGCTTTGCTCGTGTTTGAGCTTCTCCTGCAATATTGACAACCGTTTTTCGGCTAGTTCCTTAGCTTCGAGCGCTTTCTTAAGGGTGCATTTATCTGTTCTATTGCGCACTTTATCCTTTGACGGCTTATCTACCTTCCCCTGTGATTGGCTTGAAACTTTTTTAGCCTTATCTTTGGTCTTTTTACTTATTGGTTCCTTCGATTTGGGACTTGTCGTTGTTGTTGAGGTTGCGCTATTTTTTGAGGGAAAATTTGAGGGGCTTGTTGAGTCAGAAATTGCTGAGGTTGACGACGAGGTAGACGAGCTTTTCTGTTTCAGGCCTTTAGGATTGGTTTTTTTATCGGCAGTACAATTAGTATCAAAGTTGTTGGTGCTATTTGTAGTGTTACTATTATTAATATTAGTTAGTGAACCTCTTTCGTTAAGTTCGTCTTGCAAATCTTCCCAAGTTTTGAAGGCTATAATAGAGAACCCATCTATTATAGTTTCTTCGAATTTTTTCCTTTTTTTCACATTGAATCCCTTGGAACTTTTGCCATTATGCAATATTGTGCTAGAGGATAGAGCTTGGTGATGATTGGAGGTTACATTGTGGGTAGTTGTGGTTGCAGGGCTTAGAGTTGCGTCAGTTTGTGAGATCATCTTAGAAATAAATACACTAGTTTCCTCGATAATTTTGACGGATTCTGCGAGCCAACCTCAGCTCAATTGAGTATGGGCCTCAGAGGAGCCAGGATTGTGGTAGGTAATCCAGTAGAGTGATAAGAATTAGGGTGTGCAATAGTCGAGTCTTGGATCACCGCATATTGATAATGATGATGAAATGTGTATGTTTTCTTTTCTTTCTGTTGTGCTTTGTGCGTGAACGCTGCTACTGCCCCTCCACTGCCAGTGGACCACTCACTGGCCGATGCTGCTGCTGCTCTTGGCCAGCGAGAAGGCGAGAAAAAGAGAGGACTAGGACTAGGAAAAAGAGTGGGGCTGTGAAGAGAAGAGACGCAGTCACACAAGTCAGAAGCGGTAGCAGGCCAGATTTGACGCACGCCCAAGCGGGCACTGCGGCGTATGCAGACGGACGGTCACGATTCATGCGAGCGACGCACGCACGCTCACAAGCGCACACACAGAGATGGCAAATGGTCCAGCGAACTTCTATTGTGGCTCCTCCGCCAGCCCTTGTGCGCCGGCTTGAGCCTCGCGTCCGCTCACAACTGCAAGCTCCAATTCTGGCCTTAGGCTCGGGTCGCAGCTCCATTTGGCTTCAGCCGTCTGCCCATGGCGGCAGCGCCGCTGCAGAGTCTGAGCGGCGCTGGTTACGCAGTTGGCGTCGCTGGCTCCTAGTTTGGCGAGCGTGAGTGGACGCCAGCGCTGGACTCGTTGCCGCTGCCTCTGCCTCTGCCTCCGCTTATGATGCGGCCAGTGCCCATTGCGCCTCCTCCTTCCCCTCCATCTTACACGCTCATAAGACCGATCGTCGCCGGTAGCAGCGGCTATTCCACTGGTGGTTGCCGCTCTCTGCCCTCTTACATTAGCCCGGCGACTCGCCTCTTTTTGGCCCGGGGAGTTTGGATTCAAATCAGTGCACTCGCTCTGAGCGCCGCCGCGGCTAGCTGAATCGTAACAGCAGATCTAACGGCCAATAAAGGCTGGACGATGACGACGACCAAGCGAGCGGCGCCGTTGTCTTCTCGGTCGTTCGTTCGTTCGTTCGTTGGTCCTGAACTTTGTTCGCTGGCGAGCGTTCGGCGCACAAGTGCATTTGTTAGTCGGTACCTCTAGTCTCCAGATCAACAAGTGGCTAATCCAAACCCAACTGACCGCCCCAGCTGCCAGGCTTTTTAATTTAAATTTTCCAAACTAACCAACTCGAATTGCATCGCATTCCCATCTCTATTTAGCAGAAGACGACAAGCGCACAGAGTGTCCCGCGTGAAGCCTCAAAAACACCTGTTGAAGTCGAAGCTCAGAAGGCGAACAATCTCCTCTACTATCGACCTTTTAAAATGACCAAAACGAGAACAATCCAATCCCCTTAGTCGGCCGCAAAAACAGCGAGACAAACAATGGGGACAATTTTTGATCTAAACGAACGGCGCTGGCCCCAAGCAAAGAGGCGACGGCTAATCTATTGCATCTCGTGCATTCTTCTCGCTCTAGTAACAACACTTGCCATCACAATCAATGGGGCCGACTGCCTATCAAACGCGAGCTCCTCCACCGACCGAGTGTTTGTTGTCAAGTCGGCTGCTGCTAACACTCCAGGCAGCTACAAGAAGGTTAAAGAATCGTTCAAGGAAGTTTTTGACAAGTTAACCATTCAAGTGAAGGAGAACACACCAATTGGAAGCAAGCTGGCCGATATTCAAGCTGACGATCAAGATTCACAGAACGCCAAGATCATCTATGCAATAGTTGGTGGCTCAGACGAACAATCGTTCACACTTAGGGTTGACAGTAACATCAATAAAGTTGAGCTTGTCAACGAGGTTAACCTGGATTATGAATCAACAAAACGAAATTATCATGTTGTTATTCGTGCAACATCACTATTCCTCAGATACGAAGTCGATGTTGACATTCTTGTAACAGACGAAAACGACAACAAGCCTCAACTTGATGATTTTGCAATTGTATTCAACAATTACAAGAACAACTTCCCAAACTTTCCCATAGGCAGGGTGCCCGCTTCGGACGCGGACGTCAACGATCAGCTCAGGTACAGAGTTTTAGCTGGCAACAACGCGCAGTTAATCGTTGTTAATGAAACAAACGGTGACATCCAGTTAAGTCCATTGCTAAACAGCAATGTTCCATTGAGGACGGTGATTGTGGTCGCTGTCAGCGATGGCTTGAACGAGGTTGTTGCTCAGTTGGTACTGACTGTCAATTTGATTACTGAAACGATGCTCCAGAATAGCATAGTGCTCAGGCTGGACGGCATTGGCCGCGAAGAATTTTTAACTAAAAAATATGACCTCTTTATCAACAATATGGCGCGAATCTTAGGCTCAAGCAGTCTATACGGCACGAACAACATTGTTGTCTTTGATGTTGAAGAATCACTCCAAGAGTCGTCGCCACATGAGGCGCTCACCTACCGCCCATATCATGGTTCATCCATCATCAACTCAACCCTGAGTGTCAATGTCAGTTTCAGCGCAAGAGCAGACAGCAACGATGTTGAGGCTTACCTGAGTAGTCAATATATGGAAGAGAGGATATACCTGCATAGGGCGCACCTAATGCAAGCTCTAGAGGTTCATATCGCCCCCTTTCAAGACAATCTCTGCGTCCATGAGCCTTGCCAAAATTACCAAGAGTGCCAAGCTACATTCAAGTTCGAGAAAGCATCCAAATCTTTTGTAACCACTCGAAACATGATATTTAGACCGATAAGAACAATTCGAAGTTTTGCCTGTACTTGTCCTCCAACGTTCACCGGAATGAAACACAAAACTGAGTGCAACCTACAAATCAACCAGTGTTTCTCCAACCCATGTCTAAATGGCGGAATCTGTCATAGACATGAGTCTGGCTACTCATGTGAGTGTAAACCGGAGTTCATTGGCAGCCGATGCGAGCACAGTTTTGCAAATTCAACATGCCAATCTATTGCATTGAATTCTGTTAATGACAATCCAACTCGTCAAGCGCAAACCATGTGCAGCGGAAAGTCCAGATGCATCAATCTCAATAGGTCACATTTTCATGTGGGGAAACCAGGTCAGGTTTCTAGCTTAAGTGCAGGTTTTGCCTGTCAGGGGTGTCCATATCCGCAATGGTCCACCGAGTTATGTCAACTCAAAGCGAGATCCTTCACCAAGAGCTCTTACATAACCTTACCAAGTCTCAGAAGACGCCATAGGTTCCATATCATGCTACAGTTTGCGACTGTTCAAAATGTTGCACTGTTGTTGTATAACGGCCGGTACAATGACAAGCACGACTTTATCGCGCTCGAGATAGTTGACTCCTATCTAAAATTCTCCTACTCGCTCGGCTCTACCGTGGTCAGTGTTTCTCTACCTTCGGTGCCAGTCTCTAATGGCATCTGGCATAAAGTTGCCATCGATTACAGGGACAGGAACGTAACCCTATTGATTGATGACTGCGATCCTGTAATCGATGAAGCACTAGCAAGAATCCAAGGGTCAGCATCCAAAAGATGCTCGAATACCTCATACGCCGATACAACAATTCAGTCAGATTATCGCATGCTGGACCTAAACAGTCCGATGCAAATTGGGGCTCTCCCTTCTCTGCCCACCGAATTTCAAATCTCTACTATTAACAGTTTTGTTGGTTGCATGAGTGACCTTTACATAGACCACCAATTGGTTGACTTATATACACCAATTCAAGATGTAGGGACACAGCCAGGCTGCCCTGACAAGCGAAATTTCTGCCAGCAGCATTCATGCAATGGCCATCCATGCCGAGATGCCTGGGGCGCGGCTAAATGCTCTTGTGGCGACGAATATCTCGGCAAATCATGCGAGACGTTAATCAGTAACGAAAAAGTGAGGAAGTTCAGCGGCAACTCTTACCTGACTTTCAGTCCCATAGAGTCGACCATAACATCAGTATTCCAAGTTTCGCTCCACTTCAGGACAATCAATCCGAATGGTTTGATCATGAAAGTCGCCTTAGATCCTGAAGCAAGCATAGTATTAGAGTTGTCCAATGGAGGCCTGATCTTGACCTATCGTCTACATAACATGACATTCAACAAAATTAGTCTTGATGATGGCGAATGGCATTATGTAGAGTTGATCTGGTCACCAGATTACGCCCAGTTACAATTAGATTATAATCCAAACTTGTCTGTTCAGAGTTCAGATCTCGGCAATATTATGGGTGCAGTGATCAAAACTGTTACAGTTGGAGCCTCGCCGACCAGAACGGGCGACACACCTTCGGAGCCCATAGATTTAGCAAGCACTTCCTCGGGACCGCTAACCGAGGATTTCTCTAGTATATTTCCTCACGTTTACAACAGTTCTCAGAGCTTTGTCGGATGCATTTATGGTCTAAATATATCCGACAACATCGATCTTTGGATCTCAGCGAGCGATGAACGCAATGTTGAGCGAGGTTGTCAGGTTGCTGACGTATGTGAGGCCAGCTCGTGTCCTCCAAACAGCCGTTGTGTTCGAAGAGGAATGAATCAGCGTAAGTGTATTTGCAATCAAGGCTACGTTGGAGATAGATGCCTGCCAATTTGTGACCTAAATCCATGCCAAGGAGAAAATTCAAGGTGCATTCCAGCTACTACTTCAGCTGAACTACCTCCAAGCAGTTTCGAGCCTACAGTCTCAGAAGCTGGAACGAGCTATCGCTGTGAGTGCGAACCCCATAGAATCGGTAAGAACTGTGAACACCAATTGAGTCCACGCTGCCCGTCGAACTGGTGGGGACGTCCTGTAGCTGGTGGCAACTCCTCCATCTGCGGTCCCTGCAATTGTGATGAGCTCAAAGGTTTTGACGGGGACTGCGACAAGACAACAGGCCATTGTTACTGTAAATCAAATCACTATCAGCCAACAGGAAGTGAATACTGTTTGCCGTGCGACTGTTATATTGTCGGTTCTCTGAGCGCTTCGTGCAACCAAACTACTGGTCAATGCAAGTGTAGACCTGGTGTCGTTGGCAGGAGGTGTGACACTTGTACCGGCGCATATGCTGAAGTCACCCTACGTGGCTGTGAAGTAATTTACGATGCTTGCCCTAAGACTTTCACCGACGGAATTTGGTGGGAAAAAACTCAGGTGGGTAAGCTAGCAACACAGCAGTGCCCACCCTCGACCAGCACAGGAACAGCTACCAGAATCTGTCATGCAACTGAGGGTTGGCTGAAACCAAATCTTTTCGATTGCATTTCAAATTCCTTCACGGATTTGTACAATCAATATCAATTTTTTGAAGAGAATAAGTTCCCATTGACAACCGCTTTGGCTATCAGAACCGCGAGCAATCTAAGACTAGCTCTCAACGAGACAATTTCACTGCCCTCATCTCAATTATACGGAAGTGATATCTATATAAGCTTTAGGTTGATACATCACTTGATCCAGCACGAAATACGGCAAACTGGCCTGAATCTCACTCATTGCCAAGATAGGCTGTTCATCAGGAATGTTGTAGAGTCGATTAATTATATTTTGGATCCGAATTACGCTGAAAATTGGCCTGAGATATCAGCTAGATCGCCGTATGTTGGAGCAGAGCATTTGCTTAGATTGATGGACGCCTACGGAAAAGTTCTTATCGAGAGTCAACAAGATACTTCTACCCAACCCTTTGAGGTATCGACAAAGTATTTTACATTCGGCATGGACACTCTTTCAACGGATCAACTATGGGATTTGAGCAAATCCTCAACTCTCAGCAACACTCCTTCATCACCGCCATACGCCACTGATTCGTTTGGAATCTCCTTGAACAACCTCGATCAACTAAATCCGCTTAGCAACTTGGAACGTCAAACTCACTACAACCCAGACGGATCCTCGGTCTATTTGGACTATAGCTCAAGCAAAAACTTGTCACCATCGATAGTAATCCCCAAGTATGATAATTATCAACTAGATCCTCAGTACGCTAACGACTCGACAAAGGTATTCATACCCCTAAAGACGCTACGAATCAAAACGCCCCAAGAGCTTCTTCCTCCATCATATTACCAGGCAAAGTCGCGGGCGAAACGGGACGAATTGATTTTACCGGACTTGAGATTTACTCGTCAACAGCCGGCATTGATAGTTTACTCGATATACCGATCTTTAGGTTCTCTACTACCCACTGATCGTGATAGCACCGTACAGTATCGACAAGGAACAGCTGCAAATTCACCTGTTGTCTGGTTAACGATTAGGGCGGCCAATAGTACCGATTTTCTCAGCAAAAATATCCAACCCAAGATTACCTATATGCTCAAAATTGCTCAACCCTCCGGTAGAATTCGACCACAGTGTGCGATTTGGGATTTTACCTCCCAACCAGCTCCCGTTAACAAAAGTGCATCTTATAGCGTCAAACAAACTGGAAAATTTACGACCAAAGGTTGTGAGATAAAAGGCATACATCCGAGCTCAAGACTCAGGTATACCTACGATTACGTCAACTGCTCTTGCAATCATCTTGGTGCTGTAACGGTGCTCATGGAAACAGCAAATTATGAGGCTCTTACTGGCGAAGATACAAGCGTCAGGGATTTAGCCCTCGTTATAGCGATTGCAGTGTCTATAACCATAATGACTTTGACATTATTTGTCCTATCATGTGTTCGTGGGCATAGCATCAAAAGCAACAGCAACAGTATCAACAAGAACCTCATATTCATCTTGATTGCCATCGAGGTTTTAATCCTATATACAATCGTATCGAGAAGCTCTCTTAATCAGCGTGAATACCAGTGCAAGTTAGTCGCAATCTTCCTGCACTACTTTTCAATAAGTCTATTTTTCTGGCTTCTTGTCAATGCCATACACTTTTACAGGATGCTCACCGAGTTGAAAGACATCAATCATGGCCCAATGAAGTTCTACCATGTCTTGGGCTATGCAGTACCGGCTTTTTTCGTCAGCATCGCGGTCGGATTGAGGATTGAGCAGTTCGGAAACTACCTATCATGCTGGCTATCCGTGCATGATCCGATAATCTGGAGTATGTTTGGACCAATTGGATTGGCATCTTTAATAACAATCGGCCTTTTCATGTTCACCCTATGCAAATCACTGCCAGTCAAGGAAGATCCAAATGGTGTTGATTTACTTCAGAACCACATGTTTATTAATACGGTCAAAACCCCCTTAATTGGTCTGTTCTGGCTCATAACAGTGTATGTAGTTAATGAGGCCTTATTAGATTATGCACATATATTTCTCACTTTAACGATCGCAAAATCGATCGCCTTATTCATCCTCCTATGTGTTGTTGATAAACACATTAGATTCAACCTTTATGTCAGCTGGTTACGATTCAGGGGCGAGAAAGTTCCATTTTTAGAAGACTCTATCAATTATTCTTCAAGCCAGTGGATGCCATCTATGATCGGAGACGCAGAAATCTTAAGCAAGCATCATCCTTATGCAGGTTATACTGGCCAAATCACAACACCTGGCTTTCAGAACTCTTGTACCGACATATTTCATCCGGAAGTTCTTGCTTTCTCAGCAACTTCTACGACGAGTCGCTCAACAAGCGAGACATCTTCCGGCGCTTATGAATATCAACATCGAGTTAAGGACATTAGCAGAGATGCTAGCTATGAGAGGTCTGGTCGAAGACGCAGAAGGCATAGGCATCATAAGAAGCACCACCACAGACACCATCATCGCCATCATCACCATAGATCTCATCGGCACCATACAGGCGACTACGAACACTACGACAGCCGGCGTCGCCATGATATAAACTACCAGTTAGCAACTGAGACCAACTCTCAGAATGACCTCGCGTCATCGCACTCATCGGATGGTGACGACGTGTCTACTTTGCCAAAGAAAAATTATGGTTCCAATAATATGAATCAGGGAGCTAATGTTAGTGATAATCAGACCGTCCCTCGAGACTTAAATGAAGGGGGCTTAACATTAATCGATGAGCGTCAGACAGTTCCAATGGAATTGTCTGCTCCATCACCGAACAGGCCTCACATCCCGAAGGTGGTTGCTGAGACAAATCAACAAGAGCAATCAGAGGCTTAGAAATCAACTTGTTTCTCATGACGCTTTTCAAATTTTAATCGATTGCATTAATCTAATCTAATTTAATTAATTAATAAATTTTAAATTATTTACCGGTGACTTGTTGCCAGAACAATTTGAGTCGAACGCTGAACTTATAACGTTCAATCTTCAATCACCTCGACTCGTTCAGATTGATTCATCAATCGTTTAAATGCGTGCGCACTAAGGTCTGGAAGTTTAAATATGCGCGAACAAAATTCATAGTAGACTCCTGATTTCTCAGCCTCGTTAAACAACTCATCAGCCCTCGCAAAGTATTCTGTCAAACCAGGCTTGCATGCAACGTAGAGAGATATGAATATAAATCCAACGATGGAAAAACCTCCGACGGCACCCAATAGGTACCAGTGAACCAGCGTCGCATTCGATGTTATGGAGAACCAGATTGCAGGTATGAGAATGAAGTTCTCAGTGAGAACTAGGACAAGATACTTGAAAGGTCTATAGTGCAGTTTCAGGTTGAACATGATTGGCCAATAGAAGAGTGACGGTATTGCAAATAGAGTTAACACCTGAGCCAATGAGACAATGTGCTCTAAGATTGTCCGTCGAACCACCTCAGCTTCCTCAGATAAAACTTGCCTCTTGCTCGGCGTTTTCTCTAATTCAATCTCCGTAGCTGAAACTGGTCCACTCAATTTTCCTACTTCAGGTTCCCATCTATGTTCCTCACTCTCACTAATCTTGTTATTGTGCGAATCAATAGCTATCTTGTAGATCCATACAGTGATTATGAGAATATGACAGACTATCACTGTTGACGTTATCCTTGGACCGATGTATACAAAGGCAAGTGCAATAACAATTATTCTGGATGCGAACATTGAACCCCAACCAATCATAGAGAGTCCGAGAGTTAGAGGTCCATCATCTCGTCGACGGACAGCAACTAGCAGTGAGAATACCACTGCTGTCGAAACCAGGAGCTCGCTCATAATCAAAAGGTCACTTCCTTCAACAGTACTTCCAGCGAGCGCTTGGTGCCTCAAGGTTTCGCTTATCGCCTTAGCTGTTCGGCTGATGGAGATCTCGGAGCTTTCCATAGCTCCAATCGTATTCAAAGCTCCAGAGGCGCTACTTAGGGCCGACGCTCGTTCCGGTTTTACATCACCTGAGGCCCAATACAATCCTAAGGTATAAACCTGAGCTAAAATTGCCAGGAATGCAGCATAGAAGTCCTGGAACCATTCGAGACCATCGCTACCCGTTTGCAATCGACCGATCTCGCCCTTTTCCTCCTCACAGGGCTTCCGCCATAGACAAGAACGCTCCACCAAATATGCCAAAACGTCAACTTGCCTTTTCAATTGCCAAAACACAAACAATCCGCCATGAAGTATTTGCTCGCTCGCACCAATAACAATCCTGGTCGTTTCCTTATCGGGGATGTTGCCAAGTTTATCTATTTCAACCGACTCCAATTTCGGTTCAACACCGAGTTTCGTCTGCTCTGGCGAGTCTTTAATAATAGCAGTTGAGGGAGCAGGTGAGGTTCCGTCTAGACTTATTGTCTGGTGTTGGTCTATGTGCGAATCATGATACTCTTCGAGGATAGTTGGTGTTTGTCTGGCAGTGACCAAGCCGTCATCCTCCTGCTGGTTTACAGGACTATTTGCATCCATCAGAGCCCTGCTAACTTCGTTATCATTTTCACATTTCTTCAGACCAGTTCTGAGAACTTGGCGATGAGAACTCGTCACTCTTGATGGCAAAGCAAACTGGAGGTATCTTGTCAAGCGATAGATTGTAAATACGATCGTCGGCAAGAAAAGAGTCATGGCTGCAACTAAAAAGTGACCTGTCTGTCCCGTTCTATTGTATGTCTTGGTAGCCTGGAAGTCCTCATAGACCTTCCTGATGAATATCAACAGTCTGATCAACGAGAGGATCATCACGCGTTGAAACCATGCTCGTGACCACGTATCACCTTCATATAGCGACTGATTGCTCGCTACAAACTGTCTACTCGCACCCACAGGCTGAGTCTGGCTAAGCGGGACCAAACTGGGTGCTTGTGAGTGGATCTGGGGCGCAAGCAAGAATCCTATGGGTGGCGCTTTGTCTACCTGGTTTGAGTCACCGCCATATGGGGTACCGATTGAAATTTCGGGGTAGCGACATACCTTGGCTACTACTTGACGATCTTCCGTGCTCGATGGTGCATTCGCCCTCAGATGAGATCCTGGCTCGACCTCTGATGCTTGATCAGTGGACATTTGTTGCTCCCGATTCCGCCTAATTTTGTTTATTCCGGCAAGGGCATCGCCTGTGAGGGTGTTTAGTTTTCCACTTAGATAATCCATTTAAACTGAACAAATGGTCCCTCATATGAGTGATCTGTTTCGGAGGCAGTAGTGTCGACTGATTAATATCTGTTGATGGATCAGCTAAGATACGAGTCCAAGATATCACGTTTGCTTTGTTTTGTTTGCTTGCTATGCCGCTACATGTGTAGTCTACAGGAGTATTTCCCTATCGGCTAAGACATGTGCAACTTTTGACATTGAAGAATTTTACCAGTTATCAGGATCAGGCGTCCTCTAGAGTGGAAGGGAGAAAGAGTGCCACAGACCCAAAGAGCTTGGCCGTCGTCTCAGCTGAAAGGTTCGTGTAGACCAAAATCCAGGCGCCCATCGAAAGTTCATGTGAAAGAGGACGTGCTAGTGCAATCAACCATCTGTTGGAGTCCACCCAACTAGAAACAAAGTGCCAAGGCGAATGCAAGTCGCTATCCCAGCATCCACATGGCGATGCTCGGTTCAAGGATATTTGCTCATGTGGCAACTTTGTCTATTCGCAATGCACATCCTCACAACGATTCAAGGGGCAATTTGTTGATGCATTGAAATCTAGGCAAAGTCATGGGGATTTGAACGGCCGGCGCTGGTACAGACGTGTAATGGTAAATGCAGCATTGTGGCTGCCTCAAGCCATATACTGAATTCCAAAAGCCTGCTAAGGTTGTAAAACTCGACGGCGGAACCTTCGCATTGCGATTGCCTCACTGCCACCATTATCACAGCGACAGTGGCGGTCGTCTTGGCGCTAACCGCGGGTAGTGCCACTTCCACTTGTTTGGATATCCCAATATGGCAACGACCGGTTGCCAGGCTTCGCCTATGCTGCCCCACCATGACTAAAGCGCCCCGACAAGGTCCCGCCCATGAGCTCGCTAAGTCTGCGATACGGAACAAGCTTCGGCAGCCGCAACCCCAACCAAAATACGAGCAAAATATTGACTCAGGGCTCAAAGAGCAACAACTCGAAGTCAGCCGAAGCCACTCGCTACTGCATGCGGCAACGGGGCGTTGGCACGATAATTGGACACTAATGCAACATGGATGATAACTTCGGATGGACCTGGCCTGCTCGGCTAGTTCCCCGTCCGTCCGTGAATGTGATTAGATGTGAGACTGAGCTTATAACTAAGATCGAAATTTTAGTCGAGGGCCTCTGATCTTGCAAGTGTAACCTCGAGCCACCAGATCAAGCCTCAGCTGATCCAACGTATAAGGTTCAAGAATCACAAGAAAATCGAAGGGAGAGAGAGAGATGATGGAGTTGATACTGGTGAACGAATTCAGGGATTTCTGACTTTGACCTCTTATCGCTTTCAGCCGCTATCGGCTGCTGACTCTCTAATTGATTACAATCTGGGCAACATCAAAGAGTTGACGCACTTGGCCAGTTAGGCGTCTTGGCATGTGGTCTGTGTAACCTCTCGTTTAAAGTTGATTCAGTTCTTCATAGAGTTCTTATGGTAAACAGGCGAGTTTAGGTGAAGGAGTTAAAAGACTCCGTGAAACTGTTCAATCTTGTTTCGAACTGTTGAACTGTTCGTATACCAGTTCTCGTGCATAGAGGTTATTATTTAATCCTGCTCGTGTTGTCTGTGGGTCAAAGTTGGTACCCACAAATCGTTGATACTATTCAACTCTGAAATAATTGGTCAGCAGCTCGTTTCTGTTCACCGAAATTCAGAGAGTTAGCAATTGTCACGATAGAATGAGAATTTTCGCAACTCTCAGGAATCCTCTCGGCAGTTGTTTGAATGTTTGTCCAACCAGAGATCAATCGGCACCAACCGAGTGAGCACTATCTAGAGACTGAACTTTCTCTGAGCGCTCGCTGCCGGGCACAAAAGTTAGGTTCATTATATTAGACTGACTTAGGGTAGCGAGCCAAGACTTGATCTCTGTTGAAAACAAACTCGGTATTTTTGGCATGGCATGCATAGCATTAACCACCGTCAGGGTATTGTTATTGAAGAGCTGTAGGTGTTACTCGAGCCATTGAGGACACTCACAAGTGTGAGAATGCGGAAAGGCTGGAATCTCTGGAGCCTAAGCACTGGCTGCCTACCAATTTTACCTTTCTACTTGGAAGCAGAAAGCCTGAAAGTGGCGCTCGCGGAGACAATAGCATGCAAAGTTCGGGCCCGCCTAGTCGCTCGGGGCTAGCTTGTCATTAGCCGGAAAACTCGAGACTTGCACCAGGAAACTTCTAATGGACTGGTGGCGTTTTCATTCTAGTTATTTCCATCGTTATGTCAACGCAATCAAATCAGCACTTTGCAAGCAGGTTCAAGTGGGCAAGATCGGCTAGCGTGGTAACTGCGATGATGGATAAACTCGGCCTTTCACCAGTCAACAGAGTCCTTTTCTTGGGCTATTCACACCAGAAATCGCTCTCTTAGGGCTCAATGACTCACGACGCAATCGCTAAGGTAAGGCAGCTATGCCCACGCTCTAAGCTCTTAGTTGTCGCTAGCCGTTGCTGCTTTTGCGCTAACGCTAGTGCTCGCCCGCCTGATGGAAGCCTGAGAGGAGCTCAATGAGTGAGCCGGGGTAGTCGAGCTTGAGTCAATATGAATTGGTTCCGTCCTCTTCAGGCTGAGTTTCTGGCAGCCAAGACAACGCCGACGACAAGGGCAACGGCAACGAAGACTATAGTCACCTTGGTGCGTGTTAGCATACAACCAGACTCTTGGGCTAGCTTCACGGAGGTTGCGCTCGGCTGGCGGGCCACTCGCAAGCTTCTTCGAGGGCTTGCTTACCTGCTAGCTCTTAGCTACAACTCCAGCCAGTAAACAAGAAATAAAGCCCAGCAACAGGCAGCAGCCATTTCAAATGCCTAGCCAGAACTTACTCTCATTGACGTCCTCATGATTGTTCAATCTCGTCGTTCTCTATTGGGTCCTCGCTTCTTGTTTTTGCGAGCTCAGTAAGTGAGCAACCAAGTGAGGGAGCAGGAGAGTACGTAGCCGGCACTTGAGTCCGTTCTGCTCGGACTACCTGCTGACTTGCGCGCTGCTGTCTAAGGTGGCTAAGCTGGCGATGGTTGAATACGAACAACGCTCGGCTAGACAAACATACGAGAGCCACTCAATACATTCTAGCTGACTTGTGTCTCTTCCGTCGTTTCAGCTCTTCGTGTGCCGCTTGAATCAAGAACTTTGCACACATAGCTACGCGCACACGGATCAGGAGAGGGAGAGCGAAAGGTGAGCAGACCAACTACGGACTCATAGTGCTCAATTCAAATCCTGAAGATCCAGCCTGACGTTGGCTCCATTCGCAGCTTGATTTTTGGACCGATATCACCAGGACCACTTGGCCATTCGTCAAGCGTGAAGCTGTCCATTCAAGAAACGCGTACGTATTTCGCAGAACAGGTAAGTGGGCGAGCCTATCGAACGGAATCGATCCATCCCCTGCCAGCATCTACGAAGTTCCACACAAGATCAACTTACAAGCCTTTTCTTGCTCACCTCAAAGTATAGTTCTGCGGCCGACGTTCTAAGACTAACAATTGGCCAAAATGAATAAGCTCGGAGTAGTCTTGATTGGTAAGTATTCAAGCTCATAACTGAGTAGGGAGGTGAAAAGTGTGAGTAAACGCGGCTCTCTAACAATTTCCAATCAAATCGTTATAGGATTCGCACTAGTCCTCGCAATTGCTGGATCAGCAATTGAAGCCCAACGACAGGGAAGGCAGCGAAACGGAAATGCTCGCGCAAAGCCCAAGGGAAAGGCGGATCAGTGCCACGGAAAAGAGATTGACAAATGCTACGAACAATTGCAAGCCTATGGGAAGGCCGATAAGCCAGCTGAGATCATAAAGACTAAGGAGGGTCTCGAGAAGCTTTGCAAGTGAGTACGAGGTCATGAGTGGTCGTAGGAGTGTGTTGTCTGTTTCCCTAACAATCCTCCCACCTGTTGATCAGATCATTCTCGACTGTAGTTGAATGCCAGAAAGGGTACATTAAGAAATGCGCAACACCATTGCAAAAGGAATTGTTCGACTTCTTCTTGGAGTCATTCACAAAAACGGTGGAAGAGTTCTGTGACAACCCAGACAACAAGCAGAGTGAGTACTCAACCAAATGGGGATACGAATCCTCCATCACAACTCTTTGCTGACAATCACTCTCTATCCAAACAACAGAATTCTTGGTACACTCACCATGTCTTGTGGACAAAGTTTTCGAGACAGCCGACTACAGGAACAACTGTGTCGACAGGTTCCTCGCCGCAGTCGACTACCTGAACAGTACAACTCGAGTAACCCAAGATGACCGCTATGACACAGCCTGTTGTGGATTCACTCAATGGCAAAAGTGCTCAAAGGAAAGAGTTAGCGCCGCTTGCGGCAAGGATGCCTACGATTCTTTTGAACAATACATCTTGAATACCTTCGGTGGATTCAATGGTCAAATCTGTCCAGATGATGTGTTTGCGCTGAACTCGCAAACCTGCCAGAAAGCTCTACCACCGGCGAGTCTCAAGTCGAAAGGAAAACTCAGCGACAATCCTCTAACCCAGTACATATCAATCTACTTCGGTTTTCTCTTTGGCAAGGGCGCAAATTGATTAGGTTCCAGTTTATCTCTCGCTCATTCTTTCAATCATATAAATGTAATATCAAATATATATTAACATATAAAAACGCTATTCATTAGAGGTACAAACATTAAGAGGACAAAATTTGCATTGTAATAAACACGATCACAATTGTACAGAGTCAAGATCACATGTCAAGTTTCGTAGTTCTATAATTCCATATGATTTACAGCAGGACCATCATAACCTGTCATCGGAATTGGACTTATATAATTGACAACCTTCTCCCTCACCCCCTTACATCCGGATTCCGAATATAGCTTGACCTCTTCCGGAAAATATATCATTTCATCAGCGATCTCATCAACAATTGAATCAGCTGACTCATATCCTGGTGAGATTGATTCAATTGCCTCCCTAATGCACAGATCAACATGCGATCGCTCTAGGGGTAGGAAGGGCACAAACACTCCAATGCTATATCTCTTGAGGATTGAGCTTTTACCGAGACCCCCTTGCTCATGGAAAGATTCGTTCATGAGTATTCGATGCATCTCCATCCGAGATAGGTCCTTCCGCTCTTTTCCATCGCCATACATTTTGTACGCCAATTGAAATAACTTGTCTGAGCCAGTGTTGGACAGAAATATAAACACTGCCTTCTTGTACCTAATGCCATCGATGTCCTCTACATAGTCCAATAGAGGTTGAAGACCATCGACGACTCCGGATGGTAGTTTGTCAAGCTCGTCCAGAATGATCAGACTACGTTCGCACGTAGACACCGTATCTCGAATCATCTTGCGTAACCTTTCTCTATGAGTCATGATCTCTGATACCCCCTCGATCTTGATCGGAAAGTGATAGCTGGAAGAGATGTATTTCACGAATCTTGAGCGCATACCCTCCTTGTAGAGATTCTCAGCGATCAACTTTGCTACATGCGTTTTCCCCGTCCCAGTCCAACCGCTAAAATAGAAAACCAAGGGTCTAGAGGGCTTATCGTTTGTAACATGTTCGCGTAGCGACTTGTAAATAGGGTCTATTATCAGTGGTTGTCCGAAAACTTTTGTTCTGAGATCTAATAGCAGCTTATCGCATCCTTTTTCATAGTTCAGATAACCTGTGCCGTCATTGGGATGACAGCACTCTCTTAGGTAACATAGTTTGTTTTCATACCAATAGCCTGCCGCGAAGGTGCTCAAGATCAATAAAATTGGTTTGAGCATGATGGATATATCCGGCCCAGTGGATGCTCCATTATTATAGCAACCTGATAGCCGATGACAAGGACAATGGCTCAAATTTGGTACACATGTGAGATGTTAACGCACTAGTCAGATACAATCCACGTTCTTCAACGTTTTCACTAGTGTGCATCGCTCCTTTGTTAGCTGGCACAGCTGCTCCCATGCTCGTTCGAAAATTCTTAGCGAAGATGTGAGAATTCACTGTTCACAGTTCCATAGGCGATCATTGTCGAATACCCTAGAAGTGCAACCCAACAGACGACGAAGACGAACGAAGAATCGATATAGAGTCAAGCTTCTTTTGGTCTCCTTGATGAACATATCTTTGGGATCAAACTCATCACGTTATTGAATTATATGCGACCTCTAACCACTGTTTATCTGGTATCCATTCAACACCAATTGTCGCCTAACGCTGAATACACAAGATTACAACCTACTTACCGGTCAACGCTGAAGTTTTGCAACAGTTTTAAAAGACCATAACCCCATCTCAATAGCGTAACAACTTTCCGAATCGTTCCAACTATAGACCATGTCATCGACTACGGAATCGTTGAAGCAACCAGCAGAGGACGTGGACAAAGAGGAGCCAGATTCCAAGAGGCCAAAATTATCTGATAATGACACCAAAGGCGACATCAATAGCGTAACCACTGCCAACGAGAAAAACAATGCCGACAGCAACAATAAAGGAAGTAGCAGTAAAACCAATAGCAATGCGCCGACAAAATCAAACCTGAATGGGAACGACAAAGAGTCGTCGCAGCCAGTGGATGGTGACGGTAGAGCTGATGATTTCGGGGCCGAAAGTGGCAACTTAGATGGAGTGTTCGATCCTAAGATAGCCAAAGCGTTAGAACATGTTGAGAATATTCAGTTAGAGATATGTAATCTCAACGAGAAGGCAAGTGAAGAGATTTTGAAGGTTGAGCAGAAGTTTAATAAGTTGCGCCGACCACATTTTGAAAAACGCAATGAACTACTCAAAGAGATACCAAATTTTTGGCTTACATCACTAGCTAATCATCCAGCCATCGCACCGATGATTGAGAGTGCTGAAGACGAAGACTGTCTCCACTATATGGTGAACTTGGATGTTGAAGAATTCGATGATATCAAATCAGGTTATAAGCTCAAGTTACATTTTGACGAGAATCCATACATAGAGAACGAGACAATAGTTAAAGAATTCCACATCATCAGTTCCGAGGAGGTATTGTCATCTTCAACTCCAATTGAATATAAGAATACGAATCAAGGCAAAAATTTAAAGAAAGTTGTTGAAAATAGCATTGCAAACAATAGACGATCTAGGGTGGCAGGCCTGTTAAACAAATCGTTCTTCGCTTGGCTTGTTCAGCCATTAGAGTCAGGAACCGACGAAATTGCTGAGATATTGAAAGATCAAATCTGGCCCAACCCTCTCGAGTTCTTCTTCGCTACGCCTGAAGATTATGGAGCTGGAACTGATGACGATTCTGACGATGACGATGAGGAGATTGACGATGAGGAAATTGATGACGAGGAAGGTGTCATAACCTCAGGCATTGATTACTCGGACGAAGAACTAGAGGGCGAAGATGATGAGGAGGATGGACCGGAATGAGACAACCAAATGGACTATAAATTATGTGAAAACCGATCACTCGAATGTACATTTATCCAGCAGATCAACATAATTACACAAATCTGTATGCCGAACAATCCTGCATTCTCGCATCCTACCTCCCTCGATTCTGTAGATCGACCTAGCTTTTGTTAAAACTCTTGTGTCAGGGTCGATGTCAAAGGATCTCTCATTTGACTCACATACTACCATCCTGGTTGATGGGTGCGGCTCGCTTCAATTTCAAAGCCTCTCTCTTTTCTTGAAGAAAGATCTGAATCTGATTCTTCAGATCCGTGTCAGGTATGACATCCTCCATCGAAAGAGGGGACCGATTGAATGGGTCAGTTTGGTCACTTAGTAGATGACGAGCAATTGTTGACCGATCAACAACTATTCTAGATGAAGGCAACAGCACTGGATCGACCATCAAAGTCGACATGATGGGGTCTAAAAATGTTTCTGGTATGTCTTCTGTTTGAATTTCGTCTAATTGATTTCGAACGGCTATCTTATGGATCAACTGGGAAAGTTTTTCGAATTCTGTACCTAACGAACTCATTCCAGTACGAAACAGAATATCGGTAGCTTGAGGTAACAAATTCTCGGAATAGGAGCGTCCGTCTGAGGACACGGCGGTACAGAATTCTTTGAACTTGTGATTTGTTTCTGTGTGACCTAAATTGATATAGATTTGACAAATCTTTTCCAGTATCTCTCTTGGTTTGAATTCGTAATCATTTTTGTCATTGACGTTGAATTTCCCCTTTTTAGGTCCGACTAAGTGCTCCAAGAAATAGTTTAACATGTTAGCTATGCGATCAACAAGTGTAGGATGTGAGAAAATAGTTTTGACCTCGCTAGTTAGCCAGGCCAATGTTCCAATTGTTGAGAGGCTCAGAACGTTGTGGAACCTTGCCAATCTACCAATATGCGAGTAGCTAACTTCGGCTTGGGCTCGTTGTTGTGGGCTGAGGTTCAACCACTCCTCAGTCTTCCGACGCCGCTCTGCCTCTCTCAACTGATTCATGTAGCTGAGAGCCTCATCCAATAGAAATATCGCATCGTTCATCAACAAATTGATGAAACGCAGAAACAATGGTGGTCTTGACGATTCAATGTTGAGTTCGGCCTCTTCAGCGAGTTTGGTCAGTATCTGCCGATGCATTGGTCTACCCCAAAGGAACTCAAGAACGACATACATTGGTCTCCTGTAACTAAATTTCTGTTCGAACTGAACTCCCTCACCTGTCATCTCGATACTAACGAATACGTTGACAAGAGATGGTGCTAACTGTTCAACAAGAGGATGACTTTCGAACAATTGTGGACAGCCGATAAAGGACTGTCCGAGGTGTGACTGATGCGGCATAAGGCACTCTAGAATCTCCGCGAACCTAGCCCTCAGATGAGGATTCTGCATGAGGGAAGAGTTTCCCATGAATACGATTATCAAAGTCATCAATGGGTCCAAAATGCCTGAGGCTCTCGCAAGAGCCTGTTCGTTGAAATGTTTCAGGAATAGGAAAAAATCGAGAATGTTTTCGACTAGCATCTCCGGTATGTACTCCAAACATCTTCTGCTTGTTTTCTTATCCTTAAGGGTGTCGAGAGTTATCGTTTTGAATTCCTGAGCATTAATTGCCTCCTCATAACTCTGACAGGCGACTAGATGATTGAGGTAGGCTGCAGTGGCGATACAAAAGTGAAGTTGCATCGTGACTTTGTTCGGTACCACCAAGACTGACTTGAGATTGAAAAACTGGTTGATCGCTGTGTCGATTCTGTTCTTGATCGCCTCTCTTGGGTCGAGGGTAGACATGGAATTGGGTGGTGGATTGGAGGAAGCTTCTGCATAGGTGAGTTGAAGCTCGTTGATAGTTTGAGCTAATTTGAAAAACCGTTCATAAACAGACCTAAATCCATAGGTGAAGGCTTGATGTGTTCCATAAAAGCATTCACTTATAAAATTAGGTTTGAAATCCTGATCCATTTCACTAAGAGATATATCACACTTGTCTGAGTTTATGAGGAAAGTTTCCTCTGATAGACCTAAGAAATTGACAGGACAACCTTCATGCGTCATTTTCGACCATCGACAATACTGGGGGTCGATTTTGAGCATCTTTTTGTTGATTGAGTGTGGGCTTGATGTGGAACCAATCATATCTAACTTGTATGGGCCAGCGAAGGGTTCGGATAAGTGGAGCAAGGTAGTCAAGAAATTCATCAGAAAACCATCGTTTACTGATATTGTGGTGGTCGCCATGAGAACTTGATTGCTCCATAATTTTTTTCGATCTCTGAAAGTGTGAAGACATCTACCCATCCAGGAAAGGAATGAAGCTCGTGTCTGTGGTAGCTTCAAAAGAGCATGGAACGTCTTATAAAGTTCTACGCCGAGAAGTTCTAGTTTTATACCTAGCTGGGTCTCTGTAAATTTATGATCACTTTCACCCGATCTTGTAGGATTGTTGAAAAAAGCTGTACTGATTTGGCTAGTTCTTGGCAAGGGAGATATGCACATCAAGAATCCTAGAAGCGTCGATTGGTATGTAATTGAGTTGTCTCTTTTGAGAGTATTCCTCTCAAGGAACTTTTTGGCAATCTCAGGTTGCTGCAAAAAAACTCTGACAATACTGAACCATTCTTGCAACGAGGGGTCATCGATCGCCATCGTGACAAACTTCTGTGATAGTCTGGCATAAGTTGGCGAAATAATTGATTCATATCCTACATCTCCAAGAGGCCTACAAGTCTCACCAATGGAGTTGACGAACTTCTGAATCGTATCAAGATGTAAATCATCCTGTTTTGAGAAGTAATGGCTAATCAAATTCAGCAAGAGTGGAGCTTGTTGGTTATTCTTAGATCGCTTGTCCCTATCTGGGAACAAGTCCGGTTCAGTTAAGTATAGTACAACTTGATCAAGGATGAAGCCCTCTGCTTTTGATAAGAGCGCCTGAGCTCTGTCCCTTGATTCATTTGTCTCGTGAATTCCGCTCTCTAGCGATTGGAGAGTGGCGATTAGCTGTCTCAAACGAAAATAACAACCGTATAAATACCTCAATACTTGGCTATCACTAGGATTGAACTCGTCCCCTGGAGAGTCTGGTCCAAAGTTGGGTGATGAGAGGAACTTTTGATGGGATGGCACATTCAACGCATTTAGTTTACATGTGCCGTAGTCTTCGATCATTAGCCTCTCGAAAAGAATTTGTTGCAGCTTATCCCAAGGTTTTTCATCATTTTCGTCTATCACCCTCTTATCCTTCAATAGATTACTTAGGTCGAGACACATTATCTTGTAGACCTTCCCGTTGCCTCTCGAGTCAGAGTTGGCCGGCTTCTCTTTCGATATTACGTCATTGATAGACTTTTCTATTGAGTTGATCTCATCTTGCCGGACGGTAACTCTGAATACATCGATAAGGTGTAGAACCTGGTTGATTTCCTCGAAAGAATTCATAGCGAATGGGTCAATAAAGGTCTACGCTTGCTCGCGTCTGAGGGCTTTGATCGACCGGTTTGCACTGCGTGGACGCCACTCTCTCTCTCTCTCTCTCTTTCCCTTTTTTAATAGTCTCGATTATAGTGAAAATCGTGGTCACGATAACTCATGCAGATAGATGAGAGCATCCCTGTATCTAGTGATTCGGTCAAACTAATAGGTGCTTCAGCAGAAGACGACTCAAGACCCATTTCTGTAGTGAACAGAGAAGGACTCTGAAAACGGATTGAATTGATCAAGCGAATGAACGCTAATGTGTTTATTCTCATGGCTGAAATTGCATGAAGGAAGTTGTGTCGTAAAAAAATGAATCGCGGTGGGTGTGCGCCACGCCTATCTAGTACTGTCGGGAAGCTTTCCCGATTTAGGGGAAAAGCTGTCAGGTTTGGCCTTTAAGGTCTTGAAAGTAGATAAAAAGAAATGAGAATCGAATGCGATCCCAATGGTTAAGTGAGATGGCCCGGATGGAGGAGCGATGAATTGAGATAAATCACGAAGCCAACGACAGACTTAACGTGTAGATGGCAAAGGGTGAATTTTTCTCGTATTGGCCAGCTCTCTTGTCCACTACTCCTTGGCGCCAACCCATTTTGAATCGTGAGCATGCGCGTATAACCACCTCGCGAATAGAACACCGAGCGAAATCTATTGACACAAGCCGCTTTGAATAAACGCCTTTAGATAGGCTAAATTATCTCCCCTTGTGATATTTCGCCGAAATGCAACATTTTTAATTATTTTAACTAGCAATATTCGAACACAAGATGAGCCAGTTCATTGCTATACCATTGAAGAGAACGTCAGATGTTGACCTGACGAGTCCCCTTAAGCAGCTGATATCGACGTATTATGGCAGCAGCGAAGGCTACAATGACTCGATAGAGCAGTTGAATAAACTGAGAAAGGAGGCAACCTTCAAAGGTATTGAAGGTAAATCGTCCACAACTTTGATGGCACTGCAACGGTATTATGATCAACTAAAGATGTTTGCGGGCAAATGTCCAATCAATGAAGTGCCAATCAATTTCAAGTGGAAAGACGCTTTCGATAAGTCCAGCTACAGTTTCTTGGGATCCTCGACATCATTGATTATACAGTCACTAGCTTATGAGAGAGTGTGTGTTCTCTTCAATCTAGCTGCCTCCTACACGGATATAGCTTCAACAGCTTTAAATGAGGATGTGCACAACGAGCATGCCCTGCAACTAGCGGCAAAATACTTTCAGATCTCCTCTGGAATTTTCATCGCATTGAAATCGGATGCTCCCGCAGCTCTTGGACAGCGGCCCTCCCAAACAGATCTAAATCCAAGCATATTGAACATCCTCCACTACTTGATGCTTGCACAGGCTCAGGAATCAATTTTTGTCAAGGCGGTCCAGAACAACATGTCAGATGTCAGCCTCGCCAAGTTGGCCTCCCAATGCTCTGACTACTACGGCGAGTGTTACAAACTCATACAAATCGTCAAGTCTATGTGGCCAGAGAAGGATTGGTTCAACCAAATTTACGCCAAACAGTTGTCCTATAGTGCAATAAGTGATTATCACCAGTCAGCTGTTGCCGGAGCAGCTCAAAAATTCGGAGAGGAGATAGCCTGGTTAGTTCACTCCCTAGAAAGCTTCAAGCAGGCAGAAGCAAAATCTACCCTGTCAGAATTTCTTCAAACATGCCAGAAAAAAACTATCAGACGTCACGAGAATGCTGTTAAGGAGAACGATTTCATTTACCATGCAAGAGTTCCAGAATATAGACTCTTGGATAGTGTCGAGCGCTTCTCGTTGGTGAAGCCTGCCCCGGTACCGAGTAAATTTTTACCGGAATCAAGTGATCTTTTCGAGGGACTGCTTCCGCTGCGAGTTCAGCAAGCTTGGCAAAAATTAGAGTCAAGAAAACAAGAGATAGCGGGGGTAGAAATCGCCGCACTTCAAGAATCAACAACGGCTCTGAATGGTCTTCTTGCATCGATGAATTTGCCAGCTTCACTAGAAGACGCACCCGGTGTAGAGCTACCGCAATCACTGCAAGATAAATCGAAATACGTTCGACAAAAGGGTGGCCTAAACTATGTCAGCAAGCTCATCAACGAATTACCAGAGTTGCTCAAAAGGAATATGGAAATATTGGATGAGATCGATCAATCCATAAGAAACGAAGAGCGCAGAGACGACACGATGCGCGAAAAATTTGGTAAAGATAAATGGACTAGGACAGAATCCGCAGTCCTGAATAAGGCTTGGAAGGACTACGTCGAGAAATATCGCAACATCATGAAGGGAGCTATGGCTGCCGACGAAAAAGTGAAAGAAAAATTCCACAATCATGAACGAGAGATTTCACTATTATCAAGCGATTCCAAATCAGCGATTGCCGATGCCATACCAACTGGATATCAGGGTCACAACTACTCAAACGCTCCTTGTGTTTCGAGACTGAAACAGCTCATGCAGGAGGTCAATACCCTCAAGCAAGATCGCGAGAACCTCGAAAGCAAGATTAAGAATGCAGATTTCGAATCAATCAAGAATCGTTTCATAGAGACAGTGAATAACGAAGGCACTCTGAATGACACTGCTATGATTGCTGAGGCTCTGGGCTCTATCTTCGGCCCTCTACAGAAAGAGGCAAAAGAGAATAAAGAACGCCAGGAGTCTCTAGCGAAAGAAATACGGGCCACAAATGAAGATTTTGTCGAGCTCAAGGGCGGCAGCCAGTCATCCGCATCAGAGCGCGACCGATTTTTCAGTCGTCTTGCTGCAGCCCACGATTCTTTCAACGATTTGTTGCGTCATCTGCAGGAAGGTACCAAATTCTACAACGATTTGACTCAACTACTAGTTAGCCTCCAAACTAAGGTTGACGATTATTGTTACGCTCGTAAGACAGAGCTCGAAGAGTTGGTAAAGACTCTAGATCCATCGGGTACCAAGGTATCTCAGGCGCAGAGTAGCTATGTATCGCCGTCTAGTGACTCATCTCAGTCAAGCGCACCTGCAGCAGCTCCTCAACCGCCCTACCAGATGCCTTATTATCCGCCTCCTCCATTGCCAAGCATGCCTTTCAGTGCTTACAATACTTACCATCCTGGAACCGGCTACCCAGCTCCCCAAACAAACTACTACCCTGGCTATCCACCTGGACCTCCAGGGGCTGCTTATCCTCCGTACAACCCGTACCACACTCTACCAAGTTCCCATACAGTTCCAGGTCAGCAGCCACCGCCACCGTCAAATTGAACAACGCTTGCTCATAAGCTCCAATTGTTGTTACGCATGCCCAAAGATTGAGTGATCTAAGTAGTCATCTGATAAATGAAACACTCAGAATAATCTTTACTCACTAAATAAAGTATTCATGTTGATGTCACCAAATTCAGGTATCTAGGATCAATCCTGTCAAATTCTCTTTCAACCTCTCATGTTCTAGCCGGGAGCAAAGTCGTAGATATGTTTCGAGCATGAAAAGGTTTAAGTTGCTCTTGAAAAGAAGATATGCCAAGTGAAGTTTGTTTCCCTCCTGGGACTTCATTCTTCTGATTACTTCTAACTCATGACGATCCAGTCTCTGTGAGTAACTGTGGTGGACTGATATCAAAGATCTACATGAGTCGACCAATTGGACACCGATCCGATCTCTTAGGGGTCGGTACCATGAGAGTAGCTCATCAGAGCTGGTTAGCTCGAGTCCGAGATACGAAAACAACATCGGTCGGCTTGTCGAACCGACACCAAGATTCTTATAATAGTGTCGGTCCTCCTTCAAAAACATGACCCGCGTTTTTGTGCTGATGAGATTCATCATTTTCATCAAACTCTGACCAGGGGCCACAAGATCAAGACGAATTTTTTCCACAACATGCTTGAATTCGTTCTCGATACCAGAGTCTCCTTCTACTCCCGATCTGAAAACGGTATCCGCACCCTCTTGACCAATAAACTCAGAGGAGTCGTCGGTATCGTGCGAATATAGAATCTTCTCGCCTAGGCCCTCAGCAATTACGCGCCTAGTTGAATAGGAGCTCGTGATGAGCGCTAACATGAGATAGACAATAACCATTGCTTTAGTACTGTTTTTATGAATACGATTTGACTCGCTCAATCGGTGGGGCGAGAAACTTAAAAGGTACTAACATCGTATGAGAATAATGATTGATTGTATTGCGAAGGATTATTCTCCTGGAGGGGAAATGGCAGGTTATTTTTAACCTCTATCAAGTCATAGAAATAGAAAAGAGCGCGCACTCAAGGGAACATCTATCCTAGGATTCCATCACAAAAGGCAATTTACGCAATGAGAGGCTCATCATCGAGTCGGGAGAACCCGCTAGATCTTACGAAGTTAGTTCTGCTGTTCATACGCCCCTCCTTTGGGTCAATCGCATTTGCCGCATCCAGGAGCCCCAATATTTCAGCATTAAGCATGAGTCTCTCGATATTTGTGGCCAATAGCTCACATAATATTGTATGAGCTTCAAGGCTCATGATGAATGCCAAGTGTGTGTAGAGACATGCAACTGTGCGATTAAAATCAAACCATTGTTACCAATCAACACGAGGGGGAAACAAAGGCAGCAGGTACTAGTTTAGCTCAATTGTTAAGTTTAATTGAAAACGTCGTGCAATCTACATACATGCATACATACCACCCACCCACCCACACACACACACACGTACACTCTACATCAGACGGAAGTTGTGCAATCAGTCTTGGGTTCAAGAATTGCTCCAAGTCATGATTCTGTCGCTAGCAACTATAACGGAAGTCTGCGTCCGCAGAAGACACTGATAAGCCTACGTTGAGATCAATGAGCCCGCAGGGGGTAAATTTTTTTCCCATCGATGTTGCATAAAACTTACGACTAAACAACTATAATCGCTCTCACCCTCTGGGAGGTTTGCTCACGTGAGCAGACAGGAAAAACACTAACTCAAACTTTAGATGAAACGGCGACTCCCATAACAAGTGTGCCTCTTACCTCCACTGCTATATTCTTAAATTGGATACAATGGACTTGAACTCGGCCCTATTTGTCGCAATTTATGTTGTAACGACATGAGTCACCATACAAAACCGACAAAAGTGTTCTGGTTGGTTTTCAATGTCAACACTGCGAACAGTCCTAAAGATCTCATGAGCGAGGAATAATCTGACATCGAAAGTCTCTGACTGGCATGCAACAGGTAAAATTGATCGTCGAGCATGGAGAACAAGTTACATTCGTGGAAACTAATCCGCGGTACACTGGAGGAGGATTAACCGGTGAGCGGGATAATGGTTTTTCTCGACTTGAGAGTCCAAGTTTGCGGCCAATAATCACGATCGTGACACCAACGTGCGCCAAGCTAGCTAAGTGCATGAATACTCACCTGACAACAGTCTGCCATTGCAAGGCTACCATTGCTCTCGAGAGTTTAATGCCAACGTTGAAGGTTTATTTGTGCCCTCCGTGCATGCACTTCAATTCGCGCCCCCTCCCATTTAGTCTCTGCTGACTCCTCCTGACTTACGTAGCGAGCATGATGCTGGCATGGATGCTTATCAACGTGGAAGTGGGCAAAGTTCGCATACAATGATTAGTTAGTCACCTGTCTGAATGTCTTATCGTCTTGCTCCTCAAGTCAAGAGGCAAAGTTGCTCGATGAGAGCGGAACCTGATGTTGCTTGTTTGTGAGGGAGGAGTGGAGGAGAGAAGATTCAAGTAGACGCGTTATCGGCATTCATGACAGGGACGCGGAAACCTGGGTATCAAGAGAAGTTTACGCTTCCAGCAGTTAAGTTTGGCCATTTCCACTTTCAGCGCAAACCCAGCACGAGACGAGAGAGGTGTCTCATTACTACCTGGACAAAATGAGGGAGAGAGAGAGAGAGGGCGCGCGTGGGCAATGATATAGTCTGGAATGAGGCAAGTGAATACAAGTTCGTCTTTGCACGAATGATACGATCGCATCGCTTGTGGGATTCTGAGACGCGATTTGTATTATCGTTCGCAGGTATGACTCCTCACTAGTCAGAACCTCAGGTTGGTACTTTAAACGCGGCAAGAGTATCTCAGTGAACTTGACTGCAATCCTTGACCATGATAGAGTCACCTCGGACGATTTATCATCACTCATCCCTTTTGGCCACCTCCAGTTGCAAACTATCTTTCGCTCAATCTTACGCTCCTCTCATTTTTAGATGACTGGAGACGGTTATCAGTCGTGGATATCGGTTGTTGCTCGCCAGTTCTGGATAGCATCAAGATCCAAGATTGCGCTGTCCAAAGCGGAAACTGCATTCGATTAGAGCAAGAACTATGCGTACCATATTGACTGATAACTTGAGATCTCTCGTCGTGTCAAATTATTAATAAAGTTAGTCTAATGAAATGGAATAAAATTCAACCACCTTTTTATTTCGTCCGCACTTACCGGTAGTGGGCCGGCCTGTTTGCGCTCGTTTGCTTGCAGCTTATTCTACTGAGGGAGCTTCCTTCATTTGATTAGCACACAATTTTAAGGTTTAAAGCCTGGGGCTGCCCTAGCTGAAGAGGAAGGGAAGGATAAGGCGAAAAAGTAAATGTTAAATATCCAACCAGTTAACAAATGTTTTCCTAAACTTAGCTACCTAAGTTTCTAGACAAACAAGCGCTTGAGTTACTCATTACCTTGATTTGGCGAGAGTAACAAGACTCTCACAAGCCTTAGAGGCCTCGTACATGAACGAATCGTAACCACCCGCTTGCTTTTCAATTGCCACCATTGGCGCCAACAAACAGGACGAGCAGCAACGCTGAGGGTTGAAACCACCAAGACAGTCCTTACCTATCTCTCTGGTGAATGAAATAAGCACCAGAATTAGCATTGAAGCCACAAGCACAAAGGTTGGAAAGCTGGATTGGTAAGAATTGGGAGAAGAAGATATTGGATTGTTTGATGGCTTAACCTTTGTGTTCGTCTCACCTCGATCTTGCCTCAGCCTACAGCGTTGCAGTTGCATTTAGTGGTAGATTCCAGCAACATCCCTTGCACAGACCCGGCAGTGAGAGTCATGATTGCGCAGCCAACTCATGGGAGAGCTTCCCAATCAACAATCTATTAACCTGCATCCGCGTACTCTGCTGCAAGTCCATGTTGGCGGTCTACCGGTTAGGCGGATAATTCCACCGAGTTAAGACAACGAGTAAACCGATCAAAATTCTCTACATTTATTCTTAGATAAACATATTTATATTGTTCGAGTCTATCAGATCAGAATTCAAAAAGCGAGGGAGAATTGACCCAGCATCTTCTTAGTCAGCCGAGCCATCGAGTTAGAATCTAAGTTCAGTTCTCGAATGGGGCTTCAATCGTAGACGTACATATCAATATTGCATCAAGTTGAGCAAACACAAATCTGTTCTACATCCGCTAAGATAAAAGAGTTTTGAACACAATCTCTCCAAACACGTGAACAAATGGCCACCCTAACGGGCTTTAAGCAAGTTGGCGAGTCCATCCAAGCAACAGGCCAAGCGCAACAGGCGAACGGGCAGCACAATCCAGTGTTTGTATTCGACGAAGTTGATGTAGGTGAAGCTAATAGAGAGAACGATGAACAAATTACCGATGAGTTTGTTGACGCTTCATCTCAGTCATCAGTTATAGTTGGAAAGCATCAGAAGCAAGAGCAAACTCAGCCGAAGCCTGCAAAGCCAAGCCAACAAGACAATGCACCGGTAGGTGAAGCTGCCGCTAGTGTGAGGGTTGCAAATCATGATAATGGTGCCGTAACCATAGAGATACTTGACGAGCCTGCGACTCCGCCCGAGGAACCAGCTCGGAAGCAACTTGCCAATAACAGTGGTAAGCAATCATCGGCTACCGGGAATCAGATACAGAAAGGTAACTCACAGCAGATGCCTCAGCGGCAGCAAAGGGCTGTGCAAAACTCGCTTCGTCCAAATGGGGCCGATGATGACAATGTCTCCGTTTCAATGCTGGCCATCGACTGTGCCGGCACCGGCAAGTCGCCACGCCAACCGCGTAGATCGCCTCTCATGGCCTTGTTTAGAGGCAAACCTCGCGAGTCAGTCCGAAGGCTTTACACCGACGAGGATCAATTTGAGATCGAGTGGGCAAACTTGAGTTTGGAAGTACAGCAGAAATGGTATCAGAAGACTAACTTGAGCAGCTTGCTGAGGCCAAGTGATTCTGACAAACCGGACAAGCCCAAGATGATATTGAATAATGTAGATGGTCGTATTAGATCGGGAGAGATAACTGCCGTTTTGGGTCCAAGTGGAGCCGGTAAAACTTCACTGCTGAACAGTTTGTTTGGCAAATATCGGACGGCCATTCAAGGTTCAATTAGGGTGACTGGTGCACCTTCAAAGAAACATCTAACAGTCTGTACAATACCACAAAGTGACTACTTGATTGGCTACCTTAGCACAGAGGAATCGCTTTGGTTTGCATCGCGTTTGAAGAATTGTGAGGACGATTTTAATCATGACCGAAACATCGAGCGAGTTATAGAGCTGCTTGGTCTCCAACGTTGTCGCCATACTCGCATCAACAAGTTGAGTGGAGGCCAGTACAAGAGGGTCTCAATTGCACAAGAGATGCTCTCTTCGCCGGATATACTTGTTTTAGATGAGCCGACCTCAGGGTTGGACTCCCTAACCTGCTACAGGACTGTAAAAGTCTTGAGAGATTTGGTCGAGGCTTCTAAGGCTCACAATCTAGTTAACCCGATGTCGATCATCTTAACCATCCATCAGCCACATCGTGAAGTCTTGGATCTATTCCATTCAATCTACGTGATGGCCGTTGGAGGTCAAACACTATACCAGGGACCGCCGAGCGACATGGAGGATTGCATCAATAGGTATAGTGGCACCACAATGCCGGCCCAAGGCTATAATCCCGCCTCATTCATGGTTGAGCTTGCGAGTGAGGAATATGGACGAAAGCCAATAGAGATGTTGGTCATGAAACAAAGAGAAAAGTTCAAGAATTCAACTAAACATAAGTACAATTATGATTTCTCTTCAACGGACGATTTGCAAAACAAAGGGAAAGAGCCTAGCCTATTCAATAGCACTAGTGCCACCACGAAAGGCGACTCAACAATTACTCTATACCCATTAGATAAGGACAAGTACGTGGACGTAGATTTAGCCGATGGGAAAGGTAACAATGGTTCAGGCAAGGACATTGATTCACGCATCATGACTCCAAGAAGTGGCAAGAACAGTGATGGTGCATTTTGGCGCCATGTGTCCCTCATGTCCAAGAGATGCTTTCTTTCAAATACTCGCGATCCATTACTGTGTACAATCAGGGTTGGAGCGCATATATTTATACCTCTTGTGGTGGCCTTGATTTACGGGCCAAAGATGGGAATACCAAATGGTTGTCCCTTTTACAAGCCAGAGATCAATCTGCTAGAATACGCAAGTATGGGCTTGGAGGAGATCCAAGAAAAGCATGACGATATTAGAATTCAATTTCAGAACGTCGGCCTGCATTTCATGGTTTATTATGCTTTTGGATTGTGTATGCTGGCCTTTACTGCCATATCCTTTCCACTAATCATGCATGTTTTGATCAAGGAGATACGTAATGGTTGGTACTCATTATCCACCTTCATTTTAGGCAAAATGTTGGCCGAATTGCCCATGGCCATCCTCTTACCTCCAATAAGTGTCGGCATAATCTACATCATGACCGGTCAACCCTCATCAGCAATCCAATGGCGTTATATGGTTCAATCGCTGTTACTAATTTTGATCATCATGATAGCCGAAGCTAAGGGCCTAATATTTGGCGCTGTTTGCATGAATAGCATGCAGACAGCTGTATTCGCCGCCAGCGTCTCAACGGTTCCATTCATCCTCTTATCCGGCTTCCTGATACGTATTCGCGAAGTTCCCTATGTGTTGCAACATTTGGCAAAGTTTTCCTACTTCAAGCACTCGGTCGAGGCTCTCATTATTACTCGTTACGGCTACGGTATGTGTCCTTGCGACCCTGAGCTCATACCCGCCGGCGGAACACCCAGAATTATCGGAATACCGCCCCAGATAATGTCCTTGACTGATTATTACGTGAACGCCTTTGTGGCCGCAACTGACAATAGCACTCTGGAGGATTTGACGCCAACTGAAACCAACGTTGTGGGAAACAACAGAAACATATCAAAAATATTGACTTCAATCACTACTCTCTCACCTGACGTAGAGCGCTTGGAGCCGTCGTCATCGAGGTCCAGCGATGAAAGAAGAAAGAGAGCTGCAACAAGTAAGCCCAGGACATCTAGCACGACCGCACCCACAACTACGGAGGATTTTGAGGAAGATGAGGAGAAAAGACCAGTGAAACAGGGCATTTTCTTCGACAAGCTCGCCTCGCTTTTGACTAGGGCGAACGCTTTTGGATATAGTATTCAAACTTGCGAGGATGTTGAACCATTCACAATGAAGGACATGCAACTTAAAGATAGCATGCTCCCTCCTTTGATTGGCTACCTATTCCTCTACATAGTGATTTTGAAATTCATAAGCTATTTTATAGTTGAAATCTGTGTTAAGCTAAAGCTATAGGTTGTTAGTTCAGGACTCTAATCATCGTAGGTGTCGATCAGTGCCCACTGAGCGGATCACGCCGCTCAAATAATTCATACCGAACTGTGCTAGATCGAGCGCTTGTCAGCACAGGAACTAAAATTCACCTCTCTTGTAATATTATTTCCCACAATTCATCCTATCTCTAAGATGGAGAAAAAGACGAGCTATGCAGAATTCAGCTCTCAACTGAACGATAAGAATAGAGTTATATTAGAATTTGGTCGTCATTACACACGATGTGGTTTTGCCGGCGAATTCGCGCCCAGAGCAATCATCAAATCGTCAGTGACGGACACATCAGGAAAGCAAGTATACCTACATGACATCTCCGATCCAATCGATCTTGAGACAAAACTAGGCGATTTTATCGAGAAGATTTACTTCAATTATTTAGCAGTAAGCCCTAAAGAGAAGAAAGTTGTTATAGTGGAATCCGTTTTCTGTAAATCTTTATTTAGAAATACCTTGACACGTGTATTTTTCGATCAGTTTACTGTACCAGCCATCCTATTCGTACCGGATCATCTCATGGCGCTAGCTACCTTAGGAAATCCAACCGGCTTAGTTTTGGATATCGGCTCTCAGGAGGCGATCGCTATAGCTGTTGTTAACGGTGTCACTTTGCTAGATGGGGCACAGTTCGCGAGTTTAGGCGCGCGCACCATAGATTCGTTGATATCAACTGAATTAGCAAAGAGCAACCCCAATTTCAGTGGTAGGATAGAACCAGAAACTATCGAGGATATTCGCATAAAGGCATGCTTTGTCGCCCCTTTCGAGCGTGGCACTAAGATGACCATTGATAAACTGAAAAAGTCGAGGGACATCCAGCTTGAGGCCATACGCCTGGCAAAGCAACAGGGCAAGGAAATATCCATCGGAACCATGGAGGATTGTTATTTTCTGAGCGACCAAGACGAGTTTTCGCCCGCCACTCTGGAATATTCTCTCATGGGCCAGAGGTCGCTCTGCATCCCAGGGAGCTTGCGAGAGGGTGCGTGCGAGATATTTTTCGAAATATTCGGTCACGAGCATTCGCTTACCACAATGATCGTCGAGACTGTCTTACTTGCTCCGATAGATTGTCGAAGATCGCTAGCAGAAAACATCCTTATCATTGGAGGCCTTGCAACTCTACCCGGCTTGACTCATAGATTGTCTGAGGAGCTGATAAACGTGGACAAATACGATAGATTCAAGGGAAAGATTCCCGAGAAATTTAAGTTCCACCAACCTATCTGTCCTACAAATTATGTCGCATGGCTAGGAGCATCGATGTTCTGCACGACGAGCTCAATGGAGCTGAGGTCTACAACTCGCGATCAATGGTTACGAGAAGGCAAGAAAAACTTTCGTGACTGGTCTTTATTCTTCAATAACGAGTTTTGAAGTATCGAAAGCGTTAGTGATCATGGTTTGTCTCTTCAAAACAGCCAACATTTCCTCGGACTTCTTAAACATCTCGCAAGAAGTTTCGTTGCTAGCCTCTATGTGCTTTCTGAATTCAGATTTTGTCTTTCGTATGAAGTAATTCCTGTAGTAGTAAGACTTGAACTTTGACGATTCCCTGAGCAACTCCTTGTACAGTCGGAGAATCTGTAATTTGTCAGGCATAATCGTGGGTGCTCAGCGGGGATGTAGCGCTTGCTTCTCGTTGTGGGTTTAACAAGGCGAACAGAGTGTCACAATAAATTTGTTTGGTGGTTCAATTAGGCTTATTTCTGGTTGAAGATCGTTTATTGGTGGTGAATTGAGGTGCAACCTAGTCACAAATATCAGCTGACCGTTGAACTCGAGATGCTGGGCCTCTTACAATGCGTGCGACGTCACTGGCGCGATGAAATTTGCCTTACGAGTTTGTAACCGAGTCTCGCTCACATCATAAACAGCTGAATATTCACTTTGTAACGTGTGTTATTGGTATTCGGGATACCAAGCAGCGTTACCGCAATAGGTAGTGGTTCTGATTTGGATAGTAGAGCGATATCTAGATTGGGGCTGAGTTAGATGCTGATCTATTGAAGTCTCGTCATTAACTGATTCGAAAATTGCTCGAAACACGACGTGATCCTGCCTCCTCTAGAGGCAATTTCGTCATGGAGCACGTTAATCACAGCATAGTATTAGTGCTATTGGCTTCTCAGGTTGGTCTGCCATGCATCACTCTTGATAGCCGGCCAACTTACATGGAGGTCTGTGGAGCTGCCATGATTTCGTCGAAAGAAATAAGCAGGTTCAGTTGAACGCATTCAAGGAAGAGTTTCAACCCAGAGCAGGACATGTTAAGAGAGATGGTGATTTATTATCTGTCATCAAGTTGGTCTCGGCCAATTCACGTACCATGGAAAACGTATCGCTTCTCCGCAAGGGATCTAGCAGCGTCGCAAGCTCAATTCCAAATGATCTGCGCTCTGCCCACTTGTAATGGCGAATTAGAGTTTGAATCGACTACTTTTCAATCTCTCGGGTCCGATGGTAACTTTCCAGTGGCAAACTCTTCCCTCTAGACTAGCACAGTCTCGAGATAGGTTACTGCCACTGAGACTGAGTCCGGCACACAAACATACCTCTCAGTTACTGATGTACGAGATCTCACTGCCTTATTTGATATTAAGGGACATATTTCCACCTGCTACACTCTTGTCAGTTTTCAAAATTCAATGTGGGGATTGATCTGTAGAACGTTCGACCAATACGGAGTGTCGGAACTAACACCGTATTTGCTCACATTTGTTTACTGGGAAAGTTTTAACAATTTGTGAACGTCGCTTAGATTTCAGCTCGATATCTGAACCAGGGCGACGTTCATGTCGTGCGCCGAACGCATTGCAACAAGTCGATGTTTCAAAACAAACACCGGCCCATTAATTAGCGCTCACTGAGCAAGTGTCATCCATCCCCCAATGCATGTCCCTTTCGTAGCTCTAGTCTGGCGGGCGATACAGGGTAGTGGTCGGTTGGTTGGCTCTCAATGGACATGTGCACAAGGTTTGTGGTGAAGTCGATGCCTGGGGAGCAAGGATTTGGAAAATGATGAGCATCGATCCCAGGTTGTAGACACTTGGGTTGGTCGACTATAAAAGCACTCTGATCCGTCCGATGGCCATCTCACAACCTCTAGTTACTCTCGTTCGCAAACATCTTCCTCAAACTCTCACTTAAAGCTCAAAGAAATCCGACAGTCTTCAATATGGCCAGATACCTCAACATCTTCCTCATTGCCTTAGTCTTACTAGCTATCATCTCGTACGGTGAAGCAGGATTGTTCAAGAAATGGATGTTGTTCAAGAAGAAAGCCTTCCTAGCCAAGAAGCTCGCGCTTGGTGGTCTGAAGCCCCATTTCGGACCCCAATTCTATGGCGGTGGAGCTGAATTTCTCCCTTTGAAGCCCCTCTTTTTAAAGAAGAAGATGTTCGGATAATTATGAATTCATCTGGGTATCGCGATGACCCGCAAGGTTCAGCCTTCACCTGAAATCCGGCCAATCACAACCAATTCAACTTCGGCGGCTCGGTCAGATAGCAGATACATATATGCCTAACATTAATTGAATAAATCTCAACTAGTGCGGACTAAGGTCCAGGACAACTATTCGTGTTTTCTCCTCTCTCATGTGGTACCTATGTTGGCCCCGTGCTGGGACGAGCAAACATGTGGCTCGGGTGGGCATACGACTAAGGTTTAATTCCGGAATAGATAATCTGAAGTGAGTTGGAATCAGCTGGCGGATACGGCTCAGCTGAGATGGAACTCATTGATAAATAAGTCGGTTAGATGTATTGTTGGACATGGTAGAGTCTATTCTTTGAAGTGGTTTTCGTCTTGTAAGTTACACGACCAGCCCCGCTCGTCGCGGGTCGGCGGGATTTTAATTCTGTTCACTCATAGCTAGTGACCGCGATACAGTAGCTGTTTACACCTGTTTATTTTTGGTCGTGGGAGTTGTAAGGCGATCGTGTTCGTATCGCGCGCCAGCGACGTCGCAAGCATTGTAAGAGGCCCAGCATCTCGAGTTCAACGGTCAGCTGATATTTGTGACTAGGTTGCACCTCAATTCACCACCAATAAACGATCTTCAACCAGAAATAAGCCTAATTGAACCACCAAACAAATTTATTGTGACACTCTGTTCGCCTTGTTAAACCGACAAACAAAAAGTAAACCTTACAGAGTACATACAAGCTTATCACGACAAAAATAATGACGGATGAGGCACGGAAAGAATGAGGAAGAAAGGACGCAACTGAGATTCGAGCCTCAATCCGACAAGGCACGGACAGACGCAACTCGAGGCTTAGCAAGCCTTCCTAAGAGTTCAGCGATCGAATCTCACTTCTGTTCTCCATCGAGTTTTGACTGGGTCAAATCTTGGGCGAACTCATTCATTGCCGTAAATGAGCCTATCCAACTCAGATAGAAGTACAAGAGCGATCCATCCTACTCTCGTTATCTAACATCAAGCCACAACGATGGGAGTTAGAGGTCTACAATCTTTCCTCAAATGTAATCCCGCCCTTTCACAAAAATCAGAGATCTCTGATACGAACTTGGTGATTGATTCCAGCAATGTTGCGTGCTATCTATTTACATTGTTGTGCTTCGAAGGTGACCCGGGACAAAGGAGATGTGATATTTATGGAGGCGACATGGTCGCCTATGCCGAAATGGTGAGAGAATTTTTCGGAAACTTGATTAAATGTCGCATAACGCCCATACTCGTCAAAGACGGATCCGTCATTGGCAAGAAATCAACCGAGGACAAGATAGCTCTTAAGGATAAAACCGTCTTGAAGAGAGCTCTGGAAAAATTCGATGCAGCAAAATACGCTAGCGAGGATGAGGCTAGTGACTTTATCCTGCCGTCCATCACTTCCGAAGTTTACTCGAATATAGTTATTGAAATGGGCATACAAAGAGTACAATGTCCCTACGAGGCTGATTCTCACATCGCTAGAATAGCAAACGATCTTCAGTGTCCGATTTTAACTAACGATAGCGATTTCATCATTTACAATCTGCCAAAAGGATTTGTCATGCTAGATACCTTCAACTTCAGGAATCTTACACGAGCTAGCACAAATCTACCATCCATATCTTGCCATGTATTTAGCCAGAGTCTGTTGCTTAAATCACTGCCTGGTTTACATATAGATAACTTGCCACTATTCAGTATACTGTTGGGTAACGATTATGTCGAGGCAAACACGTTTGGAAGGGCTCTCTACCAGATATTCAATCAGCCCTACCATGGTCACCTGCGGACAGAATCAAGGAATCACCAAAAGATCGCTAACCTATTGGACTGGTTGAGGGGTAAGTCACTTGATCAAGCTATTGATGATATTACATATCAAATTCATCCCAGCAGCCATGATGGAATGAAACGAATGATCAAAACATTACTGCGCAGTTATAGGATTGAAGAAATTGACAACTTCGAGAACGAACTACTAGAGATATATCCAGATTCTAAAGCCGAGCCAAACACTGCTCCCGAACAATTACCTCGAGTTTACCTCAAACGAATCTTCGAAGAAATCGACCTTAGACCTATAGCTCTCGACATGATTCTTCATAACAGCAGTTATTCTTACTCGAAAATTGATGACCATCAGCTACAATCTTCTGGTGTGGTGAGATTTCGGCCGTACTCTGTGGCTGCTACTATCCTCAGACCTAGGTCCTACAATAACATGACAACATACAGGCGTAATATCGAGTCGGAATTGGATGCTTTCACCACATACGATAGAATAAATGGGCGCTACGAGAAGGTCGTAATCAAGCCTTTGGAGCACTTGGAGAACTATGGGTCGCTCGAAAATCTAAACATATATACGGCGATCAAGCTCGACCAGGCGCTCAAGAAGTCGATAGTAATGGCTACATTCAGATTCACGAGTGAGGAATACAACCTGGCGAGCGACTGCATGTCTAGAGTTTTTACAGGGGCATTCGTCTACGAATCAACTATATGCCTCATGCTAGTAAAATACATCGGGAGAGAAACTAAGCTAAATCCAAAGCCGCAGTTTGTCGACGCCTTACTCCTTTCAATTTTCTATTATGCAACTAGAAGTGAGAAATCTTCGAACATAAATTCAGACAGTGATACGAAAACGAAGCGACTCATAAACCTCTTGAAATACTACTCTACTCTCAATAGGAACGAACGGAATGACCCATCGTTTACTCTCTATAGGCGTATTCTTCACTTCATAAGCCAATTACAGTACGCGTACGGTTCGTTTATTCTCCTAAACAAAATATTGGCTCTACCTTTACCCGTGCCAAGGATTGAAAAGTTCTTTAACGGAACTATAATATTCACTTTAACCAAGTTGTTGCGTCTCCGCCGACTGGATACAGAGTCTCTATGTTCCGGAGTACCCTCACTCTTTGATGCCTGTCGAACTGCTCGAGTAATGGTGCATTGTGATGAATGACAATTTGAGACGGTGGTAGATTCAGCCAACAATCTCGGTTTTATCTATCGTCCCTCAGAGATACTCCAATCGACTATCAGCATGATATTTACCCATTCAACTCCTAGTTTTATCTCTAATCCAGCTCAAGATAAAACTTTATGTAGAATAAAGTGGAGAAACATAACGTCGACTGCGAAATCGGATGGCTAACACAATTTAAGAATCGAGGGGGTAGTAGTTTAATTCAGTGCCTAATCAAGTTGATTGAATCAATTACATCCGCTGACTTGATGGCCATTCATATTGTTTGTGGAGCTCAAGTTGATCTTAAGCAATGGTGTTTCGTTTTGCGCCTGAACAATCTTTGTTATCTTGCTTCCGTCTAGATTTGTATTATACCGATCACAAAAGTCCCTTATCCTTTCGAGCGCTTCCTCCATAACATTAGTTGGCACTGTGAGACAAATTCTAAAATAATTTGGAAAGTCGAAACATTTTCCGGGTAAAACGAGCACAGATTCCTCGTTCATCAGCTTGCTCGTGAAATCTAGATCACTCTCAATATTTGGAAAGGCCTTTGGATCGAAACGGACCATCAGGTACATGGAGCCCTGTGGCATGTGCGGCTGCAATCCGTTGACTAGGCGTAATCTCTCATAGCAGAGCTGGGCATTCTTGAAGATAAAGTCCATTGTTTGCGTGTAGAAACTTTCTGGAACTGTTGTTAAAATGTCCTTGAGTGCGCCTTGAACTAAGCTGCTCGGGCCCATGAGTCTCTGGGTTAGACGATTCAGTCCACTCCGGACTGAGGCGTCAAAAACGTTTTGCCTGTCGTTGATCACAATCCAGCCTAACCTGAGGCCAGGTATCAGGCAAGTCTTGGAGATGCCGCCGCAGGTGAGGATTGGCACAGTTTTGCTCAGCGATGACAAAGCTCTGAACGGAACATATGGCGTGCCAAGGTCGCCCTCATCATCATCCTCGTGGTCACCAACGCCCACACCATGACTCCGTGCCTCCAACTCATCTAGCTCAAACCCCTCACTGACCTGCGACTGAATCCCGTTTCCTAAGTTTGCAAGGGCAACCTCCTCCATGTCTTCCAAGCTAACATCGTCGATCTGAGTCACCTTGGCTGTCTGATAAAAGGAACCATAGGTTTCGCCACCTGTTGAGCGCGTTTTGACGGGCGGTTGTCGATTCTCAGCATTGAATCGACCATCAATCCAGCCTCTGCTCTGGCCATTGATCCTTGGAGCTTGAGAATCCGTATGTGATTGTCTGTGGCGCTTATAGATCTCTTGCGTAAAGACAAACTTGTCGTAGATTTCATCAGCAATTATTGGTTTCTTGTACTTTTCTGCGAGTTCCAAAATTTCAAGTAGATGCTTGCGGCTAAATACGGAACCGCACGGATTTGAGGGATTATTAACGACAATTGCGGCGGTATTTTCATCAATCAGAGATTCAAGGTGCTTCAAATCAATGGACCAATTTTTGTCTGCTAACAAATTGTACTGCTTATATTGGATCCCGTAAACTGAGGTGAGTGTTTTGTAAAGCGGAAAACCTGGCCTTGGGATGAGGATATTCTGTCCATGTGTCGCTAGAACGCAAATGGACAGATCAATTGCATGCGAACAACCACTCGCCAGTATCACATCCTAATGAAGTTTCAAAGTTTTGTGGTTAGTTTGTTGGCAGCTGATTTGGTTTGGAATGAGGAAGGTAATTGGATAACTCACTTGACGTTTCACTTTGTTTCCGGTGTTTCGAAAATGATACTCGGCAACTGCGTCACGCGCAGCCTCTAATCCGGCGGCCGTCTGATAGCCGTAATACTTTCCGCACGCATTCGCCCTGTACAAGGCGTCCAGTATCTCGTCGCATGGTTTCAGGTTCCCAAAAATAGTTGGATCTCCAATTGAGAGCGGAATCAGTTTCTTGTTTGGGTTCTCGGCCAAATTCATGGTCTCTATGATCTCCCTGATTGGGTTGCTCGTGTTCAAGGCGCCGCACGAGGCTTGGACGCTCCAGGCGCCGTTTGAGTCTCCGTTCTCTCGCGAGGACATGATTTTGTCCGTCAGGTTGCTCAACAACTTGAGCTTTCTGCAGATCTAGCTGGGATTCTTTGCTCTTTATTGGTTTAAAAGCGCGCGCGCACAATTTTTCCAAGTTTGGTGGGGTTTTAGCGGGTATATGTGTTTGGCCTATGAGCTCGAATTGCAGCTATTCTAATAGCTTGATCAAGACTAACAGAGCCACTCAAATGTGGTCCTAACTCGAGCAAGCTAACGTCCGACTGCCGATTCCTTTCTGCAAAGCAACCCTAACGGGCGCAACCAAAAGTGGACCAGATTTACAAACTTGACAACTAAGCTCGCCCACCAAACTCTCGCTTCTCCTTCTTACTTTTGTTTCCTCCAATGACGTACTTAGTTTTCTAGTGCAAAAGAGTTAAATCGCCTTACCACTGCTACTGCCGCTACTGCTGACATAAGAATCAATTCAATCCCATTGGATTCATTGATCTCGAGACTGGATCTTGGCCGGCGAGTGCATGCGCGCGCGCCCGTGCGAGCTACTGTTTGCTTGCTGCGCCCATGTCGCTGGTGCAATTTGGGTTTGATGTCTCGTCCAAATGGCGCCTGTTATCATGGCCAGCATCTTGCCAGAGAGATGAGTTGAGTGGGATCAAAATAGCGCGAGTTGCTTGCGAAAGGAGACGCATGGCGAGACTTTGCAGCATTGGGCGCCCACTGAACCCTCCTTTAAGTGGTGCGCGCCCGTCGAGTCGGCCAACTTTGGGTTCCACGGGTGGCGAGCACTTTCCGCGCTCTCTCTTATTTCCTCCCGATTAACACCAAAAGCCGGAGATAGTAGACAACAGGTGATATTGGCGATTTGTGTAAGCCGGCCCAAATGTTTGTGTCTGAATGATGTCAGCAGTTGGGGCTGGATTATTCCAGCGGCGCAAGTGTCGCTCGAACGCGCGCTAGCTCGCTCGAGATGGCCGGCAGATAGGGATGTGCGCGTCTAGTTGTTTGGCTAGCGAGAACCTTTCGCACAAAAGCTACCAATATCTGCCAGATGTCTGATGGAGATAGGCCGATTTCTCGAGATTGGATACGCGCTACTTGTGCCGCTATGGGAACTCTATATCTATATCTCGCTCGAGCTTCTGTTCTGTTAAAATATTGTTTTTCAACAATGCATTCAGCGCTGTTGTCAAGCAACACTTGTCTTGTATCCCTTGATAAAGCGTCCAATTCACTCGACTCCCATCGACTTTAGCTTGCTTTATTTTAGTTTGTCGCCATGAGTTCTATGTGTTTGTTTGCTTTGGCCAACCCTGCAAATCTTCCCAATTTCTTCTTCCTCTCGTTGCTGCTGCTTCTTCTTCTTATTCTTCTCGTTGTTGCTTGGCGACACCAACTCGAGTGTCCCGACTTTAGGCAAAGAAGCTCACTCGCTGCAGGTGAAGAGCTGCGCAACCCAATCAGCCAGTCAGCGGGTTCAAGGGAGAAAACTGTCTCGCTGTTGGGGATTCAGCCATTAAAATGATGCGAGTTTGTTGAACCTTGCCCACCATTGCCGCCGATGGCGCCCACTCGTCCCATTTATCGACTTGAAACGCTCCGACAAGAAGCGAAAGTTGGCCGTGAAATGGTTGGCTTGCTCGGCGCAGATGTACCCCGCTTGTCGCAACCCTCTCAGCCCCCCCCCCAACCGGCGGCCCTCTGCCCGCTGGACCCAAAGGGCTTAGCTGGCAAGAAGGAAGCCGAGCCAGAGGTTCAGTAGGGACGCTTGTTGTTGGCTCAAGAGGAGGGCCGGCAAAGGAGGGCGGGCGATGGAAAGTAGCCAGGGAGATGAACTCGAACACGAAAAGGTAACCCGTTTTGCCTGCCCACCTCCAAATCTATCGCTTGAGAAAGGATCCTGCCGCTCGAGTCTCGCCGCCCGCCTGTCAGTCTGGCGGCTGGCTGGCTAACCGACTGACTGACTGAGGGTAGAGTGCGAGCTCGATTGCTCGCGCTCAGCCAGCACAGTATTTTGCACGTGGTTAGCCAGTTTTGTCAGGTTGAACTGGCGACAGTTTAGAACAGCAACCTGGTGCTCCAGCTGAACCACTGAAACAGCGTGTTTCTGGTTGAAAAACTAAGGTGGCCGACTAAAATTAGTGGCCACTTGAAGCCGTGTTGGCGTGTGTATCTAAATGAGCGCCCAACTCATAGAGCAAGGCGCTGGGATCGGCACTCTCTGCACCAGGCCGACGTATCCTTAGAGCGGGCGGGTAGGCAAAGAGGAAGAGACAATATTTGGAAGGATAGCAAATTAGTTCAGCGGTTTTGAAATTAACAAGCACCAATCTGAGCTGCCGGCCAGACTAGCGCCTTGGCGGAGGGAACTAAAGTTAGCCAATAAATCACTGCCATGGGAAAGTACTAGAGCCTACTCTACCTGCGCTGACTCCGGTCTAGAGGCAGCGCGTTGAGTTTGCTCGGCGAGTGGGAATAGCGCGAACGAGGAGGCTAAAACGGAAGCCAAAATGAGGTTCCCCAGACAAACAAACAAACAAACAAACGAGCGAGACAAGCAGGCTCACCGCTCCTCCCGTCGAGCTCGGCCGCTCGCTTTCTTCTCGCTCTACCGGCTCTGTCAGCCTTTCCGATGAGCCAGCTTCCTGGATCTATCAATTAAGGAGCAGCGGATTCCGTGGTGGCTTGATTGTCACCTGAGCCGAGTGTGCGGCTTTTGGCGTTTGAGTTAGAGTTGGAGTTGGAGTTGGAGTTTGATATTAAGCTGGAAGGGATCATAGGCCAAGCTGGGCGCGCGCAACTTGCGGCTGCCAGAGCCACCAGTCGGCCGGCAAAGGAAGCAGGCCATTTACGCCCGTTCGTTTTCTGCACGGGAGGCCGGCGCGCGGGCACAGCGCGGTTTCAGTGTGGCCAAGCGGATAGGCGTATTGAGTTTTGCGTGACGGCTGGAGTCTTGTGCCGCTGCAAAGGCAAAGGTTGTGCCCACGAAAACAAACGCCCGGTAGCCCACCAAATGTCAAATTGATTCTATTGATTAGGCCGCCCTCAACCATCAAACTGCAACGAAATTTAACCTAACCAACAATAGCCAAGTATCTAACTTGAAAACAACAAACCATCCTCAGCTAGGCTCGGCTTGTCTGCCCAAGTCGCCTTCAATCGAAGCCATGTCCTCGTCGGATTCATCCTCTTCGCCCGAGCCAGCTGACCGAGGTACAAAGGAGGCTAAATTTATCGTTGAATCATTGGAGCCAAGCTCTAGGGAGGGCGAACAGGACAAGTTTGTAATCTTATCGGTGAGAAACTCGGACAAAACACAGAAGTATCGCGTCACTAGATCATTCCACGATTTTCAATTCCTCGAACAGCAACTATTTCATTCTGGTCAATGTTTGTACGGTTACATTTTGCCACCATTTCCAAGGGAGCTGTCGCTGAATAAGGAAAACAGAACTTTCACCGAAGCAAGCAACGGAAAATTGTTACCTGGTTACGGGCTTTTTGTTAGCGACGAATATCAGCTGTTCCACTGGCTCCGACTTGTCCTTGAGCACCCTGTCTTTGGCCATAGTGGGTTAATTGAACCCTTTTTAACGGAAAAGAATATTCCGCCGCCAGGCAAGATAGTCAAACCCCTTGGAATAATTAAATCAATTCAAGATACAATAGATAGTAGGAAGTACGCGCACAAGGATTGCGATTTGTTCTTCCAGAATGAACGTGATTGGTCAATCAAGGTGCACGAGCTTATGCAATTGTCAACTGACGCTTTCAACTCGACCATAAATGCTCGACATAGCTTGAGCCAGGTACTGGCTCACCTGTCAGCAGCCTTGAGTTTGCCCGTTGGCGACAACACCGGCTTAAACAAGCTGGCCCTCCAAACAAACCTGTCCTTTTCGCGGGCCCTCGATGGCTACCGGGAATACGTGGAGGCCGAGACAATCAACGGAGCGTCAACTCTTGGTGCCACCCTTTTGCTCTGGACGAGGTTTGTTGAATCAGAAAAGGAGATGTTGAAGCATAGGACTTGTTTGTTGGTCGATTACGAATCGGCCAATCGTAACTACGATAGAGCTAGATACCAAAACAGGAGGCCTGAAGTTGAGGAGGCCAAATTGAATGCCGAGCGAGCCTTCGAAAAGTGTTCAGAGATTGCCCGCGACGAAATCAAGAGGTTCCAAGCAACTCGAGTTAGAGATATTTCTAGATCGTTGAACGACTATAGGAACTCTCAGCTTGCCTTAGCCAAGGAGCACTATGTAAAACTTTCAGAGCTTTACCAACAGGTTTCAAACGAACTCAGAATGGTCATAATACCGTCATAGGATGGTTCAAGCCAATTTAATTAAACAAGATATATCATTGTTCTTATTGATTTGCGTACTAAGTCCTCTCTTTTCACCACATTTCCTCATGAGCAATACTTTTGGATTATCTTTGTCAGCTACAGAATCCTTGAATCACCAAAGGTCAAAATTGTTGGCCCAGTTTCCACCCAAGAAACTACGAAGCCCTCGGACGCCTCTTGCTCTACCCCGATTTGCGTTGTTGTTTCCGTTGTTCCCGTTGTTTCCGTTATTATCGTTATTATTATTATTATTGTTGTTGTTGTTGTTATTGTTGTTGTCGCCATTGTCGTCATCGTAGTAGTCGTAATAGTCATAGTAGTCGTCATAGTCGTCATCACCGCCACCGCAGGCGGATGCGACCACGACACACGCAACCATGGCCAATAGGCCGCAAAGTATGATTTCTCTAGATTCAATCGGCATCTTTCTTGGGGGAACTTTGTTGTTGAGAGAACGCTCGATGCGACAATCGATGGCATCCTTTATATAGTCCCGTGGCTAATAGATACTCCATCTCCAACGAGGATGCAAATATTTCCTGATTACGAAACAATCGGCGACCTTGATGTGACGAGTTAACTGTCAAAAACGTCGATCAAAGACAAGAAGCAGCTGCAAATCATCGTTGTTGCACAAGCGTAGACTGATCGCAAAACTCTCGTTCCATGTAGGCATCGAGTTGTAGTTTAAGCTAAATCTATTGCTTCAATTGAGCCAAAGGTAGCTGAAAACGGATCGCGTTGTTCACTCAGAACTCGTCAGTTTGCTGTATCCAATCGCTTCCAGGTAATCCGAGTTCTTGATTACAATGAGGTGAAGCGATTGATTCGTTCAAGGGCATAGAAGTAGAATTATGAGTCAAGATATGATTATTTGGCGAGTTTGTTTCGCTAGATTTATTGCTCTCTTTCTCTCAGTTTGTACAAACGGACATCTAATGGTGACTCACGGAGAGTCACAAAAAGCAGTCCCTCAATAACGGTACTAATAACTATATACAGCTTCTCTTCCATTCAAGAGCCAGCGCTTTTCTCTTCTAATTGCACCGGTGCGTTTCCGGCCATTGAGCAATAGTTTGTTTTCTTTCTCAGCTGTTTAAGCTTCTTAGGGCTGTTTGAGGCGCGAGAGGTCGGCTGCAACAGGTTTTCGAAGTTGATTCAACTCGTTCAGACTCGAACGTTAGGTTTTGTGGTAGTGAGGAACTAGAATGTTTTAAATAAACGATAAATTTAACGGACAAAGGAGGCAGCTAAACAGCCTAACAAGGAGGCCCACGAGTGCAAAACGTCTCCTCGCCCAATCTGTATTTCCATTTGGCACCTGGCAAATAACCAACCCATCTGGCAGCGAAAGCAGCTCAACCCAATCTCATGTTTGCTCGACCGCCGCCGAGTATGGAGGCGCCGCTTCCGGCTGAGTTGTTGTTGTTGTTGCTGTTGCTGCTGCTGGAGGAGTCGCGCTGTCCGCCGGCTTGCGCGCCCAATGGGTTCGGGTGCCAGTTGTTCCCATAGGCCAGCTGCTCGAGCGACTGGTCATCGCTTGGTGGCGACGCTCTCGACGAGCGCGTTGAAGTTGAGGGCGTCGAGCTGGAGACAAGCCGCTGGTGTTGTGAGGAGCCCGTGGATCCGTTTGCGGCTCGATGGTGGTGGGCGTGGTGCTGCGAGTTGCTGGCCGCCGAGAGTCTATTTGCTCGGCCTATGGAGTTTGCCGAGTATAGATTTCGCCTGTGAGCAGCCGACTGGCCCCCATTGACCACAGTGTCCGCGTTTATGGTCAGCTCATTGGCCTCCCTGTACCCCTCGCCGGCCTGCTGCTCTTGTCCATAGTTGGTCTCATCGGAGGACAGGACGCCTTGCTCGCCGCAATCGGTGTCCAGCTCGCCCTCGTCCAATGGGGGCGCGCCGCTTGGGTTGCGGCGATGGTGATGATGGTGGTGCTGGTGTAGCGAGTGGGCAGCCCGGTGGTTGCGCAGCAGTGGGTCGCCGCCGCCAAGGCCGCCCGCGCCCAAGCCGCCAAGCGAGCTACTCTGGCTACTTGTGGTCGATCCATTGCTCATGGCTAGGTTATGGTGTCCGTGCATCAGATGTGGATGATGCATATGGTGGCCGTGATGCAACAGGGTTGCATTTGAGGGCGCAAAGTTCTTGAGGCCCACCGCTGGGCCCGGATTCACGTGGGCGCCCATGAGCCCGCCGGCCGCGTTGCCAGACGACTTTGGCTGGCTATTGGGCGCAGCAAAGCGGAGATTCTCCCACGCTTGCTGGTAATTTCTGTACAAACCGTTGTGATCGCCGCTAGAGTCATAGGTGCTGATGGTTTGCGCATCTATCGTGGACGAGTGGCCGCTCTTTCTGTCGGGCCGAGCGATGGGGAGTGGAGTTTGTTTGTGTTAGTTTGGCTCAGAGCGACACTTGGCTTGCATTCGGAGGAGTTGGGGGCGCCAAATAAAGAGAGCAGAAGCGAGAGAGAGAGAGAGAGAGCGATATTTGGTTGGCCCCTTGAATTAGGGCAAGGAAATTGTTTATTTTCGAGCCGAATGAGCAGCGAGTTTGTGTTTGTACATTGAACTAAATGCTATGACCAACAGAGAGCAACATCAGCAACAACAACCACTATAACAACAACAAACATAAAACACAAACCAAATCTAGCAACAAGTCCATGGCAGTCTCACAGGAGAGTTGGTTGGGAGGCTAGGAGTGAGCGGCACTATTCTACTATAATACGACCCATTGAATTCAAATGGAGCGGCCTGAGTATGTACACGCAAGAGGTGGATCGATTGAGGCCAGTTGAATTTTGTTTGAGCCGGACAAATGGCGTCCATGCCCAAGTGGACGCAATTCGCCGCTGGCTAGCAGGACCCGAATTTAGAGTAGAGCAAGAGCAAGAGAGAGAGCGAGCGAGATTGAGTTGAGCTCTTGGCTTCACTTAGAACTAGTAACTTGGAATATCATTGATAGTGCTGATTGGCCAGAAGGTTACGCCCACCCGGTTGTCGAGTTTCCGCTTGTTGAAGCTGAAGCGAGTTCAATGGTGATGTTCAAAGTTTGCGCGATTGCTCAGGTTAGTTTGTTTGGCTTCGTTTGCCCGTCGATTAATGTCCATCGGTGGATCGGTTTGTCGTGCAAGAGCAAGCATGAATCGTGATGGAAATGGGCGGCAAGGCTCCACAGCTGTGGTGACAGCAGCAACATGCAACGACAACGGCAACTCGAACCTTAAATTAAGTTGCATGAAATCGGGGGACTTGGGCGCGAGCACAAACAAGACTAACCAGGCTAACCTAATCTGAGAGGACCAGAGCAATCAGCTTGCTGGCCCTCTGACATGCAAACGGGCGTCGGATTCGATTGGGTTGGGTAGATTGGATTGGGTGGGTTGGTTGGCAGCGTAAGGGGGCCACTCACCTTCGGATGATTATCACTATGATCGTTATGATCGCGCCCAAGAATATGAAGCCGCCGAAGATGGCGACCGCTATAATTCCGTCGAGACTGTACTTTGCGCTCGCTAGCGTATTGTGAGAGCGGACGGGCGGACTGAAGCTAGCCAACACGTTGTGTCCGGCTTGGTGGTGGCTTGCGTGGTGCTGGTGACCGCCGGCTGGTTGGGCCGAGGCTAAGGTGGTGGCGGTGCTGCTGCTGCTCGTGCTGGCGCTCGTCGTTGAGGGCGAGGAGGCGAGCACCGAGCTGATAGGCTGCTGTCCCTGGTTGCTCGTCTGAATGCTGATGGAGTTTGTGGTGGCCAAGGGGGTTGAGTCAAAGCCGGCCGGGTGCTGCTGCTGCTGCTGGCTGGTTGCAAAGGGGAACTTGTAAGCTGGGCTTGCCTGCTGCTTGCTTCCAATGGAGGGCAGCGTGGAGGATGTTGTGGTGAGGCCTTGCTGGTGTTGGCCGTTCACATTGGGCCTCGCTCTTGGTGCCTGGGTGCTGAACTCGGCGAGAATCACCGGATTTTGGATGGCCACAGGCGGCTGGCTGATCTCGAGCAGCGAGTTTGGAGATGTTGGCGCCACCACAAACTGGCTAACGCTGCTCGACTGGGAGGCTTTGCGGGTTTGTTGGCTGGAGGGAGCCTCCACTGGTTGCGACGTCATGGGCTCGACGGGCGCCGGCTGGGCCTGTGGGCTCGCGGGCGCAAGGCTGCTCTGGTGCACGAATTGGCCTGCAAGTCCGTTCAAGGAGGCTGCATGGATTTGGTTTATGTTTAGTAGGTCGGCGTGAGTGACATGAGGAAGGCGGGTTGTTTTGCGTTGTTGGGCCGCATTTCGGTTTGAGAGTTGCCGTTTTACAATGGTGGTGATGGAGTTTTGCGTTGCAGGCAGGCAGGTTGTGGAGGTTTCGTCGTTGCGCGATTGCAACAGTTGGTCGGTGGCAGTTGGTGGCATTTTAGTCGAGTTTTGGGGCCAGTTTGGGGGCGACAGGTGCAACAATTTGGCGAGTTGTTTGATCGGATAGACGAGAGTGGCGAGTAAGTTAGTGGTTAAGTTTGTTGTTGAGTGAAGTTGGGTGGCCATCATGGCTTAGGTTGCAGGTCGGCTCGATTGGTTCTCGATTCAAATCTGGTCAGCGCTGGATTGAGCACTGAAGGGAACTGTCGCATCAGTTTCAAACGACAAGCGCGCTTAAAAGAATAAGAGTTTCATGCAAAAATTGATTCAAAACAGCAAGCGATGTTTACCTGGCAAGCTAGTGGATGGCGGGGACTGAGTTGTTGGCGGGGCCAGTGGCCCATTGGTGGAGCCAACAGCTCTGCTAGAGGAGAATTGTGAGCCAGAGGGGAACTGAACTCCGCCTGATGGCTTAGGTTGCGGTGGGCGCTGTTGCTGCTGCTGCGGCCTAGGGTTGGCGGTACCGCTCGGCGCGGGCGTGGTCGTGCTGGTGGAGGCGGGCAAGCTTGCGGGACTAGAGCTGCTCATGTGGATAGTGTGGGGCGTTGTCGCCGAGCGTTTCTCTGTTTGCGGGCATAAGCGGGAAAGCGATTCGGGTGAGCAAGCAGGCAGGCGGGGTAGATTGATTCGGGCTGTTAGCGTGGGCGGCCTCCATGAATGTTGAGGCGGTTTTGGCAAACCAAAACAAACAATGTTCGCTCTCAATTTGAACTAAACTTACCTCGGCAGTAGGGAAAACTGTTATCCCAGGAGCCAGAATGCGAGCAGGTGAGCAGGCGATCTCCCACAAGCTCGTAGCCTGGCCGACAGTCGTAGGTTGCCTGCGTGCCGGGTACGGTTATGTTTGAGGTGAGGGTCACATAGCCGTTCGAGGGAGGCACTGGCGCCGGACAGAGTAGGGGCTCACAGCGGGGTGGTGGACCATTCCATCGCTCGTCGACGTCGCAAGTGAGGGTGGCCTTTCCGTAGAGTTGGAAGCCCTCGTTGCAGAAGTAGGTGACCACGCTCTGGTAGGCGGTTGATCCGTTCAGTAGCTTGTAGTCGCCGTTTGGAATCATGGCCGGAAATTGGCAATCCAAGTACTTGCACTTGGGCGCAAACTCACTGAAGAAGCCTGTTGGTAGGCAAGCGCGCGATTTTGGACCCATAAGTAGGTTGCCTGGCGCGCATTGGTACTCGATCACAGTTCCGTTATCAATGTTTTTAGTTATGAGCGTTGAGTTGGTGGGTTTTTCTGGTTTTCCGCACGATAGTGGCCGGTACTGGCAAATAAAGTTCAAGTTTGTGTTGCAATCTGTGTCGGACCAAAGCCAGCCCTTGCTGCCATCAAACCGTGAACAGTTGCCCTGCGTTGTGAGCGAGTTCCAAAAGGAAATTTGCACGTCCTTTCCGTTGATCCATTTCCAATTCTGGGGATTTCTCGTATCCTTGATGGCCCCAAGCCAGTACTGACCCATCAGCTGGTCATTGCGGTGGCGACGATAGAGCTCCCACGATAGGAAACCCTGCAAGGCTGGCGACGTTTCGTCGACCAGAGTTCCGCCTCGCGACTCGCAATACTTGCGCGCTCCATCGAAATTGAGCGCCTGGTTGTTGTGGAAGAGGTAACACTTTCCGTTGTAGGTTGCGGTTGAACCTAGAGGTTGGTCTCTAAACGAGGGACACTGTTCAATGGAAAGGGCTGAGGGTGTTTTGACATGGGTTAGTGGGCTAGGTCAGGTGGCGCCCTCTAGTGGGGGTGCTAGCGCGCTCGCTAGATGGCAGCACACTCACCGTGGTCGGTGTAAATGAATGTCTCGCAGATGCTCAAGGAGGAGCCGCTCGGCGATTCCAGGTGAATTGATACGAAGGCGCCTGGCGCCGGACGGGTGCAGGGCAGGAAGAGCGGCTTGCCCTCCTCGACGAATCCGTGGTAGCGATTGCAAAGCGGATTGTTGCCCAGATCGGGCCGGTTGTTTCCCACCCGAACTGCAATGGTGGCCTTTTGTCTGTTCGCTGCTCTCAAAACGGGTCGAGTTTAAACGGATTTTTGGGAGTCTCTGTTAGTTTGTCGTGTTTGAAATTTTGTTTAATGAGAGTTGGGGGAAGACTTTCTCTACTTGTTAGCGGCCGATGTGTTTTATTGGCCATTGGAGGCACACGGATTGGTGCCCGCTAACCGTTTAAGGTGAAAGTCAATTAGTAGGCGATTAGCGCGAATGTTTACCGCCACACCTGTCTGTGTCGCGCTGTTGGTGGCAAGGGATTGTTGGCTCAGCTTGGTGAGATCTCGGTCTCAGTTTCAATTTCAATTTCAGTTTCAGTTTCATCCACGATTCAATCTGCCAACTCTAACGAGAGTTGAACGAAGAGCGAGATGCTCTAGTGAGGCTAAAATTGCTGCTCAACAAGCGCAAGAAAAGTGTGGTTGGTGTCAAAGATTTGCGATCGGCTGCTAAAATTGCCACTCGCCCCCCCGATTGCATCCTCTCTCGTCTGATCGCATCCAATGCGATCCTTTGCCATCGAGGCAGAGGCAATTTAGCCTCAAGTTTAGCCTTAGCTGCGCTCTCGCTCCTTCCTTTCCGCGGCCAAGTCCAATTGGCCGCCGCGCTTGAATGGGCCGTCTGAGCAGAGAGTGGAGCTCGGCGATGAGTTTAAACGTGAACTCCAATTTGGTCAGAGGAACTTAGCGGGCAGAGGAGAAGAAGCGAGAGAGAGAGAGAGATCCAATCAGACGGCAACAATCCGCAATCCCATCTTTGCATTGATCCATCAATCTTGGCCACTGGCTGGCCGGCGAGCGAGCCAGCGAGCCGCTCCGAGTGGCTCGCTGGCTCGCTCGCCAGCCAGGGCAAGGAGGGAGCAAACGAGGGGCACACTTACCGCAACAGGCCGTGCCAAAGT